>Ga0209514_10007051_pt1 | contig 13432 bp, 6 predicted proteins | sample Subgrocontami58m_FD_187452 | JGI IMG/M metagenome (GOLD analysis project Ga0209514, IMG submission 187452) | Subsurface groundwater microbial communities from S. Glens Falls, New York, USA - GMW37 contaminated, 5.8 m (SPAdes) (version 3) | ecosystem: Environmental > Aquatic > Deep subsurface >...
GGCGCGAGCTGCCGTTTCCCGCGGACCTCGCCCACAACGTCACGCTTTCCACGTTCCACGGTTGTCCCGCGGACGAGATCGAGTCGATCGTGCATTTTCTGCTCACGGAGCTGGACCTCGACGTGGTGGTGAAAATGAACCCCACGCTGATCGGCCGCGAGCGGGCAAAGTGGCTGCTGCACGACGTGCTCGGGTACCGCGACCTCCAGATGAATCCCGTGGCGTTCGAACGGGACCTCGGCTTCGAAGCCGCAGCGGCGATGATCGGGCGGCAACAGGAGACGGCGCGCGCCCGCGGACGGCGGCTCGGGGTCAAGATGTCGAACACGCTCGAGGTGCTCAACCCGGGCGATGCGTTCCGCGACGCGGTGGTCTACCTCTCGGGCCAGCCCCTGCACGTGATCGCTCTGCACGGTGTCGAGTTGTGGCGGGCACAGTTCGGGCCCGATCTGCCGATCAGCTTCTCCGCCGGGGCCGACGCGCAGAACTTCCCCGGCCTGGTGGCGCTCGATCTCGTGCCGGTGACCACGTGCACGGATCTGCTGCGGCCGGGCGGGTATTCGCGGCTGCCGAAATACCTCGCCCGGCTCGAGGAGCGGATGCGCGCCCTCGGAGTGCAGAATGTGCCGGACTACGTGATCAAGGCGGGCGGGCACGGCGCCGTGGCGATCGACGAGGCCGCCGCCGAGCTGCGGAGGCGCTACGGGGTCGGGGCCGGCGTCGAGCCGGCTGGGGGCGCCATCCTCGCCGCGCTCGCGGCTCCGCCTGCGCCCGCGGGGGACGTCGCGAGCCGAGGCAGGTGCGTCGCCTCGCCCCCGGCCTGGCGCGGGGCCGCGGGGGACGCTGCGAGCCGTGGCAGCAGCGTCGTCCCGCTCGCGGCCTGGCCCGAGGGTGCCGTCCGCGCTGCGGAGCGGGCGCTCGCCGTCACCGTCGATCGACTGGGCCGCGAGCTGACCGTGACGCGCGCGGACCTCGCCGACGCCCTGGCCGAAGAGTGTGCCGAGGCCCGCGACGCACTCGCGGGCTGGGGGGACCACCCGCGGACGGCGAAGTTCCTGGCCGACCTGTCCGGCCTGCGGGATCGCGCCCGCGCACTCGCGGGGGTGGGGAACACGGCCGACCTGGTTGCGTCCACGCGCAGCGATCCGCGGTACGGCGCGGCGCGGAACCGGGCCGTGCCGCGGCGCATTGACAGCCGCCTGGTCCTGTTCGACTGCATCAGCTGCGACAAGTGCATCCCGGTCTGCCCGAACGACGCGGTCTTCCGGTACACGCTGCCGGAGGTGGCGGCGACCTGGGTGCGCCTGACGGTGGCGGGCGGGCGTGCCATCGCGGGCGAACCGCGCGAATTCCGCATCGCGCGCGGCCACCAGATCGCCTGCTATGCCGACGCGTGCAACGAATGCGGCAACTGCGATACCTTCTGCCCGGAAACCGGCGGTCCGTACCTGCAGAAGCCCAGGATGTTCGGGTCCCGCGAGTCGTTCGAGCGCTGGCGGACGCACGACGGCTTCTTCATCGAGAAGGACGCCGAAGGCTGGAGCATGGTCGGACGGATTCACGCGTGCGAGTACCGGCTGAGGGTGCCGCACGGGCCCGGCATGGCGCGCTTCGATGACGGACTGGTCACGTGCGAAATGGACGGATTCGACGGCAACCCACGGCGGATGGAGGTCGATCCCAGCGCGGCCGACGGACATGCGCTCGACCTGGAGCATTACTGCGCCATGCGCGCGATCCTCGAAGGAATGCGGAATCCCGACGAGGTACATTTCGTGAACGCGTGCTGGCGGTGAATCGGTGAGTCGCGGACTCGTTCGGCGGATGTATACTGTGAATGCGAGGTAGGAACGCAGAACGCGTCAACCCCAGTGCCAGCCTGACGTCCAGTCTCGGCAGCCGGCGCTGACGGCGGAAAGGGTTGAATCATTCTGCACTCCAAGGCAGCGGAGGGACCAGGGCCACGCGGGACCGAGGCGCGGGGAATCACCCCGGCTGCGCGTCGGTGTCGCGTGGCGCTGGACCCGGTTCCGTTCGCACCGGCGAAGTCGCCGGCCGGCCCTGCGGTAGCCGGCGGGGCGGCCGGGCAGCATCTTCGAGGCCACTACCATGGATGAACCGATCACCCTGCGCGTGAATGGCGTCGATCGCACCATCGGGTGCGCGCCGGAGGCGTCGCTGCTCGACGTGCTGCGCGACGAACTGGGCATCGTTTCGCCGAAGAACGGCTGCGCGCCGCAGGCCCAGTGCGGCTGCTGCGTCGTGCTCGTGGACGGCGAACCGAAGATGTCGTGCGCCATGACGATGAAGCGCGCGTCCGGCAAGGCGATCACCACGCTCGAGGGCATCCCGGAGCGGGAGCGGGAGATCCTGGCGCGCGCCTTCGCATCGCGCGGCGCGCTTCAGTGCGGCTACTGCATTCCCGGCATCGTGGTCCAGGCCAAGGCCCTCCTCGACCGCAACCCTGGGCCGAGCCGGGACGAGATCGCCCGGAGCCTCAACGTGCACCTGTGTCGCTGCACCGGCTACGTCAAGGTGATCGACGCGATTGCCCACGCCGGCACCGTCTGGAGGGACGGCACACTGCCCGCGATCGACGATGCCGGCCGCATCGGCGAGCGCTGCAGCCGGCAGGGCGCCGAGGAGTTGGCGCTCGGCGCGCGCGAATTCATCGACGATCTGCGGGTGCCCGGAATGCACTACGGGGCGCTCGTGTTGTCGCCGCACCCGCGCGCCCGGATTGTGCGCATCGATACGACGGCGGCGCGTCGCGCGCTCGGCGTCGCGGCGGTGGCGACCTGGCGCGACGTGCCGGGCGAGCGGTGCCACGGCTTGATCCGCAGGGACTGGCCGCTGTTCGTCGCCGAGGGAGAGGAGACGCGCTACGTCGGCGACGTGATCGCGGCGGTAGCCGCGAGTTCGCGCGCCGCGGCCCGCGAGGCGGCTCAGGCCGTGCGGGTGGAGTACGAGGTGCTGCGTCCGGTGACGAGCACCGACGAGGCGCTCGCCGCGGGCGCGCCCCGGCTGCACCCTGAAGGCAACCTGCTCTCCCGCTCGGTGGTGCATCGCGGCGAAGTGGACGCGGCGCTCGCCGCGTCGGCGCACGTCGTGACCGGGACGTTCCAGACCCAGCGCATCGAGCACGGCTTCCTGGAGCCCGAGAGCTGCCTCGCCGTCCCGGATGGAGACGGCCTGCTCGTGTACACCCAGGGCCAGGGGATCTACGACGACCGCCGCCAGATCGCCGCCTGTCTCGGATGGCCGGAGGAACGGGTGCGCACGATTCTGCGGTCGCCGGGCGGCGCCTTTGGCGGCAAGGAGGACCTGGTGATCCAGGGCCAGACCGCGCTGCTCGCCGTGCTGGCGCAGCGGCCGGTGAAGCTGACGCTGACCCGCGAGGAGAGCATGCGGATGCACGCCAAGCGGCATCCGATCCGCATGAACTACACGGTGGGCTGCGACGCGCAGGGCAAGCTCACCGGCGCCCGCGTGCGCATGGTGGGGGACAAGGGGGCGTACGCCTCCGTCGGCGCCAAGGTGATCGAGCGCGCCGGCGGGCACGCGACCGGGCCGTACGACCTCCAGAACGTGGACATCGAGGCGCTCGCCGTGTTCACCAACAACCCGCCGTGCGGGGCGATGCGCGGGTTCGGCGCCAACCAGGCCCACTTCGCCATGGAAAGCGTGATGGACATGCTGGCCGAGAAGGTCGGCATCGACGGTTGGGAGATCCGCTGGCGCAACGCCCTCGAGGTCGGCTCCGTCTGGTGCTCCGGGCAGGTGCTGAAGAAGAGCGTCGGCCTGAAGAAGACGCTGCTCGCGGTGCGCGACGCGTATCGCGGTGCGAGATACGCGGGGATCGCCTGCGGCATCAAGAACTCGGGCATCGGCAACGGGGCGATCGAGTTCGGCCGGACCCGCATCGTGATCGAGACCGGATCGCGCGCGGCGGTGTACGACGGCTTCACCGACATGGGGCAGGGCTTGTACACCGTGCTGACGCAGATCGTGTGCGAGGAAACCGGCCTGCGGCCGTCGCAGGTGAGCGTGGGCGCCGACAGCCGCCATCCGCTCGGCTGCGGCCAGACCACGGGCTCGCGCGGGACGCTGCTTGCGGGCAACTCCTGCCGCCGGGCCGCGCAGCAGCTCGCCGAGGACCTGAAGCGCGGCCACACGCTGGCGGATCTGGTGGGCAAGGAGTACACGGGCGAGTTCAAGATCGACAACACCTCGCCGCTCGGGGCGCCGGTCGAAAACCCGATCACGCACACCACGTTCGGCTTTGCCACGCAGGTGGTGATCCTCGATGACGAAGGCCGGCTGAAGAAGGTGATCGCGGCACACGACGTGGGCCGGGCCTTGAATCCGATGCTGGTGGAAGGGCAGATTGAAGGGGCGGTGCACATGGGCCTGGGCTACGCCCTCACCGAGGAGTTCGCCTGCGAGGACGGCGTGCCGAAGACGCTGCGTATCGGCAACCTCGGCATCCTGCGGGCGCGCCACATGCCCGAGGTCGAGGTGATCATCATCGAGGACGAGGAGCCAGAAGGACCGTATGGGGCGAAGGGCGTGGGGGAGATCGGCCTGGTTCCGACCGCCGGGGCGGTGGCCAACGCGCTCTATCGATACGACGGCGTGCGCCGCACGACGCTGCCGATGAAGGACTCGCCGGCGGCGCGAGCGATCCTGGGAAAGTGAGCGGTGCGTCCGTTACGCCCCGGCGAGGGGGGGTCATTCCCCTTGTTCGATCACCGTGCCGGCCCGGCCGGCGACCGCTTCCTGGAGCAGTTCCGGCACGGTGAGGATCGCCTTGCGCCCGCCGTGCTCGAGGAAGTCGATGACCGCCTCCACCTTCGGCCCCATGCTGCCGGGCGCGAACTGGCGCTCGGCCAGGTGGCGCCTGGCCTCTGCGAGCGTCAGGTGCGACAGCGCGCGCTGCGTCGGCTTGCCGTAGTCGAGGCACACCCGGTCGACGCCGGTGGAGATCACGAACAGGTCGGCCGCGAGTACGCGGGCGAGCAGCGCGGAGGCGTGGTCCTTGTCGATCACCGCATCGACTCCGCGCAGGTCGCCGTTCGCGTCGCGCACCACCGGGATGCCACCGCCGCCGACTGCGGTGACCGAGCAACGCGCCTCGATCAGCCGGCGGATGGCGTCGATCTCGACGATCGCTTTGGGCTTCGGGCTCGCGACCACACGCCGCCAGCCGCGGCCCGCGTCCTCCGCGATCGACCAGCCTTCCTGGGCTGCGCGCGCCCGCGCCGTCGGCTCGTCCATGAAGGAGCCGATCGGCTTGCTCGGCTTGCCGAACGCAGGGTCGTTCGCATCGACCTCCACTTGGGTGACCACGGTCGCCGCGGTCTTCGCGATTCCGCGTCGGCGGAACTCGTTGGCCAGGCACTGCTGGATCATGTACCCGATCGCCCCCTGCGTGTCGGCGCCGCAGGAATCCAGCGGCACCTCGTGCAGCTCGTGGCGGCTGAGCTCGGAGCGCCGCACGATGAAGCCCACCTGGGGTCCGTTGCCGTGCGTCACCACCACATCGTACCCGGCCTGGATCAGGCCGGCGATGTGTGCGCAGGTGAGACGGGTGGCATCCCATTGGTCGGCGACGGTCTTGTGCTTGGGATCGCGGATCAGGGAGTTTCCGCCGATCGCCAGGACGATGAGCCGGTCGATGGCCATGATGGGCCTTTCGTCAAGAAGCTCCGCAGGGCGCTGGGTCACGGCGGCCGGGACGCACTCGGGATCCCGCCGCTGGACGGCGGTCCTACTAGCGCGGCCTGGACGGCCGCAACCAAACCCGTTCCCGCTCCCGTCCCCGGTCCCGACGGTTGGGTGCGGGAACGGGAACGGGAACGGGAACGGCGAAAATCCTCGCGCGCCGCGACAATTCCCGGGACTGAATTGTTTACCCGCGCCGCCGCGGCAGATTCGCGTCCAGGCTGCGTCGCAGCGCCGCCGCGGGGCTGGCGAAGCGCGTGTTCAGGATCATTGAGGCGATGACGAACGGCTTGTGGCCGGCCTCGCGATACGTGTCGAGCCGGTAGCGCTCGAACACGGACTGCGCCACCTCGCCCTCGCGGCAGCTGACGTTGGACACGTCGGCCGGCAGGCAGTGCATGTAGAGCGCCTTGCCGCCCGCGGTCCGCTGCATCAACGGCTCCGTGCACTCCCAGTCCTTGAAGCGCTCGTTGTTGGCCAGGCACTCCTTCTCGAGGTCGGCGAGCTTCGCCGACTGGCCCGCGCGCAGCAGTTGCGAGCGTTGTTCCATCACGTGGATCGGCGCCCAACTCTTGGGGTAGACCACGTCCGCCCCGTCGAAGGCCTCGGCCATCGAGCCGACCACCTGGAACGAGCCGCCGCTTTCCGAAGCGAAACGGCGCGCCGCCTCGAGCGGCTCCTTCAGGAGGTCGTACCCCTGGGGATGGGCGAGGGTTACCTTCATGCCCATGCGGGTCATCAGGGCGATGATCCCCTGGGGGACCGAGAGCGGCTTGCCGTAGCTCGGCGAGTAGGCCCAGGTCATCGCCAGCTTCCGGCCCGCGAGCCGCTCGGGGCCGCCGTAGTGGGTGATCAGGTGGCGCAGGTCGCACAGCGACTGGGTCGGGTGGTCGAGGTCGCACTGCAGGTTGATCACGGCCGGACGCTGTGGCAGCGCCCGGGCGCGGAAGCTCTCGTCGAGCGCAGCGGCGACCTCCGCCATGTAGCGGTGGCCCTCGCCGATGAACATGTCGTCACGGATGCCGATCGCCTCGGTCAGGAAGGAGATCATGGCCGCGGTCTCGCGCACCGTCTCCCCGTGGGCGATCTGCGAGGTTTTTTCGTCGAGTTCCTCGGTCATCAGGCCGAGCAGGTTGCAGCCGGCGCGGAACGAGTAGCGCGTGCGCGTGGACTTGTCGCGGAAGATGGAGAGCCCGAGGCCGGTGTCGAACATCCGGGTGGAGATACCGGCGGCGTACAGGTCCTGCAGGATCTCGGCCCCGAGCAGGAGCGCGCGCACCTCGGCGTCGCCCATCTGCCAGGTGAGGAGGCAGTCCTGGTCGTGGAAGTCGACGTTCAGGGCCGCGAGGGCATCGAGTTTCGCGCGGATCTCGGGGTGCGCCATCGGTGGTCTCCTTGCTGGAGTGACGCCCCTCGGAACGATCCGGTCGGTGCCCGGATCCTGACGTCACCGAGTATGCGGGGTCAGGACAGCCAGGTCAAGAGTCGAAAGTGCGCCCGGGCCGGCGCGGTGAACCACGAAACCCCGCGGATCGTACCGCAGCGCGGCTGCCGCCGCAACCGACGGAACTACGGATTATACGGATTGTCCGGATTGCACGGATTGTCCAACGGCAGAAGGTGTGATTCCTCGCAAGCGCGACGCTCGCAGAATCTTGCTGCGCCGCGGAGAATCTCACGGATAGTAGAACAGCGCGGTTCCACCGCAAACCGGGCGCGGGGCGTCTGTCCGCGCAAATCCCAATGCCCAAACCCCAAATCCCAACCCCGCGATGGAGCGCGGCGAGGCATGGGAGGCGCCTCCCCCGACATCGTCGGATTTGCGACTGAGAATCTTCGCTGGGCGCGAAGCATCTCACGGATAGATAGTAGAACAGGCGGCGCCCGGTCGCACCCGCGGATCAGGCTTGACGGCCCGCGATCCCAGGATCGGCGTCTGCCACGCCTATCGTAGGTGGTCCCGCGCCACGAAGGCGTTCGCATCAGCGAGCTATCCCAGGATCGGCGTCTGCCACGCCCGCAGCAGCGCATCCAGCGGCCGATCGACCACGGGCTTTCCCGCCAGGCCGTGGAGCTTGAGCCGCCGGTCCTCGCTGGTCCAGCCGACCAGGCCCCAGGTGCTCCCGGTGGCTTCGGCCAGCGGCGGAGCTCCGCGACCGGCAGAGAGCGAAGCGTACATCAGTTCCTCGAACCGCTCCTGGTGCTTGCGGTCCACCTCCACCAGGAAGCGCGAGTTGGACTCGGAGAAGAGCAGGACCTCGTCGCAGCGCGCGTCTCCCGTGCTCGGCACCGTACGCAAGTCGAGCTCGAGTCCGACGTCTCCCGCGAAAGCCATTTCCGCCGCGGCCACCGCGAGACCGCCTTCGGACAGGTCGTGGCACGCGCGCACCAGCCCGCGGCTCGTCGCGTGCGAAAGCGCCGTCAGCACGTCCTTCCCCAGGGCCGTATCCAGGTCGGGCACCTGATTCCCCAGCGCTCCCTGCAGCAGGTAGTACTGCGAGCCGCCCAACGCCGCCTGGGTGATCCCGATCAGGTAAACCGGATTGCCCGGGGCCTTCAGATCCATCGACACGACCTTGTGCACGTCCGGCAGGATCCCGATCGCCGAGATCAGCAGCGTGTGCGGGATCCGCAGCGTCCGCTTCGCCTTGCCGTCCGGCCCGCGCTCGAGCACGAACTCGTTGTTCAGGCTGTCCTTCCCCGAGATGAACGGGACCCCGTAGGCCTTCGACACGTCGTAGCAGGCCTGAGCCGCCCGCACCAGCGCCCCCAACGTCTCCGGGTCGTTCGGGTTGCCCCACGAGAAGTTGTCGAGCAGCGCGATCCGGTCGAGGCTTCCCCCCACCGCGACCACGTTGCGCACGGCCTCGTCGATCGCCGAGGCGGCCATCGCGTACGGGTCGAGATCCCCGTAGCGCGGGTTCGCCCCGCAGGCCACGGCAACGCCGCGCGACGAATGGAGCAATGGGCGGATCACACAGGCGTCGCTCGGGCCGTCGTTGCGCGCGCCCACGAGCGGCTTGAGCACGCTCCCGCCCTGCACCTCGTGGTCGTACCCACGGATGATCCACTCCTTGCTCGCCGTGGTCGGGTGCGCCAGCAACTTCTCCAGCACCAGCCCGTAGTCGTCGCGCGGGGACCGAGCCGGCTCGGGCTGGGACGCCGCGGTCCAGGTCGCGGTCTTCACCACCCGCGGCAACCCGTCGTGCAGGAAGGTCATGTCGAGGTCGGCCACCACCTTCCCGTGCCAGCGTAGCACCAGCCGCTGGTCGTGCGTGAACCGGCCGATCGCCGTGGCTTCCACCCCCTCCGTGCCGAACACCCAGAGCGCCTGCGCAAGGCTCTCGGGCGGCACCGCGAGCACCATCCGCTCCTGCGCCTCGGAGATCCACACCTCGGTGGGCGAGAGGCCGTCATACTTGAGCGGGACCTTGTCCAGCTCGACCAGCGCTCCGAGCTTCCGCCCCATCTCCCCGACCGCCGAAGAAAGCCCCCCGGCCCCACAGTCGGTGATCGTCCGGAACAGCCCCCGGTCGCGCGCCTGGAGCACCGTGTCCATCATCTTCTTTTCTTCGATCGCATTGCCGATCTGCACCGCGCCGCCGGAGAGCTTCTCCGATTCCGAGGTCAGCTCGACCGAGGAGAAGGTCGCGCCGTGAATGCCGTCGCGCCCGGTGCGCCCGCCCACGACCACGATCACGTCACCTGACTCCGCGCCCTTCTCCACCTTGTTCTTGGGCAGGATTCCCACCGTCCCGCAAAACACGAGCGGGTTGCCCAGGTAGCGCGGGTCGAAATACACCGCCCCGCTCGCGGTCGGGATCCCCATCCGGTTCCCGTAGTCGCGCACCCCGGCCACCACCCCGCGCAACACCCGCCGCGGGTGCAGCGCGCCGGGCGGGACCTGATCCGGCGGCAGGTCCGGCATCCCCACGCAAAACACGTCGGTGTTCAGGATCGGCTTGGCCCCCAGGCCGCAGCCCAGCACGTCGCGGATCACGCCCCCCGCGCCCGTCCCCGCCCCGCCGTACGGCTCGATCGCCGACGGGTGGTTGTGGGTCTCGACCTTGAAGCAGACCGCCCACTCGTCATCGAATTCGATCACCCCGGCGTTGTCCTCGAACACCGAGAGACACCACTCCTTCGCCAGCTCCCGCGTGGCGCGGAAGATCGTGCTCCTGAGCAGGTTCTCGATCCGCACCCCCTTGTAGTCGATCAGACCGGTCAGGGTCTTGTGCTTGCAGTGCTCCGACCAGGTCTGCGCGATGGTCTCGATCTCGGTCTCCGTCGGCTCCCGCCCGGCGGCGTCGAAGTGGTTGCGAATCGCCCGCATCTCCTCCATGCTCAAGGAAAGCGGCCGACCGATCTCCGCCAGCTTCTCGTCCGGCACTCCGAGCAGCCCCACCCGCAGCAGGTTGAAGGCGTACGGGGTCGCCGCGGGCAGCGGCCGCAGCGTAAAGACGCCGAAGTGCACCTCGTCCACGACGTCGTTCGCCACCGTCTTGCGCACCAACCGGTCCACATCCGCCTGTACGTGCTGGCCGTGGAAGACCAACCGCCTGGCGGTCCGCACCTGCCGCGCTTGCAGCCCCATCGTCGCCAGCGCGCGCCGCGTGCTCGCCTCCGCCGGATCCATCACCCCGGGCTTGCGCAGCACCGTCGCCGTCACCGCCCCGGCCTCGGCGTCGATCTGTCCCTGCAGGATCCGGTACGACTCCGTCACCGGATCGCACAAGAGCTCGCGCGCGGCGCGCTCCACCCCCGACGGGTCCAATTCCCCTTCGAGAATGTAGAGCGTGGACACCGTCACCCCCTCAGGCGGGGCGAAGGACAGCTCGTGCGCCGACTCCACCAGGGCGACCGAGAGAGGATCGTGGATTCCCGGCTTCGGCGAGACTTCGATGCCCCAAACCATGGCGGTATCTATCCTTGCAGAGAGGTGGCGGGAGGCGGCGCGAGCCGGTCGTGCGCGGATCGTAGCACCGGCCGGTTTCGGGCGTCAATCATTTTGGTTGCGCGGGTCGGCCAGTCTGCGTAGCATGGCGGTTTGGTCCATGGTCGAGACCGCCGGTTGCTGCATGATCCGCGCCCCGGCGTCCGACCCATGCGTCTTCGAGCCCGAAATGCAGCTCGAGGCGAGCGAAGTCGCGAGCCGCAGGGTCCTTCCGCCGGCGCGTCCACGAGTTCCGGCGGGAGATCGCACGGAGGGGTCGAAACTCTTGAGCGACGATGCCGGATACGACTTCGAGGCGCCGATCCTCGAGCTCGAGAAGCAAATCGAGGCGATCGAAGCCAAGAGCAAGCAGTCGGGAATCGACGTCAGCAAGGAAGTCCAGGCCTTCCGCGAGCGCGTCGAGCAGTTGCAGCGCGAGATCTACGCCAATCTCACCCCCTGGCAGCGGGTCCAGCTGGCGCGCGACCTGCGCCGGCCGGAGACCCAGGACTACATCCAGCACATGTTCGAGGACTATGTCGAGCTGCACGGCGACCGCTGCTTCGGCGACGACCCGGCGATCAACTGCGGCTTCGGCACCTTGGGAGACGAGAAGGTGCTCCTGGTGGCGCACCGCCGCGGCAAGACCACGGCCGAGCGCGTGCGCTGCAACTTCGGCAGCCCGCACCCCGAGGGCTACCGCAAAGCGCTGGCGAAGATGAAGCTGGCGGAGAAGTTCCACCTGCCGATCGTGACGCTGATCAACACCCCGGGCGCCTACCCGGGAATCGGCGCCGAGGAACGCGGGCAGGCGATGGCGATCGCGGTGAACCTGATGGAGATGTCGCGACTGCGCACGCCGATCATCTGCACCTGCATCGGCGAAGGCGGCAGCGGCGGCGCGCTCGGCATCGGCATCGGCGACCGCTTTTTCATCCTCGAAAACGCCTACTACTCGGTGATCTCCCCCGAGGGCTGCGCCGCGATCCTGTGGAAGGACGGCCGCAAGGCGCCCGAAGCGGCCGGCGTGCTCAAGCTCTCGCCGCGGGACTTGCGACGGTTGGGCATCGTCGACGATATCATCGCCGAGCCGATCGGCGGCGCGCACCGGGACCACGCGGAGATGGCCGCGATCCTCAAGGCCAAGCTGATCGCCACGCTCAAGGAGCTCCGCGGTCGCTCGATCGAAGCGCTGCTCGAAGCGCGCTACCACAAGTTCCGCTCGATCGGCAGGTACCTCGAAGGCGCCGAGGCTGACGCCTACTTCCTGAGCCTCCACCCGCCCCAGCCCGAGCCGCCAGAGGCCCCGCCGGACGCCGCCAAGCCCGCCGACGCACCGGTGCCCGAGGCGCCCGCGGTCCAGGAGCAGGAGGAGGCGACGGCCGGAGTCGAAGGGACGGACGAGGCGGTCTGAATCGGGTCACGCCTTCGGCGCATCGGTCGGCTTGCCCGCCGGGAGCGCGACCAATTCGAGCCCGCCGCAGTCCTTGCAGGTCCCCCGCTCCAGCACGTACTGGTCGCGACATCTCGGGCAGTAGGTGCGACTCTTGCCGTCCATCGGCGCGGGCGGCGCGGTCAGCGCTTCCGGGTCGAGCTTCTGCCGGCGCAGGAATTTCTCGGCCTGGGTCAGCACGAGTTCGCGCCACCACCGCTCCACCGCCTGGACCGCGGGGTCCGCGGAGGGCCACACCGGGGCGATCGGGTGTCGGAGGTCGAGGAGGACCGTGCGCGCGAATCGCTCGAACGTCCCCTGCGGGCACAAGAGCGCGGCGGCGGCGAGCGGGTGGAAGCCGTCGAGCACGCCGGTGGCGACGCGGTCGAGGGCCCGCACCGCCATCGGCGGATAGACCGTCATCGGCAGGAGATTGCGCAAGCGGTCGCCGCGGCCGTGCGGATGAAGCGCGCGGTGCGCCCGCGCGAACAGCGTGCACGTGACGATCATCAGGAACACCAGCACCGGGAAGATCACGAGCACGGCGAACGGCGCCTCCCAGCGGATCACCAGCGCCGGCGATACCACGAAGAGATGCAGGAACAGCGTGTTGCACGCAGCGCGCAGCCAGAAGGTGCGCTTGCGCAACTCCGCCAGGCGCGCCGCGAGCGCATCGAGGTCGAACGACTCGGCGAGGGCCTTGCGGATCGCGGCCTCGCGCGCCTCGGGCGGGAGCTTCGCGATCTCCTCCATCCGCGTCGCCGCCCGGCGCGCGATCGCCGCCGGCAGGCCCTTCGCGAACGGAGCCCCATTCACGCGCACCTCGCCCCCGCCGGCCTCGACCTTGCGCAGGTCCTCCCAGCGGACCAGCACGTCGGACTGCGGCAGCCTCCCTTCCGGGTGCAGCGCCTGGGATACGTAGGCGCAGGCGCCCTCGGGGGAGAGCGACACGGGCCACGCGGGACAGACGAGCGGCGGCTCGAGCGGGGGGACGAGCGTGCCGTGGGTCAGCCCGACCCGGTGCAGACCCGCCAACGACGCGGGATGGTCCGGGCGGAACTGACCGCTCCAGCCCAAAACGAACACGATCGCGTCGTTGCGCACCCAGACCCCGGACTCCCAGAGCGTGAGCAGGACCAGCACGAGGAGCAGGCTCTGGTTGTCGGTCATGTCCCGCGCGCGCCGGCCGGAATTCTGGGAGGGAGCGGCCGGGCCCCGGCGCTGCCGGCCGCGTCCCGACCTAAGTACCGCGCCCCGGAGAAGGGTGCCCAGTATCCGAAGGCGATTCTGGCCGCCGGCGAGGCGCGACGACGACGCGATGCCAAGAGCATCGCGGAGGAGGA
>Ga0209514_10007052_pt1 | contig 13432 bp, 16 predicted proteins | sample Subgrocontami58m_FD_187452 | JGI IMG/M metagenome (GOLD analysis project Ga0209514, IMG submission 187452) | Subsurface groundwater microbial communities from S. Glens Falls, New York, USA - GMW37 contaminated, 5.8 m (SPAdes) (version 3) | ecosystem: Environmental > Aquatic > Deep subsurface >...
AAACTGGTGTTCATCTCCTGGGGACTGTGCCTCTTCCTCGAAAGCCTGAAAATTCTCAATATCATCCCCTTTGGGGACACTAACTACCTGATGGCGATAAGACCGAGGACTGACGACCGATGACTGATGACTGCCTCCATCCCCCGTCCCGAGTGGACACGGTGTAGAGGACGCATTTCAATAGGAAATCCTCGCCCGCCTGGTGGACGAGGCCATGACCGATTGATTTTTTACGCAAAGGGGCGTTTTCATCTTTTTTCCCTCATCTTTTTCATCCTTTGCCTCTCCATTCGTTGTGACCCCTGCCCGGTTCAGGTCTGAGCAGCAGACCGAGGACAGGGGATTGCCTCCGTCCCCAGTCTCCTGTCATTTTCGGAAAGCCTGAAAATCTTCAATGTCATCCACTTTGGGGTTACCCACTACCTCCTCGCTATTCGTCCAGTGACAGCTGATTTGATCACGAACAGGAAAAAAGGTAGAATAAGAGGGCTGACAGAGTGAGAATTCTGAGATTTATTAAAAAAGGTTGGCGAATGATGAATACGATAAAAGATGTTGTCATCAATGCTTTAGGTGATCTGCCAGCGGATCATTTAAATGAGGTATTGGATTTTGTGCTTTTTCTAAAGCAGCGCAGGCGGGTTGATCTCCAGCCCCTCCAGAAGACGGCTGTATATTTCACGCCGGCTTCGCAGTTGGATGGACTGGTGGGATTGGTTGCATGGGGCGGGGATGCCCTGGCTGATACTGAACGTTTATATGAAAATGAATAAGCACGCCGCAATAGATAGCAATGTTCTGGTCGCCCTGGTGGATGATCGAGATAAATGGCATGTTCGGGCTAAGGCGTTATTGGATGCTCTCAAGGAAGAAGCTGTCAACGTGATCTATTTTGACTGTGTACTGAACGAGACGATCAGTGTTATGGCGCGTCGTTCGGAAGAACAGAATCGGTCCGCTCAATTTTTAGAACTTTTGGACGAGTTACAGGTACAAGTGCCCGAAAACCTGATTACCTGGATCACGCTGGATACTCAACGATTATACAATCGAATTGCTGCATTGGTGCGCCAGACTCAGGGCAGATTGAATTTCCACGATGCGCTGATTGCTCTCGCCTGTCAGGAGCTCGAAATTAAGGTGATCTTAAGTTTTGATCGGGATTTTGACGAAATTCCCTGGATGGAGCGGTATGAATCTATGAGTGAGGGGAAATAGATGGATTGCCGATAAGTTCCATTCAGTCTTGCCTAACTCGGATAAGTCGAAAAAGATTTAACCACCCTGGCCTAGACCGCCAGGGCAGGCAGGGAACGCAGAGTCCACTGAGAATACCTTTAAGAGGGATCGAGCGACTGTTTCCCAATTGCCGCTATGAATTTCATCCAGCTTGCCCTGGCAGACCGAGGACAGGGGACATAAGACCGACTCCGTCCTCCATCCCCCGTCCCGAGTGGACACGGTGTAGAGGACGCATTTCAATAGAAAATCCTCGCACGCCTGGTGGACGAGGCCATGACCGATTGATTTTTTACGCAAAGGGGTATTTTCACGCGAAGCGTTCATCACTTCGACACGCTGAGCAAGAGACGAACCGTCACGACAAGCCCTTATGCTTTATCTCCATTTTGATGACCCTTTTCCGGTGCAGGTGTGACGGATCATTGCGTATGTCTTTATGAGCGCACTTCCCTTCACAAAAAATAAGGATTGCATCGACGGAAGGCGCTGTTTTGTAATGACCCTGTTCATTTCGAGAATTGCCGAGTCATTACCGGCTTCTGGCAGGTCTCGGGTCGCAACCAAACCAGCTTTAGCCAGCGAGTCAACTATGATGTGTATTACGTTCGTAACTGGTGCGTTTGGCTGGATTTGTATATCTTTCTGCACACCATATGGGTGGTGTTGAACAGGGATGGGGTATATTGATGTTGTATAATGTCCGGGATCACGAAGATCACTTCGATATGAAAAACATTCAACCGCAACAACCATCCCATTTGTCTCCATACGCGCGGGCTTGCCTCGAAGCTTTGGTTAAGGCAAACCTTGCGGATCGAATTTCTCTTGGGGGAGCTTTGGGATTGTTTCACTACCTCGATTATCGTCCAACCCATGATGTGGATGCCTGGTGGTCTGAATCCCTGACGGAGGCACAAAGGCAGGCCGTGGTGCAGGTGCTTGAAACGAGTCTGTCCAATTTTGGCAGTGTACGTGTTCGCGCCTGGGGGGATGTGGTCAGCGTGGAATTGTCCCAAGACGGAAATACGGTGTTTAGTTTTCAAATTGCAGCTCGCACATTGCGCCTGGAAGAGCCTGTTTTGGCAGGCTGGATTGACGTTCCCCTTGATAGTCTGGCTGATCTTGTGGCGAGCAAGATGAATGCTCTGGTTGAACGCGGGGCGCCGCGTGACTTTTTAGATATTTTCACGCTTTGCCAGGCTGGGTTGCTGGGCATGGACGAGTGTTGGGCGCTTTGGCGCAGGCGGCAAAGGCTGGCAGGCAGCAATGCAGATCGCGCCCGCGCCCGTCTGGCGCTTGAAACCCATCTGGAACGCATTGCCTTGCATCGCCCCTTGGAGAAAATTACCGATTTAGGACAGCGCCAGCAGGCGCAGCGCTTGCGTGAGTGGTTTTTGAATGATTTTCTGCAGGTGAAAGATGAATGACTTCCCTTGGTTGGATGGCGCTTTATACCCGGATGTGGACGTCCCTGATGCACTGGAAACATTGCCTGAACGGGTGGATTTTCTTGCCCGCTTATGCGCCGCCTGGGATTATGGCTTGCTGCCAGGCACGGACACAATCGCGGAAATCCGTCGCGAAGATTGGGCTCCAGCAGTGGAAGCCTGCCGCATCTTGACTTCGCCTGCCTATCATTTATTGCGCCGCTGGCATGGACTCTCACCCCTCGCCTATTTAGGAAAACAGATCGCCTCCATTCGTGATGACCCCTGCCTGGTTCAGGTCTGAGCAGCAGACCGAGGACAGGGGACAGAAAACCGACTCCGTCCTCCATCCCCCGTCATGGATGCGGTATAATTTCATTCGTCTGTTGCACTTGCAAGTTGAATTTACACAGAAAAATCAGCTTGAAAGGAAACATTAGTATGGAAAACCTGTTGCAACGAATTACCTTTGACAAACGTGTGCTGCATGGCAAACCGCTCATCCGCGGCTTGCGCATTTCCGTAGAGATGATTCTGGAACTCATGGTGAAAGGGGCCAGCACGCAGGAGATATTAGAAGATTATCCTGAACTTGAACCGGCAGACATCCAGGCGGCCTTGTCTTATGCCCAGCATTTGGTGGCAGGCGAAGTGGTTCTCGAACGCATGCCTGTTTAGATGAAATTTCTGGCGGATATCAATGCCAGTGGAGCGCTGGCGCACTGGCTGCTGGAACACGGGTATGATGTGCTTAGGGTGGCGGATGTTGACCCCAGGATGGAAGATTCCAATATCTTACAGTACTACAGACCAGGATTTTGAGGAAATGATCTGGCGGGAGAAGAGACAACATGAAGGTGTTTTGCGCCTTGAAAACTTGCCTCGTGTGGAACGCTTATCCTTGTTGGAATATGTCTTGAACCATCATAGCCAGGATTTAGCGTCGGGGGTCATCATCATCGCTTCAAGCCGAAAAATCCGTATTCGCAAACCAGTTGCCAGTGACTGATTTGCGAATCGCCGTAGCCTGTCTTCTGTCCTCCATCTCCCGTCCCGAGTGGACAGGTGTAGAGGACGCATTTCAATAGGAAATCCTCGCCCACTTAGCGGACGATTCCACAATCAATTGATTTTTCGCGCAAGGGGGTATTTTCACGCGAAGCGTTCATCCCTTCGATACGCTTCGCGTCAGGGCAAGCACTTCGACACGGTGAGCGAGAGACGAACCGTCAGTACAAGCCTTTCGCCCATTGGAATTGCACAGCGCACAGATTGAACGAAAAAAAACGTGGAATGACCGGCGCGGCAATACTCAACATGGATGTTGCGGAATTTACAGAGAGTTTTCAATCTCATAAAACGGGGTAAAATAGGTACAGAATAGTTGACTTGAAAGGTAAGGCGCTGAAATGACCCAGAACAATTCTGAAGTTGAAGCCACCCTTCGCGGTGCAGAGTTGCGCCTGCGCCGGCTCTCCCTCGATCGCTTGCGCGTGGCCGATGATTTTTCGGCCTACCTCGAAGAAAAAGAAGCAGATGCCTCGACCCGGGAATTGCTGAGTCTGGCTGGATTCGAAGACCACTATCGCGAAACCCTTCAGCAGTCTGAAAGTGGGGAGGCCGTCCGCTTCGGGGACATCCGTCGGGATGTATGATCTGCTCCTCACCCGCGATGCAGGGCATTTTTATCAGCGCGCTGACCCGCCTCTCGTAAAATGATTGAACTACTGCTTCGAGCATTTGCGGAAAAATCCATATGAACACCCAAACATCAAACATCTGAAAGGCCCGCTTGCCGGGAGTTATTGTTATCGGATCGGAGATTGGCGGGTGGTTTACAAAGTTGACGAAGAGAAACGCCAAGTCACCATTCTTCTGATTGTTCGTCGCGGTCAGGCATATTGTTAAGATTTATTACGAGATTTACATCAGGAATGATCGGTGCGCATTATCCATCCGTGACGGAAGTTTTGTGAACGTTTGGTTTTCGTTGAAACTTCCGGGACGCTATGGTTACTGTGTGCGGTCAAATTAGCGCAAATCCCCCGCAAGTATTGACAATGATTGCATCCATTTTAGTTTGATAAAGACAGGCTTTAAGAATCTCTGCAAAAACCCTAAAGGTCTTCTTTGCATATTGAACAAGTATTTCAAAAAACACCTATGCAAGCTGCCTTCTGGTTTGCCAGAAAGACCTTCAGGGTTTGCTGTTTTTCATCCAAACTCAAATGTCGGCATTCCCACTACATTCGTAACCACTTTAAACAACCCGCCTGAGAGCGGGTATTTTTTTAAGTCTGCTGCGCTCATCCCCACGCGCGCAGATGTTACGTACAACTCGTTCATTTCCCTGCCGCCAAAAACACAGGAGGAGATATGCAAGGCAGGGATGGAAACCTGCTCCAGCAATTTTCCTGAATTCGGATTCCACCTGGTCACCTGCGCGCCACCCCACATTGCGATCCACAAATTGCCATCGGCGTCTGATGTCATGCCATCTGGCCATCCAAACGACTCCCGGATGCAAATCGCAATACGCGAATTTGCAATTTGCCCCGTCCCAAGGTCATAGTCAAATGCCTTGACTTCCCGTGTGGGCGTATCAATGTAATAAAAAGTTTTATGGTCAGGACTCCACGCGAGTCCATTGGAGATGGTAATTCCATCGAGAAGGCATGTAGTTTCCCTACCATCAAATGAATAGAGCGAGCCAATTGGATACTTCTCGTTCATATCCATGGTGCCGGCGAGGAAGCGGCCAGCGGGGTCACATTTGCCATCGTTGAAGCGGTTGGCAGGTGGTTCGGAATCCAAAGACGCGAGAACTGTTAATTGACTGGTGCCAGGCCTGCCCTGAGTTTGACCGAAGGGATCAAGGTCCGCGAAACTGGGGCGCCCCTCGGCTCCGCTCAGGGCAAGGATGAGATGACCGTTTTTGCACGGAGCCAGGCATCCGATGAGATCATCCAATTGAGTAAGAATTCGAGTCCCTGCATAAATGCGCTTCTCAAGTATATCCAGCCAGTAAAGCGTTTGTGTTTTGGAATCCCAGGCAGGGCCTTCTCCGAGTATTGCTTTTGCATCCAGGATAAGTTCGGCTTTCATATAAGTTCCTTTATTAAAGCAGGGGCGGCCCTGCGCATTTTAGAACCAATCCCGTTTGTAAAAAATAAATGTAGCCACCGCAGTAAGAGCAAGCGACAAACCGATGACAAATATAAACGCGAGCGGGTGGCTCTCGCCGGGCAGAGCGACATTCATGCCATAAAAAGAAGCGACGATGGCGGGCATGTTGAGGATGATCGTCAGCGCAGCCAGGGCTTTCATGACACCATTAAGGTTGTTTGAAATGATGGATGCGAAGGCATCCATCATACCTGAAAGAATTTCAGTGGCGATGCTGGTCATTTGAATGGCCTGCTGATTTTCGGTAAGCACATCTTCCAGCAGGTCCTGGTCCTCTTCATAGTAGTTAAACAGCTGCGTTTTTTGGACACGTTCCATCATCACTTCATTCGAGCGCAATGCGGTCGCAAAATAGGTAAGACATTTTTGATATTTGAGCAATTCCAACACTTCACGGTTGCGTGTGGATTTTTGCAGTTGATCCTCCACGCTCTCCGTAGCGCGATTGATCTCACGCAATAAATTCAAATAGCGGGCCGAGGTTTCAAGGAAAATATAAAGCGCAAGACGGTAGCGCTTGCCTGTTTTCATCAACCGATATTTCCCATTCGCCAGCACTTTGAAGATGTCGCTGTCATAACGGCAAACCGTGATGATCTTGTTTCCCAAAATCATAATGCCAAGCGGTACCGTCATATACGGGACATCACTTTCAGGCCGGTGAAGCGGAATGCGAATCAGGATGAAGGTGTACTCATCATCCCGTTCCATGTGCGCCATTTCATCCTGGTCGAGGGAATAATTAACATAGTCCATATCCATCCCCCAATTGACCAACTTTTCGATCTCATCGGGCGTTGGGTCGACCACATTGACCCATGCGCCATTCGCGATCACTTCAATTGTTTCAAGCCCTTGCTCGGTGGTTTTGTAAATACTCAGCATGGCTGCCTCCTTGCGCGAATTGACATCACGCAGAGACGCACGCGCACCTACGTGATGTTGGTACTTAAATTAAACACATTCTGCGCCCAGCGGCTTTTACTGGGCGGGTTATTATCAGAAGAACTAAGGTCGCTCTCGTCAGTGTAAACCATCATATCCTTGCCGGTTATTTTACGCCCGTTGAAGGAATTGCACAACCGTTTCAAAGCATGTGTCCGGAAACCCGCGCGCTGTGAGACCATGACATGGGCGCGGAAGACACCCTTATTAACGGCATACACCGCGTTCTCACGCGGTGCAGCCAAAAGACCAACTCAGAGGGAGGAGAGAGTTTGGAAGAGTAACTTTTGGTTACTCAATTACACAGGGTCAAGATCAGGGTTCGTGCCGCACAAAGCGCAGGCCGGTTGTTCCATCAGGTTACATTCAACGGCGCTGGAGCAGCGGTGGGCAACGATACGGGGAGGCTGGTCTGGTAAATGGTCGGCTGGAAAAACCACTTCGTTCTCAATGGAAATTTCATGGCCGACATGTTCGCAGTATTTGATTTTTTCAACGTGCCAAATCTTTTCTGCCATAACAGCCTCATTACTCTGATATCTGATAGCGCTAGTTTAGAAGAAAAACGCCCGTACTGCAAGTGACAGGCGTCACAAACTGACATGACAAACCGCTTATTTAGGATGTGATAAGTCCTTATTTGTTTGTCAGGACGTAAACACCGCCCGCATCGCTTGCAAAAAAGATTTCACCAGATTCATCCTGACCGAAAGATGTGATCCTCACATTCGTTTCAAACAGAAGTTGAGACTGCCACTGACCCTCCGAGAGGATCAACCCCCAGACATAGCCGCTGCAATAATCCCCGTACAAGTAAATACCATTCCATTCAGGCATTGCGCCGCGATAGACATATCCGCCAGTGACCGAACAGCCGCCAGAGGAGTGGCTGTATTCCGCGGCGGGGAGTAACAAACCAGGTTGAGTTTGTCCATCATATCCATGATTGCCTTCCATAATGCTCCAGCCGAAGTTGGCGCCGCCGGGTGAACCAGCTGGGAGGTAGTCAATCTCCTCCCAGTCACCCTGACCGACATCTCCGATCCACAGGTCGCCTGTGGATCGGTCAAAGGACAGACGCCAGGGATTGCGCAAGCCGTAAGCCCAGACTTCATTTCCAAACGGGTTATCAGATGGAATGCTATACGGGCCGCCGCTGTTCACGTCAATGCGTAAAATTTTGCCAAGCAGGCTGGTGGTGTTCTGTCCGTTTTTGTGTGGGTCGCCGCCAGCACCGCCATCTCCAAGCCCAAGATACAAATATCCATCGGGTCCGAAAACTACTGCGCCGCCATTGTGGTTGGGATAAGGCTGGTTAACCTTCAATAAAATGGATTCACTGCCAGCATCGGCAACATTGCCGCCGGCTTGAAAACGGGAGATAAAGGTATTCCCACCCCTACCTGTATAGTTGACGTAGAAAAAGCCATTCTGTTCATAGTCTGGATGAAATGCCAGGCCGAGCAGTCCCATTTCGTTGCTGTCATCATTGACGCGGTCGTCAATATTTAGAAAAGGTTGTTCGAGCAGTTGATCATTTTCATAAACACGGATGATGCCGTATTTTTCAATGATGAACAACCTGCCCGAACCATCGAATGCGGATTGTACATCCACAGGGCGGTTGAGTCCGCTGGCAATCAGACGCCACTCGTAATTATTTGGGTTGGGGAATTCGCTAACAGGTGGAAGAACAGGCTGTGTCGCTGGTGTTGTGGAAGTATCAGGCTGAGGCTGAGAATCTGTTTGATATGTAGGAACAGCCGTCGGCGGGACCGCAGCGAGAGGCGTGGCGGTCAGGGAAACAGGCTCTGCCAATCCTCCACAGGCGAAAAGCGGCAGAGTCAATAAAAAAATAAACCGCCTCATATTTAGTATTATTCTTTTACATCCGTGGCTTCAGCATCCACAACCTCTGCCTGTGTGTCGCCGTCATTCATGTTGCCGGCCAGCGCCTGCATGTGTTCCGCCACAACCTCAGGCGGACAAAGTTCGGTAAAGATGTAGGAACCGAGCCAGAGCAGTGCGGCATCATCCACCACGCCGATGATCGGGATCGAAATGGCATCAATGGGCGAAACCAGATAGATCAGCGCTCCAATAGGCACCAGTTTGGCGAATAAGTTCACGCGCCTGTCAGCCATCAAACGAAAAATGAGCCGAAGTTGGTTAAGCACATTACGGACGATACCGCCTTGTTGTGAAATCGAGATTTCTGATGTTTTCTTTTCTTTCATTTGAATCTCCTTTTGAAAAGTGTTTCCATTATATTCGATTTGCAGTGGGCGCTCATTTCATATACGGACCTCAAATTTACCGGGGGCAGGCGGGTAATATATGAATGTTTCAGGATGTCACAAATACATGACAAATATCACTTATTTGGAGGACTTCTCATGGAGATGCTAATTGATTTTCCGGGTGGGTTAAGAGTGGACGCACACTTTGGACCGCATACTGTTCCAACCGACCAACCCCCCGCCAGCGCCGCGCCGATGCCTTTTGAGTTATTCCTCGCTTCCATTGGCACATGCGCGGGCATTTATGTGCTCGGTTTTTGCCGCCAGCGCAATTTGCCCACGCAGGGGATTCGAATCATCCAACGCAACCACCCTGCTGGGGCGGGCATGATCGAAAAAATTGATCTTGAAATTCAAGTGCCGCCCAGCTTCCCCGCACAATACTACGATGCGCTTATCCGTTCGGCGGAATTGTGCAAGGTCAAGAAGACTTTGGAGCACCCGCCCATATTTGAGGTGAAGACAAAAGTTGTTGAAGCGGTTTAATTTAACAGGCGGTCATTCTCAAAATGATCGCCTGTTGTTTTAACGGTAAAATCTCTGCATGACCTATCTGATTGACGGACATAATCTAATTCCAAAACTTGGATTGCGCCTGGATGCCATGGATGATGAAATGGAACTGGTTGCGATCCTGCAAGAATTTGCGCGCCTCAAACGTCAAAAAGTGGAGGTTTATTTTGATGGAACGCCTGCGCCTCACACCGGGACCCGAAGCCTGGGCACTGTCCGGGCGCATTTCATCCGTCTCGGGCAGACCGCTGACCACGCCATCCGGGACCGCCTGAATAAGATGGGTAAATCCGCTAAAAACCTGATCGTAGTATCTTCCGACCGCGAAGTACAAAACGCGGCACGGATGAATCAAGCGCAATTTATATCGTCTGACGAGTTTGTAAAACTAATCAAAATAGCTGTGACACCCGCACCAAAAACCAGCGCAGATGAAAAACAACTTTCAGCCAGTGACGTGGATGAATGGCTGCAAGTATTTCGTGATAAAGGTCACTAATTCAGACAAAGTCAATCTGGATTCTTATTTTCCTTTAATGTATTCAAGGCAAATAAGATGTATATTATCGTCATTGACACCTGCCCTCCCTTTTATTGGTATATAGGTGTCTACCGCCGCCAGACCTAACATGTCCCCCCCATGCTAGCTGGCGGCGGAACCTTTTTGGCCCCCATCACTTCGACAGGCTCAGTGCGCCGCCTGCCCTCCCCCAAATCCGTGTTCACAGAATTTGGGGGAGGGTTCTTTGAGGCTATAATTTGAGCATGAAAACCGTTTACACATTTGTGCCATCACGAAATCATGAATACCCCGGCCATCCTGAAGGGCCGGGCAGGTTGGATGTGCTTGAGTCTCAACTTGCCTCTTTTGGGGCGGAACTTATAGAGCCTATCTGCGCAAGGTATGAAGAGGTTGCGCGTGTGCATGGGCCACAACTGATTTTGGAAATTGAGGAAGCATGTAAACGAGGGGCGGGGATCATTGACCCCGCGCCTACTTACGTGACCAAAACATCCTTTGAGGATGCCATGCTGGCGGCTGGCGCAGTCATCACCTGCGTGCGGGCTGTCATAAACCGCGATGCGGATAATGCCTTTGCCATTGTCCGCCCGCCAGGGCATCACGCCGAGCCGCAACGCGCGATGGGGTTTTGCATTTTCAATAACATCGCCATCGCCGCACAGGATGCGCTGGCAAATGGAATGGAACGCGTGCTGGTGATCGATTACGACGCGCATCACGGCAATGGCACACAAGCGGCTTGCATGAACGATGATCGATTTGGATTCATCTCGACTCATCAATGGGGAATTTATCCTGGCACGGGGTGGATTGATGACGCGCCTCATGCCAAGGGACGGCTGGTCAACGTGCCCTTACATTCGGGTGCGGGGGATGAAACCTTCGCCCGCATCCATGATGAAATCTTCAAACCCATTGTTCGAAAATTCAAACCGCAGATGTTGTTGATCTCGGCGGGGTTTGACGCGCATTGGAATGACCCGCTCACTTCGCTGGGTCTATCCACAAAAGGTTACTTCACCATGTCTAAAAAACTGGTTGAGCTGGCGAAGGAATATTGCAATGGCAGGATTGTCTTTGTGCTGGAAGGCGGCTATGACCCGCAGAACGCCGCTCACGGGGCGGCGGCTGTTTTCGATGCATTGATCAGCCGTCCTTTAAAGAATGAGGCGCACGATCCATCGCCGTATGCCGACCCGGATCATGAGGCGCGCATCCATGAAATCATTCAATGGCATCACTTGATGCAATAGAATCATACTGACAAAATATATTTTCTGTTGTAAACTCGAAAAAACAAAGGAGTGAAGATGGCCAGAAGAGAAAGCAAAGGCTTTGTTCAACTTGAATGGGTCTGCCCGAATTGCGATGGGCGCAATGCAGGTTCGTTAAAAACATGCGCGAGTTGCGGCGCACCACAGCCGGACAATGTTCAATTCCAACGCGCGGCAAATGAAAAGATCGTTACAGATGAAAAACTTGTCCAAGCTGCAAAAAGAGGCGCGGATATTCATTGCGGATTTTGCGGCACGCGCAATCCCAGCAATGCGGTGACTTGTTCACAGTGCGGCGGGGATATAAAGGAAGGCAAAGCCCGCCAGGCGGGACAAGTATTACAGGCAGCTGCCACCCCGCCAAAAGTTGTGACTTGCACGAATTGCGGGACCGAAAACCTGGGCACGGAACGCACCTGCGCCAAATGCGGTTCGCCCTTGCCGCGGGCCGCCGCGCCGCAGGCTGAGGTTGGGCAAGTGAAAACCGCGGATGCACAAAAAGGCACGGAAAGGAAAAAACCAAACTGGTTATTATTCGGCGGCATCGGCGCATTGCTATTAACTTGTATTGCGATTCTTTTCATGTTTGTATTCCCCTCAAAATCCCTGCAGGGGACAGTAGCCGATGTGCGCTGGCAGACATCCATGCCTGTGCAGGAAATCCAGGCAGTGAATTATTCCAATGAACGCGGAAGCGCGCCTTCAGACGCTTATAACGTATCGTGCCACACAGAAAGCGAAGAAGTTTGTGAAGAGAAGACCGTTGACCAGGGCAATGGCTTTGCCGAGGTTGTGAAGGAATGTCATACTGAAAGCGAGCAATTCTGTGATTACACAATGGACGAGTGGACAACCATCCAGACTTATGATTTGAATGGCAATGATCTGCTTCCCGTATATGCAGATCCGAGTCTGGCCAGTGACCAGCGCACAGGCAGTGCAAGCGAGCAGTTTACAGTCACATTCAGTACCTCCGATGGACAGCAGACTTATTCACCAAATTCAGTCAGTGAATTTCAACAATACTCAATCGGCAGTATGTGGACTCTCAAGTTGAATGCGCTGGGTGGGGTTATTTCAGTCGAGAGATGAGACGGAAGGTAGTGAGCGGAAGGCTGATATATAAAAGTTGAAAGTTGAAAGTTGAAAACTCCTGACCCATTCAGGAGTTTTCTCTTTATAATGACTGCATGGATAGATCAGTGGCAATCATCGGCGGCGGACCTGCAGGTCTGATGGCGGCAGAAGTTTTGAGTCAACAGGGGGTGAAAGTGGATGTGTATGATGCGATGTCATCGCTTGGACGTAAATTCCTGATGGCAGGCAAGAGCGGATTGAACCTGACACATTCGGAACCAATTGAGAAATTTGTTGCCAGATATGGAAATCGCCGGGCACAGGTTGAAGCCTGGCTAAATGATTTTTCGCCGAATGACCTGCGTGAGTGGGCGCGCGGACTTGGGATCGAAACTTTTGTTGGCACATCGGGGCGGGTGTTTCCTGTGAGAATGAAGGCGAGCCCATTGCTGAGAGCGTGGTTGAAACGATTGGGTGAGGCGGGAATCAATTTTCACTTGAAACATAGATGGAATGGATTTATCAAACTCGCTGCCGAGGACGGCGACAGGGGTAATATAAAAAAGGACGGTGGTTTGAGAAAAGTGAGTGTTGAGTTTGAAACGCCCAATGGGATCAAAACCATAAAAACGGATGCTGTCATTCTTGCGCTCGGAGGCGGGAGTTGGCGCAGACTCGGCTCGGATGGCGTATGGGTCCAATGGCTGGAGCAGGCCGGGGTTAAGGTGGAAGCGTTGAAGCCCTCCAATTGTGGATTCGATGTGGCATGGAGTCCGCACTTTATTGAAAAGTTTGACGGGCATCCGATCAAGTCGGTGGTCTTATCGTTTGAGTCATTTCGTCAGCAGGGCGAGTTTATTATCACGGAGAATGGCATGGAGGGGAGTTTGATCTACGCGGCTTCGGCGCTGATACGCGAGGAAATTTTTGCGAAAGGAAAAGCGG
>Ga0209514_10007059_pt1 | contig 13424 bp, 7 predicted proteins | sample Subgrocontami58m_FD_187452 | JGI IMG/M metagenome (GOLD analysis project Ga0209514, IMG submission 187452) | Subsurface groundwater microbial communities from S. Glens Falls, New York, USA - GMW37 contaminated, 5.8 m (SPAdes) (version 3) | ecosystem: Environmental > Aquatic > Deep subsurface >...
GATTTCAGCGGCCCACGAAGGCCATTCATCCAGGCTGGCATGGATCAGGTATTGGTTCAAAGCGTCCAATACACCGGCACTTTGGAGAATGGGGCTCAGGACCGTCTCCCAGGACCTCAGCGCTTCCGGGTATACTGCTTCTTGCTGCGCCCTCCGAACGGCGCCTGCCATCTGATCAAATTCAGCGCGCGTGATTCCAGCCTCTTTCATCCTCTTGCGGACCTTGTCGTCAAGCTTCCTGCCCTGTTCGGTGCGGCGTCGACTGGCGTACGACATCGCTGACGCCCAAAGTGCGGGAACCCGGTGCAAGCCTAGGTGGTAAGCGGAGTACGCCAGCGCATCGGGCAAAAGGGGGCCAGGGCCCAGCGGATCACTATCCACAAAAGGGACCCGGCGCTGGCGCCGGATCCATTCGAGCAGATAGACCCCATCCTTCACGATCTCGCCTACATACTTAACAGGGCTGTACAGATCCTCGCCACTGTCATCCTTCTCTTCTTTAGGCGCCACGATCCAGGCGTTCTTAATCGGGATCTCTGATTCGTCCAGACTATTCCAGCGAAGGCCGAAGGCAATTTCGTCGTTGACTCCCCGCACCATCGTTCGCAACTCACCTGTACTGCACACCTGGCCGTTCTTCTTTCGCCACATCATCTTGTTTACATAGAACACATCCAGACCCATCAGGAAGAGGTGATATCGCCCATCTGCAAGTTGCAGCCGGTTTAGACGTGCCCCGGCGTGTAGGATTGCGTGATCTCCCTCGAATTGGAGACCCGGCAGCGGCTCGCAGGGCCTCTCGACCTGAGCCTGGAACCGTACCAGCCAGTTCACAAGCCTGTACTTATGAACGATCTGAACTGTTGTGAACAGATGTGGGGCGGAAGTGAGCGTGAAGGCCTGCTGCAGGCGTCCGGGAGGCCACAGAATCAGATGCCCCTCGACAGCCGCTGTGTCCTTGCCCTTCAATGAAGGCATGGAGGGAGGCACGGCCAGGTCCCCTTCGGTCCGCCATAAAGCCAGGATGCGCGAAAACGCTGCCAGTGTAGCACCCTTTACTGTGCAGGCCACACGCAAGCGCGCATATACGTCGTTGAGGCAGCGTAACTGAACGAGCAGGTTCGCCGCTCCTGCCTCAGATTGCGCCTCGTGCTCGGCAAATTCGCCCGGCTCCAGGGCTCTGGGGTCGAACAACCTGGTTGCAGTAACCGTTTGCAGCTCTTCCGGATGTCCCGGCTGGCTGGTTGTTGTCTCATCTACCCTGAGGAGCCGCCCAGGGTCTGTTACGGCACGTCGCGGAACGTGAGTTTGGGGGTCCGGGAACAATTCCCCTTCGTATACGAAGTTCTGCGCGTCCTTACGCACACGGTCGAGCACGCTGATATCCGACCCTGTCCCCCTGAGCTCACTCATCAGGTCCTGCCGGGTTTGCCAGACCACCTCACGCCGGTTCCGGATTGCGGTAACTCGCTGTTCCACCGTCAAGTCTTTGAGGAAGGCAGTCAACGAATTCGCTGTCGGAAGATAGTCATTGAGCTGACCAAGCCTGGTCAATTGAGGCCCGATGCACTGCTCAGTCCACAGGTTTTCCCGTTGCGGAACTTGATTCAGCAGCATTGAAATAAGACTATCTACGGCATCAACCAGCACATTAAACATCGGGTCCCTCCGTGAATCCACCCGGCTTCGGTCTCCTGCGAGGACCCGGCAATTCCATTCTGTGAACTTCCCGGCCGCTCGGATCGCTCAACACTGCCGTCTTCTCACCCTTCGCCAATAATGCGGACTTGCGTCCCAAGTACAGGTTCTTCTCGTCAGGAGTGCCGCTACCGGTCCAAACGGTCAAAGTCTGGCCAGGCTGCAGGACCATCTCAGGGAACCGAAAAACGCGTTGGGACAGGTCCCGAAGTGTCCACCCACTTAAGTCTACCGGTTCCGAGGTCTCTGAACGGATGACGAGGTGATCTCCGCGCAGGTCACCCGCCCGGCCGTGTTCCATGGGCTCAATGCTGACCTGTGGTTTTTCAATAGCGCTCGTTTGCAGGAAGAACACGGCCGAAGCGCTTTGGGTGTTGCCCTTTCCATCAGATACTGCAACCTGCAGCGCGTTCAAGCCTGGATGGCCCTGCATTACTGGCACACCACCGCTGTCCAAAATCATCGCCACAGGGGAGACCAGCTCCCGGCTGATCACTTCCGTCGAAAAGTGTCCCGATGTTACGGGCGCTCTAGACATGACATCTGCCTTGCCCGAAATTTCGGCGAAGCCAACAGCTTCTACAGGCACCGGTGCAGCCCGGCCCGCTACACCCTTCGAAGCCCCTAGAGCGACGGCCATGCGTTCGAAAGCCACTTTACTGCCGGCCAGAGGCTCAGCATCTACCGTGCCGATTCGCCTGACTTTGCCCGGTGAGCCAGACCTGGGGGTCATAAAACTTACAGTACGATTCTCGGCTGAGATGGTAGCGGCAACGCCAGTATGCAACCGCAGATAAGCCTCTCGCCTTGCCGGCATTGTCTCTTCTACAGTCAGCGGGGAGGTCCGCGGCTGCTCGACAACCACGCGAGCTACCAGGCCCAGTCCATTAGTATCCAGACCCCAGAAACCGGATTCGTATTTCTGTTCTATCCCATTCAGCAGGATTGAAACGCGCGGTGGAACGCCCAGCGTGCTCTGAACAAAGGTACGGTTTGCTCCCTCTATTCGCACCGCCACATCGGCACGCCCGGTATTCAAGCTCTGGTTCAATGGGCTCCCGATGACCACGTGCAGCGGTGTCCCTGGAACGAGGTCTGAGATAGCAGTCTGTGCCTGTTGTTGGTTGAGTTCCCCGCTGATCGCCTGCCGGATTGTCTGTTCCTGGGCCTGTGCCGCCCGGATAGCGGTAGTGTAACGAGCTGAGCTTCGTACAGTCTGCTTGTATATTGAATCACCGGATACAACGTCCGCAATGGCGCTGGCAATACTCCCGCATGGCAAGGTCACCCGGCCCAGATCGACGATCGTCACGCCATATGCTTCGATTTTCAGATCAAAATGGATATCGAACGCGCTAGATGTAGCTATACGTCTCTTGACTTCATCATGTATAGAGCTCTCATCATCGGCAACAGTACCAAACCGCCCGGTCAGCACCCCCTCCACCCAGTCGGCCACCGCCGACAATATCTGAAGAGGCGCGGTGGCAACCCACGCGATGCTGTCAAACAAAGCATCGTAAAGACCCTTGATGGCGTCTTGAGCCCATCCTGGCAGGAAAACGATCAAAGGCTTCAAGATCGCGAAGCCCGCATTGCGAATCGCTGTCACAACGTCGGACACGAGCGTCTTCAGATGTCTGGCAAGAGCCGCGATATCGCTTGCTATGTGCGCAAACCACTCTCCGATCTGCTGGAGCAATACACCCAGTTGGCGCCACAGCTCCTCCAGTTGCCTACCTACCCACTCCGCAGCTTGCACGGCGGCTGCCACAACGGCCTTCGCTCCTTCCCAAATCGCTTCGGCGACGGCTTTAGCTTCGTTGAGATAGTGAAGCGCGATCAGCCCCAGCAGTCTCGGCGTAGCAAACTTGGCGATTTCCCACAGTCCGTCGGTGAGGCGATCCAGCGACGCTTTGAGATCAGCTTCGGAGGCCGGTTTATCGCCGCCGACGATTGCGGTGAAGGATGCGTTCCTGGTGTCCTCGGTCGAAAGGCCCATCGTGACCAGTATGCGGATGGAATCGAGAAGCGCCTCACGCTGACGGCCATTCCAGAGATCGATAACATCGGCAGAGAGTACGAGCAGGCTCCGGGCGTCAGCAGGTGTTACGGTGACGGGAAGCACGGCTCGAGATGCTGCCATTGTGAGCAGGCCGAAGGCAGGTTCACGCTCACCCAGTTGAGAAATCGAGTTGCTGACTCCCCGCAGCGCCGTCGCGCCCTCGGTCAGTGCATGCTGCAACAGTACATCGATGGCGCCGATAACGAACCGGTTAAAAGATTGCAGCAGTACTGAAGAGAGGGCCTCACGAAAACGGACAGCCATTGCCGGATCATCCAGTTCCGCCAGACGCGGAATAATTACCTGGGGCATAGCAACGAGGATTGGCACGACCATCTCGTCCAGAAAAGCGACAAGCGGCTTGTTGCCGGCGTTGGCGGCCCTGATTGGGCCTATTAGCTTCGGGATGATCTCACTCTGAATCGCGCTGGAAAAAGCATTGGCGATGATTGCCAGGACCTGGCGCTTCTTGTCCATGCCGCCGCCGACAAGCACGATCAATATCTGGCGTGCGAAGCCGCCCAGTTGGGTATTCAGTGCACCGGCAAGCCAGTCCAGCGTGGCAGCTAGCTCCGGTAGTGCCTTTCGAAACCCACTTTCCAGGTCAACTCCGGCCAGGAACGACGCCATATCGCCCAGCGTCAGCCTATAAGTCTCAGCTTTTCCAAGTTGCTGTTTGATGTGAGTCTCCAGATGGCTACCGCCATCTGGCACTACAACCGCAGACTGTCCGAACAGCTCTGCCATGGCACGGTTCGGGTCGTCAACCCAAGACACAATGCGCTCGAGTAACACGCCAGCGGCCCAGCCAATAGCCAGGGCAGAACGGCACTCCTGCACGAAGTCTGCCGGTGGCATGACGTTGGTGAGGAAACCCTCAAACGCCGGCAAGATCCCCACGAACAAGGGCATCCAACGGCCCACGTCCGCAACGTCAATGGTGGGAAGCTCCTTCACGCCATCGCGAACTGCGTACAGAGACCGAATAGCGGCGTCGAGTTCATCTTCATCTAGCTCGGCAAGGCGTTGTTGGAGCGACGAATGTGCCAAGAGCTTGCTGATCTCATTCGCGGCGAGCTCGAGTGCAGCGCGCAAAAGAAGGTACTGCGCTTCTCGTACGACTGAATCCACGAACGACGAGACCGCCTGGTCGCTGCGGTTTGCACTTGCGCTGGCCAGGTCTACACCCAGCTGAAAAGACGATCGAGTCGCCAGTGGCAGCAGAACGCGCACCGCTGCAACCGCGGGCTCCAGTCGCGCTGCCTCATCCTCCGAAAGCCGGCTCACATGCCGGTCCACTTCCTGGAGAGCCAGATCGGCCAGATTATCGGCAAGCCGGTCAAGCAAACGGCGGGGATTCTCAATGTTGATGTTTGTCAGAAACTGGTAGCCGGTCCCGTAGATCCAGCCTATCCCGTATTGCAGTGAAAATGTGAAGCCGGCAGGCATGCCGGGACTGCCCAGCAACGAGCCAGTCAGAGTAGCTTCGCCAAAGATCTGCGCCGCAAAAGCCGCTCGCGCCCATAATCCGGCCTCGATCTCCACCTCTTCCAGGAATATCTCCAGCATTCGCTCCATGGGTCCCGCTGGTACCTGGCCCCGCAGGAGGCGATAGAATTCATCAAGCTGAAGCGCGAGTGTGGCACGAACGTAAGCCGAGGCTTCGATCTGAGCCCGGAATCTCGCAACGATCCCGGCCGATGTAAACAGGTCAATGGGAAACATCGCCTGAACAGCAAGCCCCCCACGCACGCCGACTCCGGCCGAAAACGTAGCACGAAGCTGGTTTCCGACGTCCCCTCCCACGCTCGCCCCGAAATCGAAACCGGCTGAGAGATCTACCCCCCGCCGGAATTCGGCGCTCGCCTGCGCCGAGCCCCGTACAGTGGCCGCTCCATGGAAAGGGATACCCTCGGGCGTTGCAGTTGAAAGAGCAAAAAGTTCACGAGACTGCCCCATGTTTCCTCCTCGGCGCAGCATGCGCTCGCGCGAGCACATGCCAAAAACGGTGATCTATTAGCCAGGATCTTCTTTGGATTGGAGATGCCGGGGACGATCGCTCTGCCCAGCTCAGCGTCTTGTTGCACGCATCCACTCAAAACTGAGCGCAACTCGACAAGCCTTCTCAGTGCGCTATCGACCCGCATGACATGTAAACAGGATAACGTAGAGGGTCGGCTATTGTTACACTTTGCCACAGAGCTGAGGTCATTCTCCGGCTGATAGACTCCGACTGCCCAGGCATGAGGGAAGCGGCCAGCGGGGGAACCGGGCCATCTTTAGATCACAGTCTAGGCGTATACAAAAACATAACAGTTGTCGCGGATCACGAACCCATTCTGCTATTGGTGCACACCCGTGTAATGTAACGTTAATCTACCGGCTTAATAATAGAGGTCAAAGTACTGCCATAGTCCCCCATTCACCGTAGGAATCCTAGGAGGGGCGGTCATGAAGACCAATAGACGTGAGTTCCTCAAGCTATCCGGAATTGCTGGTGCCGGGCTCATGATTCCCTGGAAGCTGAGCCTTCCAGGCAGACCCGCTGGGCTCCCCAGCAACGCCATCCCGCAGACTCCTGTGGTTGGCACGGCAATCCCCAAGTATGTGCACCCGTTGCCCCATTTCGCCAATAACAGAGTGACAGGGACCGACATCAAAGTGACTATGGAGGAATTCCAGCAGAAGGTGCTGCCGGACAGCTTCTACAGTGCGCTGTCTGAACCTTACGAGGACGGCACATATGTCTGGGGCTACGAGGTCGGCGAGCAAGACCACCTCTATCCCGGCTTCACAGTTGAGGCCCGGAAGGGCATCCCCACGACTATGACCTTCGAGAACGACCTTCCATCGAACGGTGGACTGGTCCAGCAGTACATTACTGTGGACCAGACACTACACTGGGCCGACCCTCTTGGAACCGGCATGAGTATGACCCGTTATGCCGGCCCGCCCCCAGCAGTTGCCCACCTGCACGGTGGTGAGGTGCCATCGGACTTCGACGGCGGCCCCGATGCGTGGTTCACGCCCACCGGCATAAAGGGAAATGGTTACAGAACGCTCACCATTACTGATGGTAATAAGGCTGTCTACCGCTATCCTAACGACCAGGAGGCCGCGACTTTATGGTTCCATGATCACGCCCTGGGCGCCACACGCCTGAACGTCTATGCCGGGCTCGCGGCCTTCTACCTCCTCCGTGACGAACGCGACACCGGCCTGTCCAGCAACCCGATCGGCCTCCCCGCCGGGAACTATGAAATCGAGCTTGCTATCCAGGACCGCATGTTTGATGCCAACGGCCAGTTGTATTTCCCGGACACCGGCATTAATCCCGAGCACCCCTTCTGGATCCCCGAGTTCTTTGGCGATGTTATCGTCGTCAATGGCAGGAGCTGGCCCTACCTGGAAGTTGAGCCTCGCCGTTACCGCTTCCGTATGTTGGACGGCTGTAATGCCCGGTTCCTGGAAATGTTCCTGGACAATAAGGTGACCAAGGCACCAGGTCCGGCATTCTGGGTAATCGGCAGCGATGGAGGACTGCTGGATGCGCCGGTGAAGCTCAATGATCCGGCTGCGGTAAAGCCCACGCGGCTTATCATGGGGCCGGGCGAGCGCTACGATGTCATTATCGACTTCTCCGGTTATGCAGGGCAGATTCTCACGCTGCGCAACCAGGGAAAGTCGCCCAGCCCCAGGGGAAAGCCTGCAGATCCGGCTACCACCGGCCAGATCATGGAATTCCGGGTAACCCTGCCCCTAGCCGGCACCGACACGAGCTACAACCCGGCCGCGCCTGCCACAAACTTGCGGAGCAGTCCGATTGCCATCTTGTCCAGCCCGACAGTCAAGCGTCAACTGACGTTGAACGAGGTTATGGGCGGCGGAGGACCACTGGAGGCGCTGGTCAATAACACCGGTTGGGACGAGGCGCACACCGAGCTGCCAGCCAACGGGTCAACTGAAGAATGGACCATCATCAACCTCACGGGAGATGTCCATCCGATCCATCTTCACCTGGTGCAGTTCCGAATAAAGAATCGACAGGGGTTTAATGTCAGCAAGTACATGCCAGTGTATAATGCCGCATTCCCAGGAGGGGCCTTCCTTCCGGCCTCCGGACCTCCAAATACTTACAGCGAACCTAACGCCGGGGGGTACATCGGAGGCAACCCTGATGTCACCCGTTACCTGCAAGGCCCGGCCCGGCCACCCGCCCCAGAAGAGAGAGGCTGGAAAGACACTGTACTTATGTATCCCGGGCAGGTAACCCGTATCCTCGTAAGGTTCAAGCGCCAGGATGGAGGCAGCTACAGCTTCGACCCAACCGGGACGACTCCGTACTCATATGACAAGAACGGTAACTTCACGGGCGGGCCAGGCTACGTCTGGCATTGTCACATAGTCGATCACGAAGATAACGAGATGATGAGGCCATATCATCCGGTGTAACGTGGTTCATCCACCAGGACCGCAGCGGTTTTGGCAACCGCTGCGGTCCTGGCCCGGCATCGAGGACAGATGTGCCACGAACTTACCGGATGGACCAATTAGATGCTGCCTGGACGCCATAAACAAGAAGCCGTAGACCTGAGGACCGGGTCTACGACTTTGTGTTGCAACTCTACGCAGGCGTAGAGCGCCTGGAATTAGCTTTCAGTTAACAGGCGACTGAGTTTCGCGCCGGGCGTCGCGCCGGCATGCGGCGCGGGGGTCGGGCGGAGTCAGTCTCCGGCGCTGGCCTCGAATAGTCAAAGCCCTCCAGCGTCCGGCGCTCCAATTTCGTATTCAGGGTACGCTCAATGCTGTTTATCATCGCGAGGTCTGCACTCGTTACCAGTGTCAGCGCGTCGCCCAGTTTCTCGACCCTACCGGTACGGCCGATGCGATGAGTGTAGGCATCCAGGGTCTCTGGCATGTCGTAATTGATGACGTGCGAGATCCCCGAGACGTCGATGCCACGGGCGGCAATATCGGTCGCCACCAGGATCTTGAACGAGCCGGATCGGAAGCCATCCAGTGCAGCCCGGCGCCTCGGCTGAGACAGATTACCCTGTAACGAGGCGACACGAAAGCCCGCTCTGTTGAGCTGTTGTGCAACACGCTCGGCACGATGCTTGGTACGCGTGAAGACAAGTACCGACTCCGTTTCGATCTCGTACAAAAGGTTCATCAGCAAAGCAGTCTTAAGATGCTGCTTAACCGGATAAAGAGCGTGAGATACCGTGGCTGCCGGAGCCGTGCGTCCGATCTGCACAGTCACCGGGTTATGCAGGACATCTTGCACCAGGCGACGGATATCTTCCGGCATCGTGGCCGAGAACAGAAGCGTTTGCCGGGGCTTCGTCAGGCAGCGCAGGATGCTCCGGATATCGGGTAGGAAGCCCATGTCAAACATCCGGTCCGCTTCATCCATCACCAGGACCTCTACGTCCGATAGATCGATTGTGCCCTTCCAGACGTGGTCGAGCAGGCGCCCCGGACAGGCAACCGCTATATCGACTCCTCTGCGAAGCCTTTGGATTTGCTGTTCCATGCTCACGCCGCCGTAAATGGCGATGCTCTGCAATCCGGTCCGCTTTCCCAGGTCATCGACCGTTTCGCAGGTCTGTTCAGCCAGCTCACGCGTGGGCGAGATAACGAGAGCACGCAACCGGCCCTTCTGGGCCTTCATCAGGCGCTCCAGTATAGGCAGTACAAAAGCGGCCGTCTTGCCGGTCCCAGTTTGAGCCAGGCCAATGACGTCACGGCCCTCCATGATCGGAGGGATTGACTGAAGCTGTATGGGGGTGGGGGCAACGTAGCCAGCTGCCCGCACACCAACCATGATGTTCGGGCTAAGATTGAAATTGTCGAAACTCACTAAAACTCCTTAAGTGTATCAAAAGATGAGGCGCCGCCTCGGACGAAGCGAAGCCGGAGACATGCAGCCTCGCTTCGCATAGATATGGGGACAAAATAGATTCGTGGGCCTGGCGGTGAAGCACTTTCTGGCAAGGGACTAGTGTTTGCCAGAGAAGGGGATAAAGGAAGCTGGATGGGACCAATGCTTCCCAGGCTTGTCTTCAAAACTGATTGGGTGACCTTCTCTCTCGTAAATTTAGTTAGAGTTCGGGCCAGCCAGTATTCATGATAGAACTGAGGCGCATTCTACGAAGATTGCGGCAACCTAAACTTTGAACTATGTGCCTATTATACAACAAAATCACGCTCCCTGCACGGGGAGGGTGCGCCAAGTTTCTGTAAAAAGGGAAGGGGGGTGGTGTGATAAGCTAGGGGAAAATAGTAGCCGCTGGAGTGGCTATCCCCCAGCGGCCTAGAAGTAAGATCCTCTTGTCTGAATCTCTTCCACAACCAATGATAACACAATTAGAGGCCCTTGGTACGGCATTGCTGGCAGTGGCGAATAAGCATCGGGATGATTGTCTGGCCACATTGGAGAAGGCGGTGTTAGAGGCAGTGCGCTCCGCCTTGCCCAAGCTGCTGGAGGAGGTTCTCAAGGCCAGCGTGACTGCACTGCATCCCACCCTCGCCCACTGGCAGCAAGCTTGTCCCAACTGTGGCAAGCCGGTTAAAGCACACAGCTGGCGACCCCGCACGGTTACTACCGTATGCGGTCCGATTACCTTCGAGCGGCCCTGGTTTGTCTGCCCTGACTGCCATCATGGCTTTAGCCCGGTTGACGGCACGCTGGAACTGGCAGCACGAGGACGCCTGAGTGCCGGATGTCGGGAATGGATCATCGGCTTAGGCGCAACAACCAGCTTTGCCGAAGCGTCTGGATGGCTAGAGAAACTAACGGGGCTCAGCTTGAGCCCGGAGACGGTTCGGCAGCAGACCGAGCGCTGTGGTGAGGAACTTGAAGTAGTACAGCAAGCAGCCGGTCAACAGGTCAAAGAGACGCAGGAGCCAGCGGCCCCGCTTGATGTTGCACCGGGGATGCTGGTAATAGAGGCGGATGGGGTAATGGTGCGCTATCTGGATGGCTGGCATGAGGTAAAGTTGGGATATGTCGCTGGGCATCAGGAGGGGGAGATGCTCTCTCCCAGCTATATTGCTGCCCGTACCAGCGCTGAGGAATTTGGGTCAAGACTGCTAGCGGAAGCAGCTCGGAGAGGGGCATTAGAAGTAGTTGCCTGGGAGGGATCGCTTACCCAGCGGGGGCTGGCGGTATTAAGGGATATGGTAATGCTTGGGGACGGAGCACCCTGGATATGGAACCTGGCAGCTGAGCACTTTGGCAGGCGAGTGGAGATCATCGACTTCTACCATGCCACCGAACATTTATGGACAGTGGCCAAAGCCCTTTATGGTGAGGGCACACCAGAAACGAAAGCCTGGGTTGGGAAACGTAAAGGAGAGCTACTGGAGAGTGGCGGGGAGCCGGTACGCCAGGCTTTAGCCGAGGCCAAGGCCAAGACCGCGGAAGCAGCCGAAGTGCTAAGGATCGAACGGGGCTACTTCCGCACCAATGCTGCCCGGATGGACTATCCCTCCTTCCGTGCTGCAGGACTGCCCATCGGTTCAGGCGCAGTGGAATCGAGCGCCAGGCACCTGGTCCAGCAACGGATGAAGAGATCCGGTGCTCGTTGGTCAAAACCAGGCGCTCAGGCACTCCTCAATGTTCGCAGCCATCTGCTATCGGGCCTTCCCCTTGCCTGCTAAAACTCCAACAGAAACTTGGCACACCCCTGGGATAGGCTATAGGCGGGGGAAAAGTGCGCTCCCGCTGGCCGATGTCGGTCCCCTAACACCGAGCCGGCCACTTGTTGGGACCGATCTCCAGAGCAGGTAGAGATAACTATATATGTGGCAATTACACCATCACTGCATAAGGTAGTGGCACCATGATTAATGATGCAAACGCTGCTCTATATAAAGCCCCTGTGACGACCTCTGCTAATCGTAGGCAGGGGTTGGCTAAAGAATCGGTTACCGAAATCAGTGAGTATTCTTTCGACCAATACTTCAAGGCCTCTGAGGGTTTGAGTTACCATCTCGTCTGCCGCTGGCTCGCCTTTGGCGAAAGCCACTTCAGCAAAGAAGCCGTATTCCACATCCGAGTGGGCTTCCTCAATTCTGGCGAGTTCTGTATTTGCCTCTATACTCCCCTGGTGAATAGACCATCTGGCTGCGAAGGGAACGGGATGAGAGAACAATCCACCGTTGGCCCCGGACAGCGTTATATAGGCGTGCCTGTGCTTGTCGATGTTGCTGAGAGCTTCGAGCCAGGAAGCCCACAAGCCGAGATAATGTTGGGTCTGAAAGCAGGGCTGGTATTCCTTGATGAGTGCTACTGCCTGGCAATTCATCCCCGTTGTTTTGTTCTTCCACCACCGGTCCCAGTAGGCGGGATGGTCGGAGATTGGGAAAGCTGTTCTCACGTTAGGCTGGTTGCCGTTGACGACCACGAGTTGCCAAGCGAGATGATCGAGAGCCGAGCGAAGGTTGTAAACAGCCTCTCCCACAGCGATAGATATGCTGAGGGGAGGCGTGCGGGGCGTATTGTCCAGATACCAGACCTTGTCTCTGGTCTGAGGCTCAGTCTTAGAATGGATGGAATATGGCCTGGTCTTCACGAAAGCCTTAATGAGTCGGTTCGCCTCTGCTCTGTGGTGGATTGCCCGCGAGAGCTTTCGGAAGGCACTGTCGAGGCTATGCATGATGCATACCTACCTTATGGGCAAGAACAAACATACGCGTTCAGGAAGCCCTGCATATGCCTAGCGAACACCGAGCGGCAAACGCCACCGATCTCCCGTTTCACCAGGGACCAAACCCCCTCTGGGCTACGAAGCCACACGACGAATGCCTCACCTATCAGTTCAACCACTGTGCTACTCCTCCGGGGGTTGAACACGTTCCGCTTCTGGTCCGGAGTAAATGTATGTCCCATCCCAACAAATGGCCGTAGCGCCTGCTGGCACGTTGGGCTGACTGGTGCTTAGCTTTGGTTTTAGTGCAGCCGTGGCTCGTGGCGGTGTGGCGGTTGCTGTCGCGTGCACTGGTGAAAGAACCTTCCAACCGTCTTCTCGGTATCTTCAGGTCAACTTGCCAACCTTTGGCCGAAGCAATTTGTACCAGATCGCCATCTTTTCAACAGCCCAAGCCTTCAGTTCCTCAGTAAGTTGTCCGCCTTGCTTCTTCACGTACAACCTTGACCAAACCTTGCCCCAGTCCTCTTGTAGTACTACCTTTTCACCAGTTGCCCTTTCGATTTCATCCTTGTATCTTACGATCTCCCTGAGGAAGGTTACGTTTCTCTTCCTATCCGAAGTCTCGAAGTGCAGTTCAACTCCCATGCTGTCCCTGGGCCGACCATGAAAGACCAATTCGAAATGAATGCCCGACCTTCCGGATGGGATAGAGTAATAGGACTGGCCGGTTGGTTCACGCAAAGAAGCCTCAATCTGTGGGCCGACCTTCCTCGCAATATCTCTAAAGAATTCAATATATTCCTCTTGGGAACGGGTCAAGCTTCTTCCAGGGCTTTCCTTCTTTTCAGCCTTAACTATATATTCCTCTGCTTCTGGTAAGGGAATTATAGTAGTGGATACAAGGGCTAGCTTAGTTTTTGGTGCAAAAAGAGCCTCGGCGGGTTAGGATGAAGTTGTGAACACATCCAAATCCGCTGGGAGGCTCATCGTCATGATAATCGATC
>Ga0209514_10007062_pt1 | contig 13419 bp, 14 predicted proteins | sample Subgrocontami58m_FD_187452 | JGI IMG/M metagenome (GOLD analysis project Ga0209514, IMG submission 187452) | Subsurface groundwater microbial communities from S. Glens Falls, New York, USA - GMW37 contaminated, 5.8 m (SPAdes) (version 3) | ecosystem: Environmental > Aquatic > Deep subsurface >...
CGCGCGCCCCTCGGCGCCCGCGGCCGCCTCCTCGCCGATGAGCTTGACGGCGACCTCGCGGCCGAGCGTGCGATCGAGGGCGCGGTGGACGACCGCCATTCCGTCGCGCCCAAGGACGTCGAGCAGGCGGTAGCGATCGGGGAGGGTCGGCGCGCCCTCGGCCCCGCGCGGCGCGTCCGGCGCGCGGACCGGGCGGGTCTCGTCCGTCGGCGAGGGCGGTCCGCTCGTCATTCGGCTTATTCTACGGGTTTGGGGCGCGCCGGGACAGCCGATCCGCGGCAAGCGCCTCCGGGGGCGCGTAGCCGCTCGGACGCCGGGCGCCGCTTGGAGACCGGAGGCGCCCCCTCCCGTGCTTTTCGGCCGCTCGAACGCTGACGGCCCGCGAGCTTCTGTTGGTCCGGAGGAAGAAGGATTCCCCGCCCCTTAACGGGGTCAGAGCGTGGAAGGTTCCGCAGGGGGCACAGTTGCTTCATCGTGCACGCGCGATTCGGCCCAACGTGTCGCGGAAGGGTGAAGTGGGGAAGACACGGGTGCCCCGATCGGCGGAGCTGTGCCGGTCAGAAGCTGATGAACGGACGGATCGTCGGAGGCGACGGACCTCCGTGACGCGCTCGGGGTCGGCGGGGAGGAAGGTGATTACTGAGGCCGAGGTCCAGGACACATCGTGTCGCCTGGAATCCGGAAAGTAGGGGTATATGTTGGGGGGACGTTGATCGGGCCTCCGACCCAGCGACGGAAGGGAAGCGCCTGACCCGCACAATTGACGCCAGACGTCCGCGATCGACAATCCGGAATCCGCTTGACAAAATCGCCGCAGCATGGTACCATGCATATGGTTACGTGAACACGAAGCGTGTTAACGCACGCATGTGTGCAGATGCGCACGCGAGCGGAGGTTTCCAACCTCCGCTCGAACTGTCTCTGGGAAGAACGGATCCTCTCTATTTGTCGGTGGTTGTGACGACTCATTGGAGGATCGAATTCGACGAGGTTGACCGGCATCAGGCTTGCCACAGATTGCGCTGGTTGCTTGTCCTAACTATGGAATACATATGCTTTTGCACACAGTCTTCAACAATCAAATGAATCCTGAGACTTACCTCTTTCCTGGTTGCAGGCCCGACGCGAGGCTGGGCCGCTGCTACGCACCCGAGTACCAACGCCGCGAGGCTGGTCTGCGTCAGGGACCCATCACCATCCACTCATTCGGCCCGATGCAGACCAAGGCCGAGGGCACTCTGCAATGGAGTGGCCACATCACCGGCCTCGGCGAGATCTACAGCCGCTGCGTGATCGCCAAGGGTGACACCCTCGAATCGATTGCCTGGGTCGACGAGCTCGGGCAGCACATCTCCATTGCCCTCCACGGGCGCGCCCTCGATCCGGCGGCATAGCGCCGGGATCGGCTTCTGACCCTCCCGGTCTTCGACGACTTCAACCCGCCAACTCTGCGCGGGGGAAACTCCGTCTCGAAGTATCTCCCGGTCCTGGGTGCACTCAAGAGGTTGGGAGGCTATCGCCTCTTCCAATTGGAGATCACCAAAGCGTAAACGAGAGGGTAAGAAATCCCACAATTGGGATTTCGATCCCGATAGGTGTGAGGCACACACGAAGAGGATCGCCCGCCAACGCTAGGAGATGACGATGAAGCACAACATGCACATTCACTCTGGCTTGTCTCTCGGCGACGGAGTTCGCATCGCGTCTGCGCTGGGCATCGAAGTGCGCAAGCCCACGCGGACCGGGGAAGTCCTCTTCTCCCATCCGCTCCACGGAACCGTTCGCCACAGCGTTCGACGCAAGGACGCCTCTCGGGCCCTGGTGGTCCTCCTCCGCCGAGCTGCTCGTCGGTCGGCATAGCCTTCACTGACGCATGACACGTCCGCCACGGTCTCGAGCTATCCGCTTCCGCCGAGGTGAGCTGGTCGGCAGCAAACCGCGCACAGTGCGGAATTCCGCGCCGGTACGGTGCCAAGAAGGGGGGGGCGCTTCGTTGTCGTCCGCGCCTGTTCAATGCGCCCAGATGATGTCGCAAGCGGCCGTAGTTTGCACTTGTTGGAGGTCATGGAAATGAATCGCTGTTTGCTTTGCTTGGGTCGGACTTTGATCTCGTCAATCGCCCATGCGACTCAGGATCCGTTCACCGGCGAGGTGTTCTCCGATTGCTTCTACTGCCGCAGGAAGGCGACACTCCAGCGGAGGGTAGATGAACTCCGCAGAGACTTGGAGGAACTCAAGAAGCGGGGAGACAAGGAAGTCCAGGATGGGCCCAACGGAAAGGAGGGACCCATGAGCTAGGACCAGGTGGGATTCGCGGACTAACTTATTGTGAACACTGAAATTGAGGACCAAGCACCTGACAGGAGTTCGGCCCATTCGCGTCTCGGCATGAGCGCCGAGCCCTGGTGCTCTCCGTCGGCGTAACGCCCGGCTAGTCGTCTGACGCTCGCCGGCGTCTCGACGTCTGTGACCCTGGCAACTCTGCACGGGGGACTTCGTCTCGAGGTCCCCCGCGCGCCCGCGGTCTGCTTTCGATGTGGGAGGTTCAACATGCTGCTATTCGCCCTGCTGCTCCTCCAGATCATCGAACTCGTCGTGCTGTTCGTCGTCGCGCAGGAAGTCCTCACGGATCGACGGTGCCGGGTGCTCAACCGCGTCCGGGACGTCGTCCTCCGATTCCATGCTCTGCTCAACGTCTGGTCTCCGCCGCGCCTCCCGCGGCACGCCGTCCCCGTCATGGAATACATCCGTAGGAAGAGGAGGTGACGATCTGCCGCGCTCCGGATTTCTGGCGAACCCGGGTCGTGTGGCCCTGTTCCACCGCGGCCCCGCACGGCGGCGGCGGGGTGGATCCTGTTGGTTGTGACCGGCTTGTTCTTCTCGAGGAGTTGAAAGATGAATGCTCCGACTACTTGTACTTTCTCCCTCGACTCGCTCGGTCTCTTCGGCCTCTCGGGGATCGAAGCCCCGCTGCTTGCGGGCCTGGTGACCGGCGATCCCATCCTGCTCGTCGGCGCGCCAGGCTGCGCGAAGACGCTCCTCGCGAGGCAGCTCGCCCGCGCCCTCGGCCTGCGCTACCACGCCTACGACGCCTCGAAGGCCCTCTTCGAGGACATCATCGGGTTCCCCAGCCCGAAGGCACTTGCCGACGGGCGCATCGAGTACGTCCCCACCGCACTTTCGCTCTGGGACAAGGAGTTCATCCTGGTCGACGAGGTCTCCCGCGCCTCCCCCGCCACGGCCAACAAGTGGCTGGAGGTGATTCGCAGCCGGCGCGTCATGGGGATGGCGCTCCCTCGCCTCAGGCAGGTCATCGGCGCGATGAACCCGCCGGGCAGCGTGGGGACGATCCCGCTCGACCTCGCGCTCGCGGACCGCTTCGCCCTCCACATCGCGCTGCCCGAGGCGCGGGACCTCGGCGCGGACGACCTCAAGCGCGTGCTCGCGGTTGTGACGGAGGACGACGCGCCCGGGCTCGCGCATGCGAATGGGGCCTCGGCCGAGGTGGGCCTCCGCCTCCTCCTCGACGAGGCACGGGGGCGCTACGCCGCGCTCGAGGTCCTCCTCGGCGCCCAGGTCGTCAACTACGTCGTCCACCTGTCAGCCGCGCTGCGGAACGGGCGGATCGACATCTCGGCCAGGCGGTGCTCGATGATCTACCGGAGCATCGTCGCGCTCCTGGCGGTCCGCGGGCTCGAGCCGCCGCGCCTGCAGGAGGTCGGCGAGGTCCTGCGGCCGCTCGTCGGCATGAGCATCCCCGACGGCGCGACCGGCGTCGAGGTCCGGGACGGCGTCATCGACGCCGCGCACGGTCTCGCGCTGGCCGCCCTCGGGCGGAGCGTGCGCATCCTCACGCTCGACGACCCGCTCCTCCTGGCGAGGACCTACGCGAAGGAGGCGCAGACGTTCGAGGAGACCCAGCACAGCGAGGTCGTCTCCGCGCTGGAGACGCCGATCGCGGCCCGCGGCTCGGTCGCCGACGTCGCTCGCGCCGTCGTCGCGCTGCGGGTGGTGCTGGAGACGATCCAGTCGGGCCGGGCGCATCCGCCGGCGGACGTGGTCCAGCGGGCGGGGGCCCTGCACGAACGCGTGCTCGCGCTCCCCGAGCCGCGTCGCGGCCTGACCGGCGTGGAATTCGATCAGGCGCGCGGAGGGGTGCTGGCGAACGTAGCGTTTCGCGTGGCGCTCTACGTCCAGGGAGACGTCCGGGGCCCCTTGGGTTCCCGGGGAGGGAATCACCTCGCGGAGCGTGTCCGCGAGGCGCGGGAGGAACTCGTGGCGGCATGGAAGGAGGTGCAGCAGTGAACATCCTCGGATACCGACGGTCGCGGCTCTGCGAGGGCGTGGAGCTGTACGAGCTGGCGCTGGCACGGATCGACCCCGACAGGGTGATCCGCGAGTGGGTGGCCTCGCTCTCGCCCGAGGAGGCGGCCCATCCGCCCGCGCGCTTCCGCCTTCCCGCGCAGAAGCGTGAGGCTCGGGGCGTCCTGGTGGGCGACTCGGCGGGCGAGCTCGCGGAGGCCCTCTGCGCGCACGTCCAGCGGACGGGGGTCACGGAGCTGGACCGCGCGCTGGCGCTCGCGCCGGACCGCCGGCGGGCGGCGGTCGTCGACGTCCTGCGGACCTTCCTGGAGGAGCCTCTCTCGTCGCGGGGCCTGTCGCTCCGCAACCGCATGGGGCGCGGGTTGAGCCGTCCGGTCCTCAGCCGCCAGTCGATGCAGGAGTACCTGAGGACGGTGGACCTGCGGGAGCTGGTCCTCGGCGGGGGGCGGTGGTTGTTCCCCGCGGCGGGGGACGTGTTGGAACTGCGGGCCGACGTGATGGTCCCCTGGCGGGGCCATGAGGTGCCGCGGCGAGAGCGCCTGGTCGTCGTCTCGTCGATGGGCTCGATCGGAGGAGAGAAGACGCTCCTGTGTGTGGACGGGGTGGAGTCTCGCCGCCTCGAGTCGTTGGACGAGATGCCGGCATCGCTTGCGCGCGCGCTGGAGGCCGGCGGGCAGGCGGTGAAGGGGGGCATGCGCGTGGTGCTCCCCAGGCGGGACCTGGAGCCGTGTGCGCTGCTGCGGGTCCCCTCGCGTGTGGAGGCGGAGGGCGTCCCCCGGAGCGAGGTCCCGGAGGCGCCGCTGGATGCGACGGGGCTTCTGGCCTTCGACACGCTGGAGCCGGTCCCGCTTCCGGAGGCAGGACCGGTGATCGAGGACGTGCGGCAAGCGATGGCGATTGCGGGGCGGCTGCGGGACGGCGTGTTCGTGCGTGGGGACTCGCTGCTGTTCACGGCGAAGACGCTGGGGGAGGGGCCCCGCTGGATGACGCTGAACCGCGTGGGCTCGGAGATGTGGAAGTAGTCGGAGGTGGCGCATGGCGGACTCGGATCGCGATCGGATCGAGGCGGCCTGTCGGACGGGGAACGCGGAGGAGCTGTTGCTGCTCGCGACGGACGCGGCCGAGGGGATGGGCGATCATCGCGTCCACGCGACGCTCCTCACGCTCTCGCGGATGGTGACGGTGGAGATGAGCCACGACCGTTCGACGGCGTGGATCGGGCAGGAGGGGGGCGGGCTGGTGCTCCGCTTCAACCCGGGTTTCTTCCTGCAGCACCACGGGTCGGGGGAGGAGGTGTTGCACACGGTGCTGCACGAGCTGATGCACCACGTGCAGGGGGACTTCCACCGTCTCGCCGCGCCGGAAGACCGATGTGCGGCGAACATCGCCGCGGACCTGCTGGTGAACCGGACGCTGCATCGGCAGGTGTTTCACCACGGGCAGGCGTACTTCGAGAGTCTGTATCCGCGCGATCGCCTCCTCGCGGCGATCATGCTGTCGCCGGAGCAGCTCGGGCTGGGAGAGGGCGGGGACGTCGAGAAGGCGGCGTTCGACGTGTTCATGGCCTGCGCCGGCGAGGACGAGGACCGAGCGCAACTGGCCGGGGAACTCTATGCGCGCCTTTGGTACGCGGACGTGACGTTCGCCTGGCTGCTCGAGCGCGTGCGGGCGCTGATCGACGGAGACGAGACGCGGGTGGAGGAGATTGGCGGGCACGGGGACGAGGGGGAAGGAGCCGCCTGGGAGCGGCTGCGCGAGGCGTTGCGCGGGCTGGGAGGGGGCACGCTGGGGGGTGTGTTACATCCGGAGCGGACGCGGGTGGAAGAGCGGCGGATTGCGGCGTTTGCGGAGGCGGTCCGTCGGGCGCTCGTGCCGGACATGAGGGACCCTCGCCGGAGCCTGCAGCTCGTGCCCGATCGGGGGGTCGTACCCTCGAGCGGGAGGCGGGAGACGTACTTGCTGGCGGCGGGGATCGAGCCGCTGTTCTACCCGTGCCCGATCCCGACGATCACGGAGGAGGACCAGGCGGTGCGCCTGTACGTGGACGTCTCCGGGAGCACGGAGAGTCACTGGCCGATGATCCTCGGGATGATCGTGCACCTTTGTCGGGAGCTCTCGGAGCCGATCTACCTGTTCAGCACCAAGGTGGTGGAGGCGTCGCTGGCGCAGTTGAACGAGGGCCGCATCTGGACCACGGGTGGCACGGACTTCGACGTCGTGCTCCGTCACATCCTCGACCACGGCTTCCGCCGCGCGCTTCTGGTGACCGATGGAATTGGATCCGTCTCGCCTGCCGTAGCGAGCAGAACGCGGTCGCTTGGAATCGACCTCTTCGCCGTCCTCACGGGGACGTTTGGTGACTCGGGCTTGCAGCCGCTACTCAGAGCATCTTGGCGGGTCTGAGTGCGGATTACACGATCGATCATCGGGACGAAGTGGAAACAGAGATCGCCGCCGAGGTCAAGGGGTGCTACACGGTCCGAGCGAAGCGCACGCGGTCTGCCCCGCCTCTTGCTGGAGAGCCTGGGGGCCGCACCACGTGGGGGGGAAGTGGCCGAATTTACTTGAAGAGGGTCTCACTTTGAGCTAGGGGGAAGGCATGGGGAAACTAGAAACTGCCACCATGATCGCGAAGGCGGTGCGATCCTTGGATGGGCTTTGCGACTATCTGCGATCGGCGGAAGCACCGCACGCTCGAGAGTTGACCGGGCGTGCCAGGCAGCTGAAGCAGGCTCTGGAACACCGTCTCGAGATTATTCGACGCCCGGAGCCGCGCGTCGCCTTTGTGGCGCCGAAAGGTGTCGGCAAGTCGACGCTTATCAATGCCCTCGCCGACCTTTGGCTCGACGACAAGGCGCCGCCGAAGGGAGCCTCGGGAGAGACACTGAACCTCACCGCGATGCTTCCACTCGGGACCGGCGGTACGACGCCATGTGAAATCCGTGTTGAGGCGGGCCCGTGGGAGGTTGACGTTGAGCCAGAGTCGAAGGAGGAGGCCGAGGCGCTGTTTCGGCAGTTCGCCGAGTGGGCGTGGGCCAAGGCGCACAAACCGAATCGAGCTTCCGCAGGGTCGGGTTGTCCGGCAGAGGTGAGCGATTCCGTCGAAGAGGAGCACTTTTGGAAGCTCGAGCCGGACCTTGAGCGAGTCGTCCGCGGAATGACCGAGTTGGGGGAGAGCAAGGAAAAGACGTTCAGTCCCTCCGGTACTCGGAAGTTCACAAACCGATGTGCTGCCGTTGAGCTTGCGACGAAGTATTCGCAGAGGGCACTCTTCGTCGCCGAGGTTGTTCGGCGAGCAAGCCTTGACCATCGAAAGCGGACGCAATGGCTTCCCGAGGGCGACGCGATCGATGCACGGAAGCGGTTGCGGGAAGTCCTGCGGGATCTATTTCGGGGAGCAATTCCGGGCCAGCCCTTTCCGAAGCGGGTCACTGTTCGAGTTCCCTCCACCGGGGTGCGGTGGCGAGAATCGGATGTTCCTCTCATCGACACGCTCGGAATTTCCGCGGTCTGGTCAAGGGGCGATGGGGAGTCAGGCTCACTGGGCGCAGGACCGCTCGGCGAGCGCAAAGACCTGCGCGAGATCCTCAAGACCCCATGGACGGTCGTCGTAATCGGCGCAGATTTCAGCGAGCCACCAAACCCGTCTGTTCGGTTGCTGGAGCAAATGATTGAGGACGGGATCCACTTCGGCGAGACGCTCGAGAATCGTACCGTCGTCGCGATCGTGGATCGCGGCGTGGCCGGAGACGGCTACGATGACGCCGACACGAACAGCCTCAAGAAGGAAGATCGTTGCGCGGAGAACATGATTCATCTCGGTTGTCCGCGCGGCACGGCCGCGGGCACATGGACCGAGGAAGCCGCGAAGGACAGAGTGTTCTGTGTCAACGTGCTTGATGGTGGGATCAAGCCCTTTCGGAGGTTTCTTGCGAACGCGATCGAGCGCATGGCCGACGGGCACGAGAAAAGGTTGCAGGAAGGGACTCGGGACGCGCAGGAGTTCTTGCAAAACCTGCCAGAGTCGAGACGCAGCGAGATCCGTGGCCAAGTCATACCCACATTCCAGGCGCATCTCTCTGAAGTAGCCGACAAGCAGGCCGGAAAGATGTCGAAGTTTCGCTCCAACCTTCTGCAGCCCTTCGCGGACCGGTGTCGAGCGCGAGGGCCGTACCCGGCGACACTGCGTTCCCTGGTAGTCAATCGCGGCAAAGGCAAGGGCCCGAGCGCGTGGGCCATTCTCGAGGACTTCACAGCAAAGGAGCTTCAGGAACTCCTGAACCCTCTGCGCGAGATAATTGAGCACACGTCGCTAGCTTTGCGAAAATACGAGATGTACCAGGAGGAGCGCGCACAAGATGTAATCTCCGAAGAGGCGGATCGACGCCTGCGGATATTTGATGGGTTTTGCGAATCCTTCATGCCAAGATTCGTTGAAGCCACGGTTGCGCGCCTGCTGGATGATGATTCCGTCTGGGAGAGTTGCGACAGCGAATGGGGAAAGCGGATCGACGGAAAGCCGATTAGGGATCCCTCCTACAAGGAGCGAGTGGCGTGCCACTTCGAGAAGTGGGGCGAGGATCACTCCCCAGTGTTGCTCGCTGCGATTGTTGATGCCGAACTGAAAAAGCAGGCGGGCGAAGATGACTCGGGGATGCTGTGCTGCCTGATTGACGGTATCGAACCTTGATAACCAGGGGCGGGGTCGTGAAGCTCGGCAAGGAGCTCGACGGACTTGCGGCACGCCGCACAAGGGTGCGCGTACCTTGCGGTGCTTGGTACTTCGTCTCCTCTATGAATGGGTCTCCGCGCGCTTCCGTGGCGGCGAGCCATAGCCGTCGCGGGCCTACTCGGTGACGCAGCTTCGTGCGTGCCCGGACGCGGACTTGGAGCGCAAGGTTTCCCGTGCGCTCTCGGCGACTTTCGCCCTCGTCAAGAGCGGAGTCCGTGATCTCGCGCGCGATATCTGTGGCAGCATCGGCTCCGCCGAGGTCAGATGTTCGGCAGGCGAACGACCTTAACGAGTCCACGCTCGCTCCATGTGCTCCCCTCCGATGCGAAAGATCATCCTCGGCGAGAATCTCGAAGTCCTCCGAACCCTCCCGGCCGGGTTCGCGCGGCTGATCTACATCGATCCGCCGTTCAATACCGGCCGTACCCAAAAACGCGAGCGGTTCAAGGCGCGGGCCGTCGCCGAAGGAGGGGACCGCGTGGGATTCGGGGGGCGACAGTACTCGGTCGAGCCGATCGAGAGCAGTGCTTACGAGGACAGATTCGAGGACTACGTCCCCTTCCTCCTCCAGCGGATCGAGACCTCCCTGCGTTGCCTTACCCCCGACGGCTCGCTCTTCGTTCACCTGGACCAGCGCGAGGTCCACTACGTCAAGGTCGCCCTCGACGAACTGCTCGGCCGCGACCACTTCATGAACGAGATCATCTGGGCCTACGACTTTGGTGCCCGATCGAGGACGCGCTGGCCCTGCAAGCACGACACGATCCTCTGGTACGCGCGAGACCCCGAGCAGTACGTGTTCGATTTCGAGGCGATGGATCGGATCCCGTACATGGCCCCAGGGCTCGTAACAGCGGAGAAGGCGGCGCGCGGGAAGACGCCGACCAGTGTCTGGTGGCACACGATCGTTCCGACCAACGGCAGGGAGAAGACCGGCTACCCGACGCAGAAGCCCCTCGGGGTGATCGAGCGCTTCGTGAAGGTCCACACTCGGCCCGGCGACGTGGTCTTCGATTTCTTCGCGGGGAGCGGCACGATCGGGGAGGCGGCGGCCAGGAACGACCGCGGCTTCGTGCTCGTCGATAGCAACCCGGACGCGACGACGGTGATGGCCAATCGCCTATCCCCCTGGTCCCCCGAGTGCGTGGGGTTCAGACCCTCCGTACCGGCGCAGCCCTCCCTATTCACGAACCCCGCCGAGCCCGAGGTGCGACCCACCGAATGAGTGCTATCAACGATCCCGAAGTTGGCGCGCTCGCCGCCATCTCTGCGGCGCTTGAAGTCGACTACCGACAGGGAGGGGACCCCTGGGTGGGCAGCCCGTTCGCGTGGATCAAGACCCAGCAGAGCCGTAGGCGCGGAAAGGTCGGGGAGCAATTGGTCGCCGGCTACTTGGCGGCGAAGGGGTTCGATGTGGCCCGGGCGGGGGACTCCGAGGCCGACCGGCTCATCAACGGGCATCGGGTGGAGATCAAGTTCTCTACGCTGTGGGAGGCCGGCGTCTACAAGTTCCAGCAGGTCCGGGATCAGGACTACGAGATCATGATCTGCCTCGGTCTGTGCCCGTTCGACGCGCACTGCTGGGCCATTCCCAAGACAGTCCTCCGTCAGCAGGTCATCGGGAAGATGGGGCAACACGGCGGCGCTGCGGCACGGGACACGGACTGGATGAGCTTCCTTCCTGACAAACCCTTCCCCTGGCTCGCCCCATACGGCGGGCGGCTCGCCGACGCAGCCGCAGCCCTGGAGCGTCTTGCCCGCAGGTCCCCCACGCGCTGAACCGCACCGGACGCCCCAAAGGCATCGGACTGTGAGCGGAACGAAGGCCTTTAGGGCATGCTCGCGGTTGATGGCGCGGGGGTTGCGCGGGGCACGCAAGTGAGCGCAGTGGGAACGAGGGGTCGGTGGGTCGCGCGGCAGGCGGGATTGGCCCTCGGTGGCGGGGAATTCGGGGCGATGCGGCCGCAAGGCAGCCACGGAGGGCGTCAAAGGCGTGCTCGAGGCGGAGCGTCTCTGCGGGCGTGACGAAGTGCATTCGCGCTGCCCGCGCGCAGGCTACGAAGAGTCGGGTAACCACCCGCCGGACGCGTAGACCGGCGGCATCTCGCGGAACACCACCGTCACCACGTCGCCAGGCGCTGGCGCGTTCCGAGGCGTGAACTTCACGCGGACCTGCGGCGCCGACAACACCGCCTCCCGAGCCCGCTTCGCCTCCTCCGCCCCAGCCCAGAGCGCGACCGCGATCGGCGCACGCCAGCTCTCTTTGTCGACGACCTCGGGGTGACGCTCGATCGCCTCCCGCGCGACCTCCACCCCGTCCTCCCGCCAGCGCGGGTCGGCGTACAACTCGCGCAGGAGCTCCATGATCGCCTCCCCGCGCCTCTCCGGGTCGCGATGGAGGAACACCCCCAGCACCGCCGTCGCTACCCCGTCCGCCGTCCCGCGCAGGTAGAGCCTCCCCGAGGTGTCCTCGTTGTCGAAGCCTCCCGCGAACCCGTGCTTCACCGGGTGCTCGAGGATGTAGGCCAGCGACTGCAGCGCCTGATCCGGGCTTGGCCGGCGCCGGGCATTGTACACGCGCTCAAAAAACCGGCCCTGCGAGCTGTGATGGGCGTTTCCATATCTCGCGATCGACGAAAACACGTTCCGGCAGAATGGGAAAATCCCCACCCTCTTTCGTTTGTCATGACCCGTGTGCCCCTGGCTCAGCAGAATGTGCGCGTGATTTCCGGCCACCGTCCAGGCGAGCACCTCGACGCCACACCTGCCCGCCCACTTCGCGATGTGCCGGCGGATCTCCGTCTTCATCGCGGGGCGCTCCATAAACCTCACGCGCAGCACGCACCGCGTCGTCACCAGCACCGGTTCGTCCGCAACGTAATCGCGAGGGACCGAGGCCATCGGGGCGCTCCATTCGTCCTCCTCCCCACCCGCACGCGTCAAGCCAGGTGGCCTCCCGAGTCGCCCTCTTGCCCATCCACCGAATCCTCCAGTGGCCCACCAACTTGCACAGCGGAATCTGCCTCTCCGATCGAGAAGCCCTCGGCACGGTGATGGGATTCCCGACACCCCTTGCGGAAGCCTCGACGGGTTCCTTGTGCGTGCGTGGCGCCGCACCCTCCCCCCCACCGTTTCGGCCTACTTCGCGGTGAGTCCTGCCTGGCGCAGGGCTCGTCGCACGGAGCGATAGACCGCAGCGAACCCGGGCAACTCCACCATCTGCGCAGTCAGGCGCGAGCCCCAGAGCTTCTTGTACCTGGCCTCCTTCGCCTGGAGCTCGCCGCGCACGTCGACGAGCTTCTTCCCGCGGAAGTCGAGCTTCTCCTCGACCGCGTGGACGAGGTCGGCGAGCTCGACGTGCCCACCGCCGACGAGATGCCAGACGTCGTAGAGGTCCGCCGCCCCCGTGCGGAGGCGGCACGCGAGGAGCCTACCGCCGATGCGGCCGGTCCGCACGCGCCGGAAGTGAGCGCGCGATCCACTACAACGGCAGGAACTCTACCCGATCCGCCAGGTCCTCCGGCTCCAGGGTCTGGGAGATGAGTGTCAGGTCCTCGACCATCGATCGGATCGTCACTTGATGCAGGTGCGCGTAGAGGACGCCGGTGAACGGGGTTCGCTCTCGTTGCCGACGGTGGGCCTCGACCAGGAGATCGGAGTCGTACGTCACGAGCGCTCTGCCGAGCGTCGTAGCCCGATCGAGCAACTCGGGATCCTCGAGCCGAGCGCTGCCGTCCTCCTGCGCCGTGAGGAGGTCCACGCCCCTCCTTCGGAGCACGATCGCAATCGCGCGGTGGACATGAACGTCGAGGAGGAGGCGGACGCTCACTCCTTCAGGCCCCGGGCGCGGAGCTTCTCGAGGACCGGCGACGGACCGGCGGACTTGCGCGCCGCCTGGTAGGTCGCCAGGTCGCTCTGGATCTCTGCCTCAAGCTCCGATTCGTGGTCCGCGTAGTAGGCGAGCGCGGAGAAGACCTGCCCGAGCGTCAGGTCGGGGTGCTGATATGCGAGTTCTTCGGGGCTCGCCCCGTAGGCCTGCCGAGCGGCGACGAGGAGACTCACCTTCCATCGGGTCCCGGCGATCCGGGGGACGCCCTTCTCATCCAGGACGACATGCTCGTATCCGGTTTTCGTATCGGGCATCGCAGCCTCACAAGCGACCAACGATTGCGCTGGCAGATGGATGCTACCTGATGGCCGGGGAGGGTGCAACCGGATCGCCGGGAATCCGCGACCCAGGCGGAATGAAGACCTTGAAGGCCTGTTCGCGGCTGATGGCGCGGGGGTTGGGAGGTTCACGCGAGTGAACGGAGTAGGGACAAGGAGGCCGGTCGAACGCGCGACGGGGGAAATGGCCAGCGGTG
>Ga0209514_10007067_pt1 | contig 13408 bp, 13 predicted proteins | sample Subgrocontami58m_FD_187452 | JGI IMG/M metagenome (GOLD analysis project Ga0209514, IMG submission 187452) | Subsurface groundwater microbial communities from S. Glens Falls, New York, USA - GMW37 contaminated, 5.8 m (SPAdes) (version 3) | ecosystem: Environmental > Aquatic > Deep subsurface >...
GGAGGTCGAGCGGGGCATCGACGAGATGGACGACCTTCTCACCGGCAACGAAGTGTTCCTGGCTCGGACCAAGGGGATCGGCATCATCAGCGCCCAGGAGGCCATCGACTATGGCGTGAGCGGGCCGACGCTCCGCGCCTCGGGTGTGAACGAGGACCTGCGCCGCGCCGAGCCCTACTCGGTGTACTCGGAGCTCGCTTTCGAGATCCCCGTGGGCGTGAACGGCGACTGCTTCGACCGCTACTGGGTCCGGCTGCAGGAGATGCGCCAGTCGGCCCGCATCGTGCGCCAGGCCATCGACGGGCTGCCCGAAGGGCCCATCATGGGCGAGATGCCCCGCTTCATCCGGCCCAAACCGAACGAAGTCTACGTGCGCACCGAGAGCGCCCGCGGCGACCTGGGCGTCTACCTGATCGCCTCGGGCAAGGACGAGGCCTACCGCGCGAAGGTGCGGTCGCCCTGCTTCTGCAACCTCTCGGCCCTCCGCCTGTTCATGCGCAACACCTACGTGGCCGACGCGGTGGTGATCCTCGGCTCGCTCGACATCGTACTGGGCGAGGTGGACCGCTGACGCTGCCCATTGAGTTGGACCTGCTCGTCCGGGTCCTGCTCATGCTCTTCTTCGTGCTCAACATCGTGCTGGCTCTCGTCTGGATCGAGCGCAAGCTGCTGGGTCGTCTCCAGCAGCGCATCGGCCCCATGCGAGTGGGGCCGCACGGGCTGCTGCAGTCGCCGGCAGACGCCATCAAGCTCCTGCTGAAGGAGGACCTGACGCCACGGAGCGCCGATCCCTGGGTCTTCCGGACAGCGCCCTACGTGGTCTTCGTGCCCATCTTCCTGGCCTTCGTCACGTTGCCATTCACCGGCGAGATCTTCATCCGCAACCTGGACCTGGGCCTCTTCTACTTCGCGGCCGTCACCTCCTTCTCAACGGTGGGCTTCTTCATGGCGGGCTGGTCGTCGGACAACAAGTACGCCCTCCTGGGAGCGGCCCGGGCCGTCGCGCAACTGGTGAGCTATGAGCTGCCCCTGGTGCTTGCCGTCCTGGGGGTGGCCATGTTCGCCCGCTCCCTCGACCTGAGAGAGATCGTCCTGGCCCAGGCGACCGTGCCCTATCTGGTTGTGCAGCCCCTGGGGTTCTGGATCTTCCTCGTCGCGGCCCTGGCCGAGGTGAACCGCACGCCGTTCGACATCCCCCTGGCCGAGTCGGAGGTTATGGGCGGGCCCTTCATCGAGTACAGCGGCATGCGGTGGGGCGTCTTCTTCCTGGCGGAGTACGCCAACACCTTCGCCATCGCCGGTCTGGGGACCATCGCCTTCCTGGGCGGCTGGCTCTGGCCCCTCTCTCTCTTCGCGCTGCCCCTCGATGGCGTCCTGGGCAATCTGCTGGCGGCAGGCCTCTTTCTGCTCAAGACCCTTCTCGTGATCGTGGTGATCTTCTGGCTGCGGGGCACCCTGCCCCGATTGCGCATCGACCAGCTCATGGACTTTGCCTGGAAGCTGCTGATCCCTATCACGCTCTTGAATCTGCTGGTCACGGGGCTGCATGTCCTGTCCGGCTGGCATCCGGCGATGATGACGCTGCTCTCCCTGGCGATGGCGCTGCTCACCTTCTTTATCATCTACCAGCGACCACGTGCCCTGGGCGCCCGGGCAGCGGCGGCCCACGCGAGGTTGGGGCCATGATCGGTGTCCTCAGGGGCATGTGGACGACCCTCAAGACGACCTTCCGCCACCCGGTGACGACGCATTACCCGGACGAGCATCGGCCCCTGGCCGAACGCTACTGGGGCTTCCCCGCCCTGATCTGGGATCCGGAGCACGAAGAGCCACGCTGCACAGGCTGCGGCATCTGCCAGCGCGAGTGCCCGCCGGGCGCCATTGTCATCACGGACCTGAAGGAGAACCCAAAGTTCGCGGCAGGCACGAGCCAGCGGAAGAAGGTGATCGACCGCTTTCTGCTGGACATGGGGCGCTGCATGGTGTGCAACATCTGCGTGGAGGTGTGCCCCTTCGACGCCCTCGTGATGAGCCACGTACACGAGATGTCGGGCTATGCGCGCAAGGAGCTTCGAGCGGAGGTCCCCCGCCTGCTGGCCATGGCCCAGCAAAAGGCGGGTGGCGATTGACTAGCCCCCAGCTCTTTTTCGCCGCCCTCGCCGCCCTCGCCGTGGGCGCGGGCTTGGTTGTCGTTCTCTCCCGCAACGTCATCCACGCGGCGGTCTTCCTGGCGTTCGCCCTGCTGGCTGTGGCCGGCCTTTTCCTGCTCTTGCTGGCCGACTTCCTGGCTCTGCTCCAGGTGTTCATCTACGCTGGCGCCGTCACGATCCTGGTGGTATTCGCCCTCATGCTCACCCGGCAATCGGGCGGTACCACGACCCTGGATAACCCGCAGAAGCCCTGGGCCGCCCTGGCGGCGATCCTGTTCCTGATCGTTGCCCTGCTGGGGATCTACGGCACGCCCTGGCCCGCCCCGCCGGCGGAGCTCCAGCGGGTGCCCTACACGACCCTCGGGCAGAGCCTCTTCACCACCTGGGCGGTGCCCTTCGAGGTAGTCTCCCTCGTGCTGCTGGTCGCCCTCATCGGGGCCATCGTCATCGCCCGCGCGGAGCCCCGGGAGCGATGAGCGTTCTTACGGAGCTGATTATCGGGCGGACGGGCCCTCACCCTAGCCCTCTCCCAGAGGGAGTGGGAATAGACGTCCGCGTCTTTTTGCCTTTTGCGTTTTGCCTTTTGCCATCGCCATGATCGAACTGCAGCATTTCCTGGCCCTGGGCGCCGTGCTTTTCGCCACCGGGCTGTATGGCGTGCTGGCGCGTCGCAACGCCATCCTGGTGCTCATGTCGGTGGAGCTGATGCTCAACGCCGTGAACGTCAACCTCATCGCCTTCGCCACCTTCGTGGGGTCGGACCGCTTCCTGGGCCAGGTGTTCGCCGTGTTCGTGATCTGCATCGCGGCGGCCGAGGCCGGCCTGGGTCTCGCCATCGTGCTGCGGGCCAACCGGAACCGCGGCACCATCAACCTGGACGAGTTCGACCTGCTGAAATGGTAGGCATGGAGTCGGCCTGGCTGCTGGCGCTGCTTCCTCTGGCGGCCTTCTTGCTCCTCGTTTTGGGCGGGCGGCGGCTGCCGGGGGGGGGATGGTACCTGGCGGTGGGGGCCATCGGGGCGGCGTTCCTGCTCTGGTGGCCGGTCATGGGCGACCTGCTGGCCCGCGGCCCAGGCGCTTTCAGCTTCTCGTGGCTCGCCCTGCCGCCCCTGCAGGCGACCGGCTTCGCCTTCCCCGGCTTCGAGCTGCGCTTCGGCCTGGTGGTAGACCCCCTGGCCGCCCTCATGCTGGGCATCGTGACACTGGTGGCCCTGCTGGTGCAGATCTACTCCCTGGGCTACATGCGGGGCGATCGACGCTTCGGCTGGTACTTCGCCGCCCATTCCCTCTTCGCCGCCGCCATGCTGGCCCTGGTGCTGGCCGACAACTACCTCCTGCTCTACTTCGCGTGGGAGCTGGTGGGGCTCTGCTCCTACCTCTTGATCGGCTTCTGGTACGAGCGCCGCTCGGCCGCCGAGGCCGCCAAGAAGGCCTTCATCACCACCCGCGTGGGCGACGTGGGTCTGCTGATCGGCATCCTGCTCCTCTGGCGGGCCACGGGGACCTTCGAGATCTCCGCCATCGGCCACGCGGCCGAGTCGGGCACCCTGGACCCCGGGCTCCTCACCCTCGGGGCGCTTCTTGTCTTCGCCGGAGCCATCGGGAAGTCGGCGCAGTTCCCGCTCCACGTCTGGCTGCCCGACGCCATGGAGGGCCCGACGCCGGTCAGCGCCCTGATCCACGCCGCCACCATGGTCGCGGCGGGAGTCTACCTCGTGGCGCGTAGCTTCACCCTCTTCGTGCACGCGCCGGGCGCCCTGGCCGTCGTGACGGCTGTCGGCCTTTTCACGGCCCTCCTGGCCGGCACCCTGGCCCTGGTGAACAACGACATCAAGCGCGTCCTGGCCTACTCCACCGTCAGCCAGCTCGGCTTCATGATGCTGGCCCTGGGCTCCCTGGGGCTGACGGCGGCCATGTTCCACCTCTACACCCACGCCTTCGCCAAGGCGCTCCTCTTCCTGGCGGCGGGGAGCGTCATCCACGGCCTCGGCACGCAGGATATCTGGCGCATGGGCGGCCTCCTGCGCCGCATGCCCCTGACCGGGGTCACCTTCACCATCGGTGCCCTGGCCTTGGCCGGCTTCCCTCTGCTGAGCGGGTTCTTCAGCAAGGACGAGATCCTCAAGGTCGTCGCGGAGCATCAGAACCCCGCCGTGCTGGCACTGACCGCCCTGGGCGCCCTGGTCAGCGCGTTGTACATGGGGCGGGTCACCTGGGTAGTGTTCTTCGGCCGTCCTCGTGACCACGAGCTCCATCCCCACGAGTCACCCTTCGTCATGACGGTTCCGCTGCTCATCCTGGCGACCCTGACGGTCGTCGCCGGCTACGTGGCCCTGGACCCTGTGGGCCAGTCCCTGGGCCTGCACGGCGGCTTCGGCGAATTCCTCTACCACGAGCATCCCGAACCCTTCTCCCTGAACGGTGGCCTGGTGGTCCTCTCCCTGGCGCTCGCCGCCGCCGGCCTGGGAGGCACGTGGCTGGCCTATGTGCAAGGGGGCATCAGCCCAAGCTCCGTGGCGGCCCGCTTCGGCGTCCTCTACCGCTGGGCAGCGGCCAAGTATTATGTCGATGAACTCTACCAGGCCATCATCGACCGGGTCGTGCTGGTCCTGGCCGGCGGCGTGGCCTGGTTCGATCGCCATGTGGTGAACGACGCCGGCGTGGACGGCACGGGCCGTGCCACCGTCTGGGCGGGCTTCGTCCTGAAGTTCCAGCAGACGGGCAAGTTCTATAACTATGCGATCGCCATGATCGTGGGGATCGTCGTCCTCAGCGTCCTGGCCGGCGCCCTGAAAGGGCCATGAGCAAGATGCCGAAGGATTTGCGCAGCTATCTGGACGAGCTGAAGCAGGCCTGCCCCGGCGAGGTCCTCACCATCGGCCGGGAGGTGGACCTGCGCTATGAGGCCACGGCCATCGTGGAGAAGCTGGAGGCCCAGGACCGCTTTCCGGTGCTCCTCTTCACCAGCGTGAAGGGGCACAAGATGCCCGTCCTGACCAACCTGGCGGCCTCCTACGCGCGCCTGGCCCTGGCCATCGGGACCGATGTGCCCCACATGGTGCCGCACTATGCCCGGCGGGCCGAGCAGGCAGTGCCCGTTCAGTGGGTGGAGAAGCCCCAGGCGCCCGTGAAGGAGGTAGTCCTCGAAGGCCACGACGTGGACCTCTCGCGCCTGCCGATTCCCATTCACAACGAGCTGGACGCGGGCCAGTACATCTCGGGCGGGGTGGCCATAACCAGGGATCCCGACACGGGCGAGATCAACGCCGGCATCTACCGCCACCAGGTGCAGGGTGCGGCCCAGCTCGGCTGGTTCATCAACCCAGGCAACCACGCCAACTACGTGCGGGTGCGCTACGAGGAGATGCAGCAGCCCATGGAGGTGGCCATCGCCATCGGACACCACCCGGCCATGCTGCTGGCGGCCGTGGCGAAACTGCGGGGCATCGGCGGCGAGCTGGAGGTGATGGGTGGGCTCATGGGCGAGCCGCTGGGGGTGGTACGCGGGGAGACGGTCGATCTGCCGGTGCCGGCGCGGGCCGAGATCGTCATCGAGGGGCGGATCCTCCCGGGCGAACGCCGGGACGAGGGCCCCTTCGGCGAGTGGCCGCGCTTCTACACCGGGACGGGCGAGCGTCCCTTTATCCGCGTGTCGGCCATCACGATGCGCCGCGACCCCATCTTCCAGGACCTGAGCGCCGCCCACGCCGAGCACAGCCTGGTGGGCTGCCTGCCCCGCATGGGGAGCCTCTACAAGCGGATCAAGGAGGTGGTCCCCAGCTTGGTCAACGTTAGCCTGCCCCTGTCGGGCGGGGGCCGCGTCTTCTGCTACATCTCGATCAAGAAGAACGTGGACGGGGAACCAAAGCAGGCGGCCTTCGCCGCACTGACAACGGACAACAGCATCCGCGAGGTGGTGGTGGTGGACGACGACATCGACGTGTTCAACGAGCGGGAGGTGCTCTGGGCCCGGGCGACCTGCTTCCAGGCCGACAAGGACCTGGCCATCATCCCCTACGCCCTGGGGTCTCACCTGAACCCGACCGCGTACAACTACGCCCGCGACGGCAAGGGCGCGCTGGAGACGAAGCTGATCTTCGACGCCACCCGGCCCGCAGCGCCGGCCAGCTTCCCCGCACGCGCGCGGGCGCATCCGGAGGCCATGGGCCGAATCCGGCTGGAGGAGTACATCGGTGATTAGCCCACAAGGACGGAGAACAGGTCTAAAGACCTGTTTCTACGGCACTGGCTCCTCGATGCACCCCCGCCTGAAGGCGGGGGCATGAGGACGGCCCGATGCCCCAACCCTCAGGTTGGGGTCGGGACTCGTTCTGGACCCCAGGGAAAGGGAAGGAGTGAGGGACCCCAATGATCCCGGACCCGCCCCTGGCCCTGACCGTCGCCATTCCCTTCGCCACGGCCATCCTCATCTTCCTCATACCGGAGCGGCAGCAGGGCCTGATCAAGCTGCTGGCAACGCTGGCGGGAGCCCTGTGCCTGGTCCTGTCCCTCTGGATCTTCGTCGCCTACAACTTCAGCCGCGCCGGGTTCCAGTTCCAGCTCCAGAGCAACTGGCTCCCGTCGCTCGGCATCACCTTCCACCTGGGGGTGGACGGCATCTCGGTCCTGATGGTCCTGTTGACCGGCATCGTTATGTTCACAGCCATCCTCGTCACGTGGGGGCTGACCTACCGTGTGAAGGACTTCTTCGCCTTCCTGATGCTGCTGGTGACAGGGGTCTTCGGCACCTTCCAGTCGCTGGACCTCTTCTTCTTCTTCTTCTTCTACGAGCTGGCCATCATCCCCATGTACCTCCTGATCGGCGTCTGGGGATCGACCCGCAAGGAGTACGGGGCCCTCAAGCTCACCATCTTCCTGACGGCAGGCAGCGTGCTCGTGTGGGTCGGGCTGCTGGCGACTTACGTGGCGGCCAGCTCCGCCAGCTTCGACCTGCTGGAGCTGGAGAAGGTGACCTTCACGGCCGACTTCCAACGCTTCTTCTTCCCCTTCTTCCTGGTGGGCTTCGGTGTGCTGGCCGGCCTCTGGCCCTTCCACACCTGGTCGCCCGACGGCCACGTGGCGGCGCCCACGGCCGTGAGCATGCTGCATGCCGGCGTGCTGATGAAGCTGGGTGCCTTCGGCATCATCCGCATCGGCGTGCACCTGTTCCCCGAGGGTGCCCAGACCTGGATGCCCCTGCTCCTCGTGCTGGCCACGGTCAACGTGGTCTACGGCGCCTTCTCGGCCATGGCGCAGCGCGACCTGAAGTTCGTAATCGGCTACTCCAGCGTGAGCCACATGGGCTACGTCCTGATGGGCTTCGCCACGCTCAACGTGGTGGCCATGAACGGCGCCGTACTGCAGATGTTCTCGCACGGCATCATGACGGCCCTCTTCTTCGCCCTGGTTGGCGTGATCTACGACCAGGCCCACACGCGGGACATCGCCGTGTTCGGTGGCCTGGCCCGGCGCATGGGCACCGTGGCCGCCTTCTTCGCTGTGGGCGGACTCGCCTCCATGGGACTGCCTGGACTGAGCGGCTTCGTGGCCGAGTTCCTGGTCTTCGTGGGCACCTTCCAGACCTACCCGGTCGTGGCCGTGCTGGGGATCGTGGGGGCACTGGCCACCGCGGTCTACATCCTGCGGCTGCTGGCCCTGGCCTTCCTGGGACCCTTGAACGAGCGCTGGACCGGCCTGACCGACATGAACCGCTACACGTGGGCCGGGACGTCCATCCTGGTCTTCTGCCTGGTGCTGGTCGGCCTCTGGCCGGGGCCCTTCATCGACCGCATTGCCACCTCGGTCGGGCCCCTCGTGGCTCGAGCGCTGGGAGCGTTGTGACGCCCTCACCCTCGATCCCTCTCCCACGAGGGGAGAGGGAGGAGGCGTGTAGCGGCGTATTGCAATACGCCCCTACGGAGGTTCCCTAATGCCGCCCTCCGCCAGCGACCTGGCCCTCGTCGCGCCGGAGCTATGGCTGGCGGGGTGGGCCTTCTTGGTGTTCACGGCGGACCTGTTCTTGCCGGCGACCCGGAAGACGTGGCTCGCCTACCTCTCCCTGGCCGGCCTCGTTGTCGTGGCCCTCAGCGCCCTGTCTCTGGGAGGCGTCTCGGCGCCGGCCTTCGGCGGCATCCTGGTGGTGGACCGCTTCGCGGTCTTCTTCAAGCTGCTCTTCGCCGTCATCGCCGCCTTCGTCATCCTCTGCTCGATCCACTACGTCCAGAAGCGCCTCAGCTATCCGGGCGAATACTACGCCCTGATCCTCCTCTCCACCCTGGGCATGATGTTGCTGGCCGCCTCGGCCGAGCTGATCACGGCCTACATCTCCCTCGAGCTGGTGAGCTTCAGCCTCTACGTGCTGGTCTCCTACGCCAAGACCAATGCCAAGTCGAACGAGGGTGGCATGAAGTACATGCTACTGGGGGCCTTCGCCTCCGCCCTCCTTCTCTACGGCCTGAGCTTCCTCTACGGCGTGACGGGTGAGACGAGCTTCGAGGCGATCGCCGTCGCCCTGAAGGGCGGACCAACGGGGGGCTCGCTGGCCTTGAGCCTGGCTGTCGTGCTGCTTCTGGCGGGCCTGAGCTTCAAGGTGGCGGCCGTGCCGTTCCACATGTGGGCCCCCGACGCCTACGAAGGGGCGCCCACGCCGGTAACGGCCTTCATCGCCGTGGCCTCCAAGGCGGCGGGCTTCGCCCTAGTGCTGCGCATCTTCGTCGAGGCCCTCTCGCCGCTGCTGGCCGACTGGCGCGGCGTCGTGGCCCTGCTCGCCGCCCTCACCATGGTCGTCGGGAACCTGGTGGCCATCCAGCAACGCAACATCAAGCGCATGCTGGCCTACTCCAGCGTTGGCCAGGTGGGCTACCTGCTGGTGGGCGTGGCGGCCCTGACGCCTGACCCTGAACATGGGGCCATGGCCACCAGCGCCATGCTGCTGCACCTGGCGGGCTACGCCGCCGCCAACCTGGCCGCCTTCCTCGTGGTGATCCTGCTCGACCATGCCACCGGCAAGGATGACATCCCCGACTTCGCCGGACTGGCCGAGCGGGCGCCCTTCGCCGCCCTGGCCCTGACGGCCAGCCTCTTCTCCCTGGCCGGTCTGCCCATCTTCGCCGGCTTCGTCACCAAATTCTACATCTTCGCCGCCGCCGCCCAGGCGGACCTGCTCTGGCTGGTGCTCCTGGCCACGCTGATGAGCCTGGTCTCCTTCTACTACTACCTGATGGTGGTCAAGCAGATGTACATGGTCCCGGCGCCCGAGCCGGGACGGCTGCGGGTGCCGGCCTTGCTCACGGGCACCCTGGCTGTCCTCCTGGCCCTGGTCGTCTTCATCGGCGTGTGGCCCCAGCCCCTGGCCTCGGCCGCCGAGGCAGCGTCGGCCGTCCTCTTCCGGTAGGCACGCCCACGCCCCGCTCGCCCTCAAGGGCCTCCGTCCTTCGTATACAATGCTTACGATGCATGCGAGCGTGACGAAGGGAGTTCCAGCATGTCGCGGGTGGTGAGTCTGCGCGTGAAGGACCGGGATGCCCAGCGGCTGGAGCGGGTGGCGCGGCGCCTGGGGAGGTCAATGGGTTCCACGGCCACCCTGTTGCTCTGCGAGAAGCTGAAGGAAGAGGAGTTCCCCCTCATCGAGATCCGGGACACGGCGGCAGGGCGCCAGCCCTACATTAAGGGCACCCGGTTGGCCGTCTGGCAGGTGGTCATGATGGCCAAGGACCTGGACATGGATGCTCGCAAGGTCGCCGAGGCGCTGGAGTACGTGCGCGAGGCCCAAGTCCAGGCGGCGCTCAACTACGCTCAGGCCCACGCGGACGAGATCGACCCGGTGGTCGAGTACGTGGAGAACTTCACCTTCGAGGACCTGAAACGAATCATCCCCTGGGCGCAGCAGATCCAGGTCTGAGTGGCTGTCCGCCTTCTCCTGGACGCCCACATTGGCCCGTTGGTCGCTCGTCTGCTGCGCGAGAAAGGCTTGGACGTCGAGTCATTGGCAGCGTGGCACGGTGGCCACTACCGCACCGCGCCGGATGCCGACATCCTGAGTGTCGCCGATCTGGAGCGGCGGACCCTGGTCACATACGACGTAAGCTCCGTCAGCACGCTCATCCGGCGATGGGCAGAGGCGGCGATGGAGCACTCGGGGGTGATCTTCGTCAGCCGCAAGACGGTGCGGCAGGGGGACGTCGGCGGGCTCGTGGGAGCGCTGGAGCGAACGCTATTGAGCCTGGAAGCAACCGAGCTGCGAAACCAGGTACGGTTTCTGGAGAAGTAGGGCCTGAAGTAGTCTGGCACCGCGCGGCCGGACGCAGTAGGATGGGTCCGGCCCATTCTGGCGTTCGGAGGTCAGCATGAAGATCACCGACATCACGCTGCAGCTTGCCCAGATCCCGCAGCGGGACGAGACGCCCGAGTCCACCTCCCTGGTGGTGCTGCGCCAGCAGATGGCGCTGCGCCTGCACACCGACGAGGGGCTGGTGGGCATCGGCGAGTGCTTCAACACCCGCATCCCGGGCGGCGTGCGGGCTGTGATGGAGAAGGGGCTGAAGCCCCTGCTGCTGGGCCAGGACCCCCTGGACCGGGAGCGGCTGTGGGAGCTGATGTACCGCCAGACCTACAGCTACGGCCGCCGCGGCCTGGCCCTGTGGGCCATCAGCGGCGTGGACATCGCGCTGTGGGACCTGGCCGGCAAGGTGGCCGGGCTGCCGGTCTACCGCCTGCTGGGCGGGCCCATGCGGCCCCGCGTGCCGGCCTACGCCAGCCTGCCGCGGCTGCCCGACCCCGAGTGGGTGGCCGAGGTGCTGCGGTGGCGGATGGCCGACGGCTTCCGCGCCTTCAAGCTGCACGCCCATGACCTGAAGTCTATGGAGACGGCCCGCCGCACCGTGGGGGACGGTGCCCCGGTTTACGTGGACGTGAACGGCGCCTACGACCGGCGGGAGGCCATCGCCATGACCCAGGAGATGCGCAAGCTGGACATGGGCTGGCTCGAGGAGCCCATCTTCCCCCTGGACGACTACGAGGGGCTCGCCCAGATCACGGCCCAGAGCGGCGTGCCCATCGCCGCCGGCGAGAACGAGTCCACCCACTACGGCTTCCGCGAGGTAATCTCCAAGCGCGCGGTGGACATCCTGCAGCCCAGCGTGGCCCGGGTGGGCGGCCTGACGGCGGCCCTGAAGGTGGCGGCCATGGGCGACGCCTGGGGCCTCAAGGTGGCGAGCCACTCGTTCTACTATGGCGCCAACTGGATGGCAGCCCTCCACCTCATCGCGAGCATCCCCAACGGCATGACGGTGGAGACGCCGGCGGCCCTCAAGGAGGACTTCGTCATCGGCCGGCCCAAGCTCGTGGACGGCGAGCTCGAGCTGCCCACGGCGCCCGGGCTGGGCATCGAGCTGGACGACGACGTGCTGGCGAAGTACGCGGTGGAGGAGTAGCGATCAGCCGGATATCTTGCGGCACTGCCCGAGAGCGTAACCTCGACGATCTCGCCCCCCCCGCGATAACCCAAATGATGTTGGATCAACCGCATCGCGACCAACTGCACCCTCTCGCTCGTGTGCCTAAGGCCCTCCGCTTGAGCGGCCCCGCTTTTCAGCGGCCCGCTCCAGCCGCGTGTTGGGCGGCTCGCACGCTACTGTTGCCACAACGCCAAGCCGTAGACGAGAACGAACACGACGATGATGGAATAGGAAAGACGTTCGATCCTCCAGCGCGCGGCTAGCGTACCGAGCTGTAACTCCTTCGACGGAGTTGTCGTGAAAGTCACCTTTTCCCCTTCGGCAAACCGACCCCCGCGGGACACAGTCTTGACTGGTGATAGATGCTTCTCGAGCTCCCTCGCTGAGAAGATCCAGTACTTGTAGTACTCAAAGCTGCGCCTCGTGAGAAAGACCCAGGAGGCACAAAGGGAGAGCCCCAACACGGCGAGCGCGATGCGCAACACGGCTAGCTCTGGAGCCCTGCTGCTGGTGATGAGCAACCCAAGGGTTGCGAGCAGAATGGTGTTTGCGTAAACCATCGCGGTGAACTTGGCCCAGATCGTAGTCCCTTCGTACACCCAAAGGTTGACCGCAACTTGGTAGCCCGTGCGCGCATTCTCTGCGCGAACGACACCCCTGCCGCGTCGCCCGAGCACCAGTCCAGAACCACGACTTCGGGACGGCCTCATGGATTGATCACCACCTCCTACTGAGGGGCCCGGAAGAGTATGTCGATGCGATTGAGCGCATCGCGCACGAGGCTGCGCTCGTCTCCAGTGAAATCCGCTTGCAACCGACAGGGATACGTCTGCCCGTCCAGATGGGCCCAGACGGCGAAGGGGACGGTTGGTGCCGCCGTGGTGCCCACTCCACCGATCAACCCTGGGACGCCATGGCGGAGATCCAGCGCCAACTGGGCACAATCTCAGAGGTCTGGACACGCTTTCTGGACATCGGGACATAATTAATGGTGCATCCAAAAATTTGCAGGCCGGCTCGGACTACCCTTTCATCGCCGATTCGTGCCTGGGATAGGGTGTCCGGGGATCAAGTTGCCGCTTCCCGGAGCAGAGGCGATGCACCATTGCGCCCCGCCTCAGCAGGGTCGGATGTCCAGACCTCTGAATCTGCCCACGGAAGCGCACTGGCGTCTGCCCCAGTATCAGGGATTACCTGCTCGTACACCAGCCCTGGGGCAGCCTCTTGTGTGCGGAACTCCACGGGGATCACGGGCAACGCTTCGTGGGGATACGCGGTGTCGTACGCAAAGACCGCACGGCGCATGCGGGAGGGTTCGTGCTCCCGCCCCACACAGGTCACAAACGGATGCAGGCCCGAGGCCTGTGCCGCATGCAGCACCTCCACGGCACTGGTCCCAGACACCAGGACGCGCCCATCGGCAAAGGCGATCCATTGATCACAATGTTGCGGAACTAACGTGTCACGGACCGCCCAATACTCGGTCTCGTTGCGTTGCCAGTCCGGGTGAATCCGCTGCGCTACTTCAGGCGGTAGACGATCGAGCAAACTTTTCATAGGACACCTCGGAGTGATACGTAGAGGAGCTTGCGTTGGGAAGATTATATACCGCTGTGATCAGGCCGATGAGGGAGACCGCCGTCACCTTCGCCTGCGGCCCCCTCCAGCTCGAAGGGCTGCTGTGGCTGCCCGAGGAGAGCCCGGCGGGCGGGACGCCCGCGCGCCCGGCAGGGCCCTACGTGTCGTTCGCCAGGATCATTAGACCACCCATAGCCACAAACATTGGACCACCCGAGCGGGGTG
>Ga0209514_10007073_pt1 | contig 13400 bp, 9 predicted proteins | sample Subgrocontami58m_FD_187452 | JGI IMG/M metagenome (GOLD analysis project Ga0209514, IMG submission 187452) | Subsurface groundwater microbial communities from S. Glens Falls, New York, USA - GMW37 contaminated, 5.8 m (SPAdes) (version 3) | ecosystem: Environmental > Aquatic > Deep subsurface >...
GCCCAGGCCCGGAGGGGAGTCCCAGTACCCCGACCATGAAAATACTTTCCACTAACTGTGGAAGGTATTTTCATTAGCTGTAGGTATAGCGAGCCAACTGCTTGGCTCGCGTTGGGACTCGAAGGGCTAGCTTGTGCACCAACGGTGCCAGCTAGCCCAGGCCCGGAGGGGAGTCCCAGTACCCCGACCAATGTATTTTACAACTGGGACGAGAAGGGCAGCAGCGAGGCGAAGCCGAGCGCCGACGGAAGCGAGTAAGCGCAGCTTCCGGCGCTGCCCAGGACAGAGTCCCTTTAGGTTGGTTACAGGATAAAATTTAGGTACATGTGGTAATGTTGATGTATGAATAATCCCAACCATGTCGGTATTATTGTGGATGGCAACCGTCGTTGGGCTAAAGCCAGGGGGGTACCTACCCTCGAGGGGCACCGTGCAGGGTATACGCGCGTTAAGGAGTTGGCGCGCTGGCTGTTTGGACGAGGCGTACCTTGGGCTAGTTTTTACTTATTTTCGCGTGAGAATTGGAATCGCTCGGCTGAAGAGGTGGCGTACCTTTTTAATCTATTAGATGATGGGTTGGGGCGGGATATCCAATCGTTTGTGCGTGACGGCATAAGAATGCGATTTGCCGGCAACCGCAGTCAGCTAAAAACGCGCACTCAGGAGCTAATGCACGAGGCTGAAATGGCAACCGCGAGCGGAACTAAGGGTAATATTGTCGCTTGTATTAACTACGGCGGCCAGCAGGAAATTGTGGAAGCAGTGCAGCAATTGGCAAAACAAGGAGCCGACCTTGCCAAAGTCACGCCGGAAGCGCTTAAGGGAGCGATGACGACGTGCGACGTGCCACCGGTTGACCTTATGATCCGTACCTCGGGTGAACAACGAATTTCAAATTTTCTGCTGTGGGAAGTAGCATACTCTGAACTTTACTTTACGCCCACGCTGTTTCCAGACTTTTCCGAACAAAACCTAGACCAGGTACTGGACTGGTATCAAAATCGGGAACGGAGATTTGGTACTTGAGTTCGGTTACAATTACACTTGCTCGGTCTGCCTATATCGTTCAAGCAGCTCATCAAGTAGCTGGTCCAAATGCTGGCGCGCAGCAGAGTTGAGTCGCAGTTTAGTAACACGGGCCACAATTTCAAGCACCAGCGCATTCATGTAGTGGTCATTGTGGTCTGTTTGGAGGCTTGTCATTTGCTCGCGGATGGCGGATAGCAGCGGCGCAGTCTCCGTTAAATCGGCTTCCTCCGAATCAAGGGTTTGCTCCCAGTTCGACACGATTTCAGCAGCCATCTCACCACGCTCGAGCTCTTGTTGCTGTTCAGCGTTAGCATCGATTCCGTCAATGCCTTGGTAAAGCGAGGTTTCTCCTGGGCTCATAGGCTTGTTGGTTAGGATAAGTTACCCTGCGATTGTACTAGATTGTAGGCGTGTGCCCGACGTCTGTCAATGGTTGGGTGCTAGGTGGTATAATGCAAATATATGATTGAAGTTGAGCGTAAGTATCGTATCATAAATATCGCAGCGTTTCGCCGTCGGTTGTCCCACTTAAGGCTCCCACAGTCTAAAATAAAGCGTCAGATTGATACTTACTACTCACCACCGAACGAGTCATTTTTGGGGAAGCCGCGATATCTTAGGATACGCGAATCAATTCACGGTCGCAAAATTAAGGCTCGCTTTGAGTATCACGTTCCTTACGGTCGCTATGCCGCGCGCGAATACGAGGTGGCGATCGGCGACGCGCACACGCTGTACGATATCTTGAAGCGCTTGGGATTTGTACGCGAGCTGGTAGTGCGGAAAGTTCGTGAAGAGTGGGAGCGCGGTGGAGTTGAGATCGAGCTTGATCGAGTTCAGGGCTTGGGAAATTTTGTTGAACTTGAGGTTATGGGCCAATCACAGCTGTTGGCGTTAAAGCGCATTGATAAGCTGGCGCGCGAGCTTGGGTTAAGCGACGACGATCGGGCCGAAGGTATGAATTACTTCACTATGCTCTTGCGCAAGCGTCGGCCAGTCGCATACCGGCGGCATTATGGATCGCACAGTCGAAACGCTCGATAATAACTATCCATTATAATTTATGACCTACGAACGTTGGGAAAACCTGGTGCAGACTATCCGTGATAAGTTCGGCATATCAGCGCAGGGGAAAGAGGAACTTGATCCCGGCCCTGGGCATGTGGAGTACCTCGTGTGCAGCACGCCAGTTGGCGAGGTGCGGCTGGAACTCGAGGTGAAACCTCGCGTACTCGAGAAGAAGACGTACTACTCGAAGCGCGCTGGCGCTGCCACCACGGTTGAATACAAGTACGACCCCGATGCACATACACTGACTTTACATGCCTTGCGCAAGGATCCCGGAACAGGTGACTGGGTGGAGCTATCGACCGAAGCTCTTACCACCGCTTTATAAGGAGTCTCATAATAAGCTATAATAAATAAGTCATTATGTTTTGGGGTACCGTATTTATCGTGCTGGGCGTGGCCCTACTGCTGCAGAACCTAGGGTTAATCCCTGGAGGTTTTTGGGACGTAGCCTGGCCCGTGGCTCTTATTTCGCTCGGTGTGTCATGCGTTGTTCGCCGCAGTCGTGCTGGTCACAACCCGTGGTGTTCGTGTACCAACTGCCGCCCTAGCGTTTCAAATTAGTTATGTCGACATCGCGCGTTTTTGTATGGGGCGTAGTGGGTTTAGTGGTTCTTGTAGTTGGGTTGGTGGTGTACATGCGCCAAGCGCCGACCGTTCCCATGCCAGCGCCCACGCAACCGGTTAGTCAAGCTATTGATCAAGTCGAGATGGCCGCTACTTACCGTCGCGAGCTTACGAGCGTTACGGCCGAGGTTTCGCCGTTTCTTGATCGCGAGCTTGGGCCTAGTGACGTGCCTGCTTTGCAGCTGCTGCGTGAACGACTGGTGCTGCTTACCGTGCCGCGTGGTGCGCAGCAAAACCACTTGGCGATTACGCTGGCATTGTCACGACTAACCGAGCTCTTGCAACCAGGTCGCGTGGTGGTGGCAAGTCGGGCCGCCCCGACGTTGCGCGGCACCCAAGCCGAACTTAAGCAGATAATCACACGAGCCGCGACGCCCTAAGGTATGTCGTTTCAAACCTGGCTTAATCGTGATCAGCTGCTGCCGCGTTTGGCGTTCGCCTTCCGCCGTTTTCGGCGTGGGAGTGCGTCGTCCACGCGCTGGTGGCCAGTGCTGGTCGCCCTCGCCGCGGCTTTGCCATACCTGACTACTTGGCTGGACCCGCAGCGCATCTGGCTGGCGTTGATATTTATGGCGGCGCTAGCAGTGCTGGTCGCTTGGCTGCAGTGGGTAGGGCGCGAACACATAGGTAGCTGGCTGGCTAGTTACGGGGTACTTGTCATTAGTTGGGGAGGATGGTTTTTCCTTTGGTTATTCATTGAGCAATCTTGGCATCGGTTATTAGTTGTGGTAGCGGTTGCTGGCTTATCGTGGTGGTACCTTGATGAGTGGCGCCGGCGCCAGCAGCTTATCGGGTTGGGCGCTGATACTTTGCAGGGTACACCCGCACTCGTGCTTGGATTTGTAGCTACTTTTGGCCTGGGGGTTGGGGCTGAGAGCTTACTAGTGTTCTTGAATACGCCGCTGTGGAAATTAGCCGCCACGACCTACCTGCCGATGGCGCTTTGTTTTGCCGCTACCATGGTACTAAGCGGCTGGTCGTTGGTGCGGCACGCACAGTCATTGCTGTTGGCGGTGGTGGTATTAGGGCAGGTATTCGTGTTAGCCACCTGGTGGCCGACCAGTGCGTATGTGGTTGGATTTACCATGGCGGTAACCTACTTGGCGCTGGCGTTGACATTGCGACAGGAGGCGCAAGGGTTTATTAGTCGCCGCAGTTTTGCGCGTGAATTATCCGCCTTGAGTTTATTGACAGCGTTGGTGCTGGGGTCGGCTCGTTGGTACTAAACATTGCTACATTATGTCTGCGACCGCACCAGACCAGGACCACGTTACCTACGATCGAGAGATTCGTGATCTTTATCGCGAGCGCAATACTCGTCGGTTTACTACACCCTTGTACCCGACGGGGCCTCGCCGGCCGTTCGGTGAATTATTGTTGATCGTAATAGTGGCTGCGCTGGTAAGTGCGGGGATGGCTACCTTGATAGTTTCCTTATTACCGCCGGCTGATTCGGTGCCAGTGATTCAGCGTGAAGTAGCGGTCGCCTTACCCACCCAACTGTTAGATGACGTGGCCGCCCGCGTGCGCGGCGCTACTGTCAGCATTTTTGCACAGCGAACATCAAAGTCAGCGCTTGAGCTCGAACGCGCCTACCTGGCGCGTGAAACACTTGGGCAAGGTCTCGTACTGTCGAGCGACGGTTGGGTTGTCACCACCTCGGCGGTGGTGCGCGATCTACGCGCGTCGTACACGGCGCTGGCCGCCGACGGTACCATGCACACGGTCGAAGCGGTGGTGCAGGATCCAGTCGCGCCGTTGGTGTATATGAAATTGCCGGCCGACCATCTGCTCGCCACACCATTTGCTGAATACACTGAACTCAATTCCGGTGTGTCGCTGGTAGCAGCGTCGTACGTTACCCAATCGCCTGTGCCGGCGCTATATCAGCGTCGGCTGGCGCACCGCTCGGCTCGCAGTGTGACTGCACGAGCTGACTTCCCGGTATCTTCTGAGACTTTCCCCGATCGCTACCTGTTGGATCTGGCGCTGCCGGCGGGCAGCGCCGGGGCGCCAGTATTCACTACTCAAGGAAAGGCGGTTGGATTAATTACCGAGTTCGATGGCGCATTGCAAGGCGTAATACCGCTTGATAACTTGCATTCAATTATTGATAATTTATTTGCTGATGGTCAGGTGGTTCGCCCGACCTTGGGTGTAAGTTACGTGCAGGGCAGCTGGCTAACTCCGTTCGGCGCCCAGCCCAGTGGGGTAACGGGCGCGCTTGTTACTGGAAGTTCTCGTCGCTCAGCGTTGGTCGCTGGCGGCCCGGCTGCCGCCGCCGGGGTGCGCGAGGGCGACAGGATAATTTCGCTTGGTACCGAACGGTTAGACGAACGAAGTTTGTCCGCCATTCTGCAGCAGTACCGCCCTGGGGCTAGGGTAGAACTTGAATTAGAGCGCGGTGGTAAGGCCCAGACAGCCACCGTAACCCTAGGTTCGGTAAAAAGTACAGCGCGGCCGTAGGAGTAGGGCAGTAAAGATATTTGTACCTTGATTCATACATCAGGGCTTGATTAGATTGGAAAATTGTGGTATACTAGTAAATGTAAAATAAACCCCATGATTAATAGGCATTTTTCCGCCGCTACTTTAGTAGCAGCTCAGCCACCGCAGTCGGTTCGGCGTGGGCAGGGCGGTTTTTGGTTATTGGTACCCTAAGCGTACCCTGGGCTAAATATTAATATGCTATTCGCTTATGCGTATCATCGGAAAAACTGAAGCCGCCGTGGTATCGGTCGCGGTGCTAGCACTTGGCGCTTTAATACTTACCTTTGCCAGTGCGCAGACGAGCAGTATAAGTATTACGGCTGGTCCCAGCGTAGATAACATTGTTAGTTCAGGTGCTCGGGTGCAATGGACTACTGACATAGCTTCTAGTTCCTTAGTTTACTACGGTACAACTTCAAATAGTCTTACTTCCACATCTTCAAATCGTTGTGATGGCGGCGCTGACACTTTAAATCATTGCGTATACCTAACGAGTTTGCCAGTCGGCACGATTTACTATCGGGCTTATTCATCGACCGGGGCCATTAGTGGCACAAGCACAGAAAGCTCCTTTGTATCGACCAGTTCAGGCGGCGGCAGCACACCGCCGCCAACGCCAGGTATGCCTAGTGGGTCTAGCATGGCGACGACTGGCACGAGCACGAGCTTCCAAGCCATGCTCTACGATCAAATGAGCGGTGGCACCGCGCTCAATATGCAGATGAAGGCAGTATTTGATTGGGGCGATGGCACCGCTGTTGGTGAGAGCAGCCTTATCTATCCATCTACGTCCGGCACCATGTCGCCGTCGGTTAGTCACAGCTTTACGACCGTTGGCTCGTACAACGTAAAAGCTAAGGCCGTGAACTCGAGTCTATATGAGTCGGCGTGGTCAGGTAACTGGACTGTGTCGGTGGCGGCGGGTGGGGGCGGGGTACCAAATCCACCAGCTTCGGTGACCGCCTCGTTCGCGAGCGGATACATTTTTGTGAGCTGGCCATCGGTTACTGACGCGACACACTACAGTATCGATCGCAGCATCGGCGGTGGCGCCTATGCCTCTCACTCGAGCGGCGCCAGCACAACTAACTACAGCGACACGAGCGTGACCTCTGGTTCAACCTATCGTTACCGGGTGTACGCCTGTAAGAGTGGATTCGGCTGCTCCACTACAGGGACAGAGTCAAACCAGATCACCTACAGCAGTAGCGGTGGCTCCTGCACTGGCCTTATCCTAACACTCGATAAGTCGAGCTACGTGGTGGGTGAGTATGTGAACTACATCTGGACCTGTACACCAGGGGGCAACGCGACCTTTGTTCAGGTGCAGCTTTTGAAACCCGATGCCACCACGACCGTGTACAACAGTTTCTCGGGTTCGATGCCGACAATGAGCTTAGGCTTTTCAACATCTAATTTGGTCCCCGGCAGTTATACGCTTCAGGCCTGTTTCACCTCCAACTGTTCGCCGGTTACGGTAAGTTCTACGTTCAGTGTTACCCCAACAGCCGGCGGCGGTTCGCCCAGCACACCGACGAGCCTAAGCCAAGTTGGGTCAAGCGCCGGGTCAATACAGTTGCAGTGGTTAACAAGCAGCCTCACGAACGTGTCTAGCTTTAGGCTGGAACGGCGCACTACCACCTCGGGAACGTGGGGCCTGGTCAGCAACACTATTTCGTCGACAACGACAAGCTACACCGATACCACAGTTACTACCGGCGCTTACTACGATTATCGCATCCAGGCGTGTTCGTCAACGAATGCTTGCTCGGATTACTTTGTCGTTTATAGCGTAGTGGCCCAGGCAGGCAGCACTGGCATACCGGCCATGCCGGTGAGCTTCCGTCTTGAGCCAGCGCCCAGCACTACCGCCATTTTCTTAAGATGGAACGACGTCTCGGGTGAGGACAAGTACAACATCGAGCGCGAGGTAGCTAATGCAATGAGTTGGGCTACCTTGCCTCAGCTTGGGGCTAATGCCGTCAGCTACTCTGATAGTAGTATCACGGCCGGTGTCGTGTACAACTACCGCTTGCAGGCTTGTCTTAGCGGGTATGGTTGTTCGGGTTACGCTTATATTATGGGTGTGTCGACGAGCAGTACCATAGTTAATACGCCTACAGTCAGCAACAACCTGCCGCGCGTGATCGAGAGTTACCCGGCGAACGGGATATCGGGCGCCAGTACCACCCCGGCAGCTATGTTCGCCTTTGACCGCGACGTGGATGCAGCCTCACTTACCGCGACTACGGTCTTGCTGCAGCAGATGAGCGGCAGCGAGCCGACAGTGGCCGGCAAGGGTAGTGTAGTCGCGGCGGTTCCCGGCAGCTTAATGTACGACCCCGTGCTAAACCGGGGTATGGCCACGCCCGTGAGCCCACTGTTGCCTGGTACCGTGTACCAGTTTACGCTCAAAAGCGGCAGCGCCGGTATTAGAACTGCGTCAGGGCTGCAGCTCGATGGTAACGGCGATGGTACAGGCGGCGATGATTTTGTGATTCTATTTAAGACTATGTCAGCCACCCAGGTCACCGGTACGCGTACCGTGCACGGCCGTGTCGTGGGTGGAAACGGTATTGGTGTAGCTGGGGCCGAAGTGTACGCCTTTGATCCCCAGGTGGGCTTTGGCACACATGCCCCCAGCGGGGCCGATGGTGGGTTCATGTTCCAGCTGCCCCAGGGTAGCTTCACGCTTGGCGCCCACGTGATGGGTGGGGCTACGTCGCCGCAGCTCGTGCTCGTGGTGACGGGCGATACACTGTACGTCGGTGGCAGTTCAACCGCAGTCGCGCTACCAAACACGGCGGCGCCAGTAATCATCACGCTCGAACAACCAGATCGTTCGATTTCAGGTACCGTAACCGACGGCGCCAGCCCGGTGCTGGGAGCGTCGGTTTGGGCTTACCGCACCGATGGCCCAGGTGGCGCTTCGGCTATTACCGACGCCAGCGGCAGCTACCGCTTGTACGTCAGTACAGGTACGTGGCGTATTAGTGCCTGGCTGCCGACGTACGGTTCGTTGTCTGAACTGACACGTACCGTCGGGACAAGTGATGTTACTGGAGTCAACTTTACTACCACGGCCCAGGTAACCCACGTCGTATCAGGCCGCGTGTACCAGGACACGAACAGCAGCGGCACGTACGATGCTGGTGAGGGTATTGGTAGCGCGTTCGTGCGCATTTGGGGCACCACCTCGTCCGGCAGCAGCTTTGCCAACTCCGCCGCGCCAGCCGACTTGACGGGCGCCTACAGTGTGCGTGTGCCCAGCGGCACTTACCAGCTCGCAGGCTGGAGCACTGTCGGTGAGCTACCGCAGAGTAGCACCTTCACCGTTGCAGCTGCTACGACCAAGGATTTAAAGCTCGGCAGCATACGCACCGTGACAGTGACCGTGATGCGCGCTGGTAGCCCGTTCGTGGTTGAGCGCGCTTTCATCGATTTCTCCTCTACTTCAGGTGGCAGTGGTAACTACGGCGAGCTTCAAAACGCCTCGAGCGGTACCCTACGCTTGGCTCAAGGCACCTACACCATACGCGCCGGTATCCCAGGGTTGGGTTCCACTGGTGTTACCTTTAGTGGCACGGGCGTTAGCGGCACTACCATCACTGTCGGGGCACAGAACATCACCGATCTGGCTGTTCATGTTCCTGCCCAAAGGCGCGTGCAGGTTACGGTAGTGGATACGCAGGGCGTGGTCTTGCCCCACACCTGGGTCGAGTTTATGAACCAAGCAGCGGGCGTTCACTTTGGCGAACTGAGCGATGGTTCAGGTGTAGCCACGCTCGAGGCGCCCAACGGCGACTACCGCATTGGCGCTTTTAAGCCTGGGTACATCGGTACGCCGACCAGCGTTACGATTGGCGATACGACCACGGCGGTGACGGTTACTCTGCGGTCGGCGAGTGCGAAGATCTCGGGTCGGGTCACCGTACCGGGTGGAAACATGCCGCGCGCGTTCGTGCGCGGCGAGCGCGTGGGGGAACTCGGCTTTGCTGGCACCCCAGTTGATACTGACGGCACCTATACACTTTACGTGTCTCCTGGCAGCTGGCGCCTGTACGCTATCGCAGAAGGGTACGGTGAGGTGGCCTACGGTAGCGCCGTCGACGTTAGTGCGGCTTCGGTGAGCAACCGCGATATTGCGCTTACCACGAGAGTTACGCTGGCACCGCCGCGGTTCGAGCCCGTGGTGCCGGCCCAGGGCGGTATTGTGCAGGATGCGACCACTGGGGTAACAGTGACCATTCCAGCGCAGGTGCTCGGCACCTCGACCTCCTCTGGGCAGGTGCAGGTTAAGGAAACGAACACCGTACTTAAGACCACGACCGCACTGCCGATCGGTAAGGGTGTTGATCTTACGGCCACCGACTCGAGCGGCAAGGCGATCACCAACCTCGGCGGCGATATCACCATTGAGCTTGAGTATGATTCAGCGTCGCTCACTGCGGCGGGAGCCACCGCGGCCGATGCGGCCAAGCTTAAGCTGGCGTACTGGGACGAGGCCGCGGGGAACTGGATTAGCACCAATAGCGTCGTTGATACGGTGAATACCACGGTTCGAGCGAACGTCAATCACCTGACTGTCTTTACCATCGTGTTGCCGTTCATCGCCACGCCAGCCTCGGCTGCCGCACCGGCGTCAACCCCGGCTTCTAGTGAGCGTGAACTGCAACTGCAAGCCATATTAGCCGAGGCTAAAACGGCGCGCACAGCGACAGCTGAATCATTAGCCGCGGCAGTAGGTATGTCGCGCGATACTGGTCTTGAGCAGCGGTATGATGCAACAATCGTGGCCCGGGTCGTTGTCGCCGGCACCCTGGCGACAACCCGAGCCGAGGTTTTGAACTTTGTAACATATGGTACTGCGACGACAGTTAAGCTCGGCGCCGGTGAACGGGCCGGTGTAGTGAATAGTTACCGCACGGCCTTTGGCCGCGTGCCGGCGAGCGAAGCTGATTGGCAGGATGTACTTAAAATAGCCAATGGTCGTTTCCCTGGCACCATAAGCACAGCGCGTGAGGCAGCTGTGGTCACCAGTTTCAAGCGCATTTATGGTCGAGACGCCAACCGCGCCCAGGCTAATGACGATGCTGCCATTACCGTTATGGCCTATGGCCTCCGCAGTTCAAGCCGGAATTTGGGTAATGAAGCTGTGGCTATCAAAAGTTTCCGAGCTATCTTTGGCCCCACTCCGTCAACCGCGGCTGATTGGGACGCAGTGCGTGCCATTGCTTACTCGGGGGCAAAACGCTAGCGACCCGAGCGACACTCGTTTGCACTCCAGCCCCGGCATTACGTCAGGGCTGGTTTTGCGCTACACTTAATATGTAAAGATATGTTTTCTAGGGTTCATCAATTTTTTTCGTCACACCTCGAACGCAAGCTAGCGTTGTTATTGTCCTTAGTCGCCTTGGTGTCGCTTGTCGTGCTGGGGCTGTTGGCAATTCCAACCATCACCACTACTAGACAAAATGACGTTGAAGAGCTGCAGCGGCAGCTTGTGAACCAGTACGCGGTTACCTTGGGTAAGTACATTGACGACAGGATGGAAATGCTCAATATCAACGTGGTGGGTGATGCTGCGGCTGCTGAAGCCTACGCCCAGCTCCACGGTATCGTGTTGCAGTCGCTGCTCACACGTGACAGCTCGCTCGTCGATGTATCGTTCGTGAGTGCGGCTGATGCATCTGAAGAGGAGCGCTGGGGCAGAGTTGACGGAGTGGTGCAAAAACTTGAGCCGCGGCCGCCGCTAGATGCCAATGACCCAATTTATGCCGAGCCACGGCTAGGCAAGAACTACCTAAGCCCAATTGCGTATGTCAGTGATAAGCCCCATTTGGTGGTGTCGACACCCATAACTACCAAAGAAGGAGCGTTTCTTTCCGTACTGCGGGCGGAGATTGATCTTTCAAACTTGAGTGTGCTAGTGAGCCAAGCTAACCTTGGTACATCGGGTTATTTGTACATTATCGATAATGATCATGGACGCGTGCTGGCGCAGTCCTCTAATCTTGGTGTTAATCGCACCACACGAAAATTATTAGCGCCTAATTTTGTACGCGAGCTTTTGGTGCGAACAATTAGTCTGTATCCGTATCCCACCAGCAGCTACATTTCAACGTTAAGCAACAAAGCCGTGCTGATGGTTGGGCGCGAGTTACCCGCACTTGGCTTAAGTGTGGTGTCGGAATGGCCGACGGACGAAGCCATGGCACCAGTTACGGCAGTAGTGAACCGTCTACTGTTGGCGCTAGTTGGGCTTTTGCTATTACTCATCGTAATCAGCATATTCCTAGCGCGCGGCTTAACTAAGCCTCTGCGGGCCTTGCGCGATGCGGCCGACAGCATTGGCCACGGTAAGTTCGACGTTAAAATTAAAGTCACGAGCCACGACGAAGTTGGACAGCTAGCAAGCTCTTTTACCAACATGAGTATCGGCCTTAAGGAGCTTGAGCGTTTAAAGGACGAGTTCGTCTTTATTGCTGCCCACGAATTACGCACGCCAGTTACCGCTATTCGTGGTTATGCTGAAATGCTAGGTGACCTAAAGGGTGTGCCAGCCCAGGGCAGCGAATTTGTGCAGCGGTTGCAGCAGTCGGGCGCCAGGCTTGCTAACTTGGTGAATGATTTGTTAGAAGTGGCGCGCAGCCAAGCCGGCCGGCTGAAGGTGCAAACCACGCCGCAGGATATAGTCGTATTAGTACAGGCCACTCTAGCTGAACTTAAGCCGCTGGCCGATGAGAAAAAACATACTGTCTTATTTGCACCACCAGCCTCTTTGCCGCAGGTAATGGCAGATAAGGACAAGCTGCAAGAGGTGCTAGTGAACCTAGTTGGCAACGCAGTTAAGTACACGCCGCCGGGCGGGCGCATTGAAGTAAGCTTGCGGCCGGAACCGGGGGCTGTGGTCGCAGCCATTAAGGATAGCGGCATTGGTATTGCGCCAGCTGATCAGGCCAAGCTGTTCGAGCGGTTCTTCCGCGTCGAGTCCGACGCGACCAAGAGCATTCAAGGTACGGGCCTGGGGCTTTTCATTGTGCGTCAGCTTATTGAACGTATGAACGGCAAGGTTTGGGTCGAGAGTGAAGTAGGAAAAGGAAGCACGTTTAGCTTTGAGCTACCAGCCGTAAGGTCGTAATCTCGGAGGTTTTTTTAGGTTGGGGTAGACTCTGCCCAATGTAACACGCGAGGTGGTCGCCCGAATGGCGTCGGTATTTTGTTGTAGAAAATCAGCCTTGATTTTTTAACGATTTTATGCTACAATTGATACAATAAAAGATAAAAACTAACAAATTAAGCAATACCTATGCCTAATGTGAGGAAATTGGTTCGCCACCACGTAGTTCTGATGGCTATATTGGCAGTTTCGCTGGCCTGGAGCACAGGCTTGCTTTTGGCTATGACTGGTTTATATGAACAGGCGTCTTTGCCCACCCAAGTTGCCCGGGCGCAAGCCGCACCTCCTCTAGGGATCGAAGCCGAATCTGCGGTATTAACAACACCGACGCAGCAATACTCGGATGCGTCAGCATTTGGCGGGCAATACATTACTACCCTTACTGCCAATGTTGGTAAGGCAACCCTCACTTTTAGTGTTTCCGTAACCGGGACATATGCAATATGGGGTCGCGTGTCCTCGGGTAATAGCAGCGACCCGGATGCATCTAATACATTCCATATATCGATGGACTCTGATGCTATTGATAATGTGGCAACAGATGGAAGTAGTACTATTTGGGACACACCACAAATCAATGCGTGGGGGTGGAGCCAGATTAACAGGCGTATAGGCGGCAATATGGTTGATGCTGCAGTTACGTATAATCTGACCGCCGGTTCTCACACCTTATATATTAATGGAAGGGAACCTAACTCACGGCTTGATCAGATTATAGTTACGAGTGATTTATCTTTTGTTCCTACTGCTAGTCCTGCAGACACCGCTCCTCCCACAGTCTCCCTCTCAGCTCCAGCAGGAGGTGCAACAGTTGGAGGAGCAACAGTAACCGTCTCAGCCAATGCTTCAGATAACATAGGAGTAGCAGGTGTGCAATTCTTACTGGATGGCACAAATCTTGGATCAGAAGATACGACAAATCCATATAGCGTAACCTGGAACACAACCGCAGCTACCAATGGTTCTCACACCCTTTCAGCACGAGCACGAGATGCAGCAGGGAATC
>Ga0209514_10007074_pt1 | contig 13398 bp, 16 predicted proteins | sample Subgrocontami58m_FD_187452 | JGI IMG/M metagenome (GOLD analysis project Ga0209514, IMG submission 187452) | Subsurface groundwater microbial communities from S. Glens Falls, New York, USA - GMW37 contaminated, 5.8 m (SPAdes) (version 3) | ecosystem: Environmental > Aquatic > Deep subsurface >...
TGAAACTAAGAAAACTGAAGAAAAGGTAATGCCGCCGCATCCTTTTGACTTGACAACCTTGCAAAGAGAAGCTTATAGATGGCATGGGATAAGCCCTTCACAGACATTGAGCATCGCACAGAAACTTTATCTTGATGGATTAATATCTTATCCTAGGACTTCTTCGCAGAAGATACCTGATTCAATTGAGCCTAAGAAAATTTTAAGGATTTTAGAGAAACATTTTCCAGAGATAAAGATAGCTACGAGGGCGAGGCATATTGAAGGGAATAAGTCTGATCCTGCTCATCCTTCTATATTTCCAACAGGAGAATTCAAGCAATTAGCTGGAAATGAGCAGAAATTATATAATTTAATAGTCAAGAGGTTTGCTTCTGCTTTCTCTCCTGATGCTGTTACTGCGAATAAAAGTGTTAAACTAACTGCTATTGGCGTTAAAGACGAGGAAAATAAGCCTATAACTTTTAATGCTTCTGGATTGAAAGTTATAGAGCAGGGATGGACTAAAGTTTATCTTTATAAATTTGAGGAAGTGGAGCTTCGTGATTTTAACGGCAAAGTAAAAATTGATGAGATTAAATTTATTGAGAAAGAAACGCAGCCGCCTAAGAGATACAGCCCTACTTCTTTGATTACAATGCTTGAAAAAAAAGGGCTCGGGACAAAGACGACGAGGTCTATTATTGTTGATATTTTATTTCAAAGAGGCTATTTAGATGGGAAGAGCATCAAGGCTACTCCTTTAGGGATGAAACTTATTGAAGCTTTAGAAAAATATTCTCCGATAATAATTGATGAGGCTTTAACCAGGAAAATGGAAGAAGAAATGGAAGCTATACAAGTCAGCAAGGATAGGAATTTAATTAACAAGGAAAAAGAAATAGTGCACAAGGCTGAAAATATTATAATTGACATATCAAAGGAGTTTAAAATTAAAGAGCCTGAAATTGGAAAGGAATTATTGCAAGGGCTTGAGCATTTGAGAAAAGAAGAGCAGGAAAATAATACTTTGATTGGATGCCCTATTTGCAAGGAAGGGTCTTTAAGAATTTTATATTCTAAAAAAACTCAAAGGTCTTTTGTTGCTTGCTCTAATTATCCTAAATGCACAAGGACGTATTCTCTTCCTCCTAATTCATTAATAAGGAAATCTGACAAGAATTGCCCTGAATGCAATTTTCCAATGCTGCTGTCAATAAGAAAAGGGAAAAGGCCTTGGCAATTTTGCTTTAATTCTGAATGCCCTAGTGTTAAGAAAAGAATTGAGGAGTGGAAGGAGAATAAGGCTAAGCTTGGGAAAGTGTAATAATTTTCTCGTAGTTACACTAAAAAGATTTATAAACAGGATTAATGGCTATTTTTTATGGGAATTGGAAATACATTAGCAAGAATTGCTTTTATTGGAAGTCTTTTATTAGGAGCGAATTGTGCACAGACAAAGCCTTGGGGCAAGGTTGCTGCTTATTATGATACACGAGGAATGCCTACTGCTTCTGTTACAGGAGGGGCAGTTGAACTTCCTTTAGGAAGCCAAGCTTATGGATTCATGGACATTAAAACAGGCAGAGAAGATTTAGATAATATTCAAGATCCTTACATGGAAATTTCTCTTGCAAAAAAAGTTAGTTTAGATGGCTTTGGAGAAGGCATTGGAAAAATGTTTGAGAAAAGCATCGGTCCAATAGTTGAATATAATAGAGATTTTGCAGAGCCGAAAGGAGTGACAAGAGCTGGATTGGTTTTTGAGCCTGATGTTTCACAATTTACTAAAGATGCTTTAGTAGGAATTAATTTTTATCCTATTGCAACAGCTGATGCAGGGCCTCAAGTTGTTTTTTACGGAACAAAAACTTTTGGCGATGGAAATTGGTACGTTGAAGGATTTTTTGATTATAACTTCACGCATAGTAGAGTAGTAAGCGAGATACAGGCAGGAAAACGCATATGGGGAAATTTAAATGCTGTTGTTGAAGGAAGGCATAATGGATTTCTTGAAGATGAGTGGGGAGTTGGTTTTGGCCTGGAATTTTTACTTAAATAATCTAATCTTCTTTCTCTAACAAGAGAGGAATGATTTCTTCGAGATGCTTCTTATCTATGTCATCGAAGGCATCAAAATGTGTGGAATCTATGTCAAGAACGCCGATGACCATGCCTCTTTTATCTATTATTGGGAGGACCATTTCTGAATTAGAGCGCTCGTCGCAAGGAATATGGCCTGGAACTTCATGGACGTTTGGCACAATTACTGTTTCTTTCTTTTTTGCTGCTGAGCCGCAAACTCCAGAGTAAGCAATGCTTGGGCAGGCAGTTGTTCCTTGATATGGGCCTATTATAAGCTCTCCTTCTTCTGCGAAGTAAAAGCCGCACCAGAAGAAGTGAGGCATTGCATTTTTTAATACAGAGGCAATTGTTGCCATTCTAGGAACTATTGAGTCTACTTCTTTTATTCTTTCTTTTATTTCTTCTATTGCAGCAACATATAGTTTTCTCTTAGTGGCTTTATCAAGAGGCTTTTGTATATTATTTACCGTAGAATTCCTATAAGAAGGTTCTATTACACAACGATCATTTTTATTAGCCATGTTTTCTTTCATTAAATATTGCATTATACGTATTTAAATAATTTTCCTTTCATTTAAAAATAGGTGATTTATTGATTGTTTTTTGAGTTAATTATCAATTCAGAATAATAGAATCATTAGATTTACTGATTTTATTTTGGCCTTTTATTACATCTCCTGTTATTTTCAAGACAGGGAGGGCTGTTGCGAATTTGCCGTCGCTTGTTCTTACATATACTGTGTTTTCTGTAATGTTTATTTCGTAATCTCTGCCTGCTATTTTTGTTGGAAGGATAAATTCTCTTTGATATCCTTCTGTGCTTGAGGCTGCAAGATCTATTTCATCCTTGACAGAAGAGGCTAAATCAATTATTTCTAAATTTACTCTTTGCTTGTTTTTTTGAGAGATATTTGCATGAACTCCAAATGTTAGTGCTAGAAAGAAGAAAAATAAAAATATGACTAAAGAGAAAAATTCTATAGTTGATTGCGCTTTTGTATTATTCATTTTAAAATTCGCTTATTTTTACTTTATTTGATTCTGCTGTTAGGCTAATTCTCTTTGTTCCTTCTGTAATGGATAAATTTCCGTCCAATATTACATTTGCTGTAAATGAAATTTTATTTGCTCCTGTTGAAGTTGATATGTCAAAGATTAGAGAGTTATCTATTACTTCTATGCTTTTTACACCTGATGGAAGAAATGCGTTTAGAGTTGTTTTTGAAGGCTCTCCTGCATAATAGATTCGTTCTGAAGAGGAAATTACTTTTCTAGCGTAGTTTTCAACTTGGTCCATTTTTATTCTATCGCTTATATTGTCTGCATAGAAAAAAGCTATGCCTAAAGTTGATATAATAAGAAACATAATAAAACTAACTACAATTATATATTCAGTACTTATCTGCCCTTTTTTCAATATGTTTTTTTTAATTGCCATCTAGTTAGATTTATAAAATAAACATCCTATAGAAATGAAGAGGATATTTAAATATTCTTCCAAAGGAAGATTTAAAAAAGATGGTAAGCAAAAAAACTGTTCTGGGCCTTGTAATAAGTTCTCTTATACTCTTTGCTATAGTTCATACTGTATTTCATTTGGCTGTTTATGGCACTACTATTCCTGGATTTTATCAAAGAGGAGTATCTGGATTTTCTGTAGGAAAAGTTGAGCTTGGAGATGAATTTAAACAGCAATATCCAAAAGCATCTTCAATTTCCAAGATAGTTCTTGTTGCAGAATGGGCTTTGTTATTAATCATAATAATTGTAACTTTTATAAGGACTAGAATAAACTTGAAGAAAGAATTTGAAACTATTAAATTGAAAGGAAAGTATCCAAGCGAGGGAAACAAAACAGACTTGGATACTTTATACGAAGTTTTAAAGGAAAAGAAGCATTTGACTTTGAATACTATTGCGCGAATGTTTAATGTTGAAAAAGATGTTGCTAAAAGCTGGTGCGAGACTTTGGAATCAGGAGGATTGGCTACACTGCATTATCCTAGGATTGGAGATCCAGAGGTTGTTTTAAATTAAGAACATGAAGAAAAATAAAAAATTAAAGAAGCATTTTCATTTGAAGCACAAAAGCCTAAAATTTAGAAAGAAGGAAGAGCATAAAAAGATAAATATAGAAAAAAAAGCAGAACATAAGAAGATAGATTTGGGAAAGAAAATAGAGCATAAAAAGCTGAAGGTAGAAAAAAAAGCAGAGCATAGAAAGATGAACATAGAAAGAGGAATGGAACAGGGCATAAAAAAGAGCGATAGCAGTTCGCATGGGGGAAGCATTATCTTGGAGAAGTATCCATTAGAGATTGATGGAGCTAAAGTTGATGTTGAAATTAAAAGAGGAGATTTAGGAACTATATACGAGTTGCTTATTCCTAAGATAGATATAGCAACAGAGACTTTATTGAATGAAATGAGAAATGACCTTATTTCAATAACTACAATAAGCATGAAGGAGCTTATTGACCCTGCTTCATTTAATATAATAAAGAGCAGATTTCTAGAAGATGCGACTCAACTTATAAGAGAAAAGCTGCCTACCATAAAAAAAGAAGTTGAAGTTTTTTTGATAGGAAAGCTAATACAAGAAATGCTTGGGCTTGGGAATATAGAATTTTTAATAAAAGACTTAAATTTAGAAGAAATAGTTATACCTTCTTCAAAAGAGCCTATAAGAGTTTATAGCAAAAAATATGGGTGGATTGAGACAAATATTAAAATAGAAAAAGAAGATGATATAATTAATTATTCCAACATAATTGCGAGAAGAGTTGGCAGGCAGATAACTGTTCTTGACCCACTTTTAGATGCTCATTTAGTTACAGGAGATAGAATAAATGCTGTTTTATATCCAATAAATACAAAAGGAAATACTATTACTATAAGAAAGTTTGCCCGCGATCCTTTTACTATTGTAGATTTAATCAATAATAAAACATGCGCTCTTGAGGCGGCTTCTTTGATATGGCTTGCTACTGAATTTGAGATGAATGTACTTATTTCAGGAGGAACTGCTTCTGGAAAGACTTCTTTCTTAAACGCTTGCATGCCCTTTATTCCTCCAAACCAGAGAATTATTACAATTGAAGACACTAGGGAACTTATGCTTCCTGAATTTTTGTATTGGACTCCCCTTGTTACTAGAAGCGCCAACCCTGAAGGGAAAGGAGAAGTCACAATGCTCCAGCTTTTAGTAAATTCATTAAGAATGCGCCCTGACAGGATTATACTTGGCGAGATGCGCACTGAAAAAGAAGCAATTGTTTTATTTGAAGCAATGCATACAGGGCATAGTGTTTATGCAACTGTTCACGCTGATTCTGCTGCTGAAACAGTTTCAAGATTGACAAATCCTCCTTTGAATGTGCCTGCTAATCTTTTGAAAGCAGTTAATCTTAATATTGTCATGTTTCGTGATAGGAGAAAAGGCATAAGGAGAATATTGCAGGTAGCTGAATTTGAAGCAGAAGGAGATATGGCTAAGGCTAATATATTATATAGATGGTCTCCTGAAGAAGATAAATTAATAAAACATAGCGAGAGTTCTAGGTTCTTTGAAGATATTTCTAGAAATACAGGAATGTCACTAAAGGAAATAGACTCTTATCTTGCAGAAAAAAACAAGATACTTTCTTGGCTGATAAAGAAGAATATTAGGGATATTAATGGTTTTGGGAGGATTTTAGACATTTATTATAAGAACAAAGCCCTTTTATTAAAGGCTATAAATCAAGACAATCCTGGAATAATTCTTAATAAATAAGATGAAATTTCATATACCTTTTACAATAGCAAATACAGAAAAGTTAAAGCGCTCTTCAAGATTTTTAATAGTAAAAAATAAGAAGAGCAGGTCAAGGCTTCGTGAATACTTAAAAAATTGTGATATTCCCCTTACTGCCGAGGAATACAAGGCAATAAGAGCGAGAAGCTTGATAATATTCTTTTTATTCTTTTATATATTATCTAGCAGCGCTTTTGTGCTTTTGAATGTAAGTTCTGCTTTTGTTTTATCTTTTGGAGTTGCTATTCTGTTTTCTTTTTTTATTTTTTTTAGCCAGAGCGTTTATCCCAAGGTTTATGATAATAAAAGAGTAAGGAATATTGAGAGAAATTTAATTGCTGGGTTAGAAGACATGCTAGTGCAGCTTAATTCAGGAATACCTTTATTCAATATTATCGTAAATATTTCAGCTTCTGATTATGGTGAATTGAGCGATGAATTTAGAAAAGCTGCCAAGAAAATAAATGCTGGCTTTCCACAGATTGAAGTGCTTGAGGAATTAGGAGAAAAAAATTCTTCTAAACTTTTTAAGAGAACTTTGTGGCAGATGAGCAATGGCATGAGGGCTGGAAGCGATATTTCTATAGTTATAAAAGAGAATGTTAAATCTTTGTATGAAGAGCAATTACTTCAAATTCAAACATATGGAAATAAGCTTAATCCTTTAATTATGTTTTACTTGATAATCTCTGTTATTTTGCCTGCTTTGTCAATAACTTTTTTGACTATCCTGGCTTCTATGCTTGGATTGCCTCAATTAATTGCTATAATGATGTTTATGGGGCTTTTTGTCTTCGTAGTTTTAGTCCAGATAATATTTTTAGGAACTATAAGATCAATAAGGCCAACTTTAATATGAAGATTTAAAAACATGAACAAAAAAGAAAATAAAATAAAAAAAGAGAAAATTACCTCATTTAGAGAGATAATTATTTCATTTGCAATTGCCTCTGTGATTGGAATTGTATATCTTATATTTAGCTGGAATTTTATATCTTCTCTGATTGTATTTGCTTTATTTTTTGTTGCTGTGGAAATTTATTTGGTCATAAGGATAAGGCTAACGAAAAGAGCACGAATAAGACAGATGGAATTAGTCTTTCCAGATTTTATAGAATTGATGGCTTCTAACTTAAGGGCTGGAATGACTATTGATAAGGCTCTTTTGTTAAGCTCTAGAAAAGAATTTAATCCTTTGGACCAAGAGATATTGCTTCTTGGCAAGGATATACTGACAGGGAAGGAGATAACTAGGGCGCTTAGAGATTTGTCTTATAGGATAAAATCTGAAAAAGTAGATAAAACTCTTGACGTTATAATTACGGGCATAAGGTCTGGGGGGAATCTTGCTGTTCTTCTTGAGGAGACCGCACTTAATATGCGCGAGAGATTATTCATAGAGAAAAGAGCAGCTTCTAATGTGCTAATGTATTTAATATTCATATTTTTTGCAGTTGCTGTAGGAGCACCTACTTTATTCGCTCTTTCTGCAACTCTTGTTCAAGTTTTTTCTTCTATTATTGGAGATCTTCCTGCAATTGAGACCAGCATTGTAGTTCCAATATCATTAACTTCCATATCAATACCTATGTCTTTCATAAAGTATTTTTCTATAATATTTTTAATAGCAATAGATATTTTAGCATCTATGCTGCTTGGCTTGGTAAATAAAGGCGAGGAAAGGGAAGGAATTAAATATTTAATTCCTTTGATAGCTGCTAGCTTAGGCATTTATTTTGCTGTAAGAGCAATATTGTCTAATTATTTTGCAGATATTGCACAATGAATTAAATTCTAGATATTAATTTAAATATTTGGTTTAGTACGGCTGATTATTTGCCAGATTGCTTCGTTTTCTTTTTTTAGCCTTTCGTAAGATATAGGCCATTCTGTTGGCAAAGATAATGGCTTTTTTGCTTCGTAAACTTCAGTTATCTCATTCAAAAATTCAGCATTCCTAGATTTAGTTGTTTTGAAAATATTTTCTTTTGTATCACCATACTGAAGCAATACTTCTTTAGGTTTTTGTAAATTAGATATTTTTTTAAGATGTTGAATGGCTCCCCATACCCATCTTTTTTTCATATATGCAGATATTAGTTTTTTGTTTATTGGATCATGCCAATCAGAGGATTGAAACAAACCAAGAGGCAGGTGCTGAGATTTTTCGAGAAGAATTTCAATCTTGCTTTTATTAATCTGTATTCTATCGGCTAGAATCACTGAATCATGCCAATATCCTTTTTCAAGGCATCCTTTAAGGAACTCTTTGTCGCCTTGTAAGTAATTTATGAAGAGCGCTTTGTCAATTTGGCCGAAGCTATTTTGGACGGAGAAACGAGCGTCAATACGAGACTGGTTTTCCCTTTCTAACTCTTCTTTAAAGATATTGTCGGATTCTTCTAGCAATGAGTAAAGGCGGTTAGGATGCCTATAATATTCTTCCAAGTCTTTTTCCTTTTTTTTAAATAAATCAAACTTTATCTTTTCATATTTGTCAGGATCATTGCTGTATTTTGCATATTTTGCTCTATATGAATTATATGCAACTATTCCTGTCCCACTTACTATTGCAAGCGCAGTTAGGCCTACTAGTGAAACTAGAGTTCTTATCTTCTTCATTGAAAATTATGAAAATAGCTTTTTATAAAGCTTTCTAAAGAAAAAAAAGAATAAAGAAAGAATTATTTATGTTAATAGCATGAACATGCAGCTGCAGCTATAACTGTACCATCATCGCAAGTAGGTGAGCCTATATTTTCAAAACAACTTCCTCCGATATAGCCTCTAGATTGGCATTCTGCCATACAGATTATAGGCTGGGCAGAAGGTTCGCTATTTCCGCATTCTCCATGGCATGAACTTGCTCCTTGATATTCATACAATGTTTGCCTATTTTGACTGCAATAATCTCCATAATTAACACTATCTCCAGCGCATAATTCTGTTGGCTCTTTTTCTGCTGTTTGTTGATATATAGTGAGACATCCAGCTGTTAATGGCACAGCTCCGCCGTCACTATCTATACTGCCTTGGTAAGTGTTATAACAAGTGCATTTTGCTGAATTGTGTTCAGACTGATCTTTGCATGTTGCTATATCTGGCATACAACTGCCTGATGTATAATGAAACCCATTGCAGACATCTTGAGAGCCTAATTCATTTACGCGATCACATGATCCCCCATTTTCAGCGCCACAACTAATCCAAGATGATGAATCATCTCCATGCATTGTAAATGGGAATTTTGGGTCACAGGATTCATAGACTATCCTTGGCAAACTATTTGTTATATAGTATTCTTTTAGTTTGCCTGTGCTTGAACAAGAGTCTATTCTTCTCATCTGTAAACTGCCGCTACATTCTACGCCAGACCATATTTCTGCACATCCTCCCTCTCTACTATAAATGCCTCCATCAGAGTCTACTGCAGAAGGCGATTCAGACGGAGACGGACTAGGGGAGGGGCTTGCGTCAAGCAAGAGTTCTCCCTCTTTGATAGGTTTGCCATCAATGCCTAATAATGGATCGTCTGCGATAACTTTCTGGTCAGTTGCGCGAGGATCTGTAACATCTATTTTTGTGTCTTCAGCTGGAACGTAATACAATGCCAAAGCAATTGCTGCAACAGTAAAGACTAAGAGCAAAAAGCCTTGAAGAATTGTATAAGCTTTTTTATCCATTTTTTATTACCTCCTTACAATTATTGAATATTTTAACAATGTTTACTATTTAAGAAAATATTTATATTTAAATATATTGGAAGATATTTTATTGAAAGAGAGTAATAACACTATATATTAATTTTTCTTTAATATTTATAAGCTAGATAGATTTTTATACATAGTTTTCCTTGGAAGAAAATGAAGAAAAAGAAAAGCAAAGTGAAGGGCAAAAAACTTATTAAAGTGAAGAGCAAAAAAAGAATGAGCAAAATATTTAGCGAGAGAATTTCTTCTGGAATAGAAAACTTTGATAAATTAATGGAAGGCGGATTTATTAAGTATTCCACTAATACTTTAGTTGGGGGTTCTGGAAGCGGGAAAACTATATTAGCTACACAATTTTTGATTGAAGGGCTGAAGAGAGGAGAGAAATGCCTTTATATTACGTTTGAAGAAAAGAAAGAACAGTTTTATTCTAACATGCTTAAATTTAATTGGGACCTTGCTACTTATGAAAATAAAGGGAGCTTTATTTTTCTTGAATACAGCCCTGCTAAAGTCAAGACTATGCTTGAAGAAGGAGGGGGAGCTATTGAAGCAATAATTCTTGATAAGAAAGTTTCAAGGCTTGTGATTGATAGCATTACTTCTTTTGCGTTGCTGTTTAGAGATGAGTTGTCCAAAAGAGAAGCTGCTTTAGCTCTTTTTAATACAATAAAGAGATGGAGCTGCACTTCCTTGCTGACTTTAGAGCAAGACCCTACGGAAATAAGAGAAGCTGCTTCTAAATCTTTAGAATTTGAGTCAGATTCCATTATCTTGCTTTATTTTGTCAGAGAAAAGAGAAAAAGAGAAAGGTATTTGGAAGTTCTTAAAATGAGAGGGACAAATCATTCTAAAGAAATTTATAAATTATCTATTGATAAAGCAGGAATTGCTGTTGATAGAAATTCTACTGTGAGCCCGATTAGATGAAGAAGAATATGTAAATAAGATGTTTTATGGGCAAAATTTTTATAGATTAAATGAATCTATAATTTCTTTTACTTTGTTCGTAAAAGCAATTGCCTTACGTTGTAATATTTCTGCCCCACTTTTATCAAATATTTTTTGAGTTGAATAACTCGCTTTTGTTCTCTTGTTTTTTGCTTCGATATAATAAAGAACTTGTTCTTTTTCCAGAGTTGTTTTGTTTACCATCTCAATTTCTTCCCTGTTTAGTTGCGTTTGATAAAACTCTTCGATAAGAATTAAAAGAGTTGCGAAATGATCTTTCGTGGAATATCCTTTTAGAGCACATAAGGCGAGTGAAGCATGATAAATGGAGTAATATGCGCTCACAATTGCCCAATCATTAAACTCTTCTAATTCAAGAGTTGCTTTGACAAACCTCAAATTATGGTCTGCCTTTTCGAGGTGTCCTTGAACCAGCTCTTTAATTTCAGTTTCTTTTTTGATTTTTTTAGTATCGAGATATTTTTGAAAATCACTTTCTCTTCTTTTTTCGTCTTCTAGCCAAATTTCCCAAAGTTCTTTCATTTTAATATTTCTTTATAAAAAAGATAATGCCCTACAATTACAAAACCTGTTTTGATTGCATGAATAATTACATTATCCTCTTGTTTTAAGAGCTGTTCTTTGAAGTAATCTAATTCAATTATAAATGTTTGGATATTTGTTCCTGTTATTGCTTCTATTTCTTTTTTTAACTCTTTGTTTTCAGAATCTTTTTTATTATATATGAGGAGAAGGTCTATATCGCTTTCTTTTCTAAATGTGCCTTTGGCAGTTGAGCCAAATATTAGAACAATGAGAGGTTTTGCTTCAATTTTTTCTAAAAATTCAGTTATTGCTCGCTTTCTTTCTGAAGGAAGTTCGTTAAGTTTTTTGTAGTCAAAATAAGAGAATATGGAATAAATCTGAGGATTTTTCGAATTAATTTTATAGAATGTGTTGCCGATTTTTTTGGTTGAAATAATAAGATTATTCTCTTGAAGATTCTTGAGGTGTTTGAGAGTTGTGTTTTGAGTGAGCTTTGTTTCTCTTAGAATTTCGCTGAAATAAAGAGATTTATCTCTATTTCTATAGAAACATTCTAGAATCTTTTCTTTTCCCTTGCTAAATATGCTCTTGTTCATTTTAAGTACAATATTGTACATTTTATGAACTATTTAAATGTTATCCTTATATGTCGTATCTTATTAATAGTAATATTTAAAACAATTATAACAAGGTATTTAAAAAAACAAGATAAGAAGTTTGCTAAATGATAATAATTAGTGCCCCTCACAAACTAGGGGCTAGTGGTCGGAGGTCTAAGGTTTTGGCTATTGGACTTAACGTTTCGGGCTTTGAGAAGTCGCTTTCCATTTTAATTCTAATCAATAAGAAAGCGATTTGGGTGGAGTGAATGCAATGAACGGAGCCTTAAAGCCCGTGTTAGTTGCCTTTTTCTTTAGAAAAAGTTCGACTGAAAGGAGAAAGTTGGCGGGCGAAAATTTTAAATAGAGTTGTTAACTGTAAATAGGATGACAAGATTTAATATTATTATCGAACAAGATGAAGATGGTTGGTTTGTCTCAGAAGTAGTTGAACTGCCAGGATGTCATACTCAAGCAAAGACACTTGATGAGCTTTTAGCTAGAACTAAAGAGGCAATTTCTCTCTATCTAAAATGTCAAAAACCTGAGGAAAACGGAAGATTTTTTGGGATACAGCAGATAGAGGTATGAAATGGCAAAGTTGCCTTGTTTGTCTGCTATCGAATTATCTAAAATATTGAAGAAACTGGGCTTTCAATTTATTAGACAAGAAGGAAGCCACATGTTTTTTAAGCATCAAGATGGAAGGACAACTGTTGTTCCTAATCATCCTGGTGAAGATTTAGGGCCTGGTCTATTATTGAAGATTATCAAAAAAGATTTACAGATTTCTAGGGAAGAATTTGAGAAGTATTTGTGATTTTGAGAAGCTTGTTGGCGAAAACTATTTGGATCTTATATTAATCATTATCAAAGCAACCAAAAAGAAAATAATTACAGAAATAGGAAGGAGAAAAAGTGATTCTGCCTTTGGAATAAACCAAAAAGAAAATATGATAGAAGCTATAAATCCGATTCCTGAGATAACATTAGCAACAAAACGAAGATCATGTTTTTCCAGATAAGAAAATAAAAATCCCATTATCCAGAATCCTGCGATAATTGCTAAAATAGGTAATACAATAAAGAATGTAATTAAACCGGCGATTCCGTCTCCTGCACTAAATTCCCAAACAGCAACCCCAAAAGCTAATACAACAAATATAATTGTAATAATTCCAAGAGTTTTTACCCCGACAGGCCAGTCTTTCCATCCCATAAATGGGATATATACTTTGTGCTATATAAAACTATCTCGTGCCCGCCAATTGCAACTAACATCGCGATTAAGAGAAGTGGCAATCCCTCCTAAAATTTATCCTCTGGAATGAAATGACGAGCTGAGAAATTTTTGAGAGCTGGATTGACATTTGGGCTAATTTCTGGTTTTCACGAAGAAAATTGCCGAAGGCAAAAGAAATTACCTCTTAATCTGCTGTTCCCAGACCGAGCAATTTATTGTGAGGCACGAGCTGAAACCTCAAGGTTTCCTCGTGAGTTGAAATCTGTCACTAATCTTGTTCTGAGCGGAGTTGCTGAATCTATAAAATTGTCCTTGGTGGGTTCGTTGTCTTTGAGAGGGCGCTTCTTTGCTTCTTTCTTTCTAAGAAAGAAGATTTTTATATGGAAAGTGCATAGAATTTATATGCAAGAAATTTATGTTTTGAGTATTAAGAAAGAATATGGGCTTAACCTATTAAGCCAGAAAGCCCTATGGGAATATAGAAGAAAA
>Ga0209514_10007075_pt1 | contig 13398 bp, 8 predicted proteins | sample Subgrocontami58m_FD_187452 | JGI IMG/M metagenome (GOLD analysis project Ga0209514, IMG submission 187452) | Subsurface groundwater microbial communities from S. Glens Falls, New York, USA - GMW37 contaminated, 5.8 m (SPAdes) (version 3) | ecosystem: Environmental > Aquatic > Deep subsurface >...
CTTCGTTGTGTTCCATAACTAATTTCGCAATCCGAAATTCGAAATTAGTTATGGAACACAACGAAGGCTTTGTCCTAACCACAGTCGATTCGATCACGAATTTCGTCCGCCGGAAAATGGTCGCGCCGGTGATCGATTCAAAGCCAATCCAGTTTGGCGTCAACTGGGCCCGTAAGTCCGCCATCTGGCCAATGACGTTTGGGCTGGCGTGTTGCGCGATCGAGATGATGGCCACGGGCGCGGGAAGATTCGACATCGATCGTTTCGGCGCCGGCGTGTTTCGTCCCAGTCCACGGCAAAGCGATCTGATCATCATTGCCGGGACCGTGACTCTGAAGATGGGCCCGGTGGTGCGTCGCGTCTTCGATCAGATGCCGGAACCAAAGTGGGCGATCGCGATGGGCGCGTGTGCTTCGACCGGCGGGCCGTTCGATTCTTACTCGACCATGCAGGGAGTGGATCGGACGATTCCGGTTGACGTTTACATTCCCGGATGTCCGCCGCGACCCGAAGCTTTGCTGTATGGACTGATGCGTTTGCAAGACATCATCATGCGCGAAGCACCGTCGGCTTACATCTTCGAATCAGATGGCACCGTTCATCGTCAGCGTCACTTTGACAGTGACGACGAGCCGCGAATCTCGCGCCCAAGCGAAGCGGCGCAACTGTTAGCCGCCGCAAAATGATCTGTTCCGAGAGATCGGAAACATCGATTCCCCTTTCTTCTTTGCACGGCCATTCTTAATTATTTGGAGGACTGAGAAAATGAAACTCAATCGCGCTAAGCATCTCGTAATCGTTGCTCTGGTGCTGCTTGCGCTACCGGTAGTGATTGGCGCGCAAACCAGGAAGCCGCGTCTGCGCAGACCCGCGCCGCGCGTCGTCGCGCCGGTGGTCGTTCCCGTCGGCACGAATCTTAAAGTCCGTTTGAACGACACCTTGTCGAGCAAGCAGTCAAGAGCCGGCGACAAGTTCACCGCCGCCGTGCTCGATCCGACTCGCTTTAACGAAGCAACGGTTCATGGTCACATCCGTTCCATCGTCAAGTCCGGCAAGGTCACCGGTCGCACGACAATGAATCTCGCGTTCGATTCGATCGACCTGGCCGACGGCAAACATGGAACGCTGCACGGTTACGTGACCAAAGTCTATGGATCGGATGCCGCCAAGACGGACGAAGAGGGCGGCGTGCAATCAAAGAGCCGCGGCAATCAGACGCTCAAACGCAGCGGCATCGGCGCCACCGCGGGCGCGATCATCGGCGGGCTTGCGGGCGGCGGCAAAGGCGCGGCCATCGGTTTGATTCTTGGCGGCGCGGGCGGCGCCGGCTCTTTGGCGATTAAGGGCGGCAAAGAGTTGAAGCTTGAATCAGGAACCGAAATGTTGGTACACGTCACGCGCTAGTCGTCAACTTTGAAAGTACAACTAATTCTGTTCTCGCTTATTGCGGCTGTTGCACTCGGCTGTAATGTTCAGTCGCAGAAATCGACCGCAGCTAACCCCGACGCAAAGCGGATCGCTGTGGGCACTGCCCCCGCCAGCCTCGCTCTCGCCGACTTTAATGGCGACGGAAAGCTCGACGTCGCGGTCGCAAATTCAGAGAGCAAGAACGTCACGATTCTTTTGGGCGACGGCAAAGGCGGACTCACGCCGGCCGCGGGCTCACCTTTTCCTGCAGGAGATCATCCGAACGACATCGCCGTCGGCGACGTGAATGGCGACGGCAAGCTCGACCTCGCCTTCGCGAATCACGATACGCATTATGTCACCGTGCTGCTCGGTGAAGGCCGCGGCCGGTTCGCCGCCGCGCCCAACTCACCTTTCACCGTCAACAGCCGCCCGCATCCGCACGGCATTGCCTTCGGAGACTTCAACGGCGATCGCAATTTGGATTTCGTGATTGACGATTGGGGAAACAATCGCGTGACCGTCGTGTTTGGCGACGGCAAAGGAAACTTCGCGTCTCCCGGAGTTTCGTTTGCGGTCGGCCAGATGCCTTACCAAAGAGTTCGCGCCGCCGACGTTAACATGGACGGATTCACGGACGTTATTACTACGAACTTTGAAAGCGGCGACGTTACCGTTCTGCTTGGCGATGGCAAAGGCGGCTTTTCGCAACCGCCGGGCTCGCCTTTCAAAGCGAATCGACACCCGTTTGGCGTCGCGGTTGGCGATGTAAATGGAGACGGCAAGCCTGACCTGGCGGTCGTTAACTTCTCTGGCCAGGGCACGGACACAAGCGACGATGCGATCAATATTCTGCTAGGCAATGGTGATGGGACCTTCAAGCCAGCGCCCGGCTCTCCATTCAAGACTGGAAGATTGCCGGTAGGCGCTGCCGTCGGGGACACTAACGGCGATGGATTCGGAGACGTGGCCAGCGCGAACATGGGAGGCGACACCGTCACGCTGCTGCTCGGTGGAAAAAACGGGTTGCGGACCGCGCCGGGATCGCCATTCGCCGTTGGTCATCATCCTGAATGCGTGGCGCTTGGTGATTTGAACGGCGATGGTAAGGCAGACATTGTCGTCGCGAATCTCGAAGACAACGACATTTTGATACTGTTAACGAAGTGAGGCGGGCGAGCGTTTCTTAAGTAGATGGTTGCCGAAATATGTTGCCAGCCAAAAGAGCATTCTTACTAGGGGCTATCGTATTTCTATTTGCGGGCACGGCCGCGGCTCACCCGGCAACAGGAATCGTCGTTGATCGAAAGGGCCAGGTTTACTTCAGCGATCTGGAAACGGTCTGGAAATTCGATGCGCTGGGAAAACTTTCGATCTTTCGTTCCGGTGTGAGTGGGAGGCATGTGCACGAACTCACTATCGACGACCTGGGGAATATCTACGGCGAGGACGTCAGCTATGAATCGGCGACAGAGAAATGGATCAGTGACGTATGGAGAATGACGCCGGAAGGCGCGCTCACCTACCTGCTTGCGCCTACCACCGATCCACCGCGCGGGTTGACCATGTGGCGCGATCGCGAAGGGAATACCTATTTCATCGATCAGAATAATCATTTGAAGCAACGAACGCTGCTCTTGCGCCGAACACCTGACGGCATCGTGAGCACATTTGCCGGGAGCGCTTATGGCCATCGCGACGGCAAGGGAACGGACGCGCAATTTAGCAGTGTTGGCGGCATGGCCTTTGGTCCGGATGGAAGCCTTTATCTCACCGACGGAACTTATGTGCGGAGGGTCGCGATGGATGGAAGCGTAACGACGCTTGCCAAGGATCTGAATTCCAGGACCTCCGAAGATAAGCCGACGTTGTTTGGAGGGCTCTATGGCAGCCTCGCCGGGCTAACGGTAAGTTCAAACGGCACGGTCTATGTTGCTGACGCTGGGAATCGTCGCTTGCTCAGGATAAGTCATGACGGAAAGGTCAACGTGTTGTTGCGCACTGATCCGCCATACTTTCCCAACGGTGTATTCGCCACACCGGCAGGAGAGGTTTACGTTCTCGAAGTCGGATTCACTTTGCCTAATGTCTCGAGCGGGCCGCGAGTACGAAAGATAACTCCCGACGGGAAGAATGTTATCTTGCTGGTGGTGGGCGAGGAAGGTGGGCGGAGAGCCAGGACTGTCGTGGCCGAGCACCTCGGTGTCACGCTGGAGAGTGCTCTTGCTTTCCTGGTTGACGCCGGACCGATTAGTTACGGCATTATGGCCCTAAGCGGGGGCGTTCTTATAAGCGGAGTTTTGCTCTGGCGAAGGAGCCGGAGGCAGCGACGAAAAGCATGAAGCTGGTTTTGAGGATCCTCAAGTGGTTCCTGATCGTCGTCGCGGGTCTCTTTCTCGTGGCGCAATTCATAAGGCCGGCCCGAACAAATCCGGCCGTCGACGAATCGCGGACAATTTTTGCCCGCACCCAGATCACGCCGCCGGTCGCCGCAATCTTCAATCGTTCGTGCGCCGATTGTCACTCAAACAAAACCGTGTGGCCCTGGTACACGAATGTTGCGCCCGTGTCCTGGTTTATCGTCAATCACGTCAACGAAGGACGGCCGCGTCTGAATCTTTCGGAATGGGGCAAGCTCGATCGTGATCGCCAAAGCAAGAAGCTTCAGCAGATTTGCGACGAAGTAACAGACGGCGCGATGCCCCTGAGTACGTACACGCCACTTCATCCGGGTTCGAAGCCCACACCGGCAGACGTCAAAGCGCTCTGCGATTGGACTGACGCGGAGCGCGCGCGCCTGGCAAAGTCAGAGACCCGACCGTGAGGGAGGGTGCTCATCGGCGTGCGGCCGACAATCACAAACCTTTCCGCATGCACCCTCCATCACGGTCGGGTTTCTGCCAGCCTGCGCTTGTCTTTGGCTAAGCGTGGTGCCAGAATCCTCGCTCCCCTCTACATCGAACGCAGACTAGGTCCTGGAGACTGCCTATGCGATCACGTTTGGAATTCAAGCTAGCCGCGAAGAAGTGTTTTCTGGCCGTCGCTTTGCTGAGCCTTGCCGCCACCGCAGCGTTTGGACAAGCGCAGCCCGCGACTTCACCGACGCCGCAGGCGCGGCCCGCGCAACGTCCCTTCCCACCGCCGCGATACATCCCTCCGCACGACTACGATCAGCGCAACATCAAGCTCGATCTACATTTCGACTGGGAGAATGAACAAGCCATTGGGACCGCGACGATCACGTTGGCGCCGACGGTGAGGGATTTGCGCCGCATAGACTTTGACGCTGCGTTTATGACGGTTTCGGGCGTCGCCCTCGCGTCGGGAGCGCCGCTCAAGTTTGAATACAATGCGCCGGAAGAAAAGCTTTCGGTGTTTCTCGACCACCCGTACCAACCGGGCGACCAAATGGCGCTGGTGATTTCTTATCACACGAACAAGCCGCCGGCAGGGAGCGGTGGGTTGGGCGGTAGTGGTTTGACCTTCGTCAAGCCTCGCGCTGGCGATCCCACGCGGCCGCGTCAGATTTGGTCCCAGGGAGAAGCCGAGACGAATCATCAGTGGTTTCCCTGCTTCGATCATCCCAACGACTTCGCCTCTTCGGAAATTGTCGCGACGGTTGAGAAACCGCTCAGCGTGGTTTCGAACGGCGAGCTGATCTCTGTGAAAGAGAACCAGGACGGCACTCGCACTTACGACTGGAAGATCGACGACCCACACGCCACCTACCTGACGTCAATCATCGTCGGTGAGTTTGTGCCGGTGAACGGCGAATATGCCGGCATTCCGATCATGACCAACGTCTATCGGAATGAAGTTGAAGAAGGAAAGGTTACCGCCGCGCGCTTGCCGGAAATGGTCAAGTTCTTTTCAGAAAAGACCGGAGTCAAGTATCCCTATGCCAAGTACGCGCAAACCACCGTGCGCGATTTCGGTGGCGGCATGGAGAACATCAGCGCGACGACCCAGACCGACAACATGATTCACGATGCGCGCACGGAACTCGATTCTGACACCGACGGCCTGCAATCTCACGAGCTGGCACACCAGTGGTTCGGCGATTACCTGACGTGTCGCAGTTGGTCGGACATTTGGCTGAACGAAAGTTTCGCGACTTATTTTCAGGCGATGTGGGACGAACATCGGCTGGGCTACGACGATTTTCTGTATCTTGACGTGAAAGCGAATCAGGACCAGTACTATCAAGCCTGGACGCGCGGGCAGCGGCGGCCAATCGTAACCCGGAATTATGCGAATCCTGACGCGGTGTTCGACACCTACGCGTATCCGCGCGGCGGCGCAGTGTTGCACATGCTGCGCACGTTCCTGGGCGAGGATAACTGGTGGCGATCAATTAATCACTACCTGACGAAGTACGCGCATCAACCGGTCGAGACCGAACAATTTCGGATCGCGATCGAAGAGACGACAGGGCAGCCGATGGATTGGTTCTTTGAAGAGTGGCTCTACAAGATGGGCCATCCAGTTTTTCGCGTGACGCAGGACTATGACGCTGCCAACAAATCACTGACGTTGACCGTCCGCCAGGAACAGCGTCCCGATCTTGAATCTCAGTATCCCCAGGTCGCACTGTTTCAAACTCCGGTGGATATCGAGATCGCAACGGCTAACAGCACGCGGATCGAACGCGTGCGCGTCGAAGCGAAGGAAGACCAGACGTTTAAATTCACGGTTGACTCGGAACCATTGCTGGTCAACTTTGACTACCACGGCGCGCTGATCAAGGAGCTGGTATTCAGCAAGACCACCGGGCAGTTGCAGTATCAACTCGCCCACGATCAGGATGTGCTGGGACGCATATGGGCGGTGCAGCAGTTGGCCTCGCGAATGAAGGATGACAAAACCGCGGGCGCCGATCGCGAATCAATCGTCAGAGCAATCGGGGAAGCAGCATCGAAAGATAAGTTTTGGGGAGCGCGACTTGAGGCAATCACAGCGCTGGCCGGTTCGAAGGACGCGAAGGATGCTTTGCTTGCTGCTACTAAGGATGTAAACGCACGAGTGCGCGCACAGGCAGTCAAATCGCTGGTCGCGACAAAAGACGCGAGTCTTGCGAATGTGTATCAGCAACTGCTAAACGATCAGAGTTATGCAGTCATCCGCGCGGCCGCGGCCGGGCTGGGCGAAACGAAGAGCCCGTCCGCATACGATGCTCTTATCAAGATCCTCGACGCGCATTCGTGGCGCGACAATATTCGCGCTTCGGCCTTGACCGGACTCGCGGCTCTCGGCGACAAGCGCGCTGCTGAACTTGGCTTCAAGTATTTTGCTTCCGAGAATCCTACGGGCGTGCGCGCGGCCGCAGTCGGTCTGTTGGGCGCAACCGGTAAGGATGATCCGCGCACATTTCCATTGATCAGCGGGGCGCTTTCGGACAGCGTCGAACGCCGTAGCTTCAACCTCTTCGCCGGCGAGGCCGAGGCGCTCGTGACGCTTGGTGACGAGCGGGGCGTGGCTTTCTTTCAAGGATTGGGCAAGCGGAGTGGGACGCCACCGCAAGTCGTGGCGGCCCTCTCGGGCTTCGAGTCGCGCCTCCGCGCCAAGCTGGCCCCGGCTCAACCTAAACCGTAGGTGCCTATCCCCTCCCACGCGGTTTTCGACTGAATCGCCCTATTCTGGCGCGAAACGCCAGGAAAACGTCGTCGCCTACACAGCTGGCTTGCCCCTCTCCAGCCGCGCTAATTCGCATCATTTTGCTAACTTTAGGCTTGAGTTGACCGCTTTCGCCCTGTTATAGTCCTAGGTGAGCGCATTGCTTCGCATGCGCGCGACACACCGACCGCCCCCTTTCTCCCCTCTTAAAGAGAAACGGGGAAATGCCAGATAAGCAAGACGAGGAGCCAGTTCGCTCGGCCGCAGACTACTGCGGAGCTGACTCGGTCATCTCCCCCGCCACAAACCTACTGGCGTCTACATGCATCTTTTAAACAAATGGTGAGAGTCATGCCAAATCAGAATTCGATCTTCGGGCTGCGTAGAGTAATGCAGGCGCTGTTCGCTCGCGCACTTTGCGCGCTCGTAGTTTTGGGAGCTGCCGGCTCTGCACATGCGCAGAGTGCGGATGCTTCTTCAGACGATTGGTTTTCTTCGATCTTCTCAACCTACGGAATCACAATCTTTTTGGTGGTGCTGTTGATCGGGATACTCGTCTTGCGGAAAGTCCGCGCTAATAGAGACGTGCAGGAACTTGCTGCCGCCAGAACCGCAGGACGGAAGCCTAGCGTCCGGCCCGTCGTCGCCACTGCGTCCTCTTTGCCAACGGACAAGCGCTCTAACGAAAGCCTGGTTCGATCGCCAGAAGCAGCGCAGCAATGGGAGAAGCCTCAGACAACCGACTACGAACCGTCGGCCTATGGCGCGTATCGCGTCGACCAGGAAGTTGGCAAGCTGGTCCTGGGCAAGCCACATCGCATGGACGTAATGGCTTCGCGTATCGCTGACGATCGGCGCGCGATCGAAGCGTCGCTGGTAAAGGCTCTGGACCATTCTGACGGTGGCGAGGATGGACAACGACGGGCGCGCGAGGCTCTGGAAGAATACGGCTTCGTCGCGCGCCAAAGCGCGTTGATGTTGTTGGGCCGGGACGCGTGGGAACGGTCTTCGGCCGCGCGAACTCTGGGACAGTTCGGATCGCAGTCGTCCCTAACATTTCTGATCGAAGCATTGCATGACGCCGATTCTGTGGTGCGGAATCAAGCAGTCTCAAGTCTGGGCGCACTCAAGATGCCCGCGGCGATCGGCGCGTTGTTGGACATCGCCCGACGCCACCCTGATATTCCCGCATCCCTTCTCAGTGAAACTCTGAGTGCCTGTTCCGTCGAAAGTCTGGGCTATTTGGATTCGTCTTCGAGTGAAACCGCGCTGCTCGGCGACGGGACAGTCGGCACGGACCTTGCCGATCTGGATCAGTTCGTAGCCTTCGAAGACTTACCGGCCGGCGACGACGACGCGGCATTGACTGAAGTACTCAACCAGCTTGAAACCGTCGACGAAGCCGGGCGGGCGCGAGTTGTGCAACAACTTGGCACCCATCACGCGCAGCGTTCTGTGTCGTTGCTCTCTTCGATCGCCCTCAACGATCTTGATCCTGCGGTCCGCTCCGCGGCGGTGATGAGCCTGGGCTCAATCGATCATGAATCAGTGTTTGCGCCGGTGCTGATCGGACTCGCGGACGAATCGCGCGAAGTTCGCGCGGCGGCCGCGCGCACGCTCACCAGTCTTCATTTCGACCGCGCCGATGCTTACGTACGCGTAGCCGAAACAGCCGACCCGGACACCCTGCGACGTGTCGCGCGGGCTTGCGTTTCGACCGGCATCATCGCGCAGGCAGTGGATCGCCTCGCCAGTGAGGACCGCCACCAGGCCTATGAATCCTTCTCGCTGTTCACGTTGCTGGCACGCGCGAATGAAATCGAGCCGATTGTCGACGCGATCGAAAATCACAAGGACGTTGAAGTGCGCCTTTGCGCCGTGCGGGTTTTGAACGTCGCCGCCACGCCTGAAGTGGCGCCAAAGCTGCGCGAAATGATCGCCAGCGAAGGAATGCCAGAGAACGTGCGCACAGCCGTACTTGAGGTCCTGTACAAGCTCGATCAGGATCTGCCCGCAACGGTACCGCAAGTGACAACGATGCTGTGACGTTGCATAATTCTGTTGTGAGTTCCGAACGTTTTTCATTTGTGTTGCCCCAATGATGAACGCGACTAACCATTCGTCTTACCTCGCGAAAACCGCGCTCGCCTTCGGGTGCTGCGCGGCCTTGGCCTGCGGCGTGGCGCTAGTTGCAGCGCAAAGCAAACCGGCGAAGACTAATTCGAATACCTCTGGGAAACGGCAGCACGTCACCACGCTTCGTTCGAGCGATTCGCCGGAAGGCTCGCGCGTCGCAATTAACTCTGACCAGTCTCTAAGCGACTATGAAGCGTATCGTCGCGGCGATCGTTTCTATGTGAAGATTCCCGCCGCTGACGTGCCGCGCGCTGAAGCGACACGCGGTCGCGGTTTTGCGGATGTTAAGGTTCAGCGCGGTTCCGACAGTACGGTCATCTCGTTTCGGCTCCAGCCCGGCGCGACGGCGCACGTTGAGCAACGCTCAAACAAACTTGACGTCGTTTTCAATGCGCCTGGCACGATGCGCCCGCCAGCTACGGAATCGAATACCCGCAGTCGCGAAGCCACGCGAGCTAATCCTGGATCAAGTCAGGCGAAACCTCCTGCCAAGCCCTCGAATAGCTCGGCCACAACCGCACGAAACACGGCTGCGAATACTTCTTTGCCGGGCAAATCTGCGTCCTCTAACACGAAAGGTGTGACGCCGCCGAAGTCATCTGAAAAATCGGGATCGAAGCCTGGTGTCGAAAGCGGTCAGAAGACATTGATTGCATCTGCGACGCCGCCGACGCCATCTCCGGCTGCGAGCCCGAAAGCAACGCCTGCGCAGAAGGCGGCAGCAAAGCCATCCGTCGCGCCGGCTATTCAACCGAGTCCGGCCCCAATCACGACTGCGTCCGAGACGACTGGTACCTGGCAGAGCAAGCTGAAAGAGCGCACCCGCTATTGGATCCTGCTGGCCCAGCTTAATCCGATTCCGGTGGTTGTAGGCGCGGTCCTTCTGGCATTGCTGATTGTGCTGTTTCTGTTTCAGCGTCGTCGCTTGAAGGCGACGCGTCGCGTCCCTGTCAAGGTACGCGCGACCGAACCAACGGATGGGACGATCGCCGAGGTAGCGGTTCCCGCAACCGCTGTGATGGCCGGACCGATAGTTTCGAAAGTTGAAGACGTCGCCCCTGTGATTCCAGTCGCCACTCCGCCGATCATTCCGGATAACGCCCGCCAAGCGCGAGTTGCAGCCGTCGCCCAGCAAGTGAAGAATGTGATGGCCGGGGAAGAATATGACCACAGCGTGATCGGATCCGAGGATCACGAAACACGACAGCTTGTCGGCGCAGAACTGCTGTCGGCAATGGTTGGCCGAAACCTTCAGCGACGCGACCTGGCCCGCGCGGCTTTCATGAATCACGGTTATTTTGACGATGCCACGCGCGACCTGCGCATTGCGGACGCGCCAGTCGAACGCGCCGCCGCCGCGCGACGACTCAGCTTTGTCCACGATCCCGAAGCGACGCCACATTTGATCGCCGCACTCGCCGATTCTGCTCCGGAAGTGCGACGCACAGCCGTTGAAGCGCTGATGGATTTGCGCGACCCGGCCGCCATCGGCCCTTTGAATTCACTGATCCAGACCGAAAGCGATCGCAAAGTGCCACGAACTCTGATCAGGCATGCGATCGACGCCTGCGCCACAGCAGCGCCCGCCGACGGCGCGGCACCAACCGCTCTATCCGCCGTCACCCCAACTCCACAATTCTCTGCCCCACCAATCGAACCTGAACGCGAGGTAATCGAACTATGACAGCCGGCACTTTGCTTTCTGAACTGCGCGAAAAAGGCGTCGAGGTGAAAACCTCGGGCGACGATCGTCTGATCATTGACGCGCCCAAGGGCACCATCACACCTGAATTGCGCAGCGCGCTGGCCGAACACAAGGCGGAGCTGCTGCAAATTCTCAAGACTGAGCAACAGGCGCAACCCCCGGAGCCGATCGCGCCCAAACATGCGGCACCAAAGACATCAGCGCCGGTTGCGCCCGCAGCGACGACGTATGCGCCGCAAGTAGCCGCGCCGCCGGTGTTGGCCAAGCCCGTCGCCGAAGACGATTCTCCCGCCGGCCTCGCCACCCAGGAGATCAAACAGTTGGAAGGCGAGTTGATACGTCTGAAAACCGAGGAACAGGCGCGCCGAGCCGAGTTTGAGTCAGCCAGACTGGCCGCAGAGAGTCTGTTGCGCGCCGAGCACGAGCGCAGAGGTCAGCAGGAAGCCGAAAGCGCGCGTCAGCGCGCCGAACAAGAGAAGCAACGAATCGCTGCCGAAGCTCGTGAGCACGCCGAGGAAGAGACTCGCCGACAGATCGCCGAACAAGAATTGGCGCGCGCCGAAGAAGAACTGAGACGCATGCGCGCCATGGAAGATGCGCGCCGCGCCGACGTTGCGGCTCGTCTGCGCGAAGCCGAAGAAGCGCGCCGCGCGGAGTTGGAAACACGGCGACAAGCCGAAGAAGAACGTGCGCGCGTCTACGCCGAAGAACAGCGTCACCTTTTGGAAGCCGAGGCCCGAAGGCGGGCTCAGGAAGACGAGCTCCGGCGGCATGCCGAGATGAGATTCCAAGCTGTCGAGGTCGAGATTGCCCGCGTGCAAGCGCGCGAAGATGCTCGCCGCAAGTCTGCCGACGACGCGCGCATACTGGCTGAACAAACGACGCGTCGTCGAGCTGAAGAGGAAGCTCGTCGCAATGCGGAAGCTGAAGCCCTTAGTCGCGCCGAAGAAGAGGCTCGTTTGCGGGTTCAGATTGAATCGCAAATGCGTGCGGAAGCTGATGCCCGCCGCAAGGTTGAAGAGGAAGCCCGGCGCCGGGCCGAAGAAGAGGCTCGTCGTCGCGCCGAAGAGGAAGCCGTGCGGATGGCCGCGATAGAAGCACAACGTCGGGCTGAAGAGGAAGCAAGAAAGCTCGCAGAAGAAGGGGCGCGAAGGCAAGCCGAGGAAGCCGCGCGCCGCCACGCCGAAGAAGAAGCACAGCGCCGGGACGAAACAGAAGCGAAACTAAGAGCGGCAGAAGAGTCCAGACTGCGGGCCGCCGACGAGACTCGTCAGCGGGCGGAAATGGAAGCGCGGATTCGCGCTGAGGTTGCCGCCAAAATTCGCGCCGAAGAAGAAGCGCGCCATCAAAGTGAGGCTGCATTCCATCCCGAAGCAGTGCACAGCCAAACGGAGAGATACCCTTTTGAAATTGAGCGGTCGGAAGTCGAAGAGCCGCCGGCCCGCGAAGGTAGCGCGAAAGCTAACGAAATTGTCGAGTGGTTCGACGTCGGCATTGAGAGCCAGGGCGCAGCTTCAGCCGAACAGCATCCATCGCATGAGAGTTTTGCAGGACTAATGCAGGACGAGTCGGGTGGAGAGTTCCACGCCGTCAGTGTTCCCGAAAATGAAACCTCATCAACGGTTGTCTCGCCGGCGGCGGTTGGCCAGCTTAGCAGCGACAAGGCGGGCGAACGCGCGGCTGCGGTTATCGAATTGGCCAGGGCTGGCGGTGAAGATGCCTTCCGCCACATTAACGCGGCATTTGACGATCAATCGGTAGAAGTTCGCAGCACGGCCGCGCGCGCGCTATTCAACTCTCAGGCTGATCGCGCGGCGGCATTCACGCGCGCGTTGCGCGAAGCCACTCCCGCGCGGCGTCGCAAGATTGGCGCGGCCATTGCTTCTTCAGGATTAGCGAGCGAGGCGATCAGAAATCTCACGGGTGAGAGTCGCGACAAGACGTACGATGCTTTCTCTCTGCTCTTTCTGATGTCCAAGGCCGGCGAGGTCCAGCCTTTGATGCGAGCAATCGAAGATCATCCGAACATCGAAGTGCGACTAGCTGTCGTAAAACTCCTGGCGCTTAGCGGCCAACCCGACATCCTGCCGGCGTTTCGTCGCATGGCGGTGCGCGGCTCGCTGCCACCCGAAGTGCGCACGGCAGTAATGGAAGCGATTTATCAAATCACCAGCCAGTCACCCGCCGACGAGCCGTCGGTAGTCTGAAGACGTAAAGCCAATGCTTTTGCCCTGAGGGCGCAGAGTAACTTTGGCTCTGCGCCCTTCGTGACTAATTCGCCTCAAGGAATGTCGACATGCCTAAGCTCATTCGGCTGAACTTCGTTCACCGCAGCCTCAATCGACGGAGCAGCGGCCCGGATGCGAGCAATGTCATTCGTTGAGAGTTCGAGGATCGCGATTCGCCGTTTCACTAAAGGAAGCTCTGATTAAGTGACTCAGGAAGAGAACGCCCGGGCACTTGAGTCCTATTGGTTTTGAGCCGGGCAGTCCCGTAGGGACGAAATATCTATAGAACAAGATGAGCCAAATGAATTT
>Ga0209514_10007076_pt1 | contig 13397 bp, 11 predicted proteins | sample Subgrocontami58m_FD_187452 | JGI IMG/M metagenome (GOLD analysis project Ga0209514, IMG submission 187452) | Subsurface groundwater microbial communities from S. Glens Falls, New York, USA - GMW37 contaminated, 5.8 m (SPAdes) (version 3) | ecosystem: Environmental > Aquatic > Deep subsurface >...
CAGCCCGCAGTGGCGCCGGATCTGGGAAGGCAACCGCCCGCGCGACAAGGAACGCTACCGTCTCTACGTGCGCCGACAATGAGCCAGCTCACCGATAGCCCCGCCTGGAAGGCACTCGCGGCGCGCCGCGGGGAGATTGCGGCCTCGCGAATCGCGGACCTGTTCGCCCGGGACCCGCAACGTACGACGCGCTGCTCGGTCGAGTTCGGCGAGCTGTTCCTCGACTATTCGCGCCACCTCGTCACCCCGGAAACGCTGCAGCGCCTGATCGCGCTGGCGGAGCAGGCGGACGTCGCCGGCTGGACACGGCGCATGTTCGCGGGGGAACCGATCAACCATACGGAGAACCGGCCGGCGCTGCACGTGGCGCTGCGCTCCGACCGCGGCAACTTTCCGGAAAACGCCGACGTGATGCCGCAAGTGCGCGAAACGCTCGCCCGTATGCGCGAGGTGGTCGGGCAGGCGCGCTCCGGCGGACTGCACGGAGCCACGGGCAAGCCGGCGCAGTGCGTCGTCAACCTCGGCATCGGCGGATCGGATCTCGGCCCGCGCATGGTGTGCCGCGCGCTGCGCGCCTACGAAGACGAGCGCTCGCGCTCCCGCGGGGAACGCAGGCTGGACGTGCGCTTCGTCGCGAACGTGGACCCGGGTGACCTGGACGCGGCGCTGGACGGTCTCGATCCGCAGACCACGTTCTTCATCGTCGCCTCCAAGACCTTCACCACGGCCGAGACGCTGGAAAACGCACGCCGCGCGCGCAGTTGGCTCGAAGCGGGGTTGCCGGCGGGCGCAGGGGCAGGCTCGCATTTCTTCGCGGTCACCGCGAACACCGCTCGGGCGGAGCAATTCGGCATCGCGAGGGAGCGGATCTTTCCGGTCTGGGACTGGGTCGGGGGCCGCTTCTCGCTGTGGTCCGCGGTGGGGCTGCCGATCGCCCTGTCGATCGGCATGGAGGGGTTCGACGCGCTGCTGGAAGGCGCGCGCGACATGGACGCGCACTTCCACACCGCGCCGCTTGAGCGGAACATGCCGGTGATCCTCGCGCTGCTCTCGACCTGGTATGTCAATTTCGGGGCCGCGCAGACCCACGCGGTGATCCCCTATGCGGAGGACCTCGGCGATCTGCCGGCCTACCTGCAGCAGCTCGAGATGGAATCCAACGGCAAGCGCGTGGACCGGGACGGCCGCGAGGTGGACTACGCCACCACCCCGGTGATCTGGGGAGCGAGCGGCACGCCCAGCCAGCACTCGTTTCACCAGCTTCTGCACCAGGGCACGCACCTCGTCCCGGCGGATTTCATCCTGGTCGCGGGCGGCCCCGGGCGCGACATGCTGGCCGCGAATGCCCTCGCACAGGCGGCTGCGCTGATGCGCGGCACCGCGAGCCCGGATGCGCACCGCGCGGTTCCGGGAAACCGCCCTTCCAGCATGATCATCCTCGAGCGCCTCTCCCCCGAGGCGCTGGGACAGCTGCTGGCGCTGTACGAGCACAAGGTCTTCGTTCAGGGGGTGATCTGGAATATCAACAGCTTCGACCAGTGGGGCGTCGAACTGGGCAAGACCCTCGCCCGCGCGCTGCTGCCGTCCCTGCAGGGAGAGGCCCTTCCCGCGGACGCCGACCCGGCCACGCGCGCGCTCGTCGAGCGCCTCCGGCGCGTGCGTTGACTTCGCCCCGGGCGGAGAATAGCCTAGACCGGCACAGACGAAACCAAACAGGTTGCCGTGATTTACCATCCCCAATCTCCCTATTTTAGGAAGTTGCGAAGTTGCAACTTCCTAAAATAGGGAGACATATACAAACCCAAGATCTTCGCCAATTCTGTCAGCACGTGAGTGGTAAGAGACCGGAGTACGCAGGAGAGACGCATGAACAAGCCCAAGGAATTGAACGCCACGCTGCTTGAAGAGCTGCGCGGCCTGCTCGGCGAGCGCGTCACGGTTTCGCGCGGCGTACGCGAGCACCACGGCAAGGACGAGTCCTACTACCCGTACGCCCTGCCCGACGCGGTGGTGTTCCCGCACACCACCGAGGAAGTGCGCGACGTCGTCGATATCTGCCGCCGCCAGGCAACGCCCATCATCCCCTTCGGGGTCGGCACTTCCCTGGAGGGCCACGTGCTCGCGATCCGGGGCGGGGTCTGCATGGACCTTTCGCAGATGAACCGGATCATCGAGGTGCGCGAAGCCGACCTCGACGCGACCGTGCAGGCGGGCGTCACCCGCAAGCAGTTGAACGAGCACATCCGACACTCGGGCCTGATGTTCCCCATCGATCCGGGCGCGGACGCGACCCTGGGCGGCATGGCCGCGACGCGCGCGTCGGGGACCAACGCGGTGCGCTACGGCACCATGCGGGAGAACGTGATCTCGCTCACCGTCGTGCTCGCCGACGGCCGCGTGATCCGGACCGCGCGCCGTTCGCGCAAGTCATCGGCCGGCTACGACCTGACGCGCCTGTTCGTCGGCTCCGAAGGCACGCTCGGCATCATCACCGAGGTCACGCTGCGCCTGTACGCGATTCCCGAGGCGATGTCGGCGGCGGTGTGCTCCTTCACCGACATCGCCGGCGCGGTGGACACGGTGATCCAGACCCTGCAATCGGGCATCCCGATCGCGCGCAGCGAGGCGCTCTGCGCGACGACGATGCGCGCGCTCAACGCCTACAGCAAGATCGGCTACCGCGAGCAGCCCACGCTGTTCCTCGAATTCCACGGCACCCAGGCGAGCGTCGAGGAGCAGGCGAAGCTGGTGCAGGAGATCGCGCGCGGCAACGGCGGAATGGACTTCCAGTGGGCGACGAAGGCCGAGGATCGGAACAAGCTCTGGCAGGCGCGCCACGACGCCTATTTCGCCTGCCTCCAGTTGCGCCACGGCACGCGCTGCGTCGCGACCGACGTCTGCGTGCCGATCTCCCGCCTCACCGAGTGCATCGTCGAGACGGCGAAGGACATCGACCGCGCCTCGATGCCCATTCCCCTTTTCGGCCACGTCGGCGACGGCAATTTCCATTGCGTCGTCCTGGTGCGCCCGGACGACGAAGCCGACCTCGCCGAAGCGAAGGTCTTCAACGAGCGCCTGGTGAACCGCGCCCTCGACATGGAGGGCACCTGCACCGGCGAGCACGGCGTGGGCTTCGGCAAGATGAAATGGCTCGCCAAGGAGCACGGCGAGGCCGTCGACCTCATGCGCGCCATCAAGCGCACCTTCGACCCGGAAAACCTCATGAATCCGGGGAAAGTCGTGGAGGTCGAGGTTTAGGGCGCGCTGCGAAATTAGCCATTGAGGAAGTTGAGGAAGTTCCAGTAGATCGTCAGACGCGCATCGATGAATATCTTCCGCATTGCCATGGTGTTGTGCGTCCCTTGGATCGTCATCGCATCTCGATCAGCGCTTTCTGACCAAGGTGGTGCTCTACTAATCCGTCTTTAACCACTAACATCGAATGTCAATAGGCCCTACTCTTTCAAGCCGGTTCCGATGTGAGCTGTCGACGAGGTTGGAGTCCTCTGTATCTGTAATGCGTTCAAGACGAATTGACAGCGATCTTCAGCATCTCCAAAGACACTCCACGGGAGCTCGAATGCAAAATCTCGCTGCCGCAAACACGCTTGCGCCTCGGGGTACGTACCGTTCTCCGCCGCAGTCAGCCATTCCAAGCAGTTCGTGCACACGCCTCCCTCCGCAAGCGGGCGCTCCGAACAAGTGCGAACAACCACACACCCAGGAGCAACTCGGAATTTGTGGCCGGCTGCCGTCAATTCCTGGACAAACATGCGGAAACGACACAAGTCCCTCCTGTAATAAAATCCCGCTCGTTCCAATACCTCAACCTGGGTACCACTAACAACGTTGAGATAGTTAACCGTCACTGTGTCGCCGTCTCCAAGTCTTTCGGACAACTCTTGTACAGACTGTCGGACGTCGTTCTCGTCTTCATACAGCGTCAGTAGCGGCTTTCCGTAAAGAAGGAAAACCCTAATTGCAAAGCCAAGCCGGGCCCTCACCTCGAAGAACTGTTCGATGGCTGCGCGGGTCGTCGGGGTCCCAAGAATTACCCGTCTGACAACATCGTCGAATGTTTGAATGCCGACAGACACTGTGAGTCTTGTTCCGTCCTTCAACCTGTCGAAAAACCTGGCGACTTTATCGAAAGTAGCCAACTGGGGTAGAGATTCAACTACTACGCTGGCCACTCCAAGACCCCGAATGTGATCTGCGACGCTAAGCCGATCTGCATCGCTCAATTCGCGATCATCAAAGAACGATCCATCTGTGTAGATTGCGACCTCTCGTAGACTCTCGTCTCGTTGGGAAACCACCCTCGTTAAGTCAATTTGCGCTGACTTCCGTGCCAGCTCCGGGAGACGGCAAAACGTGCATCTCGGCAAACGGCATCCACCAGTTGGGACAATTACCTTGAGCCGTCTTCTCACCGAGTCATACTCCTCATGTCTTTTCCCGGTACGTCGTTCACCTACAACTGGACCCCTTCCAATAATCCTCCAAAGAGTCAGCCGCGTCTCTCGCATTGCCTGGGCGTTGCTGCTCCTGGCTAATGCTTCCGAGATCCAGCGGCAAGCGGGCGCCTCCGACCATCCACGATCTACACATAGACGGTCTAGGGATGCATTTATTAGGTGCGCCATCGGCAATGCCAACGCCACATCGTCGCTATCACGCCCGTCAGACGCGGCGTCCACAAAGCCCGGAACGGCCGTCATCGAGCAACGAAGAAAAGCTCTCAGCTTCTTCCATGACTCCGCTCTCGTCGCCTCGTCAGTGCCGACCCGCCCCGGAGGTAATGGCCACTCAGCGGGAGCACCCACGACAGCGTCACGACGTGCAAGAGTTTCTAGTGGATTGGAGTCAATAAATGGAAATACGTCAGCTAGTTCGCACAGCATAAAAAGACTTCGCTCTAGGGCAAGCGCATGATGGAAGGCTCGCGCTCCTCGTTGACGCGGGTCGATCCTTTCTGCTCGCCCCGTCAACCTTAGTACGCCATCTCTTAGAATCCGTATGCGCCGGGTCCTTGCTTGACTCGACTCCACCCAAGCCTGGGTGCGGTCCAGCCAAGCTATCGCCTCCGCCCGTTGTTCATCCAATACCGATATGAGGCGAGCGTCAGTGAATCTGTATTGCCACGATGGGTACGCGAGGAGGCGGTATAGATCGGACGCCGAAACAAGATTAACATCCAGATCGACCCCTTTCACTGTCACCCGCTTATACAGTCTATGATGAGGCGAGCGGTCACGCCGGAGTAAGAAGATTACGTCAACGTCGCTGGTCGAACTCGCTGTTCCACGAGCGTAACTCCCAAACAGCAGGGCCGCTTCGATATCCTCTGTGTCCGCAACTGTGTGCATAATCTCACTTAGCGCTTCGGACATCGACTGACGCATGTTGACTTGCTCCGTCACCGCATGCTCGGCGGAAAAGTACGTTCCTGCGCCATTGCTAGGAATGTTTGATACTGGTCTGGCCCGATCTGGAGAGCGCGCGCAAAATCTCGTGACCAGAACTGAGAGGCAGTAACCATGTCTAACCGCGCAGCCTTCACTTCGTGCGCCCATTGCGCAATTTCGCCTATCGTAGCCCGTTCATCGATGCCTTCATTGAGTGTCTCGCAATTCCAATCTCGAGTGCCCAAGACTGCCTTCAGCAAGAGTAGTCGTTCTGACTTCGAGGGCGGGCCGACTGGGAGGATAAAATCAAAGCGTCTCGGGCGCCTGATCGCGCGGTCAATCCTCTGAATGTCGTTAGTCGCAATTATGTACACGTTTCGACCCCAGTCGTGCAGTGCCTTGAACCATGGCAGCATTACATCAGTAGTCAAGCCCGTGAGCCAACCCGCGTACGGTGAGGAGTCGTCCCTATCGAGAACTAGCAGCTCGAGCTCGTCGAATAACAGCACCGCTTCCGATAGTTGCGTCAGCATGCGAAAGAGACGGTCGATTGTCGCAAACACTCGGTCTGTCCCATCCTGGAGGAAAACACCAGGCCCGAGCCTCACGATAGGCCAATTGCCGAGACCTTTGGCAATGGACTCAGCAACGCTGGTCTTTGATGTTCCAGGCGGTCCGAACAGTATTATGCCGTTCTGCTCCAGCTTCTGGCCGCGAGATATCTTTTCTCGTGCGGGCTGAAGTAGGCGACCCTCCAATTCCGCTACCCAGCGGAAGCCTCCAACTTTCAAGTCCGACCAATCGTACGCTTCCAGCGGGGGCTCTGCGCTCAATTCAAGGAGCGCGCGGTTCCTGTTGAGGGTCGCCATGAAGCTCTTGTAGGCGTGCGCAAGATCGATAACGGCGCAGTTGTACCAGAGATCAATGTCGTTCGTATCGACGAAGAGATCGGTTCGATATAGACGAACTCCATTGGAAAATTGTACATAGTGGGCAGAAATCCAATCGAATGTCTTTAGGAGTAGCGGCTCGCATTTTAGAACCGCATCGCGGCCTCTGACTGACTCAAGCAGGTACGTAAGCACATCGATAGAAGACGCTCCGATTGCGTAATCGGAGACGCGTATAACTGAGCTGCGTGCGTATGCCGGAAGAACGCCCGTAGCGGCGCTCACGAGACTTAGCAATCTGTCAATGCGCTCGTCATCCAAAGCGTCGGGCGTTGCGCGAAGCAGTACTCCCACCGCAAAAAGAATGTAGTTCGGTGGTAGAGGCGACATGCGCCCCTTGGAAAGGTGTGCTTCAGCCGAATAGAGCAAACGATCGGCCCATTGCCCGACCTTTAACATTAAGGTGGCGGGTGCTCGTTCCAGGGCCTGAAGGGACTGAAGGCCGAGCAATGGCAGGAGTGGGTGGGCAGATGTGCCCGGGGCGGAGAATTCCTCTGTCTTTTCGATTAGAAAGGAAACGGCCGTCTCAAGATGTGCCGGGACAAGGTCCGAAATCCCTTCCTTACCGAGTCCAAAAAGTACTTTACTCGTCGTGTATGCTTGCAGTTCCGAGTCTGGATTCCCCCAAATAGACCAACCGGGATTGGGCGGAGTATCTCTGAGAGCAGCGACAAGGAAAACCTGAGCTTTCGAAATGAAGGGAGATAGATCCGGAACCCTTCTGCCGGTTTCCACCATGCGCGCATAGTTCACTGCCGACTTAATGTTGGGCAACCCCGTCGTGTTCTGTCCGTGGCGTAGCAGGAACGGCATGTTATCCGTACTCTCGAAGGCGTGCAGTATTTGCATCGCGGACACCCCCAAGGGAAAGGGATGAAGGGGTGAGGATGGCAAAGTCGGGCTCATTGGACAATGATCTCCTAGTCAGAGCACTACAGGGCTCCAAGGATTCTGCGAATTGCGCGCTCGATCCGCAACGCATCAAGAATTGATGGGTGGAAAGCGAGCCTCGGATTGACAAGAGCGCGTTCGACGCACCTTGCTATATCGATGTCCTCCGACTGCCGCAAATATTGACCATGACGTTCAACGAAATTGCTCCAATATTGCGCAATGAACGACGTTAATCCTCTCGCGTCTTGATAACCCACGTCAATAGCAAGCTGATCAAGTTGCCGACCGCCCTCGCCACCAGACGAATCCCCTTCCAACAAGGCGACTAGGGCAGATGACACTATGGCACCGTGGGGAGCGCGTACTGCATCGGAGACAGAGTCAGCGAGCGCATGCGCCGCCCCGACGCCAGTCATCCTTAATGACTCGCTAGACCACACGGAGAGGACGCCGAGGCGCTCACGGATCGCGGGATCGTGCGGGCTCTTGCAGGCACTCCACATCGACCCAAGAAATCCTCTGAGTACAAGCGTGGACATGACGTAAGCTGCGGGAGAGCAATCGGGCCGAAGAGCTCCCTCAATAGAGTGAGCGATACCGTCGAGAACGCAGCAGGCAGTCTCATAGGGAGGAAGTGTTGTTGCCAGTCTAGGAACGATGACAACGTGACGCGGAATGAGGCGCTCATCGACGATCGCGATCCTCCGGCCATTTTTGTTCGAAAAGACCATGGCGGGCGACACCTCGGCGCCTGGTCCAGCGGTCGTCGGAATTGCTATATGCGGCGCGATTGACCGAAAGAACCCTGGTCGTTCGAAAGAATCCGGTAAGTGTCTGCGACCATACAGCAGCTGACTTACACCCTTCCCAGTGTCCATCGTGCTGCCACCACCGACAGAGACAATTAGCTGTGCACCCACCTCTTTGGCCCGAGATGCAGCGTCTTCAATGTTAGCCGCCTGCGGCTCCGTTTGTCGGAGCGCTACGAAGGCCACACACGTTACTAACTGGCCGAGTTTTTCATGAATGTCGGGATGCATGTGCATGACTCTTGGATCATGAATGACGACGCACCTAAGATTGCGATACTCCTCAGGTATCTTGAATTGCGCGATATCAGACAAGATGGTGATGTTGCTTCGCGCTGTAAGGTGGACCGTCCCTGGCATTTCATGCATTGTTCCTCCCAATAGTAGCTCCAAACTCCGATGAGTGACCCATCACCGGCGTTGGTATCTTGCACTCCTTCGAGCGGGTGACGCGAGTTTGGAAAAGATCCTGGTCCAGGCCGCAGTGTAACTCCATGGTGTCCGCAGTGAGACCGTTCCATTCAATCGGTGTCGCTGGTCGGGTTTGGCGGCAGGCGCGTCAAGTCCACGGCCATCAAGAGGCGAGCGCTTTGCTTCCGCAGGTGACTACAGTGGAGGAACTCGAACGGCTGATGATCGATCAGGACCGGCGACGCAGTTGCGACTTTCCATTCGGGAGGCCAATGCGCGACGACGGCACCTTCTCGCGCGCCGTTGAGAAGACTGTCCAAGAACGCCTGACCGTACACGTGCACGGAGCTCTCTTCAAGAAACGTATGGGAGGCGAGCCTCAATCGGACATCTGCGCCTGAATGACGCGACAATCGAAGGGCGCGAGCACCCTGTGACGGTGCGCAAATACCCCTTCGTGCAGACGGATCATGTTCAGTCCTCGCTGCCGCAGGCAAAGCCATTGGCTGCGAATGAATCGCACATGCCGGCCTTGAGAAAGTGCGGCCACCCCCGTCCAGCGAAATTCGTGCACTAGAGGAATCAACCAATAGGAAACCCAGATTAATCGGTAGAGTGGGCAGATCCTTGTTAGCTGATTGCGGAACTGCCCTAGCAGGGTGATAGGAGCCCCACATGGAACAGCCAAGGCTACAATATCGGCTGTAACAGCTACAAGGTCGTCTGGACATCGCCAACTGTGCTGTACCCAGCTCGGCGCCGCTACCGGTGCAACGATGCATAACAGTCGGGGCGGAGATTCGCCGTCGCGGATGAACGCGTACACGTATAGGGTAACCGTCTCTTGCGACCTGATGAATGCAGCCCACTGCAGCACCGAGCCACTCCACTGGCAATCTTGGAGAAGTGCATGAGGCTCCTAAGTAACCCCAAGTCCGACATCGATTCCGGCAACGCACGAGTCGTTTCCGCCCGACCACTAGAGCTTGATGAAGTTCGTGCGGTAGTACTTCAATTCATCAATCGATTCGTAGATGTCGGCAAGCGCCTCGTGTTTGCCGCTCTTGACCACGCCCCGTGCCACTTCAGGCTTCCAGCGTCTCACCAACTCCTTGAGCGTACTCACGTCCAGATTGCGGTAGTGAAAGTGAGCTTCCAGCTTCGGCATCCAGCGCGCGAGGAAGCGCCGGTCCTGGCAGATCGAATTGCCGCACATGGGCGATGCGCGTTTCGGGACATACTGCATAAGGAAATCCAATAAGGCGTTCTCAACGTCTGCTTCGACAAGAGTGGATGACTTCACCTTATCAATGAGGCCGGAGCGCCCGTGTGTGCCCTTGTTCCAATTGTCCATGGCATCGAGCACTGCGTCGGTCTGGTGCACCACCAGCACAGGCGCCTCGGCCACCGTCGCTAGCTGCGAGTTGGTTATTACAACCGCAATTTCGATGATTCGATCGGAGTCGGGATTGAGGCCGGTCATTTCAATATCCAGCCATACCAGGTTGTTCTGATCTTGGGGCATATCGTACCGGGTATCGAGCGAAGAGATGTGTAGAATATGCATTCTCTCATACGCGCAGGAATTCGCTCCTGATCCCGATGCATCCGTTCACGCTGGCATTCCTCGCCGCACTGGCGTTCACCACGCTGGCGCGGTTGTGGCTGGCGCAGCGCCATGTCCGCCACATCGCCGCGCACCGCGATGCGGTACCCGGGGAATTCGCCGGCCGGATCACCCCCGAGACACACCGCAAGGCCGCCGACTACACCTCGGCGCGAACGCGGCTCGGGATGGCGGAAACGGTCGCGAGCGCCGTGCTGCTGCTCGCCTTCACACTGGGCGGAGGACTCGAGGCGCTCTCGCAGGCCTGGGCACAGCTGTTCCTGGAGGGCGGCTACGCGCACGGCATCGCGTTCATCGCCTCGGTGGTCGTGATCGGCGGCCTCGTCGATCTGCCGTTCGGCATCTACCGGACCTTCGTCATCGAGGCGCGTTTCGGCTTCAACCGTATGACCCCGCTTCTGTACTTCGTCGACCTGGTCAAGCAAGTCCTGATCAGCGTAGCGCTGGGCCTACCGCTCGTGTTCTGCGTGCTCTGGCTGATGGCACGGATGGGGGAGGCGTGGTGGCTGTACGTGTGGCTGACCTGGGTCGCGTACGGCCTCCTGTACGTGGCCATCTATCCGACGCTGATCGCGCCGCTGTTCAACCGCTTCACGCCGCTGGAGGACGAGACCCTGAAGGCGGGGATCGAGCGCCTGCTCGCCAAGTGCGGCTTCCGCGCGCAGGGGCTGTACGTCATGGACAGCTCGCGGCGCTCCAGCCACGGTAATGCGTACTTCGCGGGATTCGGCTCCGCCAAGCGCATCGTGCTGTTCGACACCCTGATTTCGCGGCTCGCGCCGCGTGAAATCGAGGCCGTGCTGGCGCACGAACTGGGCCACTTCAGCAGGCACCACGTGTGGAAGAGGATGGCGCTGCTGTTCGGCGCGAGCCTGGGCTTCCTCTGGCTGCTCGGCTACCTCATCGGGCAGGACTGGTTCTACGCGGCGCTGAACGCGCAGGCGCGCACGACCGCGATGGCCCTGGTGCTGTTCTTCATGGTGGCGCCGGTGTTCGCGTTCCTGCTGCAGCCGCTAATGAGCCTGTACTCGCGCCGCCACGAATACGAAGCCGACGCGTACGCCGCCGAGCACGCCGCGGCGGCCGACCTGGTGCAGGCGCTGGTCAAGCTCTACCAGGACAACGCGGCGACACTCACGCCCGACCCGCTGCATTCGGCCGTCTACGATTCGCACCCGCCGGCGGCGTTGCGCATCGCCCGGTTGCAGGCTGCGCAAGCCTGACCTTGTCCCCGGTCGTATCCCCGTTTGCAGGAAATTGACCACATGTCCGGCGAAGTGGTCGCGGCCTATGGCCGGCAGTACCTCGTCGAATGCGGGCCGGACGGCCTGCGGCTGTGCGTGCCGCGCGGCAAGAAGAGCCTCTATGCCTGCGGCGACCGCGTCAGCGTGCAGACGACTGGCCCCGGCCAGGGCGTGATCGAATTTTCGGCCCCGCGCGCAACCGAGTTCTTTCGCTCGGCGGCCCATCGCACAAAGTTGATCGCCGCCAACGCCACCCAGGTCGCGATCATCTGCGCGACCGATCCGAGCTTCAGCGACGAAGTCGTCACGCGCGTTCTGGTGGCGGCCGGGCACCAGGGCATGAAGGCGCTGGTGGTGCTGAACAAGTGCGACCTCGCCGCCAGGCTCGACGCGGCGCTCGCGCGCCTGGCGCCGTTCCGGGAAGCGGGGTACCGCGTGATCACCCTGAGCGCCAGGCAGGATGTCTCGCCCGTGAGTGAGGCGCTCGAGGGCGAGGTCACGGTGCTCGTGGGCCAGTCCGGGATGGGAAAGACGACGCTCCTCAATGCGCTCGTGCCCGAGGCGAACCGCGCCACCCGGGAAATCTCGACTTTCCTCGCCTCAGGCAAGCACACGACGAGCCACGCGCGGCTCTACCGCGTGGGCGCCGCCGCGGTGATCGACTGCCCGGGACTGCAGGAATTCGGCCTCGCGCATCTCGGCCGCAACGACATCGAGGCCGCGTTTCCCGATCTTCGTCCGCACCTCGGCTTGTGCCGCTTCGCCGATTGCCGCCATCTCACCGAGCCCGGCTGCGCACTTCGCGCGGCGCGCGACAAGGGCCGCATCCATCCGCGCCGGCTGGAGCTGTTCCTGCGCATCGTTGCCGCGGAGCGCTCGGCGTGAAGCCAGTCTTCGTTTCGCTCAGGCTGCACGAGATCCATCATCTGAAGAACCTGCTTCAGTCGGCGGGCATTCGCTGCCATATCCGCAACGAGGCGCTGTCCACGCTCGCCGGCGAGGTGCCTTTCGCCGAAGTCGCCATGCGGCTCGAGCTCGAGCACGAATCCGACCGCGCGCGCGCCGAAGCGCTCCTGCGTGAGATGAAGACGCGGGCGCGGTCCGCCGCGGAAACGTGGACTTGCCCACGCTGCGGCGAGCGGCTGGAGGCGCAGTTCACTGCGTGCTGGAATTGCGGCGCGGAGCGCGGTTAACGTCATTCCCGCGAAAGCGGGAATCCAGGAATCGACCAGCCGCTGGATCCCCGCTTTCGCGGGGATGACCCTCGCCGCCGTACCTAGCTCACCGCGCTGGCGATGCCCAGCAGCAAGAGCATCAGCAGCCAGAGCACGAGCGCCCGCCAGACCAGGCCGATGGTGCTGTCCAGGAAACCGGTGTCGGCTTCCTCGCCCAGGCCCAGTTCCGGACGCTCGACCACGAGGCCTTCGCAGACGACGGGATTGCCCAGCCGCACGCCGAGCGCGCCCGCCCCGGCCGCGAGCACGATGCCGAGCGCGGGATCAGGCCATTTCGCGGCCTGCGTGCGCCAGCAGAAGATCGCGTCCTCGAAGTCCCCGACCACCGCAAAGGCGGCGGCCGTGAAGCGCACCGGCAGCCAGTCGAGCGCGTCGAACGCCTGCACCGCGAAATGGCCGAACTGCGCGAGCTCCTGGGATTCGGGCAGGCCCCAGCGCGCCTTGAGAAAGTAGGCGAGCCGGTAGAGGACCGCGCCGGAGGGCCCGGGCAGCAATATGAACCAGAATATCACCGCGAACACGTGCCGGTGGGAGGCGGCGAGCGCCTCCTCGATCGCCAGGCGCGTCACCTCTTCGCGCGAAAGGTCGGCGCAAGTATGGCCGCGCCAGGCGGCGAGCAGCTCGCGCGCGCGCCCGAGATCGTCCTGCTTGAGGGCGAAGTGGATGTCCGTGTAGTAGTGGCTGAACTGGCGGAAGCCCATCGTGAGGTAGAGCGCAAGCACGTTCCACGCGAGCGCGAGGACCGGGCTCGCGCGCATGAGCATGGCGTACACGATCCACGCGAGCAGCACCGGCGGCAGGACGGCGATGAGCCAGGCG
>Ga0209514_10007077_pt1 | contig 13396 bp, 9 predicted proteins | sample Subgrocontami58m_FD_187452 | JGI IMG/M metagenome (GOLD analysis project Ga0209514, IMG submission 187452) | Subsurface groundwater microbial communities from S. Glens Falls, New York, USA - GMW37 contaminated, 5.8 m (SPAdes) (version 3) | ecosystem: Environmental > Aquatic > Deep subsurface >...
GCGGTCGGTATTTCCGGCGCGATCCAGCATCTGGCCGGCATGAAAGACAGCAAGGTGATCGTCGCGATCAACAAGGACGCCGAAGCGCCGATTTTCCAGGTCGCCAATTACTGGCTGGTCGAGGACTTGTTCAAGGCGGTGCCGGAGCTCACAGCGCAGCTGTAAGACCCCATGTCCACTTACGCCGCACCCGTAAAGGACATGCAGTTCGTGATCAAGGAGCTGGTCGGCCTCGATCAGATCAGCGCGATGCCGGAATGCGCGGAGGTGAACGCCGAGCTCGTTGATGCGGTGCTCGCGGAGGCGAGCAAGTTTGCCGCCGCGGTGCTCGACCCGCTCAACCGCGGCGGCGATCGCGAGGGCGTGCGCCTCGTCGACGGAAAAGTCGTCGTGCCGCAGGGTTTCAGCGAGGCGTACCGGCAGTTCGTCGCCGGCGGCTGGAACGGCTTCTCGGGCGAGACCGCGTTCGGCGGGCAGGGATTGCCGCACGTGGTCGCGATGCCGGTGCAGGAGATGTGGAACAGCGCCAACATGGCGTTCTGCCTGTGCCCGATGCTGACCTCAGGCGTGCTCGAGGCGCTGCGGCTGCGCGGTTCCGCCGCACAGCAAAAGCTGTTCCTGCCGAAGCTCACCTCGGGCGAGTGGTGCGGCACCATGAACCTGACCGAGCCGCAGGCGGGCTCGGATCTTTCGGCGGTGCGCACGCGCGCGGTTCCCGAGGGCGATCACTACCGCATCCAAGGCACCAAGATTTTCATCACCTGGGGCGAGCACGAGATGGCGGAAAACATCATCCATCTCGTGCTCGCGCGCACGCCGGACGCGCCGGAAGGCGTGAAAGGCATTTCGCTTTTCATGGTTCCCAAATATCTGGTCAACGCCGACGGCAGCCTGGGCTCCCGCAACGATGTGAAGTGCGTGTCGCTCGAGCACAAGCTCGGCATCCATGCGAGCCCGACGTGCGTGCTCGTCTACGGCGAAGTCAAGGGCGCGATCGGTTACCTCGTGGGAGAGGAAAACCACGGCCTCGAAACCATGTTCATCATGATGAACCATGCGCGGCTCGGCGTCGGCCTCGAGGGCGCAGCGCTCGCCGAGCGCGCTTACCAGCATGCGCTCGATTACGCGAAGACCCGCGTGCAGGGCCGCGCGATCGGTCAGAGAAGCGGGGATCGCGTCACCATCATTCATCATCCCGACGTGCGGCGCATGCTGATGACGATGAAAGCGCAGACCGAGGCGATGCGCGCGCTCGCCTACACCGCGTCCGCCGCGCTGGATCTCTCGCGCCACCATCCGGACGACACGGAGCGCCGCCGCAACCAGGCGCTGGTCGATCTGCTGATTCCGATCGTCAAGGGCTGGTGCACCGAGGCGAGCGTCGAAGTCGCATCGACCGGCATCCAGATCCACGGCGGCATGGGTTTCATCGAAGAAACCGGCGCGGCGCAATTCCTGCGCGATGCGCGCATTACCACCATTTACGAAGGCACCACCGGCATTCAGGCGGCCGATCTGGTGGGGCGCAAAGTCGGATACGAAAAAGGCGCGACGGCATTCGCCCTGATCGAGGAGATGCGCAAACTCGATGCCGAACTCGCGCGCAGCAACAATCCGGACGTTGCCGCGCAACGCGATAATCTCAGGCAGGCGGTCGACGGCCTCAACCGCGCGACGCAATGGCTGGTCGACACTTTTCCGAAAGATCCGAATGCGGTTGCCGCCGTGTCGGTGCCGTACCTCAAGCTGTGGGGCACGGTCGCCGGAGGCTGGCTGATGGCGCGCGCGGCGTCGATTGCTGAAACGCAACTGGCCGCGGGCGCCGGCGACGCCGAATTCTATCGCGCCAAGATCGCGACTGCGCGCTTTTACTCGGAGCACATCCTGCCGCAGGCGGGCGGTCTGGCGAGCCAGGTGGTGAATGGCGCCTCCAGCGTACTGGCGCTTGCCGAGGCGCAGTTCTGAGCGAAAAAGGGCCGGCATGGCCGCTTTACATGCATAACGAAACGACGGCGTGGCCGCTGATCTTCGCCGCCTGGCTGGTCGCCAGCGTCTCGACGCTCGGCGCGCTGTTTTTCGGCGAAGTCATGCAATTGCCGCCGTGCGTGCTCTGCTGGTACCAGCGCATCTGCATGTTCCCGCTGGTGCTGATACTGCCGGTCGGGCTGTTCCCGCTTGACCGGAAAATAGTCCGTTACGCGCTGCCTCTGGCCGCGATCGGCTGGCTTTTTGCGGTCTTTCACGTGCTGCTGATTGCCGGGGTGATTCCCGAGAGCGTCAAACCCTGCACGCAGGGGGTGCCGTGTTCGGAAAAGGTGATAGAGTGGTTCGGCTTCGTGACGATTCCGCTGCTGTCGGTCGTGGCATTTTCAACTATCATCGCGTTGCTGATCCTCGCGCATATCCGGAGTTCCAAATGAAGCAAAAGACGTTGTTCATCGTTGCCGCAATCGTGCTGCTGGTGGTGTTTCTGATCGGAACATTGATATACAAGAGCGAAAAAAGCGAGCAGTCCGCGCAACCCTCCGGCGCGAATGGCAGCGTGCTCATTCGCATGCACTCGCCGACGCTTGGCAACGCCGATGCGCCGGTCGTGATCGTCGAATTTCTGGATCCCGCCTGCGAGACCTGCCGGGTGTTCTATCCGCTGGTGAAGAAGATGATGGCAGAGAATCCCGACCGGATACGCCTGGTGCTGCGTTACGCACCGTTTCACGACGGCTCGGATAAGGTGGTGGCGGTGCTGGAGGCAGCCCGCAAACAGGGCAAATTCTGGCCGGCGCTGGAGGCATTGCTGGCTGCTCAGGCTGACTGGGCGCCTCACCACACCCCGCAGGTGGCCCTGGTCTGGAAGCACTTGGAAGGACTGGGCCTGAATCTTGAGCAGATGAAGTCCGACATGACTTCCCCGGCAATCGCCAACGTGATCGCGCAGGATCTGGCGGACGCGCGCACCCTTAACGTCACCAAGACGCCGGAGTTCTTCGTCAACCGCATCCCGCTGCCGAGCTTCGGCTACGAGCAGCTGAAGAAGCTGGTTGACAACGCGCTGAAGGCTGCCCGGTAAGGGGAATAACCTCAGGCCGGAACTGCGGCCGGCCGCCTGATTTGGCGCTCGTCGATCGGCAGATTCAGCAGTCCCGCCGCCACGCCCAGCGCAATCGAAATTCCCCACACGATGTCGTAGCTGCCAGTCTGATCATAAAGACGGCCGCCGAGCCACGCGCCGAGGAAGCTGCCCATCTGGTGGCTGAAGAACGTGAATCCGGACAGCATCGCCAGATAGCGCACGCCGAAAATCTGCCCGACGATGCCGTTCGTCGGCGGTACCGTGGACAACCACAGCAGCCCGAGCGCAATTGCGAACGCATAGGTGCTCAACGGCGTCAGCGGCATCCACAGGAACAGCGCGATCACGACGCTGCGTCCGAAATAGATCGCCGACAGGATGTAGCGCTTGGGCATGCGTCCGCCGAGGTAGCCGGTGGTGTACGTGCCAATGATGTTGAACAGGCCGACCAGCGCCAGCGCGAATACCGCCACATGCGGGGGCATGCCGTGGTCCGCCAGATAGGCGGGGAAATGCACGCCGACGAACACGACCTGGAATCCGCATACGAAAAATCCCGCCGTCAGCAGCACATAGCTCCGATGACCGACCGCTTCCCGCATCGCCTGGGTTGCGGATTGCTTGAACGCGTGCGTGCCCGATACGTGGTTTTCGACCATGGCCGCGGTCAGCGGCACGATCAGCAGCGCGACCGCGGCCAGCGTCAGCAGCGCCCCGTACCATCCCACGTGCGTGAGCAGCCATTGCGTGCAGGGCAGCATCGCGAACTGCCCGAACGATCCGGCTGCCGCCGCAATGCCGAGCGCCATGCTGCGCTTCTCGGGAGGGAACGTGCGACCCAGCACCCCGGTGACAACGCTGAACGTAAGCCCTGAAAGGCCCGCGCCGATCAACACGCCGCAGGTGAGCACCAACGTCACCGGGCTGGTCGCGTGCGCCATCGTCACCAGTCCCAGCACATAGAGCGTGACACCGGCGAGCATGATCTTCGCCGTGCCGAATTTGTCCGCCAGCATGCCGGTAAACGGCTGTGTCACGCCCCACATGAGGTTTTGCACCGCCATCGCCAGCGCGAACGTCTCGCGACCCCAGTGCAGGTCCAGACTCATCGGCTGCAGGAACAGGCCGAAGCCGTGGCGTATCCCCATCGAGAGCGTCAGCACCAGGCCGGCGCAAACGAGCACGACCGTCGGTGTGCGCCAGCCGGAGTGAACGGAAGATGTCATGAGTGGAGTCCCTCCAAAGCGCCCCAATCGGGGCATTCCCGCGCTTCGATGCTGCGGTCCCACGGCGCGCAGTTTTCTGCGTGCACGACCTGCACCGGTAGCAGGATCTGCTTCGGAACGTTTTCGCCCCGCAGGTAGCGCAGTGCGGCTTCCGTCGCGAGGCACGAGATTTTGAATGCGTCGAAATCGGCGCTGGCGAGCAGCCTCCCCGCCTTGATCGCGCCGACTGCATCGGGAATCGCATTGATTCCAACCACCTTGGCCGTAACGCCGGCCGCGGCGAGCGCTTCGAGCGCGCCCAGCGCCATGCTGTCGTTGGTGGCGGCGACACCGTCGATGCGCGGCACTTCTGCGAGCAACGCCTGCATCGCGCGCCTGCCTTCCTCATACAGGAACATGCCTGCGCGCGTCCCGGCGATGCGGATGCCCGGGAAACTGCGTGCCGCGTCGCTGAATCCCCGCGTGCGCTCGCGGCTCGTGATGGTGCCCGGCGTGCCCTCGAGAATGACGACGTTGCCATGTCCACCCATGGCTTCATAGAGAAAGGCACCCGTACGCGATGCCAGCGCGTGGTCGTCTGCGCCGACGAAAGTGACGTAATCGTCGGCGTTGCGCAGCCGATTGATCAGGTTGAAGACCGGCACGCCGGCCGCGCGGATTTTCTGCACCGCCGCGTCCATGTGCGTGCCGTGGACCGGCACGAACACAAACGCCGCCGGCCGCGCAGCGAGCGCGGCGTCGATGAGCGTGCGCTGCTCGCCGACGTTGTCCGGCTGCTGCGGCACATAGTGGACGGTTGCAGCTCCCATGCGGGCGGCGACGCGGTCGGCGCCGAGCCGCGCCGCATGGTAAGCAGGGTTGAGCCTGTTCTTGGTGAATACGGCGATCGTGGGGCGTGCCATCTGCGTTGCCTTGCTCGGTAAATAGGGTCAGTGTAACTTTTTCGTGGCGCATGCGTAATTCTGCACGCCAAGCCATTCGGCTGAGAAAAAGTTACACTGACCCTATTTACATCCCGGCAGGGTTAGACCATGAACGCGTTGCTGATTGTCGTGGCCCTATTCGCCGCCATCTGGGTGTGTGCCTATCACCGCTACACCGCGTTGGGCTGGACCGCCGTAATTGCCGTCGGTCTTGGCGCGTTGACCGCTAAGGGGGATCTGCCGCAATCCGCGCTCATTGTAATGTGGGCGGTGTTCGCGATCGGTGCGGCTCTCTTCAATCCGACGCCGTTGCGCCGCGTGCTGCTGACCGCGCCGCTGCTCGGGTTGTTCCGCCGTCTCCTGCCGCAAATGTCGCAGACCGAGCGCGAGGCGCTGGAAGCCGGCACGGTGTGGTGGGACGGCGATCTGTTCAGCGGCAGGCCCGACTGGCACAAGCTGCTGGCGTATCCAAAGCCCACGCTCACCGCGGAGGAGCAGGCTTTCGTCGACGGCCCGGTCGAGCAACTGTGCGCGATGATGAATGACTGGCAGATCACGCATGAACTCCACGATCTGCCGCCGCACGTGTGGCAGTTCATCAAGGACCACGGTTTTTTCGGCATGATCATCCCGCGGCAATACGGCGGGCTCGGCTTTTCCGCGCTGGCGCATTCGGAAGTGGTGATGAAACTCACCACGCGCAGCGGCACCGCGGCGGTGTCGGTGATGGTGCCGAACTCGCTCGGGCCCGCGGAATTGCTGCTGCATTACGGCACCGTCGCGCAGCAGGACTATTACCTGCCCCGTCTTGCCAAAGGCCTCGAGATACCGTGCTTCGCGCTGACCAGCCCTGAAGCGGGTTCGGATGCCGCTGGAATTCCCGATTTCGGCATCGTCTGCCGCGGCGAGTGGGAGGGCAGGGCGGATGTGCCGGGCATCCGGCTCACGTGGGAGAAACGCTACATCACGCTCGGGCCGATTGCGACGCTGCTCGGACTCGCGTTCAGGCTTTACGACCCCGATCATATTCTCGGCGAGCACGACGATATCGGCATCACGCTCGCGCTGATCCCGACCCGGACTCCGGGCGTGTACATCGGGCGGCGCCACCTGCCGTTGAACGCGGCTTTCATGAACGGTCCCACGTGGGGCAAGGATGTGTTCATTCCGATGGACTACATCATCGGCGGTGCCGCTTACGCCGGCCAGGGCTGGAAAATGCTGATGAACAGCCTGGCCGCAGGGCGCTCGATATCGCTGCCGGCGAACGGTGTCGGCATCGCCAAGCTGTGCGCGCTGACCACTGGCGCCTATGGGCGCGTGCGCACCCAGTTCAAGATGTCGGTCGGACGCTTCGAGGGGGTCGAAGAGGCGCTCGCGCGCATCGGCGGCAACACGTACATCATGGATGCCGCGCGCGTGATGACCGCCGGTGCGGTCGATCTCGGCGAAAAGCCGTCGGTGGTGTCCGCCATCGTCAAATACCACCTGACCGAGCGCGGCCGCCAGGTGATAAACGACACGATGGACGTGCACGGCGGCAAGGGCATCTGCATGGGGCCGAGCAATTACCTGGCGCGTTCCTACCAGTCTGTTCCGATTGCAATCACCGTCGAGGGCGCCAATATTCTGACGCGTTCGCTGATCATCTTTGGCCAGGGCGCGATCCGCGGCCATCCGTACGTGCTGAAGGAGATTGCTGCGACCCGTGAGCTTGATGCACGCAGGGCGCTCGTTGATTTCGACGCTGCTATTTGCGGTCATGCCGCGTTCGTCATGTCGAATTTCGCGCGCGCGATCTGGCTTGGATTGACAGGCGCCCGTGCGCTAAGCGTTCCCGGCGACCGCCACACGCGCCGTTATTACCAGCACCTCACGCGGCTCTCCAGCGCATTTGCGCTGGCGGCGGACTTCGCCATGCTCGTGATGGGCGGGGCCTTAAAGCGCCGCGAGCGGCTCTCCGCGCGGCTTGGCGACATCCTGAGCCAGATGTATCTGGTTTCGTGCGCGCTCAAGCGCTACGAGGATTGTGGCCGCCCCGCGGAAGACCTGCCGCTGATGCACTGGTCGGTGCGCGATGCATTCTACCGGATCGATGAGGCGTTCTACGCGCTCTTCGTCAACATGCCGCGCCCGGGCTGGTGCATGATCGTCCACAAGCTGCTTTTTCCGTATGGCCGGGAGTTCAAGCCGCCGCGTGACGAGCTGGGACGGCAAGTAGTGCGCGCGCTCCTCGAGCCGGGCCCGGCACGCGCGCGGCTGACCGCCGGGGTCTATGTGCCGCAGGATGAAAACGAGCCGGTGGGCGCGCTGGAAGCTGCGTTGCGCGCGGTGATCGCGGCGGAGCCCGTGGAAGCGAAACTGCGCGCGGCGGTCAGGGCGGGCGCAATCAGCGGCAAGTTCGCCGGCGAGATCGAAACGCAGGCGCTTGCCGGCGGCGTGATCTCGCAAGTCGAGGCGAAAGCGCTGGATCGCGCCAGAACGCTGCGCCGCAAAGTCATCATGGTCGATGATTTCCCGCGGGATCTGGGCCGCTCGGAAGTGTTCCAGACCTCGCAGCCCGTCACTTTCGAGGCGCTGCAGCGCAAACACGGATGAATGGCAGCGCGCCGAAAGCGAGCTTGTATGGCGACCTGCTTCTGGAGTAAAAACTGGATTGCGTGGATTCTGCGTAGTGCGGCGGGTGCAAGCGGGGGTTTTGAACGCCGAAACAAACGGGGGAGGCGAACATGGCTGCAGATGCCGGTCTTGCTCACGTGATATCAGCCGCGGAAGCCGTCACGCTTGACGGCTTGTTCCGCGAACGCGTCAAGCACACGCCCGAGGCGGTCGCGTATCGGGATTTCAACGCGCAACACTCGAACTGGCGCGATTACACCTGGGCGCAGATCGATCACCAGGTCGCGCGCTGGCAGGCAGCGCTGGAAGGCGATGGTCTGAAGGCCGGCGATCGCGTGGCGGTGATGCTGCGCAATTCGCCCGAATGGGTGATCTTCGACCAGGCGGCGCTCGGCCTCGGCCTGATCGTGGTGCCGCTGTACACGCAGGACCGTCCGGAAAACGTCGCCTATATCCTCAACGATGCGGGTTGCAGGGTGCTGCTGTTCGGCACGCACGAGCAATGGCAAACTTTTTCCGGCGTGCGCAATCAGCTCGGCGGCCTGGTGCGCATCCTGACGGTGGAACCGCTGCCGGGCGCGGGCGACGACCCGCGGCTCAAAGCGATCGGTCAATGGCTGCCTGAGAGTGGCGGCGAGACGCGCCACGTGCCGCGCGATGCGGCCGCGCTGGCGACGATAGTCTACACGTCGGGAACCACCGGCCGGCCGAAGGGCGTGATGCTCAGTCATCGCAACATCCTGACCAATGCCGCGGCGTGCCTGCAGCTGGTGCCCGTCACGTCCAATGATTTGCTGCTGTCGTTTCTGCCGCTGTCGCATACGTTCGAACGCACCTGCGGCTACTATCTTACGATCATGTGCGGAGCCACCACCGCTTATGCGCGCTCGGTGCAGCAACTGGGTGACGATTTGCAGTCGATACGTCCGACCATGCTGATTTCGGTGCCGCGAATTTACGAGCGCGTCTATGCCGCGATCAAGGCCAAGCTCGACGCAGGCCCGCCGTTGCGCAAGCGGCTGTTCCAGCTGGCGGTCGATGTCGGCTGGGCGCGCTTCGAGCATGCGCAGGGACGCGCGGGCTGGACGCCGGGATTGCTGCTGTGGCCCGTGCTGAAGGCGCTGGTGGCAAGCAAGATCATGGCGCGTCTTGGCGGCAGGCTGCAAACCGCGTTTGCCGGCGGCGCCGCGCTGTCCCCCGACATCTCGCGCGTTTTCATCGGGCTCGGACTGCCGGTCATCCAGGGATATGGCCTGACCGAGACCAGCCCGGTCGCCTGTGGCAATCGCCTGCACGACAATGTGCCGGCCAGCGTCGGCAAGCCGATTGCGGGGGTCGAGATCAGGATCGGCGACAAGGACGCGCTGCTGATCAGCGGGCCGAACGTCATGCTCGGCTACTGGAACAATCCGGAGGCCACCCGCGCGATGATCGGCGCCGACGGCTGGCTCAATTCCGGCGATACCGCGCGCATTGACGAGCAGGGGCACGTGTTCATCACCGGACGGCTGAAGGACATCATCGTGATGTCGAACGGCGAGAAGGTGCCGCCGGTAGACGTAGAGGCGGCGATCATGCGCGACGCGCTGTTCGAACAGGTGGTGCTGATCGGCGAGGGTAAACCGTATCTGAGCGTGATCGCGGTGTTGAACGCGGACCGCTGGAACGCTTTGGCGGCGGAACGCGGCATCGCTGCCGCGGCGCCCGGCGCGTTGCGCTCGGCGCAGGTGGAGACTGTCGTGCTCGAACGCATCGCGCATCAGTTGCGCGAGTTCCCCGGCTACGCGCAGGTGCGCCGGGTGACGCTGACGCTCGAACCCTGGACGGTCGAAAACGGCATGCTGACGCCCACCATGAAGCTCAAACGCGCGAAGGTGTTTGAACTGTTCAACGCCGAGCTCGACGCGATGTACTCGGGGCACTGAAATCACTGTCCGCCATGAGTGACCTCGCAGCCACCGGCGTCGGTTTGCCCAAAGACCGCGAGCCCACGCTGCGCGTGGTACCGATGCCCGCCGATGTCGGCTACGGCGGCGACATTTTCGGCGGCTGGATCATGGCGCAGGTCGATATTGCGGGCAGCATTCCGGCGATCCGGCGCGCGCTGGGCCGGGTGGTGACCATCGCCGTCAATTCGTTCCGGTTCAGGCAGCCCGTATTCGTCGGGGACGTGGTCAGCTTCTATGCCGAGGTCATCAGGGTCGGGCGCACCTCGATCACGGTCAACGTCGAGGTCTACGCGCAACGCAACCCGGCGGAGGAAGAATGCGTGAAAGTCACCGAAGCGACGCTGACCTACGTTGCGGTCGACGGCGAGCGCCGGCCGCGTGTTGTGCCGGCGCAACAGTGACAGCTCAACACCGTTGAAAAAACGTGCCGCAGGGGTAGTATGCAGTCAGCCAGTCCAGCACCCGGTGCAGCGATCGGGATTTTCAACGAGGGGGAGATCATGAAAAAGTCGAAGCAGGTAATGCGGCTATGCGTTGCGGCGGCATTGGCGGGCGTGGCCGCGGGTTCGATTGCCGGCGGACTGGGAATTGGAACCCAGAGCGGCAGCGGTACGGGCAATGCTTTTGCCGGTGGTGCCGCTTCGGCCGAGGACGCGAGCACTGTTTGGTACAACCCCGCCGGCATGACGGCGCTGCCGGGCAAGACCAATTTCTCCATCGCGGCGCACGCGCTGAAGCCGTCATTCAAGTTCGAGAACACCGCATCGACGCTGCCGGTCGGCACTGGCGAGGGCGGCGACGGCGGCGACTGGGCGTTGATACCGCAGATGTTCGCGACGACGAAACTCACCGACAAGTGGAGCATCGGCGCGGCGTTCAACACGCCGTTTGGCCTCAAGACCGAGTATGACGCGGGCTGGCGCGGACAGGTCATCGGTCTTAAATCGGATCTCAAGACCTACAACTTCAACGTCAGTGCGGCTTACAAGCTGAATGACATGGTGTCGATCGGCGCCGGACTCAACTACCAGCGTGCCGAGCTCGACTTCAATAGCGTCACGCCCCTGGGTTTGTTCGGCCCCAAGTTGAGCGACAACAGTTTTGGCTATAACGCGGGCGCGCTGTTCCAGCTGCAGCCGCAGACGCGGTTGGGCGTGCATTACCGCTCGGCGATCAACTACCAGGCCACCGGCTCCCTGACCGCGCCGGCCGCTCTCGGTGGAAACGGCTCTGCGACAGCGGGATTTACAACGCCTAACAGCCTCTCCATGAGCGTGTTTCACGCGCTCTCGCCACGCTGGGACCTCATGGCTGATGTCACCTGGACCGGCTGGAGCCACGTGAAGCGGCTCCCCATCGTGCGCACGAGCGGGCCGCTGTCCGGCGCATTGGCGACGGCGATCACCTTCAACTGGGAGGACACGTGGCGGACGTCGATCGGCGCCAACTACAAGCCGAACGACGCGTGGAAGATCCGCTTCGGGATCGCCTACGACCAGACGCCGAGCAACGACGTCGACCGCACGGCGCGGCTGCCCGACCAGGATCGCAAGTGGATCGCGGTCGGGGCGCAGTATAAGCTCTCCAGGGCCGGCACGCTGGATTTCGGCTACGCGCACGAGTTCATCAAGGATGCCAGCGTCAACAATGCGTCCCCCTTCGGCGGCAGGTTGATCGGCAAATTCAACAACCAGGCCGACATCCTTTCGGTCCAGTACTCGCGCTCGTTCTGACCGACCGAAAGTCCGCACGAAAGCAACTCCTTCCCCCTTGACGAGGGGGAGAGCCTGCCTTGACAGGCGAGGGGGCAATTGGGATGGGGGTGAAAACGTTGCGAGTCATGGTAATTCTCACCCCCACCCTAGCCCTCCCCCATCAAGGGGGAGGGAAGCGGTTTTTTCTCCCCCGACAAGGGGGAGGGAATCAGTGCGGCGCGTGTTAAAATCAATTCCCTTCCGAAGGGATGGTCCATGCCCTCGACCCAACCGTTTATCGTGCGTAAGGCGGCAGTGCTCGGCGCTGGCGTCATGGGCGCGCAGATCGCCGCGCATCTCGTCAATGCCAACGTCGAAACACTGCTGTTCGAGCTGCCGGCGAAAGACGGCGATCCCAACGGCAATGCGCTGAAGGCGATCGACAACCTGCGCAAAATCGAGCCCAGCCCGCTGTCCGTCAGATCGAAAGCGGACTTTATCAGGGCGGCGAATTACGAGCAGCATCTCGGGTTGTTGCAGGAATGCGACCTCGTGATCGAGGCGATCTCGGAGCGCATGGACTGGAAGGCCGATCTCTACGGAAAAGTTGCGCCCCATATCGCTGAGCATGCGATTTTTGCCAGTAACACATCGGGACTGAGCATCAACCGGCTGGCGGAGGCGTTTCCGGAGACGCTGCGCCACCGCTTTTGCGGCGTGCATTTTTTCAATCCGCCGCGCTACATGCATCTGGTCGAGCTGATTGCATGCCGCGACACCGATCCGGCGCTGCTCGACGATCTCGAAAAATTCCTGGTCACCACGCTCGGCAAAGGCGTGATTCGCGCGAAGGACACGCCGAACTTCATCGCCAACCGCGTCGGCGTGTTCTCGATGCTCGCGACGATCCACCACGCGCAGCAGTTCGGGCTCGGGTTCGACGTCGTCGATGCGCTGACCGGGCCTGCGATCGGCCGGCCGAAGAGCGCGACCTTCCGTACCGCCGACGTGGTCGGCCTCGATACGTTCGCGCACGTCGTCAAGACCATGGCGGATACACTGCCGGATGATCCGTGGCACCGGCATTACGCGATTCCGGACTGGCTGCGGAAACTGATAGACGCGGGCGCGCTGGGGCAGAAAACGAAGCGGGGGGTCTACCAGAAAGTTGGCGCGGACATCCATGTGCTCGACGTTGCTTCCGGCAATTACCGGCTTTCGGCCGGCGCGGCCGACGAGCAGATTACGGAGTTACTCAAGAACAAGAACTCCGCCGAGAAGTTCGCGCAGCTGCGCGCATCAAATCATCCCCAGGCGCAGTTCCTGTGGTCGATATTCCGCGATACCTTCCATTACTGCGCGGTGCATCTGGGCGCTATCGCGGGCAGCGCGCGCGATCTCGATTTCGCAATCCGCTGGGGTTTCGGCTGGAACGAGGGGCCGTTCGAAATCTGGCAGGCGGCGGGCTGGGGCCAGATCGCGCAATGGATCGCCGCCGATATCAGCGCCGGCAAAGCGATGGCTGCGACGCCGCTGCCGGCGTGGGTCACCGCGGCGGGGCGCAGCGGCGTGCATGGGCCGCTGGGGTCGTATTCTCCGGCGTCGGACACGCCGGTCGCGCGCTCGACGCTGCCGGTTTACCGGCGCCAGTTGTTTCCCGACCGGCTGCTCGGCGAGCAGGTGCAATACGGCACCACTGTGTTCGAAACCGATGCGGTGCGTTGCTGGCATACCGGCGATGACATCGCGATCGTCAGCTTCAAGAGCAAGATGCACGCGATCGGCGATGACGTGCTCGACGGCGTATTGCAGGCGATTGACGAGGCCGAGCACAACTACGCGGCGCTCGTGATCTGGCAGACCGAGCCGCCGTTTTCCGTCGGCGCCAATCTCAAGAAGACGCCGGCGGGCGGCG
>Ga0209514_10007082_pt1 | contig 13380 bp, 9 predicted proteins | sample Subgrocontami58m_FD_187452 | JGI IMG/M metagenome (GOLD analysis project Ga0209514, IMG submission 187452) | Subsurface groundwater microbial communities from S. Glens Falls, New York, USA - GMW37 contaminated, 5.8 m (SPAdes) (version 3) | ecosystem: Environmental > Aquatic > Deep subsurface >...
TGCTTACCCACTGGGACTCATAACCCAACCGGTAAGAACTCTGGTTCTGGAGATAGCCGCTGATGGAAAGCTTGTTATCCAGCAGGCTAAAACCGTGAGCGGAAAAAGCCCCACCCGCCAGCAACATAACTGCCAAACTAAAAACCAAACCGCATCTTTTCATAAATCTCTTCCTCCTTTTAAAGTTATCAGACAAATAACTTCCCTTCTCCTTTTAACGTTCCCTGGCGAATAACCTCCCTTCTCTTTTTAAGTAAGATTTTTCAGGCTAACAACTGCCGCCGCTTACTTTAGCTTTCCTGGACATATCGCGCGACTTGAATAAATATGTCAGGGCAGGAACCAAAAATAACGCACCGAACATATTTATAAACAAGAGAAAGGCAAGCAGAAAGCCCATCTCAGCCTGGAAGCGGATAGCCGAAGCGTACCAGAAGATGATCCCGACAATTACCGTAAGGCCGGTAGTCACCACCGCCCGTCCGGTAGTAGTGAAGGCAATTTGAATAGCCAACTTAAAATCATTGTGTTTTTCAAGCTCATCATCAATCCGGCTGAGCATATAGATGCCGTAATCCACCCCCAGTCCCGCCCCGATTGCCGCTACAGGCAATACATTGATGGTCATACCCATCTTGGTAATCGCCATATAGGCCAGGGCGACATAATTAGCCGTTATCAAAGAAGCAAGCAAAATGCCTCCTCTCAAAAAAGAACGATAGGGTATCACACAAAACACGAAAACCACCCCCAGAGCAATCCAGAGGGTAAGATCTGAATACTTGCCCACCGTCTCGTCCACGGCAGCGGTAACACCCATAATGCCTCCCGCCAGCCTGAATTCCACCTTGTCGGTTGGAACGGGATAGCTGGCAAGAAATCGCTTGGCCCGTTCGATAGCCCCTCGAACCGTCTCACCCTTATGGTCTTTGAAATAGCAGATGATGTTGCCATGCTGATAAGGAATGTCGGTCCAGCGGTCGAGATCTCCGGGATCGCTCTTGGATTCAAACATCCAGAGGTAAAAGGCGATCTTTTCCCCGGACGCGGGAAGCATGGCCCACTTGGGATCACCCTCGTGGAACTCACGGTTCAGTGTTTTGACAATGGCCACCAGACTCTCAGAGCCGCCAAAACCTTCGGAAGCCGCAATATCCCGCTCAAAGGCTTCAACGGCCCGCAGCACATCCGGCTCCTTTAATGCCCCGGGGGCTTTTCCATCCAGGATAATATTCAGAGGGTTAGTACCGGGAAAAAGCTGATTGATGCGGTCATCGTCCGTGTTGTAGCGAGAATCCGGCCAGAGAAGCGACGAGCCGGGATGGGCGTCCCCCACCTTAACATGCTGGGCTATTAAAAAACTCCCTACGAGAATCACGATCCAGCTGCCCAGCACCAATGCCAGGCTGCGATGGACTCTTCCGTGCTTGACTCCTGTCATCATCCAGGCGCCGGCCTTTTCCAGGGTTTTTTCCAGCATATCCATTTTGGGCTCTGTTTTAAAGGGCGGCGGCAGATAACTGAAGAGAATAGGCGTCAGGATGCTGACCCCCAATATGGCAGAAAGCAGCCAGACGCCGGATATCCAACCCAGGCTCTGGAGCAGGGGAATGGGAATCATGCACAAGACAAACAATCCCGCTGCATCAGTGACAATGGAGGCGACGGAGGGGATGAACATGCTCTTCATTACCGCGACGGAAGCCTCTTTTGTATCTCCCAGTTCGCGATAATGTTCTCCATAACGTTCGGTCACCTGCACGGAATGGGAGATAAGCCGCGCCGCAATCACAAAGGGGATAACCATTCCCAGGGGATCGAGGTTAAATTTGGCCAGCCCCATCACCCCCAGGCCCCAAATTGTATTTAACAGTGCCAGGGCCACGGGCAGGGGAGTGAAGGCAAAATGAAATCGTTTCAGACACAGGCCTATTAACAGCAGCTCGGCCAGCACGCTGCCCATGAAGATGATAAAGGCCAGGGTGTTATTGTGATAAATCCACCCCAGCAAAGGCGGCCTCCCTGACATATAAACCTTAATGTCATCATTTTCTACCTGAGATTTAAGTTTCTGAAGAAAGTCAAACAGCTTCTTGTAATCAATGTTGTCCTTGAAATTAGCAATGATGAGGGCCGCATTGCCCGTAGCCGAAACCAGCTGCCCCCGTACAGACGCATTGGCAAAGATGTTGTCCCTTAAGCGAGCAAGCTCCTCGTCTGTCTGGGGGACCCCTTTCTCAAAAAAGGCACGGATATCCATCCCCCCCTCTATACCACGGATATTCTTCACTTTTTCTCTGGCAATGGAAATCACCTGGGCGGGAACCGCATCAGGATAAAACTTGATTTCGTCGGTCATAAACTTAAATTTATTCAGAAACTCCGCGTTAAAGATGTCTCCCTTCTTGGTTTCCACGGCCAACACCATCGTATTGGCGCCCCCAAACATCTCCTGAAATCGCGCTTGTATCTGCACATAGGGATGTTGAGGAGGAAGAGTGCTTTCGAGGACGGTCTTGAAGCCTAACCCCTTCATGGTATAAAGAAGAACTCCTGTGAGCACCAGGGTAGCTATTAAAATGGGCAAACGGTGCCTTATAACAAATCGGGAAAATCGTTCCATTGTTGCTTATCTCCCTTCTTTCTTCGATGGTACTTGTTGTCTAAAAACCATGCCCTTTTCACCTGCTAAAAATATCTCACCGGAGGAGTTGCCCGCCAGCCCGTAATGCCAGCTAAGCGAAACTTCCGGCGGAAGGGGAACAAGCTGCCAATTTTGCCCCTGATCGGCGCTCACAAGGAAGGCGCCGCGCAATCCCGCCGCATACCATTTACCGTTAATGAACTTAACCCGGTAGAGGTGGTTGGCGGTAAGGGGGGTAATGTTTTTCCACGTCTTTCCTCCATCCTGGGTCCTTAACATACAACCGCTTACACCCACTGCCACCCCGATTTTATCATCCTGAAAGTCCAAGCTGTAAAGGGTAGGTCTCAACGCCCCGAGAGACTCGATGTCCAGTATCTCCTCCGCTCTCTTCAAGACGCTGGTCCAACTGGCGCCCCCATCGGAGGTTGTCATAACGGAGCCAAACTCCCCTACCACGAAACCCCTTTTTTCATTCAGGAACCTCACTCCTTCCAGCAACAAGTCCGCTTCACCGCTCGGCTGGGCCTGCCAGCTAGCGCCTCCGTCCTGGGAATGGAGGATGGTGCCGAACTCCCCCACCGCCCAGCCCTTTTGGGGAGTAACGAAGTAAACCCCCAAAAGGTAATTGGTGGTGCCGCTGACTTGCGGCTTCCAGGTCAGCCCACCATCAGCTGTAGCAAGGATAACGCCATTACTGCCCACCGCCCAGCCATGGTCGGCGTCAGGGAAGGAAATAGACGCCAGCAGCTCCTTTGTCCCGCTGGGCACCTGCTTCCATTTACTTCCGGCATCCTCACTTACTAAAATCGTCCCGTAGTATCCAACGGCGACCCCTCGCTTACCTGTAAAGCAGAGATCGTAGAGCGGATCACGGGGCTGTGCAAAAGCCTCCGCTGCAGAAAACAACAGCACCACACACGCCAAAGACGAAAACACACTGAAGCGACTTTTAAACATACCCCTCTCCTCCTTAAATGCCCTGCATAGTATATCAATGCACAACTGCGGCTTCTTAATGCCTTCTTTTCGCTGTGTCAAGGGAAAAATTAACCAAAGAGAGGGATAATCTAACACCGTCATGCAGATGGCACGGGTAGCATGGGCATATCACCTGCTGCGCCATCAGGTCTGTCAATGCAGCGTTTTGCGGCGGGGACGTTAACGAGATCGAGAGGGACATCGGAAATTCTCTCGAGGCAGCCGTTTCCCACAATAAACGAAACTTCCAGCCCGACAGCGCCGATGCCGGGAAAGACAAACTTGGGCTCACAAGCGAAAACCATGCCCGCCTCGAGTGTCCGGCGGTGACGGGCTGTAATGACGGGCAACTCGTTCATCTCCAGCCCGAGTCCATGACCGACAAAGGATACCTGACCTTCTCCGTGCCCCATGAAATGCTCTTCCAGACCCGCCTTCCTCACCACCCGACAGGCTCGCTCGTAGAGCTCCGTGGAATTTACCCCCGCTTTGCCGAATTCGGCGGCATCTTCCAGGATTTCCCGTGCCACCTCATATGGTTTCCGGAAGATTTCCCGCATTTCGCCCGCTACGAACACGCGCGTTTCATCCGTCACGTAACCATTATAGCCGCTGCCATAATCGATGATAACGGGAATGCCTCGCTGCACCGGGAGCAAGGACGGCCCTTGAGGCATGGCCGGAGTAACGCCGAGGCCGGCGATGGGGCCGTCCCAAAAGGAGGGTATGCCACTCGAATAGCCGGCAAAAACGCACATCGGCATCATTTCCTGGTTAAAGCCCCGGATCCGCGGGAATCCCTGATGGCCGCGGATTCTTCCCTCGGCCACCAGAAGAGCCTGTATTGCCACTTCGCTTACACCCTCCCGAATCACCTCCTTTGCCCGGTTATAAACATGGGAAAAGATGGCGCCCGACTTCCTGATCTGTGCAAGTTCGTAGGGGCTCTTCAGCATCCTCAGTTCTCTGATCAGGGGCGAAATATCCACAAAGTTATCGCACCCCATAACGCTTTTGAAGCGCTCAAAGACTGTGACCGGAACCACATCTAACTCCATACCGCCCCTTCCCTGCAGGATATTCTTCGAAACAAGCGTGGCTTTTGCCTCCCTGTTGTTTTTGATGGGAATTATCTCCAGGGGCGTATCCAGCTTCGCCCTGGTCACACTTTTTTCAATAAAAAGGAGCGGGTCATGATCAGGGGCAACGGCTAACATCCCCTTTTGGAGCGTGCCGGTGAAATAAAACATATCAACATTTTGCATGATGATCGCAAAATTGATGCCCCGTTTCACCATCACTTCTTTTAGGCCGTCGATTCTCCGACTTATTTCCTGTCTGCCGGGGGGGGTAAAAGCCCCCAGCCGTTGCAGCATATTTTCCATCGCGCCGTGCCTTTCCTCTTCCGCTCATGCCTCTGGCTGGAGCGGAAAGCCCCAATTAAAAACAATATCCGATGCCTCCTAACAACACATCGGTATCCCGATTATAGTCTGTCATGGTTCTATGCCAGGAAATACGGGTTATCCATTGCGGTTTATGGGGTCGGGATGTCCCTCGTTCAGCCATCCTGCGCTCCAGGCGACATAACGCCCGAGACTTCGCCGGTACTCAACCATCCAGGATGTCGCATTCTCCGAATTTCGGCTGTTCACAATCGTCTGACCCCCGAAAAATGTAATCTCATTTTGCGGGGTGTCTGCCGTTTTGAGTGTTGACGGGGGCGACTGAGCCGGCAAACGGATGGCTTCAAGCTGATAGCCGATGCCCGCCAGTATTGAAAAGGTGTCGATGCTCCGTGCTGTTTATCCATAAACTCAGCGCTTCGAGCAATTCCTTTACCTTCGACCTGGTATGGTCGTCTGTGAGACGTCCCTTCCCATCAAACTGTTTGTCGGCAAAAGGCACCATGACCTCAGGTCTGTTGAGAGGATGCATGTTGAAAAATACCAGTGTTTGACGCAAATGATACTGGGCCCGCGACGTTCCCAGCATGCCGATGGATGCTCCCATGATGGCTGCGGGCTTGCCGTCGAACGGATTGTCGCCGTATGGCCTGCTGGCGGCATCAAGGGCGTTTTTCAGAACGCCCGGCACGGAATAGTTGTATTCCGGGGTGGCAATGAGAATGCCATCGGCGGCCCTTATTTTTGCCTTGAATTCCTGCAACCTTTCGGAAGGCTGATTTTCCAGGTCCTGATTGAACGGAGCGATGCCTTCCAGGTCAAAGATTTCAAGATCAACGTCACCGGGAAGCACCTCCAGGGCTGCCCTCAGCAGTGATTTATTGAACGAGTTTTTTCGTAAACTCCCTGCGAACCCAAGAATAGATACTTTTTTGCTTTTTTGTTCCTGCCTGTTCACCATGTTCGTCGCTCCTTTCTTTTTTCCCCCTTCGGTTTTGGATATCATATCATAATCTATTATTCCTTTACAGGTAATAGGTTATCACCTTCCGAAGCACCCCCGCCCAGCGCCTTATAGAGCGTCACCCGATTGGCGAGCCGGGCGAGTTGGAGATCAATCATGCCCTGTTGAGCTGCATACAGGGAACGCTGAGCTTCAAGAACGCCCAGGTAGCTGTCAATCCCCTTTATAAACCTGGCATTAGAGAGGCGATAGGTTTCCGCAACGGCCTCGACCAGCGATTGTTGCGCCGCGATCTGTTGGTCCAGTGTACCCTGCGCGGCCAGGGCATCGGCCACTTCGCGAAAGGCCGCCTGGATCGCCTTCTCGTATTGGGCCACAAAGATTTCCCTTTCCACTTTCGTAACATCATAGGCTGACCAGGTACGGGCATCAAAAATCGGGACGGCGATCTGCGGCGCGAAACTCCATGTACCCGAACCGCCTTTGAAAAGGCCGGACAAGTCGGCGCTCGCGGTTCCGATGGCGGTTGTCAGGGAAATGCGGGGGAAGAAAGCCGCCCGGGCAGCGCCGATATTGGCGTTGGCCGCCTTGAGCCGATGTTCCGTCGCCAGCACGTCCGGCCGGCGCAGGAGCAGTTCTGAGGAACGGCCGGAAAATATCTCCCGGAGAGGACTGACACTGGCCAGATCGGACGGCAAAAGCGGCGGCGACAGAGGAGAGCCGACGAGAAGATGCAAGGCGTTTTCATCTTGCGCCACCAATTGCGTGTAGCGGGCGACGTTTACCCTGGCAGCATCCGCCTGGCTTTGCGCCCGACGGAGATCCAACTGGGACGCGAGCCCGACGTCATAACTTTTCCGGATCAACTGGTAGGAGGCTTCCTGCGTTTCCAAGGTGGATATCACCAGTTTGAGGGCTTCCCGGTCCGCCGCAAGGGCGAGGTAAGCGTTGGCCACAGCGGACACCAGCAGTATCTGGGCGCCGCGGCGGGCTTCATCCGTGGCGAGGTATTCTTCCAGCGCCCGATCCTTCAGGCTCCGGATACGGCCGAAGAAATCTATTTCCCAGGAACTGATCCCAAGATTGACGCCGTATCGTTCGGCGGTCCTCGCGCTTCCGGTATATGAAAGATCGGCCGGGACACGTTCCTTGCTCCCGCCCCCGACCGCATCGACCGTCGGCAGAAGTTCGGCCCGTTGAATGCCGTACAGGGCGCGCGCGCGCTCGACATTCAAAGCCGCCAGCCGCAGATCGCGGTTGCTGTTCAAGGCAGTCTCAATGATCTGTTGCAGGCGTTCATCGGTGAAGAACTCCCGCCACGGCAACTCCGCCACCGGTGGCGTAGATGCGGCGGACTTCGTTTCCTGGTAGGCCGCACCAGTCGGCCAGTCGGCAGGGACGGGATTGACAGGCCGCCTGTAGGCCGGGGACAGGGTACAGCCGCTCAAGCCAAGGAACGCTCCCAGAAAGAGGCACAGGATTGCTTTTTTACCTTTCATCAGATCACCTCCGGGGTCTTGGTGGTAGCAGGAGATTGTCCAGGGGGTAGGGACGGTTTCCTCATGAACAAACGGGATGTAAGGACAAAGAACAAGGGGATGAAGATTAAATCGATGAAGGTGGCCGAGAGCATGCCGCCGGCAACAGCAGTACCAATGGCGCTCTGTGCCCCGGCGCCGGCGCCAGTTGCAATGGCCAGCGGGAGGACACCGAAGAAGAAGGCAAGCGAGGTCATGATGACCGGTCGAAAACGTAAACGCGCTGCTCCCAGGATAGCATCGACCAGGTTGGCCCCTTGTGCCATCTGATCTCTGGCAAACTGGATAATAAGAATGGCGTTTTTTGTCGATAGCCCGAGGGTGGTGAGAAAGCCGATCTGGAAATAGACATCATTGGGGAACCCCCGCAGCGAGGTGGCCAGTATCGCGCCGAACACACCCAGCGGCAACATCAGCATATTGGCGATAGGAATGGACCAGCTTTCGTACAGCGCTGCCACGCACAGAAAAATCACGAGGATGGAAAATCCGTAAAGAACAGGCGCCTGGGAACTGGCCATGCGCTCCTGGTAGGAAAGCCCTGTCCAGTCAAAGCCAATTCCCTGCGGCAGCTTTGAAGCGAGTTCTTCCATTGCCTGCATCGCCTCACCGGTGCTTCTACCTGGCGTCGGCGCACCCCAGATGTTTATAGAAGAAAAGGCGTTGTAGCGCTCCAGCTGGGGAGAGCCATACATCCAGTGTCCGGAGGCAAAAGAAGAAAAGGGCGCCATATTTCCCATGTTATTGCGAACATAAAGCTTTTTCAGGTCCTCAGGCAACATGCGCTGCGGGGCGTCCGCCTGAGCGTACACCCGCTTGACCCGTTCGGCCTGGATAAAGTCATTGACATAAGCGCCGCCAAAGGCCGCGGCAATTGTGTTATGGATGGCGTTGATGGGAATTCCCAAAGCGCCGGCCTTTTCCCAATCCACGTCGATGTGGTACTCGGGTACGTCTTCCATCCCGTTGGGCCGTACCGCCATCAGCCGCTTGTCCTGTGCGGCCATGCCGAGGAGTTGGTTGCGGGCGCCCAGCAGGGCGGCGTGCCCCAGGCCGCCGCGATCCTGCAACTGAAAATCAAACCCCGCGGCATTGCCTAGCTCGATGACCGACGGCGGCGGGAAAGCGAATACCATAGCGTTACGGATCTTTGAGAACCTCCCCATGGCCCTGCCGGCTACGGCCTTGACTTTCAGATCAGGCCGCTTGCGCCGTTTCCAGTCCCTGAGCTTGGCAAATCCCAGGCCCAGGTTCTGCCCCTGGCCGCCAAAACTGATACCTGGGACGGCCATGAAGGATTCCACCGCATCCTTCTCCTGCGTCAGAAAATAGTCTCTGACCTCAGCCATGACCTTTTGGGTCTGCTCCAGGGTGGAGCCGGACGGAAGGTTCGCCTGAACCAGCAGGATTCCCTGATCTTCATCCGGCAGATAGGAGGTGGGCATCCGTTGAAACAAATACCCCACCGCAGCCACAATCAACACGTACACGAATGCGTAACGCAGTTTTTTTGCCAGAACGTGGCCGACCAGTTTTACATACAGGTCTCTGAGCCGGAAAAAGACGCGATCAAACCATCTGAAAAAGGGGCGCATAAAAGGATTCGCATTGTCTGACGGTTCATGCCCTGCCGGCACCGGTTTGAGGAATGTGGCGCAGAGAACCGGGGTCAGGATCAGGGCGACAACCACGGAGAGGAGCATAGAAGAAATGATCGTCACGGAAAACTGGCGATAGATGACGCCGGTGGAACCGGGAAAAAATGCCATGGGGCCGAACACCGCCGCAAGCACCAGCCCGATGCCGATCAGGGCGCTGGTGATCTGGTCCATGGACTTGGCGGTGGCCTCCCGGGGCAAAAGCCCTTCTTCTGCCATGATCCGTTCCACGTTTTCCACCACCACGATGGCATCGTCCACCAGGAGGCCAATGGCCAGCACCATGGCGAACATGGTCAGCATGTTGATGGAAAATCCAAAAAATTCCAACGCCGCGAAGGTACCCAGAAGCACCACCGGCACCGCAATGGTCGGTATCAGGGTGGCCCGAATGTTGCCCATAAACAGGTACATGATCACAAAAACCAGCAGAATGGCCTCGAAAAGGGTCTTGACCACCTCCTCAATGGCTACCCTGGTAAAGGGGGTGGTATCGTAAGGATAAATCACCTTCATGCCGGCGGGGAAATACCGGTTCATTTCTTTCATTTTTGCTTTAATTCTATCCGCCGTGGCCAGGGCATTGGCGCCGGGGGCCATGCGGATGGCCATGGCAGCGGCGGGCTTGCCATTGTAATTTGGCTCGATATCGTAGCGTTCGGTACCCAGTTCCGTGCGTCCGATGTCCCTGATACGTACCACGGAGCCGTCCGGATTGGTGCGAAGGGGGATGGCAGCAAACTCCTCCGGGGTTTTGAGCATATGCTGGACGATGATGGAGGCGTTCAGGCGCTGACCCGCCGTAGCCGGCGTCCCGCCGAACTGGCCGGCGGAGACCTCCACGTTGTAAGCCCGCAGCGCCATGATGACATCTTCCATCGTCAGATGATAATCGGTGAGTTTGTCAGGATTGACCCAGACCCGCATGGCATACTGGGTGCCGAAATTCTCTACTTCGCCCACACCCGGCACCCGCGACAGCACCTTCTCCAGGTTGGATTGGGCATAGTCCCGCAGGTCTTCGGAATCCATACTGCCGTCTTCGGAGATCAGTCCCACCAGGATCAGGTAATTTTTGGTGGATTTGCTCACCTTGACGCCTGAACGCTGGACCACGTCCGGGAGGCTTGCCATAGCAAGTTGGAGCTTGTTCTGCACCTTGGACCAGGCAATATCCGGATCGGTGCCCGGCTTAAAGGTCAATTCGAGGCGGGACGCACCGGATGAAGAACTGGTGCCTGAAAGGTAGAGCATATCATCCAAGCCGGTCATTTTCTGTTCAATGATCTGCGTGATGGTGTTTTCCACAGTCTCCGCCGATGCGCCCGGGTAGAAGGAGTCAATGGCAATGGAGGGCGGAGCGATGGGCGGATACTGGGAAATAGGCAGATTGTAGATTGCCAGGCCGCCCAGCACCATGATAATGATGGCGATGACCCAGGCGAAGACCGGACGATCCAGGAAAAATTTCGACAACATCACGCGCCTCCGTCAATTCGCTTTTGCTGGGGGAAGGGTCGTATTTTTACGTTCCCCGCGCTTCATTTCGCTGCCGGCTTCAAAAGGGATCACCTTTACGGAAGCGCCGGGTTGCACCTTTTGCATCCCTTCGACGATCACCCGCTCGCCAGGCGCCAGACCTGACAAAACAAGCCAGGCATTGCCGATGGCGCGATCAAGCGTCAACATCCGCTGCTGGACCTTGCCCGCAGCATCCACGATCAACGTGAAAGGGTTTCCCTTGTGATCGCGTGATACGGCCTGCTGAGGAATCAGGAGGGCCTTGGGATTGACCCCTTCTTCCACCACCGCCCGCGCGAACATGCCCGGCAGCAAAACACTCTGCGGATTGGGAAAGACAACCCGCAGCATAACCGATCCGGTCGTCGGATCGACCGTGACGTCGCGGAATTGAAGCGCCCCTTCCCCGGGATATGGGGAGTTGTCTTCCAGAAGGAGGCGGACCTTGTTCCGGATTTCTCCGTTGCGACGGAACCCGCCATCCTCCGCACGGCGTCGCAAGCGCAGCACTTCGGTCGTGGCTTGGGGCACATCCACGTATATGGGATCAAGTTGCTGAATGGTCGCGAGGGGCAGAGGCTGATAGGCCGCCACCAAAGCGCCCTCCGTGATGTTGGATCTTCCGATGCGGCCCGAAATAGGGGCAGTGATGGCGGTGTATCCCAGATTGATGCGGGCTGTCTCGACTGTGGCCTTCCCATACCGGATATCCGCCTCCGCTTGTTTCAGTGCGGCAGCCGCATCGTCGTAAGCTTGCTCGCTGACCGCGTTATCGGCCAGCAATTCCCGCAAGCGATCTGCCCTTGACCGGATCGCGGGCAGATTGGCCTCAGCCCTGTTGAGCGCCGCCGTGGCATTATCCCGCGCCGCATGGAAGGGAGCCGGATCGATTTGGTAGAGTGCCTGGCCGGCCTTCACATCGGCGCCTTCTGTAAACAGGCGTTTCTGGATGATGCCGCTCACCTGAGGGCGCACTTCCGCGACCCGATTGGCGGCTGTCCGCCCGGTCAATTCTGTCGTGATTACCAACCGCTGCGGTTGCATCGTCACAACGGCGACTTCCGGCGGACCGCTCTGCGGCGGGCCGATCGTGGCGCTCTGCTGTTCGCAGGCGTTCAAGATCAATAGACCGGTAAGAACACCCCCGGCGGCAATTCGTCTGGCTCTGTCATAAACCTGCATGCGATACCTCTGTCATTTCAAATTTGGCACCCCAGCATCGATCACGTCCGGATCATGACGTTTTGATAATGGGTAAAACACGGTAAACATTACTTTAAATAAACATATAAGCATCATATTTCGATGGCTTCCCAGCAGGCCTCTGCAATCTGCCGAATCAGGGCTTCGTTCAGGTTTACCAAACAGAGGATATGATCGCGCATCAGGGCAATCAGGGGACCGAAGGCCAGGGCAAACAGTACTGCCTTCGGAAACTCCTTGAGAACCTGCTGCTCAATTCCCTGCTCAAAAATGTCCATCAGGATATCGTGATTGCCGGACTTGCCCAGAAGTCTGTCCCTGTGCAGGGAAATCCCGTACGGAGAGTTGTAGTACTGCTCCATATAACGAAAATGAAGGGGGTTCGTTATGAAATACTGAAGTAGTTCCCTGATCAGGTAGAGAAATCTTTCCCGGAGGGGCCTCTCGGAAGGATAGCCTTCCCGGAGAAAGGCCATGATTTTGTCTTCCAGATCCCGGTGCAACTCGGTGATGAGTATGTCCTTGCTCTCGAAATAACGATAGATCGTTCCGGCGGCCACGCCTGCCTTGGCGGCGATCTCGACCATCGGGGTGCGATGGAAACCCTGTTCCGCAATGAGTTCGAGGGCTGCTTGCATGATATTGAGGCGTTTATCTGATGTTTTCATGGTTAAATCCTCGCCCGTAAAATGAGTGAACGTTCATTTCGCGAGTCAGCCTATCTCAGAAAAACGGCGCTGTCAACAATCTTATTGTTCTTCTTGCAGGTATGGGTGGTTATTCGAATGAACCTGGGTTAAGTAATTATGATATTTGAGGTAATTGCAAAAGCCCCACATTGCCATTCCCGCGACGTTTTGGGACGGGAATCCAGCTTGCAACCGCTTAACACTATGGATGCCCGACAAGGGAATTCGGACCTGACAGAGCGTTTTGCAATTACCCCAGTTGTTAGTCTTCCAGAATCTTCTTCACAATGTCTTTCTTCCATTGCAGCCGATGCTTCAACTCTTCTTCCATCACCCGTTTCTTTTCCGCATCTTCACCTTCGGACTCGGCAAGCATGGAGCGCAGCATATGGCCTCTTCTCGCCCCCAACCTCTTGGACTCAAAATAGGTCACTTCGTCATCTTCGTCTTCTCTTGCGGTTATCTTGACAAACCACTCCTCATCAAGAAAACCGGATCGCAACTGAATGTGCAAACTATCCCATCCTTCCTGGGGAGAATTTGACACTTCAAATTTTGCCTTGAACTGTTCTCTTGTATCCTCATCTTGAAGGGTCTCACTGATAATCTCGCCCCCCGCCAGATATTTATACGCCTCTTCCTTCTTATCGGCGGCAATAAAAATAGTATAAGCTTTCATTCTAACTATACCCTCCTTTTTCGAGGCCCCCTCAATCCATAGTAACGGGCGCCTGCGCAATATCCAGTTTCTTCCACAGGGCCACCACCCGGTTCCG
>Ga0209514_10007085_pt1 | contig 13376 bp, 4 predicted proteins | sample Subgrocontami58m_FD_187452 | JGI IMG/M metagenome (GOLD analysis project Ga0209514, IMG submission 187452) | Subsurface groundwater microbial communities from S. Glens Falls, New York, USA - GMW37 contaminated, 5.8 m (SPAdes) (version 3) | ecosystem: Environmental > Aquatic > Deep subsurface >...
CGTGCACCCGGTCACAACTCGGATCGTTGGCCACGCAGTTATTGATCGTCGTCACCCACCCCGCAAAGCCCGGGGCGTCAGGCTCACGACCAAGGAAATCGAGATAGTGCTGCCGTACAAAAAACTCGGTCGTATCGATCGCGTTCACATGCCCGCCGCTGTTCATCGTCGCGGTGAACGATGCTTCCGTGTGGACGCCCAGCAAACTAAACGATCGATTCGCGGGACTGAACGTGTAGTTGGCACGCGAAGGCGTCACCGTATAGAAGCCGTTCGTCTCGACACTGTCGAAACTGTAACGACCGGCAGAATCAGTGATTGCCTCTCGCAACTCGGTGCCGCTCAGATTGATGGCCGCACCACTAATTGGCGCACCATCGCCATCAGTGATCGTCCCGCCAATGGAACCGTTGGTGGCCGTCGGGCCGGTGCAAATTCCCGTAAAGACCTGCGCCGCCCGGATCATGTAATTGCCGGTGGTCACGTTTGTGAAAGTCGTTCCTCCATTAGTCGACCGGTAAGAGCGACTCACCGGACCGTTAGTGTCGATCGCAATGGCAAAACTACCAGCCGGGTTCGTGGGGTCTTGAAATCCAACCACAAAATCGCCGGCCGTGATCTTGATTGGAATGGGCAAAGTGTAAGTGGTAAATCCAGGCTGCGCGCCAGCCGTCGCCGCGAATGTCTGGAAAGCAGTGCCATCAATGTTCGCACCACCGCCGGCATTAATCCCGGCCACAACGTTGATAACAGTGCCGGCCGGAAACAACTGGAAAGGATCCCAGAAAATCGAGATTTGATTCAGGGTCGCGGGATAAGCCCCCGGCGTCAGGCGGTTCACGTAATACGCACCGGTCCCAGAACTGCTTGCCGTTTCAACCCCGCCGTCATCAATAGTGAGCGCGACCGGCGGATTAGGACAGACGTTGTAACCGGCGGTCAGAAGGTCTCCACAACCGCCCTTCGACAGCGTGATGGGTCCGCCCACGGCCCCAGCCGGAACGTTGGTCGTGATCGTTGTATTGTTAACCACAGTGAAAACTGCGGCGACGTTATTCGTGAATTTTACTCCGGTGACGTTGCCACCGTTTGTAAAGTTAACGCCAGTGATTGTCACCGCGCTGCCGATATTGCCGACCTTGGGGCTAAAGTCGCTCACGGCAGGGCAAGTGTCGGCGGGCACGAGGGTGAAGTTAGCGTCCGAAATGTCAAAGAAGATGTTCCCTACGGCCTCGACCTTGACGCGCGCGGTGCTGCTGGTGATGCCGTTGGGAAGTGTGACTGCTTCGGTGCCGTCATTGGCAGTGCTGGCGTTCAGCACGATTGGAAAAGTATTACCGCCGTCAGTCGAGAGCGTGATCTTGACGTTCGCGGTGCTGACCGGAGCCGCGTTCGTATTGTTGACGCTCCAGGTCACGGTCTGGGCGCCGCTTAACGTGCCGCCGCCATTGGGTGCGGTCACGGCAAACGGTCCCGAGGCGCCGTCAACGGTGATGGCGACTGAACTGTCATTCACGCCGCCGAAGCCGGCGCGATTGTCACGGACGGTGGCTCGGAAGTTCATCGTGCGTGACACGCTGGGCAAATCCTCCGCCGTCCGGAATCCTCCGACCGTGGCCGGAGGTACGTTTGCATTATTAAGAATGTAGGTCAGACTTGGAAACGTTCGTGATGTGCCCTTGACCGGCGAGAAGACGCGGAAAAGCGGGCGGGTTGTCCCTACACCATCGCCGGCCTGATCGCCGTAAGGCGGATTACACAGATTGCCCGCGAGCGTGCAATCTGTTCCGCCCGCTGCATCAACCTGTTCCCAGATGAAGGTGAGATTCGGAATATCGCCGGCGTCGGCGTCACTGCCGGTGGCAGTCAGCGTAAAGGGTGTCTGTCTAGGGATCGTTCTTGCTGTTCCGGCGTTAACGGTCGGAATATTGTTACCAGTGGCCGTGGTCACCGCGCAGCCCGCGCCGGCGCCGGCGAGAAACGTACTGATTTCCGCAAACGTACCGGCGTGCCAGCGCAAGTCGCGCGTGTTCGAGATATTGTCGGTCGCCGCGCAAATTCCGACATAGGACAAAATTGTAGTGCCGCTGCCCGGTTCGACGGCGGCAGCTCCATCGCGATTGTCATTAGGTCCATTGCCAGGTCCACAGGATCCAGTAATCGCGTTGTGGGTATGATTCCCGCCGAACTGATGGCCGAGTTCATGCGCCCACAGCCCTACTGAGCCTGAGTTGCCGGCCGGCGCGGTCATCCCGCTCGCGCCACCACCTTTACACGCCCCAGGCTGGGCGTTGCAAAGAGTGTCCCGACACACGACGCTCACGAAAGCTATGCCGCCGCTGTTTGTTCCCAAAACGTGTCCGATATCATAGTTGGCCGGCAACACCTTAGTATCAAGATCGGGTCGCACCTCATTGAGCATCGTAGAGGTGGTGCCGTTGGTGTACGGGTCATTCGCGCCGGTACATGCCCCGCCGCAGGTCACATTATCACCCGCGTAAATGACGTTCGGAGCGGCAACCAGGTTCATATGACTTGAGAGTTCGCGCTCCCAGATGGCGTTGATGCCGGTAAGAAACGTATTGATTGCGGCCGTGGAGCCGGCGACCGTGTTGCCGCCGACCAGCACGCAGAACTCATTGGTGGCCGCGACTGCGAGTCGATAAGTGCGCAACTGCGTGCCGACTGCAACCTCGGTCCTTACCCGGCCCACTGGTCCAGCCTTCATGGTCTGCTGCTGATCGGTTACGCTGCACTCAAAAGCTTCACCCTGATCGTAATAGCTGGCATAGGTCGTGATGTCTGCCTGGTGTGGCGGCAAAATGTTAACCGCGTGATCGGGCGAAAGCACGAGCGCATGAAAGCCAAGCGGAGTCCAGTCAAAGCGCACCGTCGCTGCGCCGTCTTCAATCCCCTGTCCGCGATAGCTCTTAATCTCAGGGTAACGAGCCACCAACTCGGCATCCATTACCGGCGACTCTTCAATGTGAAAGCGCTGAAACGAACCGTCGGGCATCGGCAGCGACAGCACAGCCGGACTCTCGCGAAGATCTCCGGTGCGTTCCATCGGGGCGCGCGCAAGTTGCTGCGCCAGCGCATCCTTGTTAAGCCTTAAGACCTGATAGGAATCTGCAGGTGGCGCCTGCCAGTCCGCGGCAGCAACTGAACTGCTATCGATCGTTTGCCAAACACCATCTCTGGATTGCGGCCGCGGTGCCGCGGGCGCATTCATACCCGCGTCCCACAATGTTTTTGTTAAGTCTTGATTGCCTAAGTAACTTCCCAGCGGCGAAACGGCACTCTGACCTTCAGATGAGGATCCCGCGACCTGAGGTCGAGCACTTTGTTTCTGCTTCCCGTTCGAGCCCGTCACCGTCCAGGGCGAGGCTACCGCCAGCAACAAACCGCACGCAAAGAGGATTCCGATACACCACATAGCTTTGTAGTGTGTCCGCTCGCTAGTCTGCGCGCCTTTAGCTTTGGATTGGTGATTGTTTCTGCTCTGGTTGCTGGAAAACATAGGGAAGCTCCTCCTCGGTGACCGCACTTGCTTTGAAGCCGCGTCGCAGAATTCGCAGCGCGAAAAGAATCTTGGGTGGCAACTGAACACCAGAAAGCGAACGGTCGCGAAAAGTCTCGCGACTCGTCATCGTTTCATCGCAGTTATGATGTGTTCACCGCCAATCGATCGTGAGGAATCTACAGCCCTCATCGTTTCCCGTCAAGGAGAACTTTGAAAGACTCGAAGAATAGTGATCGGCAGTGATTGGCAAGGTAGGTGTCCAGTCGCTGTGAACTCACTAGCCCGCATTATTCATGAATGAGTTTTGCATCATGAGTCCGCGCAGCGGACGGACGAAAATAGCCCAGCGATTCATCGCTGGGATCAGGTCGTTATATCAATCGCAGCCCGCAAAGCGGGTGACAGACCGTTAGGCTAATCGCGTGCTCGCCGCGAGTGAATTTCTGTCGCCCGTTTCACGGGCTCGGCCTGCTCCAGGAGCTTAACCTGAAAGACAGTTGCTACTATCGGTCGTCCGCTCTGCGGACTGCCCGCCGTGACTGCTTTCATGAATGATGCGGGCTAGTTACTTCGCTGGCAAACGTCACCTGATTGTGGCTAATCAGTCTTCCCCAAAATGGATTGGGGAAAGCACTGGCGGCCCGGTACTAAGAGCAAAGCGCTATGCGGTAACCAGCACCCTTGGCTCTTGCCCCCGTGGCTCTTTGCCCTTAGCCCTCTGCTCGTTAGGGTGCGAAGCGATTGCGATACTCGGTTGAGTTAACAAAGCCGTCAACCATTCGGCGCGCGCTGCCCGTCCGATCAAGCTCAGCTATCCAAGTCGTATACATGGCATCCGGGTCGCGGTGGAGGTAACCAAAATACTCCATCACCACAAACGCCTGGTTGTAATACTTCTGATAGACCTCACCGCTCTCGGCAATCGTGCGCAGTACCTGCGCCCGCGTGGCCGTCCGATTGTTGAGGGCGTCGACGAGTGACTGACGATTCGCGACGTTGACTCCCGCCGTATTCATTAGCTGGTCGACATACGCCGCGTTACCCAGTGAGTTGTATCTTCCAGCAAATGCCGGCCGCGACATAAAGTCATCGATCAGCCGGGTCTTCGCCGCTTCCAACTGATCGTTGGTCAGGAAACCGCTGACCCGTGCCAGGTCAGGCGTGAACTCAGCGTAATCGGGTTTGCGTCCGAGCGCCGTCGCGTAGAAGCGATAGGCAAAGTACCCACGCTCCTGAAATTCCTGCGAGCGGAAGAAGCTCTCGGAAACGTGCACCCGGTCACAACTCGGATCGTTGGCCACGCAGTTATTGATCGTCGTCACCCACCCCGCAAAGCCCGGGGCGTCAGGCTCACGACCAAGGAAATCGAGATAGTGCTGCCGTACAAAGAACTCAGTCGTATCAATAGCGTTACTGCGATCGCCATTTGCTGAGGCGGTGAACGACGCTTCCGTGTGCACGCCCAACGAGCTGAAACTGCGACTGGCCGGCGTGAACGAATAGTTCGCTCGTGAAGGCGTCACCGTATAGAAGCCGTTCGTCTCGACACTGTCGAAACTATAGTGCCCGGCAGCATCCGTGATCGCTTCACGCAACTCAGTGCCGCTCAGAGTGATCGTCACGCCACTAATTGACGCACCACCGCCGTCAGTGATCGTGCCGCTAATCGTGCCGTTGGCGGCTGCGGGTGCGCTGGTTGCGATCTCCCAGATGCCGCGGCCGTGAGTTCCGAGTCGCAGGATGCGGTTGGGATTACCCTGGCCTAACTGTTCCTGAAAGGCGATATCGAAAATCGGCACAACCGGCAAGGTGTTGGTCGGATTGAAAACCGCCCAAGTCGTGCCACCGTCCGTCGATCGATAAACTCCGATGTCGGTTCCGAGGTAGATGCTGGTTCCCGCTAAGGGCGCCACGGCGCTACGGCGATCGACTGCGATTGCGTTAATCGGAATGTCCGGCAGACCGGTACTCATCGCTACCCATGTGCCTGCTCCGCCGGCCAGATTAGTTGTCTTAAAAAAGTGAGTAAACGGAGTCCCGGTGGTTCCGAACCCGCCGTAAGCCACATAAGCAGTCATGGCGGCTGCACTGGTGTTATTCGGATCAACCAGGACCTTACCAACGGTCACACCCGCAGGCCTTCCGGCCGGTGACACATCGGTCAGAACGGCTGAGCCGGTTGTTGTCATCCAGACGGTGCCATCTCTCATTCCTACCAACCGCACCAGGTCGTTACCCAGCCCAACGCTGATCGTAGTCATTTCAGTTCCCGCGCCGGAAATCGGCCCCTGACTGACAAGTTGCATCGTGTCGCCACCATTAGCCGAACGGTAAAGACGATCGGTGCCGAAATAAACCGTGTTCGGAGTGCCCGGTCCTAAAACCAGTGGCGCGTAAAACGAAACGGCGGTGTCGGCACAATCAATGCGGGTGTTTCCCGCGCCGCCGGCAACGCAATCTCTGGTAGTCCATGTCTTGGTTTTAGCCAGCGCGGTTGTGGTTGCGTACTCGTACTGTATTTGGGGGGCCGCGCCCACCAGGTTGTAGTACGTATGATAAATCGTCACGGTGTCCGTATTCGCGGCATTTTGATCGATGGCCGTGTAGCCGCCATCGCCAAAAGCAATTTGCGTCCACTCGCCGGTGTCGCCCAGGGCCCGCTTTAAGTGAGTACCATTGTCCTGCGTGCCGCCCGTCATGTACTCGCGATCAATTGGATGTGTCGCAATGCTGACATACTGACTGGCGCTGAGCTTGCCGGTCGGATTCGTGGTCGCCGCCGGATCACCATTCATGCTGGTCCAGGTAGCGCCAGAGTCCGTAGATCTCCACAGACCCCCATCGTCGCCATGCCAAACTCTAGCGGTACTGGATGGCGAGACCGCGAAGACATGAACGTCGGCGTGCAGTCCGGTACTGTTATCGGCCATGGTAACGCCGTCGGTTGATAACCTGGTCAACACATTGCACCCGGGAGTGTAATTTCCACTGCCGCCGATCTGAATCCGGCTGGCGTTGGCCGGATCCATTGCGACGCCGATATCGTAAAAACATTGCCCGCCACAGAATCCGTCCGCGGCGCGCACAAGTCCGCCCGTGCCCACAGCTCCTGAGTCGGTGTTGGGCCAGGTGACGCCACCATCCACCGATCTCCTCAATCTGCCCAAGTTACTGTTATCAGCGGCGCACAGGACCGGGGGTGTTTCACCAGTTGCGGCCAATACTGTTACGGTAGGTAGTGGCCCCACTGCTGGATTGATGGCTGGTTGAGCTCCGGGGGCAGGGAGGACGCTGTTGATCGTAAGCTCGCCACGGACTCCGCCATTATTCGAAACAAGTTGCTGAGTAAACGTACCCGCTCCCGCGGCGCTGGTTGAGCGATAGATTCCCGTGCAATTAACCGTGCAAGGTGTTCCTGGAGCTGGGGCGGGCGTAGCAATACCGCCGCCGGTCCGGACCCAGGCGATCAGCTTGTTGGCCGTGGTGTCACTGGGGTCCAGCACCATGTCGCTGATATCAGTATTCCCGGTGGTAAAGCCACCTTCGGTGTTTACCGTGAGTTTGGTAAAGGTAACCGTACCGGCGCTGGCAGCGTCCGCGTTGGTTGATCGATAAATACCCAACAACCCCTTTGGCGGAACGCCCGTGGGAGCTGACGATGAGTTGTGTGTTGATATGCCTCCCCGGCCAGAGGCAGTGGATACGTAAATAGTTCCCGGCGCCGTGGGATGCACCAGAATCTGACTAATGGCCCGAAATGTGAATGCGGGAGTACTCCCTGCCGATGCGTCATAAGTGGCAGTGGGATTGATCGGACCAACAATGGTCGGGGTCGCCGTGGTTGCGCTATCGATTCGGTAGAGGCCGCTGCCAAAATAGCCGTTTCGTTGTTCGCCGGTACCGATATAGACGATGTTACGATTCGAAGGCGCAATAGCGATGACGCCAATAGCCTCGGTTCCGAGGGCGCTTGCTCCATTGGCGGCCTGGGTCTGCACGGTGTCAAACAACGGTGTCCAGGTTGGGCTAACCGCCGTCCCGTTGAGAGTCCGGTAAAGGCCGCCGGATGCGGTTCCTACAAATACAACATCTGGAGTAGTTGGATCGACAGCAATCGAAATGATGCGTCCCGTAACCGGGTCCGCTCTGGTTTCGGTTTGCCCGGCCGGAACCGGCGCCGGGCCCACCGGTGTCCACGCGGTAGAGCTAAGTTTCGGGCTAACGCCGGCCCTTTTGGCTGCTTCCAGTCTGGCGGTTTCAAGCTCCATCAACTGGTTGCCCATTTGCCCAATCGCGCGATTACGCGCGTCCGGGTCGAACGGTAGATCAGGGTCGTATCCACGGCGCAGCATCGTCCACTGCTCGCGAAGGGCCAGATAGACCTCCTTGTCAACGCCACGCATGCCGGGTGGCAAATCCGGATCATCGCTCCCATGCCCATGCAGAGGGTCGTCCGAGATGTCGCCCAGGTTACGATCAGAATCCTTATCGGAGAGAAACAACGATCTTGGACTGACGTTATCCTCACTCGCTTGCCCGTCAGCCGCTGGCGTGCGATGAACGATCGGTCTGGCGTTCTTCCTGCTGGCTTCCGTTTGAAACAGGGAAGCTCCCAGGGGGAGCAAGAGTAGTCCGGCAAATGCCAGAATCGTTAAGGCTGTTCTCTTCATATCACTCCTTCAGAGGTTGGACACCGAGGCACGAATCGCAACGATCAATTCACTGCCAATGCAGGACGTGTGGCGCAGCAACGGGTAGATACTAACGAAAGCGGAATATATTTCATCAATCGGTACGTGTCAATTCATTTTCCGTTTTGTCCCTTGTTTATCCGGCTCTGACTACCTTATGTTGATGTGATGAAATTGATTCTGCTTTCAGTATTCTTGCTTTTCCCGTTGGCGGTAAGACCCAACGACCGCTTTGACCTTTGTCTGCCGCAAGGGATAAAGCCAGAGACGGTCGTGTCCGCTGAGCGCGTCAAGACTGGTAACGGATACTCGGTGAAGGTAGTGACCGTAAGAGATACGCTCCTCAAACTCCGTGCGCGATGTAAGAGAGGAAAGCTGGTTGATGCAACCGGAAAGGAAATATCTTTCTATCGGCTGGAGGGTTGCTGGGGCTATCCACCTCCCGATTATCAGGAGGTGATGGAGCGCCAACGTAAGGAACTCGAGGCGCTCAAGCAGAAATACACCGTCATCACGATTACCTGCAATGCTTCGGGCCGCCAAATATATTGAGCGTCGAGAGACAATAAGCAAGCGCTAAGGGCAAAGCGCCAAGTGAGGTCGGAGCACCCTTGGCTCTTTGCCCTTAGCCCTTGGCTGTTTAGGGTGCGAAGCGATTGCGATACTCGGTTGAGTTAACAAAGCCGTCAACCATTCGGCGCGCGCTGCCGCTTCGATCAATCTCAGCTATCCAGGTCGTATACATGGCGTCCGGATCCCGGTGCAGGTAACCAAAATACTCCATCACCACAAACGCCTGGTTGTAATAACGCTGATAGACTTCCCCACTCTCGGCAATCTGCCGCAACACCCCGGCGCGCGTCTGGGTCCGCGCGTTCAGCGCATCTATTAGTGACTGACGATTCGCGACGTTAACTCCCGCCGTATTCATCAGCTGGTCGACGTACGCTGCGTTACCCAGCGAGTTGTATCTTCCAGCAAATGCCGGCCGCGCCATAAAGTCGTCGATCAACGCCGTCTTCGCTGCTTCCAACTGATCGTTAGTCAGGAAGCCGCTGACCCGTGCCAGGTCAGGCACGAACTCAGCGTAATCCGGTTTGCGTCCCAGCGCCGTCGCGTAGAACCGATATGCAAAGTATCCCCGCTCCTGAAATTCCTGCGAGCGGAAAAAGCTCTCAGAAACGTGCACCCGATCACAACTCGGATCGTTGGCCACGCAGTTATTGATCGTTGTCACCCACCCCGCAAATCCCGGCGCGTCAGGTTCGCGACCGAGGAAATCGAGATACTGCTGCCGCACAAAGAACTCGGTCGTATCAATAGCGTTACTGCGATCGCCATTCGCTGAGGCGGTGAACGACGCTTCCGTGTGCACGCCCAACGAGCTGAAACTGCGACTGGCCGGCGTGAACGAATAGTTCGCCCGCGTTGGCGTCACCGTATAGAAGCCGTTCGTCTCGACACTGTCGAAACTGTAACGACCGGCAGAATCAGTGATTGCCTCTTGCAACTCGGTACCGCTCAGATTGATGGTCGTACCACTTATCGCAGCACCGCTCGCGTCGGTGATTGTCCCGCCGATGCTGCCGCTGGCAGCAGTGGGGGCAGAGCATGATGGAAATTTGAACGAACCGATTCTCGTGTGCCAGTTGCCAGTGGTGCCGTTCGCTTGGGTGTCGTAATACTCGTTCGTGTACCAGAAGGTGCAGTCGTCCACCGGATCCACGCTCATTGAGATGTAATCGCCCCAGCGCGTGCAAGGTGCGCCGCCGCAGTTGTGATTTTGCGATCCGCTCCCGGCCTGTAACTGCACTTCTGTTTGCGGCAATTGGTTGAGCGCGTCGCCGACCAGTCGTCCTGAATAAGCGATGCTGGGGAAGTTCGGGACCGTTCCGTTCGAGGTGCTGTAACCGAGCGCCACGTTGCCCACGTGGTCTGCGGCGATGCTGCCCATCCAGCGATTCAGCGTCGTATCGGGTGCGTAGATTTGCTGCTGAACCGGCGGGCTCACAACTGTTCCGCCGCTGACATTGATCTGCGCCCATTCGGGACGCGTTGTAGAGCCGGACTTGGCGTTGTGCGTTACCCACAAAGATTCGGCGGCCCCCACCCTGCGATACTGCACCTTCTGCATTAACCGGTCATCGATGTCGTCCAGCACGTTCGTCACGTTCGGTTGTGGCACTTCGTTCCCACTTGGAACCGTGTAAGAGGTTTGAGAAACGTTCGTTGCCGCACCCATGGTTCCACCCGCGCCGCAACCCGCACCGGGAGTGAATTTCCTGACTTCGTACGCGAATGTGCTTAGCGCCTCTGAGACAAAATAATTCGGCGTGCCGGCGGGAGGAACATTGGCCGTGCCTTTAGCCCCGCTGATGTTGCTCGGGAACATGCTGAAGACACTGCTACTCGCCGTGAAACCCAGCGACGAGTTCGCTCCCGTCAGCGGGACTCCGCTTTCCATCGCAGCTTTGCTGAAACTAGCGATAATGTAACCTGTGTAATTACCCGAAGTATTAAATCCGTTAGCCCCCATGTAGAGACAGCCATCACTCCAGTTGCCAAACTTTTCATAGTCACCCAGCGTGCCGGTCGGCGGTTGTCCCGCTGCATTCGTGTCGATCTGCACTGCGTAAAGCCACCAGCCGCCGCTGACGGGATTGCTGGTCTTCGAGACAGCGAAGCACTGGTAGGTCGGCGATACGTGATTTGCGCCAACCAACGAGAAGGCAAAGTTACTTAGAAACCAACGATCCGCAAACTGGTCATAGACCACGACTGGATCGCCAAGACTGTCCGTGTCGCACTTCGTTCCGGTCGGCCCACCTGAAAACAGTGCGTTCTCCGTGAACGACGCCAGGAGCGTGCCGGTCTTGTTGTAAATACCGTAAGCGCTGTTGACTGCCTGGATGTAATGGTTTGGGCCGACGTCGCCGTTGGCATCCGGCGGCGTGCCGGCACCGCATTGCCCGCCAGTAACTGGCGGACAAAGATCGGTCTTGCTTAACCCAGGAAAGTTCTGAATTGGGCTGGGCATCGCCGCCAGCGGGGTGTTGTTCGATCCTGATTCTGGAGCTACGTCGGCTGCGGCCTTCTTACTGCTCTTCGGCTCGATCAAATTCAGCTCGTCATGCGGGGCTGAGGGCACCTGCGGCAGATCACGAACGTTCCCGTTGAATTCCGCGGGCTTAACTTCTTGAATAGCCTGGGTGGCCGCCGGCACCTCGCTTGATCGTTGCACCTGAGTAATGAAGGGCTCGACCGACGCGGACTCTGACACAAACAAGCGCGAAAAACGATCGTCGCTCCCGCCCTCGCTCGCCGCAGAACTGCCGGCGCGACTAGCCAACTTCCGACGGGCATCAAGAGATTTACCCGCAAGGGGTATTTCATGAGAGGCCTTGCCGCCCAACGTGCTCCTTACCGGAAGAACAAGAAATGATAGGACCAGCGCCCACACAACAAGAAACGTGATTTTTCCCGATCCAGGTTTCACCGGCATACCCCCTTGATGCTTTTGCAGCTTGGCTTGGGATTCAAAACTTCGTGATTACTTATCGCGAGAGTATTAGCTGTCGTAATCCTTGTCAATCGCCTTTGCAGTCACTTTTGGTCCGCTGCGCGGAAAACCACCGCCCAAGCAGACGCGCTACTGCGCTGGTTGGGATACGGTTCCGGAAATCGCAAACGAATCCAACCACAGCGCGCCGAAGGCGGGGCAGGGATCAACGTTGCAGTTCTGACGTTCGACTGAAAGCAGTATCGCCTCGGTCTTTGCGCCCGTGGTTAGGTCGATCGAAAAATCGCGCCAGCCCGTAACATCCGAGCGCAGCGGCGAAGATTGCCCCAGCAAAGCGCGCGCTGAATCCGAAGCATCTCTTACCGTAACGATGGGAACGCCGGCAGAGACTATGTCGCGACCCATCGCGGCGAAAGTCAGGTGGTATTTCGTTTGCGGCTTTACCAGGATGAGTTGTGACAGTGAGGATTGTGATGGAATCGAGTTCCCGCGAAACTCGATGCGCAAGCTCTTTGACCCGCTTTGATGTTCGGCGGCATCGACAGTCATGGCTACGTTCGCGACATCGGGCGCGATTTGCCACCCAAATCCCAATTCGCCAACCGTGAGCGGGCCTTCAAAGCCCCCGTCGCGAATTGTCCCGACCGTATCGGTAGTGGACAGACCATGCATCCGCGCCCAGACACGGTACGCGTCGCTGAATGCAGGCGTGGTCAGCAACCCAGTCAACACAACTTGAGAGCGGCTGCTCGACACATCTTTCACTGAAACGAATTGATCCGCGGCCGCTGTGCTTTGTTTGTGACGGGCAAAAAAAATCGCAAGCTCGAGACGCGCCGCGTCGGTTTGCGGTGGAATGGAAGCGAGAACCGCGTTTACGTCGCCGTGATAAATCCCCCATGCCAGATCGATTACGTTCGGCAATAACGCCGGATCGCTAGCGGCGGCTTTGCGTAATTCGACGAACGCCTGATCCGGCGAGGCCATTCGCAAAAGCAGGTTGCCAAGCAGCCAGTGAGGGTGCGCGTATGCGGGAGCGAGTGCCGTTGCCTGCCGGAACGCGACCAGGGCTCCCACCTGATCCTGATTCTGATCGCGCGTGATTCCCAACAAGAGCCATATCGAATAATCACGTGGGCGGAGTTGAACTGCGGTTTCGACCTCCAGTTGAGCTTGCGCGTAATCCTCCGCTTGTTCCAACAGAACAGCGCGGACACAGTGAGGTTCCGCGTCAGTCGGCGACAACTTCACCGACTTGTCCGCGGTGTTGATCTGGGAAGTTTCCAGCGCAGACTCGCCCCACGTTCGAGCGATTCCCGACCGCGCCGATTGCCAGACGCCCCAAGAGCAGGCGGCCGCGGCGATGATAGCGATGATGATCCGCTTGGTAGTCATTTCGGGTTACGGAACCACTTGCGGTGGCAAGCGGGTAAAAGTCTCAAGTGTTAATTGCGAGGCCCTTAGCCGCTCGCTACCGCGAGCGGTTCTGTACCGATTCATCGGGTAGGAGGCGGTGTCACCGCCGCCGTCCTCCCACACCACCGTACGTACGGTTCCGTATACGGCGGTTCATGAAGTCCACTGAAGATAGCGCAGTTGAGATAGCAGCAACTAATTCGACCGCTGCCAGCGGCAACGGCTC
>Ga0209514_10007086_pt1 | contig 13375 bp, 15 predicted proteins | sample Subgrocontami58m_FD_187452 | JGI IMG/M metagenome (GOLD analysis project Ga0209514, IMG submission 187452) | Subsurface groundwater microbial communities from S. Glens Falls, New York, USA - GMW37 contaminated, 5.8 m (SPAdes) (version 3) | ecosystem: Environmental > Aquatic > Deep subsurface >...
GGCCGGCGGGGGCCGGTGCCCGAGGAGCCCTACACCTGGCCCATCGGCAAGGCGCGCATCCTGAAGCCGGGCAAGGACGTGACCCTGGTGGGCATCTCCCTGATGACCACGGTCTGCCTGGACGCCGCCGCCGCCCTGGCCAAGGAGGGCGTGGACGCCGAGGTAATAGACCTGCTGAGCCTCTCGCCGATGGACGACGAGGCGATCCTGACCTCAGTGAAGAAGACGCAGCGGCTGGTGGTGGTGGACGAGGACACGCCGCGCTGCTCCCTGGCGACCGACATCGCGGCGCTGGTCGCCGACCAGGCCTTCGACTACCTGGCGGCGCCGGTCAAGCGCATCACCGCCCCCCACACCCCGGTGCCCTTCAGCCGCGGCCTGGAGCAGGCCTACGTCCCCACCCCCCAGAAGGTCGTGGACACCGTGAAGGGGATTATGGGGTAGATTCTGGGCTCATTTTGGCGCGCGCGGAGGGGGGACCATGCGGCCATTGACCAGCAGGAATCCGATCAGGCAAGCGTTTGATGCCTTTTCGGAGCGCCTGAGACGCGACGCACAAGAATTCCGGCGGGAGGTCGGTTACCAAGGCGGCGGTGGCTCCTACCCCGTGTATTGGCGCCCTGAAGAGCGTTTCTGGTCGTTGCTGGAGCTGGCGGACAATCGTTACTGGTGTTGTTTTGGACTCGAAAACCCTAACAGCCAAAACAGCCTGACAATCGTATGTGAGATCAATCCGCCCCTGGAGGGCATCAACCGGCGTTGTGCTGGGTTCTTTGTGGAAGGCGATGATGGTTGCACCAACGTTGCCCACAGTGGCAAGATTGGTGGAGGAAAACCTGGAATTGGCAAGCAAGCTTTTGAACGCTCCTACTCTGGCACCTGGCAGACCGTGCGGTGGCCGGATGGCGTCCGCACTAGAGCAGTTGTGATTGGGGCTGTGGACGGTGAGAACCTGCCAGCAGAGATCCGTGATTTCATTTTGCAGGTGCAGCAAATTAAGCAGAAGGCCGTAGTCTGATGCCTACCCCCATCCTGATGCCCAAGCTGGGCGACATCATGACCGAGATCACCAGTTCCTGTCATTCCGGCGAAAGCCGGAATCCAGGCCAAGCGTGGGTCATGCAAAAAGGAACCATGAAGCAACCATGTGTCTACCTGATGGCCAGCAAGCGCAACGGCACCCTTTATGTTGGTGTGACCTCCAATTTGCCTCAGCGTGTGTGGCAGCATAAGCATGGACTGGTGGAGGGGTTTACCAACCGCTACCATGTCCATACGCTGGTCTGGTATGAAGTCCACGCGACTATGGAAGCCGCCGTTGCACGGGAAAAGGCGTTGAAGGAATGGAAACGTGCCTGGAAACTGGAGCTGATTGAGAAGAGTAACCCGGTCTGGCGGGACTTGGGTGATGAGATCCTGTAACGAGGCCCCTGGATTCCGGCTTCCGCCGGAATGACGGGAGCGGAGCGCATGCCGATCCTTGGCGCTCCACCGAGCACGCGCCGCATTTCACGGACAGGACACTAGGTTCGGATCCTAGCAGGAGCTTGGTCAATGCCCACACCCATCCTGATGCCCAAGCTGGGCGACATTATGACCGAGGGCACCGTCGCCCGCTGGTTGGTGCCCCCCGGTCAGCCCGTCGAGAAGGGCAAGCCCCTCATGGAGGTCGCCACCGACAAGATCAACTTCGAGGTGCCCGCCATCGAATCGGGCATCCTGCACGCCGTCCTGGCCGAGGGGCAGGTTGCGCCCGTGGGCGGGCTCGTCGGTTACCTGCTGGCGCCGGGCGAGGCGCCGCCCGCGCCCTCACCCCAGTCCCCTCTCCCAAGGGGCGAGGGGGTAGCGGTGCCCTCTCCCGCTGGGAGAGAGCCTGCCCTGAGCCAGCCGAAGGGGCAGGGTGAGGGTGAACCTGTCAAATCACTAGCCGTGGCGGGCGAGCCGGTACGGGCGACGCCGGCGGCGCGGCGGCTGGCCAAGGACCTGGGTGTTGATATCGAGCGGGTGACAGGCACGGGGCCTGGAGGTCGAGTCACCGAGGAGGATGTGCGCAGCGCGAAGGCGGCCGCCCCACCCCAACCCTCCCCCACTGGGAGAGGGGGAGAACCGTCTACTCAGCCCGCTGTTTCTCCCGCTCGTCCTTCGACAGGCTCAGGACGAACGGGGGATACTTCCGTTCGTGGTGAGCTTGTCGAACCACCCGCCCCCTCACGTGAGCCGCCCTTCACGGCGGTGCCGCTAAACGGCATACGCAAGCTCATCGCTCAGCGCATGCACCAGAGCCTGCAGGCCACTGCCCAGCTCAGCTTCGCCCTGGAGGTGGATGTTACCGACCTGGTGGCCGCGCGCCGCCAGTACCTACGCGAGCACCGCGGCCCAGGGGCGGCGCGCATCAGCTACACGCATCTCATCATCAAGGCCGTGGCCGAGGCGCTGAAGCGCAACCCACGGCTGAACGCGGCCATCGTGCGGGACGAGGTCCACCGCTACCAGCAGATCAACGTCGGCTTCGCCGTCGCCCTAGATGAGGGTCTGGTGGTGCCCGTGGTCCGCGACGCCGGCGCCGAGCCCGTGGAGGGCATCGCGCGCCAAGTGGAAGACCTGCTGGCGCGGGCCAAGGCGAGCAGGCTGACCCTGGACGACATGAGCGGCGGCACCTTCACCGTCAGCGTCCTGGGTAGCGTGGACAGCTTCACGCCCATCCTCAACCCGCCCGAGGTCGCGCTGCTGGGCGTGGGGAGGTTCGTGGAGAAGCCCGCTGTCTTCAAGGGCGAGCTGGCCAAGCGCACCCTGGTCACGTTGAGCCTGACGGTGGACCACCGGGCGATAGATGGCGCGCCGGCCGCATCCTTCCTGCGCCGTCTGCGCCAGCTCCTGGAATCGCCGGGGACGCTCTTTGGCGCTGCCGAGGCTCCGGAGGAAGCGACCCCTGAGGAGTAGGACGACTGCCTGTCCACGGTTTGTCGGAACTCAGGGTCTGGGCGCGATATGACGGTGTTGGTCCGATGACAGCAAAGGCGATCCTGACCCCATGATGACCGGCCGAGCGGCGGCTCCTGGCGGCATCCTTCGCGCTGATCCCGATTTGGCTGGCATCCTTGCCCTGGCAGCGAGGACCAGAGCCGCCGTCGTGGATATCGGACGGCTGGAATATATCCCGGCGCTGGAGCTGCAGCGCCAGCTTCGCGACGAGCGGATGGCCGAGCGCTGCGGCGACCTGCTGCTGCTCCTGGAGCACCCGCCTACCATCACCCTGGGACGCCGCGCCGAGCCTTCCGAGCTGCTGGCCACGCCCGAGGAGCTGGCGCGGCGGGGAATCGCAACCGTGGAGACGGACCGGGGCGGGCGCACCACCTACCACGGGCCGGGCCAGGTCGTGGGCTACGCCATCGTGGACGTGGCCCGCCGCGCCGGAGGCGTCCACGGCTGCGTGCGCGACCTGGAGCAGGTGGTCATCGACGCCCTGAACGAGCTCGGCGTCGGCGGGGAGCGCATCGTCGGGCTTACGGGCGTGTGGGTGAAGGGCGCCAAGATCGCGGCCATCGGCCTCCACGTGCGGCACTGGGTCACCAACCACGGCTTCGCCCTGAACGTGACCCGGGACTCGGTGGAGCCCTTCGACCTCATCGTGCCTTGCGGCATCCCCGACCGCCCCGTGACCTGCCTGGAGGAGGCGCTGGGCCGCCCGGTGCCCCTGGGCGATGTCAAAGAGGCGCTGACGCGGGCGTTCGTGGCCAGGTTCATACGCAATAGCACCGCGGGTTGAGATAATCTATGCTGCCGGACTTAATCCGCGGTGGGCTAGACGATCACCGCGGGTTGAAACCCGCGGCATGGGCGGGCTGGCTTAGATTCATACCGCGGGATTTATCCCGCGGTATGACCTAACTAGAGCACGAGGTCAGGAGGAATACCCATGCCCAAGAAGTACGAGTTCGCCATCTACGAGAAGAGGGGCCGCATCGCCTACGTCACCATCAACCGGCCCCAGGTCATGAACTCCCTCCATCCCCCCACTCACGACGAATTGTGGGAGATCTTCTGCGACTTCCGCGACGATGACCAGATGTGGGTGGCCATCGTCACGGGCGCCGGCGAGCGCGCCTTCTCGGCGGGCAACGACCTGAAGTACACCGCCTCCCACCCGGAGCAGCAGGGAGCGGCCGTCCGCACCCTGAATCCCGGCGGCTTCGGCGGGATCACCAACCACTTCGAGTGCTGGAAGCCCCTCATCGCCGCCGTCAACGGCTACGCCCTGGGCGGCGGGCTGGAGATCGCGCTGGCCTGCGACATCATCGTCGCCGCCGACCACGCCCGCCTTGGCCTCCCCGAGCCCACGGTGGGTCTCATGGCCGCCGCCGGGGGCGTCAATCGGCTGCCGCGCATGATCCCCCTCAAGGTGGCCATGGGCCACATGCTAACGGGAAAGCCCCTGACGGCCCAGGAGGCGCTCCAGTGGGGACTGGTGAATGAGGTGGTGCCCCTGAAGGAGCTGATGCCCACGGCGGAGCGTTGGGCCCAGGAGATCATGGCCTGCTCGCCCCTTGCGGTGCGGGCGACCAAGGAGGCCACTATGAAGGGACTATCTATGCCCTTGGACCAGGCCCTGAACTACCAGTTCCACCAGAGCTTGCTGATGCGCCACTCCGAGGACACCGTGGAGGGCCCCAAGGCCTTCGCCGAGAAGCGCCGGCCCGTGTGGAAGGGGCGCTAGGCCCGAGCTGGTTGGGACGACATGCGTAGCGTCGCCATCACCGGGGTCTCTGGGTACGTGGGGCGCCTCCTCCTGCGCCGTCTGGAAGAGGACCCCGCGGTGGAAGAGGTCGTGGGCATAGACCTCCAGGAGCCACCGCGGGACATCGCACGTAAGCTGGTCTTCTACCGCCGTGACATCAACGATCCCCTGGGCCCCCTCTTCTCCCAGCACCGGGTGGAGGTGGCGGTCCACCTGGTCTATATCCTGAGGCCGATGCGCGCTCGGCGCTGGGCCAGTCACGTGAACATCGACGGCACCAGGAACTTCCTGGCGGCCTGCCACGAGGCCGGAGTCAGACGGTTGCTGTACCCCAGCAGCACCAGCGTTTACGGGGCCTGGCCCGATAATCCGGTCCCGCTCACGGAAGAGCATCCAACCCGGCCCAGGCCCGGTTTCCAGTACTCCTGGGAGAAGAAACTAACCGAGGCCCTGTTCCTGGACTATGGACGGGAACACCCGACGGCGCGGGTAACGGTGGCGCGGGGCGCGCCGGCCCTGGGCCCGGAGCCTGACAACTGGATTGGGCGGTCGCTGGTGGAGGGCGCGCGCTTCTCCATCCTAGGGTACGATCCGCCCCTACAGTTCGTCCACGATGAGGACCTGGCCGCCGCCCTCCATACCCTGCTGGCGGCGGGACGCCCGGGCATCTTCAATATCGGCGGCGAGGGCACCGTCCGCTACAGCGATATCGCCCGCCAGGCCGGCCGGCGCCGCCTTGCCCTGCCGGCGCGACTGGTCTATCCCCTGACGGGACTGACCTGGATGTTGGGGCTCCAGCGCGCCTCGCCTCCGGAGGGGCTCGACTACATCCGCTACTCTTGGGTAGCCAGCAGCGACAAGCTGAAGCGCGAGACAGGGTTCGCGTTCCGCCACACCTCCCTGGAGGCACTGCGCGCGTACATCGGGGCGTGGGTGGAGGCGCGGCGCGGGGGCTGAGGCGGGCGCTTCCTTGACAGGCCCGAGCGCCGCGCGTAGAGTCAAACGCTAAGAGCCCTACGCTTAGCCTGGCAGCAAAGAAACTGGAGTGCATTTGATGCGACTGGGGGCATTCCAAATTCAGGAGCCGGTGCCGGAGGTCAAGGCACCCTACGTGCTGGCTTCCCTGCGCCCCTGGGTTGACGTGGGGAGCGTCGGCACCTTGGTCCTAGGTCGCCTGGAGAGGCACTTCGGAGCCCAGGAGCTGGGGAGGCTGCGCCGACCGGGGGTCTTCTTCGACTTCACCCGCTACCGGCCGACGGTGCTCATGAAGGAGGGCCAGCGGGAGGTCAGCGTCCCCAACACCATCGTCAACTACGCGCGCGGGCCCGGCGGCCACGACCTACTCTTCCTGCATATGCTGGAGCCCCAGATGTTCGGCGAAGCCTATGTGGAGTCCGTCCAGAAGGTGATGGGGCATTTCGGGGCCCAGCGCTACTGTCTACTGGGCTCCATGTACGACGCGGTGCCCCACACCCGGCCGCTCCTGGTCACCGGCTCCGCTCTGGGGGGCCAGGTGGAGCAGGAGTTCAAGCGGGTCCAGCTGGAGAGCAGCACCTACCAGGGCCCCACTACCATCACTATGCTTATCGCTCGTGAGGCCCCCAAGCGTGGGGTCGAGACCATGAGCCTCATCGTCCACCTGCCCCAGTATGTGCAGCTGGAGGAGGACCACGCCGGCGAGGCGCGGGTGCTGGAGGCCCTCTGCACCATCTACGGCCTGCCCCAGGACCTGGTGGATGCCAAGGAGGGCGAGGCGCAATACAAGGAGATCAGCCGGGCGGTGGAGAGCAACCCACAGGTGCGCACGGTGGTGAAGCAGCTAGAGGCCAACTACGACTCGGAGCACCGCCGAGCCGCCGAGCAGGGGGGCGAGCCACCGCCCCTCTCTCCCGAGATCGAGCGCTTCCTGCGCGATATTGACAAGGGCTTCCGGGGCAACTAGGAACCAAAAGTAACGACCCAGGCTGGCATTTGTCCCCCATGTTGTCCCGCCCGATGTCCCCGTTCTAACAGATTCGAGATGTTTGGTGATGTCCACTACGATGTCCAATCACTTGTCCCACATTCACCCTGGTTTGGGCAACGCCTTAAGCTCCACCTCCCGTAGCTCGCGCTCCACGTCGGGGACGCCCAGGAGCTGCATGGCGGTGCGGCGAGAGTGCAACCCCGCCTCCACCAGCAGCTTCTCGTCGCGGGCCAAACGGCTCTGGTCCTGGGGGAGCACCGGCCCCCAGAGGACGTGCAGCCCCGCGCCCGGGAAACGCTCGCCGGTCATCCGCTCCGTGAGGCGCAAGACCATCTCGGCGCGGCGACGATAGGCGGCGGCGCGGATGAGGCGCTTGCGCCGGACCTTATGGAGCAGGGGATGCAGCTCCATCTCCAGCGCGACGCCGGAGAGGGAACGGACGTTATCGCCGAAGGCGGTGCGCGGCGCCTCGGAGAGGTCATGCAGGGCCCGGTACAGGAGCTCGATGTAGTCGGTGTGGAGCTTCACTCCACCGCCCTGGAGCAGGTCCAGCAGGTAGGCGCGGGCCTTCTCGGGCAGCTCCCAGACCGCTCCCGGTTGGACGGCGATGTCCTCGGCCCGTTCCACGTTCTCCAGCACGGCGACGGGGTTGCCCGAGAGCTCCAGGATGGCGGAGAGCTGGGAGAGGGCGCGGTTCAGCTCTTGCGCCGGCTCGCTGATGGCGGCCAGGTCGCTGGTGCCCCAGAACTGCTTGGGCTCCCTTATGTTGGGGAAGATGACGAAGGGGATGAAGCCGTAGGGGTTAGGACGCTCTTCCGCCAGGGCATCGTCGGCCCAGAACTGGAAGGAGGCCTCTGTCCAGAGCTCGACGACGGTGTGGCCGCTGGCCCTGGGCTTGAAGCTGACCTTGGGGTGGAGGAGCGCCAGCTCCTCGTCGGTCAGGGTGTAGCGGGAGGCAACCCGCCAGATGCGAGAGGGGTCGTCGCCGGCCCACCAGGCGAAGAGGCCCTGGACGTCGGGGGCGGTGATGCGGACGCGGCTTACCTCCTGATCCCAGGTCACCTTGTAGGAGCCGTCGCCCAGGACGGCGCAGTCGATCTCCGTCTCGAAGTCGAGCTGCTCCAGGTCGTTGTCATCGTGGGCCCGGCGCAAGGCCTGTTGGACGCGGCGGGCGGCGTCCTCGGCGCTGGGCGAGGCGTCGGCGGGCTCCGCCACGACGCTCGCGCCATTGACCAGGTAGGCGGTGATCTTGTCGATGAAGGCGCGGGCGTAGTTAAAGGTCAGGCGGCGCTCCCGGCGGCGGTTGGGTCCGGGCCACTGGAGGCCGCGGTAGAAGTCCAGGTGCTCACGGTAGGCCCGCAGGCGCTCGCCGTCCAGGCGGGCCAGGAGCTGAGGCAGCGGCAGGTTGGTGGCAGTAACCATGGGTTTCCTCCTGTGCAGTTGCTGGAGAGACGGGCTTACAATGGCGGCGCCGTGTGGCGAGAGATTGGGTACGCAGTCCTGGCCATCGCCGCCCTGGACGCGGCGGTGGCCGGGCTGTACCTCTGGGCGACCGGACTCTCGCCTTGGCCGCTGTTGGTAGTCGGCGAACTGCTGGGCTCGCTCTCAGGGCTTGCCATCACCTTCGCCATCTTTCCTCCTCGCCGCCGCTAGCGGCGGATCCGTCACCCCGTGTCCGCCTGAGGCAGACGAAGAGCCTCGGATTCTGCGCTTCGCTCAGAGCGACAAGGTCGCTGCCGCTGACTGCTTTCGCTCCCGTCCCTGCTGGCACAGACGGACTCCGGCGACCTGGTACCGTCCTGGCGCGCGCTGGCCAGCACCCGGTGCGCCGTGCGGATGCTGATTCCAAAGTGTTTGGCCAGCGCGCGTATCGTCGGACGCTCCTTCCCATAGAAGGCCAGGACCTCGGCGTCGCGCCGGCTCCGACGGGCGCGGGGCAGCCAATCCCGGCGCCCCGCGGGATCGGGATCGTACTTGCAGCGCACCAGGGGACAGCGCAGGCAGGACTCCGAGACCTCGCAGCCGGTATCCCTGTAGTGGGTGTATTCGGGCAGGAGGTCCTCGTGTTCCCGATCGGACCCATCCATCGCACGCGCTCCTTGCTGTCAGCACCGACCGCACGGGTGCCGGGACGGGTCGTGACGCCGCCCGGCGGGGATATCCCTGGGACAGGGCCCAGCATCCCTGGTCCTTTCAGCTCGGCCGACCTACGGCCAGCCGAGGACGATAGTTGGCCGCCTCCACGGCGAGGGCCAGGCTCATCAAGAAGTCGTCGTGGCCCTCGGCGGGGCCCACGTAGAAGTCCATGGTTTGGTTGGGCCGCAGGCGCCGGCGAGCGCGTTCGAGCTGTTGCCAGCATTCGTGGTGTTCGGGGGAGCCGTCAGGGACGTAGAACTGGACGCTGCCCGCGTTGACGGCGGCCAGCAGTTGGAAGGCCAGGTGGCTCTTGCTCGGGGCGGTGAAGGTGAAGGGCACCAGTACCCGGCTGCCCAGGCTCTGCTCCAGGAAGCTGGCCAGACCGGCGCCGATGCCCGTGGCGTCGACGACGACGCGGCGGCAGCCCCAGACCCGCCGCAGCAGGTCCACAAGCTGGGCATGGAGCTCGCTGTGGCGACGGCCTGTCCACCAGCATTGTTCCACCACCTGGATGATTGGCTCCGGCGCCGGGGTCGAGCCCATCCTGTCCCGCTCGTCCTGAGCCTGCCTGTCCTGAGCGGAGTCGAATGGTCGAAGGAGGCGGGCGATGGTGACCACGGTGGAGTCCTGGCGGGGCCGCAGCCGGCGCAAGGCAGCATCGGAGGCGTCCTCTGCCTCGCCGGCGACGTCGATCCCCGCAACGTAGATGTCGGAGGCTGCGGCCGGGGCGTGGAGTCGCGGGTGGCGCCCCTGGAGCTGGGCGCGCTGGGAAGGCGAAAGCAAGCGCCCGCCGCCCTGCACGGGGGTCAGGCAGTATTGGGTCAAGAACAGGGGGTGATCGGCGCCCAGCCGCTGGCGCTCCGCCTCCACGTAGGCGGCATAGGCGGGCACGTAGCGGGCCACTTGCTCCCAGTCGTACTGGAAGTGGCGGCGGAGGCCGTCGTGGCGCTCGAGCTCCAGGTTGGCCTGCTTGGCCTGCTCCAGCAAGGAGGAGTCGTCCCAGGCGGTGCCGTAGAGGACGGTGGTGACGTTGGTGGCGGCGCCCATGGGCTTGAAGTCGCGGTTGAACTTGTCGGGGTCCACGTCCTGCGCCTCGTCGATCTCCAGGAGGAGGCTGGCGGTGGCGCCGACCACGGCAGCCGCGGGCTCGGCGCTGAGGAAGAGCTGGCGGGCGCGGCCCAGGCGGATGGCGGAGCCCTGCTCGAAGGCCCAGGCGCGGCCGAAGCCCAGATCGGCCAGGCGGTCCCGCAGCCGCCTCAGGCTGGTGAGGAGCTGAGGCCGGAAAGTGGGGGCGGCCTTGATCCCGTCGCCGCCCCGCAAGAGGGAACGTGCCAGCAGGTAGGCTTCAAGCTGGGCGGAGAGCTCGTTCTTGCCGCCCTGGCGCGCGATCTCCACGGTGAAGGTGAGTCCCTGGTTTTCCAGGACGCTGCGCAGGATCGCCCGACCCGCCTCGATCTGGTAGGGGCGTAGGGGGGGCAGACGTCCCGCTAGCGCCAGCGTGGGGGCCGGTGTGGTTGCCAGTCCTTGCACGATCGCCTCTGATCCTTCAACCGGCTTTGCACGAAAAGCCGCACTTCCTCGATAAGGCTCTCCCATAGAGGATGACTTCGACCATCCCCCCGGCCCCCTGCACTCCCCAATTCCCGGCAGGACGCCCTTTCATGCAAAGCTCCTTCAACCCTCACCTGGCCTCTCCCAGGAGGAGAGGGGCTCTGCCTACTTCAGGAACCCCACGATGAGCTGCACGAACACCGCCCCGACCAGCAAGAAGATGAGGCCGTTGATGCGGCCCTTGACCTCCTGCAAGTGCGCCTCCAGGTTCCGGAGACGCTCTTCCACCGCCACCTCGAAGGGGGTGGTGGGCATGACCCGCAGGGGTGCGGGGGCGCTTCGACGCCGGAAGCGGGCCAGGGCATTTTTGAGGGCCTGCCCGGAGTCCTTCACGCTTGCTCCTCACTGTGCCTCGTGATTCCCTTCGGCCCTGCTCAGGGTACTGTCGGCTCACCACGACGTGACACAAACCGTTCGCCCTGAGCTTGTCGAAGGGCACCGCCATACTCGTGGTTCGACAGGCTCACCACGAACGGAACACAGACCGCTCGCCACGAGCGAAAGCCAAAACCGTTCGCCCTGAGCTTGTCGAAGGGCGCCCGTACCTATTACCAGCGTGGTGTCAGTCAGCCATCCCTCTCACGGGCTTCCTCCGGCAGGAGCACGTCGCCGATCTGGGCGATGACGCTGGCCAGCCCACGGGAGAGGTCGTCGGCCGCCGCCGGCGAGAGGCGGTGCTTCACCGCCGCCGCTCGCACCAGGAGCGCCACCGCCTGCAACAGCAGCCGCATCTCCTCCTCGGGCCGCTCCTCCAGCAGCCGGCGCAGCCGCACCCGCAGCACGGCGACCTCCTCGTCGAAGCCCTCCACCCGGCGCGCCTCGTCGAGCTGCAGGCGCTCCGCCTCGCTGAGGGCCAGGTCGTACAGGCGGTGGGGCGCACGCTGGCCGGGCAGGGGGCGAGCGTCAGGTCGCGGCGGGGGCATCGGCGTCCTCCAGGAGATGCAGCAGCTCGTCCGCCGACGCGGTCGGCAGGGCCTCCAGGGCCTGGACTAGGCCCAGGAGCAGCATCAGGGCGGCGGCCTCCCAATCAGCATGGTCAAGGGCCTGGGCAAGAGTCAGCGAGGCCATCGCAGAAACCTCCGCGACAAGGATGGGCGGAGCAAGAGGGCGGAGATCAGCAGGGAGCCGGCGGTCAGGGCCAGGGCGGCGGCGGTCCGCAGCGCCGGTAGAGCGGACGGCCAGTCGCCGAGGGGGCCCGCAGGCCCGGCGGCCCCGAGCGCGCCCTGGACGCCAGCCGCGCCCGACAGCAGAGCCAGGGCCAGGGCGGCGGGGCGGCGGCGCCGCTGGACGAAGCCCCGGTGTAGCAGGACCAAGGCATTGAAGGCAGCGCTGGAGGCGGTGACTACGCCGGCCCCAGCCGCCAGAAGCTCAAGGTTCACGGGTTGTGGTCTCCTGTACCTCATGGCCAGTCCCTTGGTAGGTGTACGGGCCCGTTAGCGGAGGACACTGCGATAGTAGAATATATGTTCTAGAACGTCAAGGGAGCGATGGCAGGGGGCGTGGGAAGGGCAGCGCTGTGAGGGACGATGGTAAACTGGACTGAGATGGAGCAGAGCCGGTAGAAGTACAATGGTTTAGAGGTTGGAAGAAGGCCGGTGATGCCGCGAAGCCTCGACACCCAGTACCCTTTCCGTTGCGATATGGCTGGCGGGTTCGACTGCCCCGGCCCTGGCCTCTATTGTGGGGTGCCCTGCGACGGCTATCCCAAAACCCCGGCGGAGCTAGCGAAGGATAGGGAACTGCGCCCCCGCGCCCTGGGGCCTGCGCCAGCGGAGACTCACGTGGGCTGGTATTGCCCGGCCTGCGCCGCCGAGGTGCCAGTTCGCGCGTACTGGGACCTGCGGGCCTACCGCCCCTGTCCCACCTGTGGGAGCGCCTTGGCCCTGACCGAGTTGGACCAGTGTGGCTCCCGCGCGCCACGCAGCCCTCGCGCCCTGCCTGGATAGCGAGGCCCTGGCCTCGGCCCGATGGGGCATAATAGAGGCGCTTGCTCTTGGGCCTGTCCTGAGCTTGTCGAAGGTGAGGTGCGCCATCCGCATCGTCTCGCTCCTGCCCAGCGCCACGGAGATCGTCTATGCCCTGGGGCTGGATGAGCAGCTTGTAGGTGTCAGCCACCAGTGCGACTACCCGCCCGCGGTCCGGCGCAAGCCCGTGCTTACCTCCGGGCGCTCTAAGGACGATACCCTCTCCAGCGCCCAGGTTGATGACCTCGTGAGGGCGGCCCACCCTAAGGGCGAGGAGCATTCTTCGCCCTTCCGCCTGGACCCGGAGGCCCTGCGGGCCGCCGCCCCCGACCTGGTACTGACCCAAGAGCTGTGCGAGGTCTGCGCCCTGGGCAGCGGCGGCGTCTTTGAAATGGTGGCCAGAGTGCTCTCCCGACAGCCCCAGATCATCTCGCTGCGGGCGCCCACCCTGGAGGGCGTCCTGGCGGAGATTCTCCAGGTGGGCGCCGCCGCGGGGGTAGAGCGCCGGGCCCGGCGCCTGGTGGCCGCCATGCGGGGGCGGCTGGGTCGCATCGCCGAGCGCGTCGGCGACGCCCCCCACCCACGAGTACTGATGTTGGAGTGGCCCGACCCGCCCTGGTGCGCCGGCCACTGGATGGCCGATGTGGCGCGCGCCGCTGGCGGCGAGGATGTCTTCGCCCAACCCGGCCAGCGGTCGCGCCGGCTCTCCTGGGACGAGGTGGCCGCGTCCGGGGCTGAGGTAGTAGCCTTGATGCCCTGCTCTTACGGGATCGAGCGCAGCGTGCAGGAGGCCTCCGCGCTGGCACTGCGGACGGAGATGCGCAGGCTTCCCGCGCTGCAACACGGGCGCTTCTACGCCCTGGATGGCACCGTCACCAGCCGCCACGGGGCGCGGGTGGTGGAGGTGGTGGAGGCGCTGGCCAGCGCCTTCCACCCCGAGCGCTGTGGCGCGTGGGCCGCGCC
>Ga0209514_10007087_pt1 | contig 13374 bp, 6 predicted proteins | sample Subgrocontami58m_FD_187452 | JGI IMG/M metagenome (GOLD analysis project Ga0209514, IMG submission 187452) | Subsurface groundwater microbial communities from S. Glens Falls, New York, USA - GMW37 contaminated, 5.8 m (SPAdes) (version 3) | ecosystem: Environmental > Aquatic > Deep subsurface >...
CCGCGTGGTCATGGACGTGCGGGGGCCGATTCGGAAATCCCTCGCCATGATCGAGCAATCCGCCCAGAGTGCCGGCGTGCGGATTGAGGACCAACTGCCCGAAAGCGTGCCGCTCATCAAAGGCAATGCCAATGAACTGGAGCAAGTCTTTCTCAATCTGTTTCTCAACGCGCTCGACGCGATGCAACACGGCGGGCGCCTAACCGTCTCCGCCAGCAGCAGCCCGGCCCCGTTGTTTCAAGACCAGAGTGCCCTGGACGTGGTGGTGGCGGACACCGGCCTCGGCATTCCGGACGGAATCCGCGAACGGATTTTTGAACCGTTTTTCACGACCAAGCAGGAAGGCCGCGGCACGGGCTTAGGACTGTCCATTTGCCAGGGATTGGTGCGCAGCCACGGCGGCGAGGTCCTTGTCGAAACCGAACCAGGGCGAGGCACACGCCTCATTGTCCGACTGCCCGTCGAAACTCCGGTTGCGGAGGAGGTGTCTCATGCCTAAAGCGCGCATCCTGGTGGTGGACGACGAACAAGGCATGCTGGAGGTGTGTGCCAGCACGCTGAAGAAACTGCCTGACGCGGAGATCGTCTTGGAAAACGATAGCCGCCGCGCCGCCGAGCGACTGGCCGAAGAGAGCTTCGATCTGCTCATTTGCGACGTCCGCATGCCGGGCCTGGGCGGGGTCGAGTTGCTGCGTGCGGCCCGCGCGCAAGACCCGCAGTTGGTGGCGCTGATGTTGACCGCCTATCCCACAGTTGAGACGGCGGTGGAAAGCATGAGACTCGGCGCCGCTGATTACCTCACCAAACCGTTTCTGCCGGAAGACCTGCTGGCCACCGCCCGCGAGTTGTTGGAGGGCCGCCAGTTGCGCGAGGAAAACCGTTGGTTGCGCCGGCAAGTGGAACGGAGCTTCACCCCGGGGGAAATCCTCGGGCAGAGCCAGGCCATGCGGGAGGTGTTTCAGGCGATCGACCAGGTGGCTGTTACCACCCTGGACGTGCTGATCCTGGGAGAAACCGGGACGGGCAAAGAATTGGTGGCACGAGCGGTGCATCAGCGCAGCCGCCGCAAAGACGGCCCGTTCGTTCCGGTGGATTGCGGCGCGATTCCAGACGAACTGATGGAGAGCGAACTCTTCGGGCACGAACGGGGGGCCTATACCGGCGCCCAGTCCCGCAGCCTGGGGCTGTTGGAATTTGCCAGCCAGGGGACGTTCTTTCTCGACGAAATCGGGCACTTGCCTCCGCGGTTGCAGGCCAAGCTGCTGCGGGTGCTCCAGGAGCGCAAAGTCCGGCGCGTTGGCGGCGTCAAGGAGCTGCCCCTTGATGTGCGCTTTGTGGCTGCCACCTCCTTGGACCTGGAGGAAGAGGTGCGCCGCGATCGGTTCCGTTTGGACCTCTATCACCGCATCAATGTGGCCCGCATACGACTCCCGCCGCTGCGTGAGCGCACTGGCGATATCCCGCTGCTCACGCGCCATTTCGTCGCCCGTTACGCCAAGGAAATGGAAAGGGAATCAGTCGAGTTGAGCTCGGAGGTCTGGGAAGCCCTGGCCTGCTACTCCTGGCCGGGCAACGTGCGCGAATTGCAGAATGTGCTCAAACGGATGCTGGCGATGGGCCGGCACCAGACCATTGGACTGGATGACCTGCCGGACGAAATGGCGGCGCGTGTGGGTGAACAGTTGCCACCAGAGGAGGGCGGCTTCTCGCAATTGCGCGAACGCCGCATCTCGGTTTTCGAGAAAGAGTATCTGCGGAACTTGCTTGGCAGTTGTCAGGGAGACGTTTCCGCTGCCGCTCGCGGAGCGAAGCTTCCGCGGTGCACCCTCTATCGTCTTTTCAAGAAACACGACTTGAATCCCGCAGACTTCCGCTAGGGCCAGCCAGCCGCCACAGGGCGCGGTCTCATCCCTCACCGTCGGCATCGAGGACAATGCATAGTCGAAAGTGTCTCATTTGTTAGACACCAGGACCAAACGTGTCGCTGCGATGCGACAGGCCCGAGAAGAAATGAGATCGCGCCCGATTCCGCTGCCGGAATTGCACCTTCGCAGGGCGGCTGTATCACCGTTCGTGGGACGTGCCCAGTCCCTTCCTACCCGCCCACCGGCAGGAATCGAGAACTCGTAAGCGGTTGGAAACCAACAAGCGCATCTGCCGAAATATGGGAAGCCAGGACGCCGCCTCTTACGCCCACCTCAACCATGGACCGCGCAGCCGCAAACCAGAGCCCTCGCTGAGTTCCTGCTCGCTCAATATGCGCCGACTGACGTCGTCCACCACCGGGAGGTCCAAAGAAAGTGTCGCTCCAACAATACAGGCGAGAGGGGCGAGAGCGGAGTGTCCTCCACGATGGTGTGATGCCATTTCCAAGTCACATAGCGCCTGGCGCAGCCCACCACAAGATCCAGTATTCCAATGGCTTACAACTGGAGGACCGATCCGTAGTTTCTGCCGTGCGCGACCTGGAAAGTCCAAAGAACGCATGTTGGCACTAGACTTGCTGTTGGGCAGCCACACAGAAGCGCCGGGAAACGTGGTCGGTTTCGGGATGGCCTGCGGCAAAAAGCCAGATGGCCGCCCGGCTGCCTTTCGGCGATGAAGAAAGAATACGGTCACAAGAAACGACAGAACTTCCTATGAAGATGTTCCGCACCATTACACTTGGGCTAACCGCCCTCTCGATGCTCGCTTTTCTGGCCTCGCCAGTGAAGGGAGCGGAGAAGCCTCCTTACCTCTCCAGCCTCAGTAAACCCGCGGCTGGAGATATGCAGATCCTTTTTCATGGGACGGCAGGTCCGTTCCGGATTCAGACCCGAACCACCCTGGACCCCCTCGCCGCCTGGGTGGATGTTCCGAACGCGCTCGTCACCGAACTCCAGCCAGGGGTGTTCATGGGGCTGGTTCCGAGCCCGAGGGATCTCATCGACCTGAGTTTCTATCGGATTGTTGACGAAGGGGATCCCGCCGCCGAAGTCAAGGGGTGGACCATGGTGTTGCGCGTCTCCGCGCCCACGAACGGCATGTATTTCGTTCAGGGGGAAAGCCCGGTTGTGAGCGTCACGATCCTCGATACGCTCGCCCAGGGCTTCACCCGGTCCGACTTCTCAAGCCTGAACCTCTACATGTACGGCCCCCAGGATCCTCGACAAACCGTGACGGCGGTCAAGTTGCTGAACGCCTCCACAGATCGCTCCCAGCAGCCCCATCACTACATCGACCTGAAGACCAACCCGGACGTGCAGGCCATCGGCACGGAGTTGACGTACCGACTGAAGCCCATAACTGACGAGCTACCGGGCACATACACCGTGAGCCTTTGGTCGCGGCTCGCCGCGGACAACGTCCAGCAGATGATGAAATTCGCCAACGTCCAGATCGGCACCGCCGCTGTGGAGAATCCGTTGGTGGCTAAGACAGCCCTCGACGGCACTCCCAAGTGCGCCGCCTGCCACGAAGGAGCCATCAGCGGGAAAATGTACATGCACCACATCGACCCGACCCCACCCAACAATCCCACGGGCAATTGGTCGCTGGATTTCGAGCCGGTGCGCTCCTGCAAGAGCTGCCACAACAATGAAGGGTATGCGGCTTACGCCGACGCCTCCGCCTCTGGCGGCCGGGTGCCGGACCCTATCGTGCGACGAGTCCATGGCGTTCACAGGGGCGCGGATCTGAAACTGCCCTTCAACAACGATCCCCTGACTGGCGATTTCAAAGACTATATTCATGTTGCCTTCCCCGCGGATGTCCGGAATTGCACGAAGTGCCACCTGGACGAGCGCTGGAAAACGGAGCTATCCCGGCTGGCTTGCGGGACCTGCCACGATAACACTTGGTTCGGCGCCAAGGCCGCGACCCCCGTGGGCAGCGTGGCTCATGCCGGCGGAGCCCAGGCGAACGACAGCAATTGTTTGATCTGTCACGACGACGGCGGGATTGGCAAGGGAGTGGCTGAGGCTCACAAGGTCGAGCCGCCTTCGATGGACTTGATCGATGTCTCCATGACGCCGCCCGCCAACGGCACGCACTATGTCGCCGGCGAGAAACCGGTGGTCACGCTGGTCATCAAGGACGACGCGGGCAATCCGATCGATCACACGAAAGTGACCGATGCCAACTTCTCAACCGCGAGTTTATTTGTCTATGGCCCGCGCCACGGCACAGTCCCCGTGCTGACCAGCACGGCCAAGAACGTCAATTCGAGATTGCGCGCCTCCGTGTCGAACAACCAGGACGGGCCATGGGCGATCAACGGGAAGATACTCAAGATCGCCATCAACGGCAGTGCGCCCCAGGACATCAAAATCGTTGGGGCCAGCGACCTTGTAACTGCGGCGGAGGTGGCCACAGCCCTGAATACGGTTATCACGAACCTGAATGGCGGCGCCAAAGCCACCGTGTCCGGCTTGAGGGTAAACATCAAGACCCTGATCCAGGGAGCGAACGCCAGGATCGAGATCTACAACGGCGATGTTACGACAGCCATGGTCTGGAAGCGGCCGCCGAATACGGTCCTGGAGCCGGATGTCACGGTTGCGGCCGGTTCCACGCCGAGTAACGACCTCCGCGCGCTTTCTGATCCGCTCGACTACAGCGATCCCATGGTAACACGGAGCGCGGCGAACATCATCTACCAGTTGGACGATGTCGCGGGACTAACCCCGGGCACCTATGGGATCTATGTTTACCAACTGCCCAAGGCGGGCAAGATCGCCGGGCTCAACGCAAAGACAGGCGTGGGCCACATCATGTTCCAGGTGGGAACGAAAACGCCGGAAGAGAAGATCGCTACGAACTGCACGGATTGTCATGGTGACACGATCTGGCACTTGAACGAAGGCCCCATCCATGCTGAGCCGTTCGATACCGATTACTGCACTGCCTGCCACGATTACGCCCATACCAGCACAGGCGACATGTTCAAGAACCAAGGCGGGACTTCTCTCAACGGCTGGAGCGGTTTTGGCGCCATGCCCATCGTTCGGCGAGTCCATGGCGTTCACTACGCGCACTACATCCAGCACTCGGAGGAAATCTATGCCAATGCGACGAAAGACACTTTTGGCAATATCATCTTCCCGCAAGATGTCCGGAACTGCACGAAGTGCCATGCCGAGAGTGATACCTGGAAACAGAAGCCGTCGCGTATGGCATGCATGGCGTGCCACGACAGCGACGAAGCGAAAGCCCACGGCAAGATCATGACCTTCACGATGGATCCCGACGATCCGTACGGGCCGAACGCGATAGAAACCTGCGAAGTCTGTCACGGACCGGGCACGGAGTTTTCCCCGGACAAGGTGCATAGGATCTCGAATCCGTACGTGCCGACGTACCCGCGGGCTCCCCAGGGCAAGTAGCCGTGCGACAATGGGTCGGTGAAACGGGACGGCCGCCAGGCCGTCCCGTTGTTTTTGGCGAGACCCGTCAGAATAGGTAGGCCACGCCTGAAGCGATCGTGACTTGATTCTCACGGTTGCCGGAGGAATCTCCGAACACCTCACACGTGGAGTGGTCCCAGCGCAGCGCCTCCGAGCGTATCCGGAAGATTGCGCAAAAGAGTCAGAGGGATTTCGTCTCCCGAGGCGTAAGCGAAGCAGAGTGTCGATGGTACCCGCGGCGGCGTGGAACTGGCCGCGGGCCGGCCATAAAGAAAAAACACATGATGAGAACGCAGAGATCGATGAAAACAACCTTAATTTTGGGAATCGCAACGCTCCTTGGCTCGCTGCCTTTGATGGCGCAAGGCACCGGTGGACATGCCAGCAACGCCGGGTCTTGTTGTTCAGGCGCCCCAACGGTGGCGGCTGCCCCCGGAAACCACGGTGGCCATTCGCCGGCAGTGTCGGCCGCCACCGCCGCAGCACTAGCGAAACTGGACGGGACCGCCAGGGTCGTCTTCGACAACTACCTTACCGTCCAGACAGCGTTGGCCAGTGACTCCATGGAGAAAGTGACGGCCAGCGCCGAACTGCTCGCCAAAGCCATCCGAGCGGACAGCGGGAAACCGTTTCCCGCTGAAATCGCCGGGCAAGCAAGCGCGCTTGCGCAGGCCAAAGACCTGGCGGCGGCCCGCAAGGCCTTTCAACCGTTGAGCCAGTCCCTCGTACAACACGTCAAGGCCGGGAAAGTCCCTGCCGGCACACTCTTCGAAGTGTATTGCCCAATGGCCAAGGCCAGTTGGCTTCAAGCCGACAAGACCGTGCGGAATCCGTATTTTGGCCGGGCCATGCTGGACTGCGGAGTGGTCAGGCCGGGATGAGAGCCTGCCGAAGTGTGAAATCTTCCACCCGCGCGTGGTGCATGACTGATTACACCACGCAGCGGGCTTTACCACGACCCCTGTCTCTGAGGGCGAACAGGGGTTGGATTTAATCGCACTCAAAAGTCTGCCGTGATAATCGCGATGTTCCTCACAGAATGTACCTATTTCGCCGTGTCAAACAGAGCTCAGCGGACAGTCCAAACCGGCAAAACGCCGCACGCAATCGCCGGGCTCTCGCCGGACTGGCGGTGTTCGCCCTGGCGTCGCTGGTTTGCTGGAGCCCGATCCGCCACCAGGTCCTGAGCGCGCTCGTCCTCCGCTCTGACGCGCCTTCCGAAGCAGTGTTAACCGAAGTGGTCGAAGGGACGTCCAACCCGGCGCCGATTCTTGAGCGCATCTGGCGGGCCGGGAGTTTCTCAGGACGCTCGTTTGTGGTTAGCTATCTGCAGCACAGGCAAAGTTCGGGCGCGGCACCGGTCCGCCAAATGGAGTTGGTTCTTGAGGAGGCCGTGTGGGACGCGGACCTTGAGACACGCGAGGCGGCCTTCAGCGTGATGGGGCAGCAGAAGAATCCGTCGGTGCGCTCCTGGCTGCGCGAGCAACTGAGCGACGCGGACCCCGCCATGCGCGTGCTCGCGGTGCAGCAACTCTCGCGCATCGCGAATTCAAACGATCTGCGCAGTGTGATGCGCCTGCTGGACGACCCCGACCCGCGTGTGGTCGCGTCCGCTGGCAGCTTCTTGAGGCGCGTCACCGGACAGGATTTTGGTCTCAAAACGGCGCTGGCGTTGCCCAGGTTCGCGTGGAAGACAGATGCGCCGCCATCGCCGGCGGATTGGGATGCCATCCGGCGAGGGCGCGAGGGCTGGCACGCGTGGTGGCGTTTGCACCAGTCCGAATTCCCGGCGGACGACAATCCGCCGAGGATCGAGCGGCACACCCATCCGCGCCCCACTCCGAATTTCGCCCTTGAAGACCTCGAAGGCCGCCGCGTACGCCTGGCAGACTTTCGCGGCCAGTCGGTGTTGCTCACTTTCTGGAATCTCACCAATCAGCTCAGCGTCGTCGATGAACCGGTGCTCCAGGCGCTCCTACAGTCCCCCCGGCTGGCGGTACTGGCCATCGCGGTGGACGCGGCGGTTTGGCCCGAAGATACCTGCGGCGACCACGAGGGCGGTCACGGAGACGAACCCGGCGCAACATCCGAGCATCAACACGCGCATTGCCACACGGGGGCGACGGACCCGGCCAAGACCAAGGCCGACGCGGGGGCACTCGCCCAGCGCCTGGGCGTCCGCCATCCGGTGCTTGTGGACACCACGGCCGCCCTGGTCGCCCGGTTCGATGTTCATGACTTGCCCGCCTATGTGCTTGTGGACGCCGAAGGCAACGTGGCTCGGCGGGTAACCGGCAGCCGCTCTGAAGTGGTGTTCCGCGCGATGCTGGGGGAGATCACCCGAGCCCCCATCGCACCTGTAACGGGCGGGCGGTGACCAAACTTCCCTGAGGGTTTTTTCCACCGGCGGCGTAGGTATTCTCGTAGGGCGGAGCAGAAATAATCCCCCGATTGTCCAGGACGGCTGTGTTGGCCGCCGGCAAGGAAAAGCAAAACATCAGTCAAACAATGCAAAACATCCCACAACAGATGAAACCAACAACCATGTCTCGTCGAATCATCCTCACGGTGTCCGCCCTTTGTCTGGTCTTGGCCGGGGCTTTCCTTCTCGCCGGTTGCGAAAGCAGCGACAGCGGTAGTAACAGCGGGACGGACCATTCCACCCAGCAGCACTCCCACCACTGAAAGTGAGGGCGCCGTTCGGTCCTTACGAATACCTTTCCGTGGTGGATGGCGTGTGGGTGGAAGACCCGGCCGCCACGGATTCGGCGCCCAATCCACGCGGGACGGTGAATTCGGTTGCCGTCGTGCCCGGAGAAGCATAAGGTTCCTGTATGGGTGAAATTGAGAACATCGAACCAGCCCACTTGCGCTTCCAACGGATAATGGCGCTGGCCGCTTTGACGGCAGCGGCGATCTTTCTGCCTGGCTGCAAAGGCATTCCGACCCAGGGTGAACGCCAGTCACGGGCGGACCTGAAAGCGGTGACGCAAGACTACCGGCCTGGCGACCGCAAGGCGGCGTTGCCCACGCTCGACACGAACGCCACGCTGAGCGCGTTGCTCACGTACGCCATGCTCAATCAGCCGCGTGTCGAGGCGGCCTACTACGACTACGCGGCGGCGGTGGAGCGCGTCACCACCGCGCGCTCCTGGCCAGACCCCCAGTTCACCTTCCAGATGGACATTCAGAACGTCGTCACTTCGATCATGCCCGGTCTCATGGGAAGCATTCCATGGCCGGACAAGCTCCGAGTCGGCGCCGAGGTCGCTTCCGCGGAAAGTCGGGGCAAGTACTTCGCTTTCCAATCCGTTGTTCTGGAAAGCGCCTTCGAGGTGAAGCGCACGTACTACCAGTTGTATTTCCTGGCCGAGAAGATCCGCGTCAACCAGGAAACACTGCAACTGCTGGGCGAGTTGGAGAAGCTCGCCCGCGCCCAGAACGAGGTCGGCAAGGTCACCTTGCAGGACGTGCTGCGCGCCCAAATCGAGCAAGTTCGGTTGCGCACCGAAATCGCCAACCTGGAGGACTCGCGCAGCTCGCTCCTCGCCCAGTTCAAGGCTGCGCTGGGTCTGGGCGCGAACGATCCAATGCCGCCCATCCCTGGCCGGTTCGAATCCACCTCGCTGGACCTCACCGCTGAGAAGCTGTTGGAGACGGCCCTAGCGCAGAATCAGCGCCTCAAAGCCCTGGAAGCCGAAGTCCGGGCCGCCGAAGCCTCCATTATCCTGGCCCGAAAAGCGGCCCGTCCCGATTTCAGCCTCGGGTTCATGGCCGACGTGAAGATGAACCCCACCCTTAATCGCCCGCTGGGCACCGTATCCCTCCCCATCTGGCGCGACAAGATCGCGGCCCAAATTGCCGAGGCGCAGGCGAACAAGCGATCGGCTCAGGCGCGTCTATCGGATGAGCAGATCGCGCTCGCGGTCGATGTTGCCGAAAGGTCGTTCCTTTACCGTCAGGCGACCCGCAATTTGGCGCTCCTGAATGACCAACTCCTGCCCAAGGCGCGCCAGTCGCTCGAAGTGGCCCGGTCCGCCTACCTGGCCGGCCAGACCGATTTCTTCAACCTGACTGACACAGAACGAACCCTGCTCGGGTTCAAATTGGATAAGGTGGAAGCGACGGCGCAACGCGAAATCGTCCTGGCCGAGCTGTCCTTGATCATCCAGGGCATGCCACCCGCCAATCCTTCCAACGCTGCGGAGACTTCCAGCATGTCCCGCGGCAAGCCCGTCGCACCAAGGAAAATGAACGGAGGCATGTAGGCCCCGGAGAAGCGATTATTTTTTATGAAATTCCACGCCTTGAGGGCGAAATCCACTGTTCTATTCATGGTGGTCTTCTTGATTGCAGCCAGCGCCGGTCTGTTACTTAGCGGTTGTGGTCCCGCTCAGGCCCCTGCCGCCAACGCAAACGCGGCCAAAACATTCTACACCTGCGGCATGCACCCAGTAGTCGTCCAGGACACACCGGGCAAGTGCCCTATCTGCGACATGAAGCTCACCCCGATTCGCAAGCAAGCTGAAAGCGCCAAAAGCGGGCCGGCCGCCCCGTCCGGCGAGCGCAAGATTAAATACTACAAGTCCACCATGACACCCGGCGAGGTTCGCCAGACGCCGGGCAAGGATGCAATGGGCATGGAAATGGTCCCGGTCTATGAGGATGAGGCCACCGCAACCGCTTCGCAGACCATCGCGATTGACCCGGTGACCACCCAGAATATGGGCATCCGCACCGCAACGGTTAGCCGAGGGCCATTGCGCCGGACCATTCGCACGGTGGGGACCATCGATTACAACGAAACCGCTCTGCAGGACGTGACCACCAAGTTCAAAGGCTGGGTCGAGAAACTGTACGTGGATGCCACCGGGCAGCAGGTGCATCGAGGCGATCCGTTGTTCGAGATTTATTCGCCAGAGCTCTACAGCGCTCAACGAGAGTTCTTGCTCGCTACCGAGCAGGGAACGAATGCTTCCGACAGTGGTTCGCTCAAAACCAGCGCGCTCACGAAACTGAAGTTTTACGACATCTCCGCCGGGCAAATCGCCGAACTGGAGCGCGCCGGGCAACCGACTAAAACCCTGCGGATCCTGGCGCCCATGGACGGTTTTGTGGTGGACAAAATGGTGGTACAGGGCCAGATGGTGGACCCGGGGATGAAGATGTACCGACTGGCGGACTTGGGTTTGGTTTGGGTGCAAGCCTCGATCTACGAGCAGGACCTGGCCTACGTCAAGCTGGGCCAGGAAGCCACCGTCACCCTCTCGTACCTGCCCGACCGTGAGTTCCGCGGGCGGGTGACCTACATCTATCCCAACGTGGACGAGAAAACCCGGACGGCGAGAGTGAGGATGGAGTTCCACAATCCCGGGTACTTCCTCAAACCGGGGATGTTCGCCACCGTCCAGGTTACGTCGGAACTGGAGCCCTCCGTGCTGCTGATTCCCGACATGGCCATCTTGCGCAGCGGCGAGAAGACGACCGTGTTCGTGGAGTTGGAACATGGGAAGTTCGATCCGCGCACCGTCACACTTGGCCCACAGGCGGAGAACGACATGTATCAGGTCCTGAGCGGACTGAGCGAAGGCGAGCAGATCGTTACGTCGGGCCAGTTCATGCTCGATTCCGAGAGTCAGCTTCGCGAGGCGATCCAGAAAATGCTGGATCCAAAAAGGACTCCCACGACGGCGCCGTCCGCCCCCCCCGGACAACAGGTGGCCACCAGCGCACACGCTACGGGCCACGAAGGCATGACTCCCGGCGCCGCGCCCGGTGAAACAAACGCCGTGAGATACATCTGCCCAATGCCCGAGCACGTCTCCATCGGATACGACCATCCCGGTAAGTGCCCCATCTGCGGCATGACGCTCGTGCCGGTGACGGCTGAGGCTTTGCGGAAACTGCAGCCCGGGGGCCAACTGCTTTATTACACCTGCCCCATGCCCGAACACAGCGACGTGCGCTCGGACAAACCGGGCAAGTGTCCGAAGTGCGACATGACGCTGATTCCTGTGATGCGGGCACCGCCCCTATCGAATACCGCTACGAACCAGGCCAGTGCTGAGAAGACCCAGGCCATACCCGCCGCGCTTTATACGTGCCCGATGGCGTCCCACGCGGACGTGGTGTCGGACAAAATCGGCAAATGCCCGAAGTGCGAAATGGAGCTGGTGCCTACCAGCACTGTGTCTCATGGCAAGATCGCGGAGGAGAACTGGCGCAAACAGCATTCGGCTGCTCCGCCTAGCGATGCGGTGATGCCCCAACAACACCAACACTGAAGGCCGCACCCATGCTCAAAGGCATCATCGATTTTTCCATCAAGAACAAGTTCATCGTGCTGTTGGGGACGATCGCGCTGGTGCTGGGTGGAGCCTATGCGCTGAAACACATGCCGCTGGATGCCATTCCTGACCTGTCGGACGTGCAGGTCATCGTCTATACCGAGTGGCCGGGCCAGGCGCCGCAAATTGTCCAGGACCAGGTGACCTATCCTATCACCACCAAGATGCTCTCGGTGCCCAAGGCGAAAGTCGTGCGCGGCTACTCGTTCTACGGCTTCTCGTTCGTGTATATCATCTTTGAGGACGGCACCGATCCCTACTGGGCGCGCAGCCGCGTGCTGGAATACCTGAGCGGCTTGAGCGGACGGCTCCCTTCCGGCGTGTCCCCCAGCCTCGGGCCGGACGCGACCGGTGTGGGTTGGGCGTTTATGTATTCCATCACTTCCACCAACCGGGACCTGGCCGAACTGCGGTCTATGCAGGACTGGTATCTGCGCTACCAATTGGCCTCTGTGGAAGGCGTGTCCGAGGTCGCTTCCATCGGCGGCTTCGTGAAGCAATACCAGATCACGGTGGATCCGACCAAGCTTCGCGCCTACCACTTGTCTATCTCCGAGGTGGCCATGGCGGTCAAGCGCAGCAACGGCGAAGTGGGTGGACGCTCCATCGAACTCTCCGAAAAGGAATTCATCCTCCGCGTCCGTGGCTACATCCGGAACGTCGAAGACCTGCGCAAAGTCGCTGTGGGCGTGGGCGACAAGGGAGTGCCGATTCTGCTCGGCCAGGTCGCCAACGTGGAACTCGGCCCGGACATGCGGCGTGGCATCGCCGAACTCAATGGCGAAGGCGAAACCGTCGGTGCCGTTGTCGTTGTCCGTTATGGCGCGAACGCCCGGCAAGTCATTCTCGATGTGAAGACGAGGCTGGCTCAGGCCATGAAGGGCCTGCCTGCGGACGTCAAACACACTGTGGTCTATGACCGGAGCGCGCTCATCCAGCGCGCCGTCAAGACGCTCCAGGAAAAGCTCATCGAGGAAAGCATCGTCGTGGCGCTGGTCTGCATCGCGTTCCTCATGCACCTGCGCAGCGCCCTGGTCGCTATCCTGATTTTGCCCATCGCGGTGCTGATGGCCTTTCTCGTCATGTTCGGCCAGGGGATCAGTTCCAACATCATGTCTTTGGGCGGCATCGCCATCGCGATCGGTGCCATGGTGGACGCGGTGATCATCATGATCGAGAACGCTCACAAACACATGGAGCGCGACCAGGCCAAGAAGCCTCACTGGGAGATCATCCGTGACGCGTCTGTCGAGGTGGGTCCGACGCTTTTCTATTCGCTGCTCGTGATCACCGTCTCTTTCCTGCCGGTATTCACTCTCCAGGCGCAGGAGGGCCGCATGTTCAAACCGCTGGCGTTCACCAAAACCTACTCCATGGCCGCCGCCGCGATCCTTTCCATCACCCTGGCTCCGGTCCTGATGGGCTTCTTCATCCGCGGGAAGATTCCCGCGGAAGAGAAAAACCCCATCAACCGCCTGCTCATCTGGCTCTACCATCCGGTGATTGACTTCGTCATTAAATGGCGCTGGCCGGTCCTTTTCACTGCCGCCGGTTTAATCGTTTGGGTGTTCTTCCCCTGGAACAGCCTCACGGCGCGACTCCTGCCCGATGGCAAGGCAAAAGAATGGGCCTTTAATGCCGGG
>Ga0209514_10007093_pt1 | contig 13358 bp, 12 predicted proteins | sample Subgrocontami58m_FD_187452 | JGI IMG/M metagenome (GOLD analysis project Ga0209514, IMG submission 187452) | Subsurface groundwater microbial communities from S. Glens Falls, New York, USA - GMW37 contaminated, 5.8 m (SPAdes) (version 3) | ecosystem: Environmental > Aquatic > Deep subsurface >...
TATCAGCCGGAATCGCCGTTGGTGTAATTTTGTTCTTGCGCCTTTTGTGGCGCAGAAAATAGCTCGCTTCGTAGAAGACGTTGCATGCAACGTCTCTACGCTTGGTAGGAGCTAATTTAGAAAAAGGAGATTTAAAAAATGGAAGCAACTAAATTGGCGGCTGAGCACCGAACGACCGTCAGAAAAGGGATCGGCGCATTACGCCGAAGTGGTTTGTTGCCCGCCGTGATGTATAGCGCGGATAAACAACCGTTATCCCTACAGCTCAACAGCCGCGAGGCGAGCAAGACCCTCAACCGTATTCAAGGTACGGTCTTGATTGACTTGGCGTTGAAGGACGCCACGCACAAAACATTGGTGCGTGAAGTGCAGCGCAACTTCATCACCGATGAAATTCTGCACGTAGATTTTTACGAAGTGGCGATGGATCGTTTGATGCGCGTGAAGATACCCGTGCGTCTGGTCGGCAATGCTTACGCCGTGACGTCGCTCGGCGGCATCTTGGTGCGCGGTTTGCCGGATATCGAAATTGAATGTTTGCCCGGCGATCTGGTCAGCGAGATTCGCGTGGACATGGAACCATTGAAAGAAATTAACATGGCGCTGTCTGTCAACGACATCAAACTGCCGGAGAAGATCAAAATGATCTCGCACGGCGATGACATGATCGCTCGTGTGACCTACGCCTCACTCGAAGAGATCACCACCGAGAAGCCGGAAGTTGTGGCTGGCGAAGTGGAAGTTGTTGAGAAGGGTAAGAAACTTGAAGAAGGCGCTGAAGGTGAAACCGCCACAGCGGCGAAGCCTGGTGCCGCGCCCGCGAAAGCTGGTGCTGCGCCCGCGAAAGCTGGAGCCGCTCCGGCGAAAGCGGCTGCCCCTGCCGCACCCGCAAAGGAGAAAAAGAAATAAATGCGTAAAGTTACTATTGTCGGTGCGGGCAATGTCGGCGCGTCGTGCGCGCTGTGGCTTGCTCAACGCGGCATCTGTGACATCGTATTGGTGGATGCTCCAATTGCCAAGACGATTCCTGTTGGCAAGTCGTTGGACTTGCTGCAAGCCGGACCCATTGTGGGTTACAACTCTCGAATTCGCGGCAATGCCGATGGCAACTACGAAGGCACCGAGAATTCAGACATCATCATCATGGCGGCGGGCTTGCCGCGCAAACCCGGCATGAGCCGTGAAGATCTGGTCGGGGCGAATCAGCAAGTGGTGACGGACGTGATCGCCAAAGCGATGCCTCTCTCTCCCAATGCAAATTGGATCGTCGTCACCAACCCGCTCGACACGATGACCTATCTCGCGCTCAAACAATCTAAACTGCCCAAGAACAAGGTCGTAGGGCAAGCGGGCATTTTGGATTCGGCGCGCTTCGCCGCGTTTGTGGCGATGGAGTTGAACGTTGCAGTTGAAAACGTTCACACCGTTGTGTTGGGTGGTCACGGTGACGAAATGGTTCCGCTCACTCGTTATTCCACCGTCTTTGGGGTGCCGCTCATTGAGTGGATGTCCAAAGAAAAGCTCGATGCGATTTTAGATCGCACGCGCAAGGGCGGCGGCGAGATCGTTAACTTGCTCGGCACCAGCGCCTACTATGCGCCCGGCGCGGCGTTGGCAAAGATGGCAGAAGCTATCTTGCTCGATTCGAAATTGATCGTGCCATGCTCGACGTTACTCGAAGGCGAGTATGGACTCAACGACGTGTGTTTCGGCGTGCCGGTGAAGTTGGGCGCGAACGGAGTCGAGAAGATCATTGAACTCAAGCTGACCGACGACGAGAAAGCGATGGCGGATAAATCAGTCAAGATCATCCGCGAGACGATGGGTGCGTTGAAGTTCTGATGATGTAGATACGTAGACAGGTATGCAGGTAGATACATATACAGGTAAACAGGGATACAGCAGGTAGACAGGGACACAGGTAAACAGGAATACAGGTAGACAGGTAAGCATTATTCACTTGTCTACCTGTTTACTTTCTACCTGTCTACGTTTTTACCTGTTTACTTTTCTACCCGTTTACCAAATCTCTCTCTCTCTCAAAAGGTGTCACCATGATTCATAGCAAACACGGCATTACCGCTCTCGGTCTCAGCGGAATTAAACAAACGTGGAATCCCTCGGCGGCTGAAACTGTGGAGATCGCCATTCAACGCGGCGAGGGCAAGATCACCTCAGGCGGCGCGTTCCTCGCCATCACCTCGCCTTTCACCGGGCGCTCGCCCGAAGACAAGTTCGTCGTCAAAGAATCATCAAGCGAAGATAAAGTGTGGTGGGGCAAAGTTAATCGCGCTCTCTCGCCAGAAAAATATGCTTTGCTTGAGCAAGATGTCAAAGCGTATCTCAACAGCAAAGAACTTTTCGTGCGCGATCTCTATGCCTGCGCCGATCCCGCGCGCCGCATGAACGTCCGCCTCATTTCCGAATCGGCGTGGCACACATTATTCGCCTACAACCAATTCATCCGTCCTTATGCGGCAGAGCTGGGCGATTTTGAACCGAACTTCACCATTCTGCACGCGCCCGAATTTCATCCTGATCCTGAACGACACGGCACGCGGAAGCCGCCATCCGGTCCCACGGCAGCCATCGTCCTCAACTTTGCCACGCGCACCATTCTCATTGCCGGCACGCGCTATGCCGGTGAAATTAAAAAATCAATCTTCACTGCGCTTAACTTTTTATTGCCGTTGGATAATGTTTTCCCGATGCACTGCTCGGCTAACGTCGGCACACAAGGCGACACCGCCTTGTTCTTCGGACTCAGCGGCACGGGTAAAACGACTCTCTCCGCCGATCACCGTCGCGGGCTCATCGGCGACGATGAACACGGCTGGAGCGATAATGGCGTCTTCAACTTTGAAGGCGGGTGTTACGCTAAAGTGATCAAACTTTCATCCGAAGCCGAACCGGAAATCTTCAACACGCTCAGTATGTTTGGCACGGTGTTAGAAAACGTGGTGATGGATCAGGAGACGCGCGAACTCGATCTCGACAGCCAGGCAATCACTGAAAACACCCGCGCCGCTTATCCGCTTCACTTCATTCCCAATCATGTTGCATCGGGTTTGGGCAGTCATCCCAAGAACGTCATCTTCCTCACAGCAGATGCTTTTGGTGTGTTGCCGCCCATCTCACGTCTTACATCGGAGCAAGCCTTATATTATTTCTTGTCGGGTTATACCGCCAAGCTCGCTGGCACAGAGCGCGGTGTGACCGAACCGCAAGCGACGTTCTCAACCTGTTTCGGTTCGCCGTTCATGGTGCATCATCCACACGTCTATGCCGATATGCTCAAGAAGAAAATTTCCGATCACAAAGTGACGGTGTGGCTGGTGAATACGGGTTGGAGTGGCGGTCCCTACGGAGTCGGTCACCGCATGAAGATCGCTCACACGCGGGCGATGGTCACGGCGATCCTCGATGGCAGTTTGCATGATAGTGTGACTGAAGTGGATTCGATCTTCGGCGTTCACGTCCCCACCTCTTGCCCGCACGTCCCGGCCGAAGTTCTCAAGCCGCGCAACACTTGGGCAGATAAAGCCGCGTACGATGCCAAGGCGCAAGACTTGGCGAAACGATTTGTGGAAAATTTTAAACAGTTCGCGGATAAAGTTGAATCTTCAGTGGTGAGCGCGGGACCAAAAGGATGATCTGTCTCGTTAGATTGATGCTGCCTCGCGAATCACCTCGTTGCAAAGCAAAGTAGGTGAGACAGCGTCGGACTGCTAATGCAAGACCTTTCAGGAACAAGAAGCTGCTAGGCTTTACCGTAGCAGTTTTTTTGTTTAATGAGGACGATCAAACTCTTGCGCGATGATTTTCAAAAACGTAGCACCCATATATGACCCTCTAATTTTTTCCGAACAGATGTACTAAAATTTTGTTTATATTCATCTTGACAAACTATAAGAAACTTCATATTATGCTATTGTATTCTGGATACGGGATACGGGATACTTATAAAATAGCTATAACTTATCGGAAAAATGATGCAACCATTGACTGTACCTTTTGCAAAGATAGAAAAAAGTTTACCTCTTGACGAAAGAGTCTATCTTCAGATCAAACAAGCAATCATGGAAGGCAGACTACTTCCTGGAGTATTTGTCACGGAAACCGAGTTAGCTGACAGTCTGGGCGTCAGTCGGACTCCCATCCGTGATGCCATTCCTCGCTTAGAGCAAGAAGGTTTCATCGTAAGCGTTCCCTCCAGGGGTTATCAGGTGGCGGAAATTTCTGCGCGGGAGATTCAAGAAATCTATCAGCTAAAAGAGATTCTCGAATGCCACATCATCCGCGAAATTGCCGATAAATTTACTCCTGAGGAGATTGATGAACTAGAGTCATTGTTACAAGTTACCGACAGCGCCTTAGAAAAAAAGGATTATCCTGGATTTCTAAAAGCAAGTCGTGACTTTCATCATGGGCTCGAACACAAGTTTGGAAATCAACGAATCTCTAACCTCTTGGTAAGTTTGGACGAGCACATATCGCGCCTCCTGATCGTGCAACTACAAACTCAAAGCATCCACATATCCAACACCCCTGCGCGTCAGGATCATCGCCTGATTCTCGAAGCGATCCGCAAGCACGATGTAGAAGGAGCTGTCTCTCTAACCCGTGATCACCTCCGTAGGCACCAAGAGCTAATCAAATCTCAGACTAAAGATTGATCCGCGCCTATGTCAACATCCGGAGATTGGCTTGAGTAAGATCATCACAGTGCTAGGGGCATCACATGGTGGGCAAGCGCTAGCCGCCAGTCTGGCGCTACGTGGTTGTGAGGTCCGCCTCTACGAACACCCGAATTTCAAAACTAATCTTGAGGGAATTCTGCAGCACCAGAGCCAGATCGAACTTGTGGATGCCTTGAGTGGTGTCGGGCAAATTGCGCTGGCGACAACAGACATCCGAACCGCCATAGAGGGGGCGGATGTCATCATGGTCATTGTGCCTTCTTTTGTCCAGAGGATCATGCTAACGCTTGCGGCCCCTTACCTTAGAGACAATCAGATTGTCTTATTACTTCCCGGGAATTTCGGTTCATTGGAAGCCACCAACTTGATTCGGAATAGCGGTTGTCGGGCCCACATAAGATTGGCTGAAACCAACTCGATCCCATTTGCCTGTCGTCAGATCGAGTCAGGTAAGGTCGCTGTTTTTGGCGTGAAAGAATTTCTTGAACTTGCGGCCTTCCCGGCGACGGACACTCCAACTGTGATTGATGCCCTCGGTGACTGTTTTCCAGTCTCTTTGAGAGCAACACGCAATGTGCTGGAGACGGCGTTCACCAATTTCAACATGTTGGTCCATTGTCCAACCGCAGTGCTCAATGCAGGCTGGATAGAAACCACGCATGGAAATTTTGATTTCTACGGAGAGGGGATCACCGAATCAGTCAGTCGCGTTGTGGAGAAGATGGATAGGGAGCGGATAGCCATTGGGACTGCTTTCAACCTTGAGCTGATTCCTTTTGTAGAGTGGTGGCAACAGGCCTACCCAACACCCACTCAATCCAAACGATTGCGTGACATTATTCTTAGTAGCAAAGTTCATTCGGGGCGAGGGGCGACAGCGCCCAAAAGCCTACAGGAAAGATATATCTCGGAAGATGTGCCTTACTTGTTAGTGCCGCTGGTATCGCTCGGAAATCTAGTGGGCGTGGCAGCTCCCACTATTGAAGCCATTATCACGGTGGCTTCGGTATTAAACGAAACGGATTATCGGTGCGAAGGGCGAAACCTAGAACGGCTCGGACTGACCGGAATGAGTGCTGAGCAAATCTTAAATTACGTGAACGGAGCAGCTTAATCGTGATTGGAGAGGTCCGCCATAGCTGCGGAATACATGAGCTTATGTAACAAGGAGGTCTCTATCGTCTATTTTCGAATCGCAAAGCCAACTTGACTATTAACTCTGCACGGAAACAGCGGCACTTTTGCATGCCCCACAGCCGCAAGAATCGGCCAATCTTAGACCGAGTATCTGGGGCTTATATACTCAAAGAACATAGGAGAAGAGAATGAGTGCTCACGCGATTGGATCGCTTACCCGCAAGAACTCCAAGTCAATAAGATATGGTGTCGTTGCAGTTCTATTGATCATTGCTCTGACTGCTAGCGCATGTGTATCTGCGCCGACCCCTACCCCTGCCCCTTCGTCAAATCCTCCGACTGCCCCCGCGGTCATTGCCCCTCCGACCTCCTCCCCTGTCGCTCCTCCCACTGCGACTGGACCTACGACCTTTCGAATTGCCATCGGGATTGATCCTGATACGTTTGATCCCGCCGGCCAAACCACCACCACGGTTGGCAATCTGGTGGACTATGTTGTGGAGACTCTGGTCGCCACTGATCAAGATGGCAAGGTCTTGCCGTTGCTTGCAAAATCTTGGACGATTTCAAAAGACGGATTGGAATATACCTTTAAACTTCAGGAGGGTATCAAGTTTCACGACGGCGCTCCCTTTGATGCCGCCGCGGTGAAAGCGAACTTTGATCGCCTCCTCGACCCGGATACCCGCGCTCCCGTGCGCGGCGTTTTCATGGTCATTCAAAAGACTGAGGTTGTCGATTCCACGACGGTCAAGTTCACCCTTAAAAGCCCTTCCGCTGTTCTCCTCGCCGCGTTGGGTTTCACCGTTGCCGGAATTGTCTCGCCTGCGACCATTGATAAAAATTCACCAGGCTACAAGACTCTGACTCAACCCGTGGGCACAGGTCCGTATGTATTCAAGGAATTCGCCAAGGGCAGCCAGCTGACAGTGACCAAGAACCCCAACTATTGGGGCAAGAAGCCTTACTATGATACGGTCATTTTCCGCGTGGTCCCGGAAGCGGCTACTCGGGAGAGTCTCCTTCTAGCGGGACAAGTGGATCTCATCATCCTACCTCCTATTTCTGACGTTCCTGCGCTCCAAAAGAATCCGGCAGTCAAAGTGCTTCTGGCGCCGAGTGACCGCACCGTTTTTATCAGCCTTAACATGACACAAAAACCACTGGACAATGTCAAAGTGCGCCAAGCTCTGAATTATGCAGTTAACAAAGAGGAGATCATCAAGGCGATCCTCTTTGGCGCGGCTGATCCGCTTGATGCGCCGACTCCTTCGAGCTTGTTCGGTTACTGCAAATCTGGGTCGTATCTATATGATCCTGCCAAAGCCAAGCAACTTTTAAGCGAGGCTGGAGTCGCCGCGGGCACAAAAATCTCATTCATTGCGCCGACAGGACGTTATCTTCAAGACTTTCAAGCGGCGCAGGCGATTGCAGGGTATTTGAAAGAGGTGGGGCTCAATGCAGAACTGGCTACGATGGATTGGCCTACTTATGTTGGCACGATGACCAAGCCAGAGGGAGAAAACAAAGTTCAACTTGGCATGCTGGGGCTGGCGGCTCCTTATTTAGATGCCGACTACCAATTTTCTGCTTTCCGTTCCAATCAGGTTGCACCCAAGGGTTTGAACACGCCATTCTACAAAAACCCCAAAGTGGACGATTGGGCTAGTGCGGCATTGGCGGAAACTGATGGGGCTAAGCGTAAAGAGATTTATTGTCAGGCGGGCAAACAGGTTTGGGAGGATGCGCCTTGGATCTTTTTGTGGAATCAACGATTCCCGATTGCCTACTCGGCCAAGGTTCAAAACATCTCATCCCATCCAACTGAAAAGTTCCTAGCCATATACGCCGAGCCTGTTCGTTAGCCTGTGTTGCTCTATGATTCACCGAGACCTGGCGGGTTTTCCAGAACTCGCCAGGTCCGACTAAAAAAGCTATCGTGTTAAGCTATCTTCAACACCGCCTCATCGCGGCGTTCATCACGTTATTGGGTATCACCGTTATCATCTTTCTAATGCTTCACATGTTGCCGGGCGATCCCGCGCGCACTATTGCCGGACTACTGGCGACGGAAGAAGATGTTGCACGCTTGCATACGCAACTCGGTTTGGATCAACCGTTGATCGTTCAGTATGTTCGCTTTCTGGGCAATCTTTTGCGTGGCGATCTAGGTGTTTCAGCGCGCACCTCACGACCGGTTCTCGAAGAGATTCTCGCGCGCTTGCCTGCTACATTAGAACTCGCACTCCTCAGCACTGCGCTTGCCTCATTCTTCGGTATCATTGGTGGAGTCATCGCCGCGACGTACCATAACTCGTTCATTGATTATGTGATTTCGCTATTCACGCTCTTCGGTAGTTCAATGCCAGCGTACTGGCTGGGCTTGATGCTCATTATTCTCTTTGCAGTGCAGTGGCAGGTTTTGCCTGCCGCCGGCAATGAAGGTCCTCTCAGTTTCATTTTGCCTTCGCTCACGCTCGCCGCGTTTTCCATCGCGCTGATCACCCGTATGACGCGGTCGAGCATGTTGGAGGTGCTAAATCAAGATTACATTCGCACCGCCCGCGCCAAAGGATTGCAAGAACACAGCGTGCTTTTTAATCACGCGCTCAAGAACGCGCTCATCCCAGTCATCACTGTTGTTGGTTTGCAACTTGGCGCGCTGTTCGGCGGCGCAGTGCTGACCGAATCGGTGTTCGGTTGGCCCGGCATCGGACTCTTATTGCTCGATTCGATCTCGGCGCGCGATTATCCGGTAGTGCAAGGAGTGGTTCTCGTCTTTTCCTCAATGTTCATTCTCCTCAATGTTCTGGTGGATGTTTTGTACGCGTATTTTGACCCGCGCATTCACTATGGCTAACACGTTCGGCGTAGAACACGACGAGAAGATGAAACCGCTCATTGAGATCTGGCGGCGTTTCCTGCGCCGGCGTTCTGCCGTGCTGGGACTCGCGTTGTTATCTATTCTGGTCGCCTTGAGTCTCGCTGCGCCACTCATCACACCGCACGATCCCGAAAAACTAAAATTGTCGCAAGCATTGATCGCGCCGTCGGCGCAGTTTCCGCTCGGCACGGATCATCTCGGACGTGACTTGGTTGCGCGTTTGCTCTATGGCGCGCGCCTGTCACTGGTGATCGGTTTTCTTGCGGTCGCGATGGGTCTGGCTGTCGGCGTGCCGTTCGGCGCTTTGTCTGGCTATTACGGCGGCTGGATTGATTTGATCATTCAACGCATTGCCGACGTCTTGCTTTCGTTTCCGACTTTTCTGCTCGCACTCTCACTCGTTGCCATTCTCGGCGTTGGCTTGCAGAACGTCATTATTTCCGTTGGTATCAGCGCGATCCCGTCCTTCATTCGCATCGTGCGCAGTTCGGTGTTAACGATTCGCGAGCAGACGTACGTCGAAGCCGCGCGCGCAGTTGGCATGCGCGACAGCAAAATCATTCTACTGCATGTCCTACCGAATGCGATGGCGCCAGTCATCGTGCAGGCGACGCTCAATCTGGGCACCGCAATTTTGATCGCGGCCGGATTGGGCTTTTTAGGTCTGGGAGTGCAACCGCCAACCCCCGAATGGGGTTCAATGCTCGGTGAGGGACGTAACTATATCTTCAGCCATGGGTATATGGCGACCTTCCCCGGCTTGGCGATTTTCTGCGCCGTGCTTAGCTTCAATCTCCTTGGTGACGGCTTGCGCGATGCGCTTGATCCGCGCTTGCGACGCATGTAAGGCAATGAGAATGGTGTAAGATCAATACAATAGTGAAAGGATAGATTCTACGGTAACTCCATCTCCAACCCCCGAAGATTTATTGCAGCAAATGATGTTAACGCTTACCCGACTGCATAACTCCGCCTGAGTTGATGTCAATCCCTCACGAACAATTTCCCTTTCACTTTTTTCAACTCAACGGATTAAACTACCTTGCTCGCGGCGACGGGGCTGCCGACTTGGCGGCGTTGACCGATTCTCACTTCACCCCGGTCTTCGTGCGCTACGCATTTTCGCAATTCAACACCCTGCGCCCGTTCTTCCCCACAATGGCGGCAGATGATCGCGGCAGTCTCTATCGCGGTCTCGACGCCTTCGATTGGATCGCCGAAAGCGGTTTATTGTTTCCGCGATCCGATGCGATGGGGTTGTGGAGCGATGGCAGTGAGGATCAACTTTTTCTTAGAGAACTCGATCTCGCCGTCTCGCCATTGATCTACGTCTCGCCCTCTGTCGATCAATTTCCCGGAGCTCGACTCGCCGCCGCCGTTGAGATCGTGAGTGATGCCGCCTTTGCTATCGCACCCGCTGGCGGCTTCCCAAACCGGATCGCCGCATCCGTTCCAACATTTCAAATGCACCGCGAACTGATCGGCATCCTCGCCCTTCAACTTCTGCCGCAAGCCATCGCCCATCCGCGCACGATAACCTTTGATCACATTGACGATCTTCTTTCCTCCTTCGACTATTGAAACGTAATAAGCAATACGAAATACGCTACAATCAACCTATGACCAACACCACACATAAATCAGGATTTGTAGCCGTTATCGGCCGCCCCAACGTTGGCAAATCAACACTGCTCAATTATCTGCTCGGTCAAAAGGTCGCCATCGTTTCGCCGCGTCCGCAGACCACACGCCGCAAACAATTGGGCATCCTCACTTTGCCTGAAACGCAAATTATTTTTATGGACACCCCCGGCATTAATCGCCCGCGTCAATCGCTCGATAAGTTTATGCTCGCCACCTCCACCGACGCCATTGGCGACGCCGACGTGATTCTATGGATCGTTGATTCGAGTGAGATGCCCGACGAAAACGACAAACGCATTGCCGAGATGATCAGCACACGCACGTCGCAACGTTCGGGGAGCTCGGCGATATTAGCTCTCAACAAAAGTGATCGCCTCAAACCGAATCAGGTGATGCGGAATACGGACGCCTACCGTTCTCTTCTCCCCGCCGCCGAGTGGATGCTGATCTCTGCCATGCGCGGCGACAACGTCAACGATAAACTTCTGCCGATGATCGTTGCCCGTCTGCCCGAAGGTCCCAAATACTACGACGACGATCAGATCACCGATTTTGACTTACGCCAACTCGCCGCCGAATTGATTCGTGAATCCGCGCTGGAACTTTTGCGCGAAGAAGTGCCGCACGGAATTTTTGTGGAGATCGATGAATTTAACGAACAGCCTAATAAAGCGACACACATCGCTGCCGTCATCTACGTCGAGCGCGAGAATCACAAAGGCATTGTCATCGGCAAAGGCGGCGAGATGCTCAAGCGCATTGGCACCAACTCTCGCAAAGAGATCGAAACGCAAGTGGAAAATAAAGTTTTTCTCGAACTCCACGTCAAAGTCCGCGAAGATTGGCGCAGTGATGGTAATCAGGTGAAGCGGTTTGGGTATGATATGAATCGTGATACGTGATACGTGATTCGTGAATTTAACGCGGTCACGTATCACGCATCACTCGTCACGCTATGTTCTCCTACACATCTCCTTTTTCGAATCGCTACGGCTCACCCGAAATGCGCGCGCTGTGGTCAGAGGAACATCGCCGAAAATTGTGGCGGCGAATTTGGGTCGCTTTAGCCGAAGCGCAGCAACACGCCGGACTCGTCAAACCCGAACTCGTCGCCGACCTTCGCGCTCACGCCGATCAGATCGATCTCAAACGCGCGCTAGAAATTGAAAACGAGATCGGTCACGACGTGATGGCAGAAGTGAAAACGTATGGCGAACAATGCGCGCGCGGCGGCGTCATCATCCATTGGGGCGCCACCAGCGCCGACATCACCGACAACGCCGACGTTCTCCGTCAACGCGAAGCGCTTGCCCTCACCTTAGATCGACTCGCTAAACTTTTATCTGCATTCGCTGCTCGCATTGAAGCCACGCGCGATCTGGTGTGCATGGCGTATACGCATCTACAACCCGCCGAGCCAACCACGTTTGGTTATCGCTTCGCCCTCTACGCCCAAGATTTATTGACTCACTATGGCGCGCTGATTCAGTTGCGCGACTCACTGCGCGGCAAAGGGATCAAGGGTGCAGTGGGGACTCAAGCCTCATTCGCCGAAATCTTAATTGACACGAAGATGACTCCGGCGCAGATGGAATCCATCGTGATGCGGTCTCTTGCCCTTGAGCCTTTTTCCATAACAACCCAAACATATCCGCGCGTGCAAGATTATTCGATCCTCACCACACTCGGCGCGGTTGCCGCCTCGCTCCACACATTCGCTTTTGATCTGCGAATCATGCAGTCATCGGGTTTTGGTGAGGCGGCAGAACCGTTTGGAGAAAAACAAGTGGGGTCGAGTGCTATGCCCTTTAAACGGAACCCGGTCAACGCCGAAAAAATTTGTTCGCTGGCGCGCTACGTGGCGGCAACCCCGATGATCGCTTGGGAGAACGCCGCCGAGTCCTTATTGGAACGCACGCTCGACGATTCCGCCAATCGTCGTACGATCATGCCCGAATCATTCATCGCCATTGACGAGATGTTGATCACCGCGACTCGAATCGTCGAGGGCTTGCGCGTGGACGAGATCGCCTGCGCCCGCAACTTAGAAAAGTATGGCGCGTTTGCGGCGACGGAGCGGGTGATGATGGCGTTGGTGCGCGCGGGCGCGGACAGACAAAAGATGCACGAGCGGTTACGTACTCACAGTTTGAAGGCGTGGGAAGCAGTCAACGCCAATCATCCTAACCCGCTTGCCGATCTGATCGTCGGTGATCAACAATTTCTTTTTTATCTTCAGCCGAATCGTTTGCGAGAATTAATGAACGCGCGTGATTATGTGGGAACGGCGAAAGAGAGGGCAGGAGAGATGGTGAAGGAAATTAGAAAGAGATTGGATGTTGGAGAATAAAAGTTGCCTACCCAATTTCGCCCGGCTCGCGCTGGTGATATTTGCATTCTTTTATTGCCGGATGATGACGAGCTGACTCGCTTGAACGAGCATCAACGATTTTTAGCATCACACTTCGGCGGGCAGATTCATCAAGCAGTTCATCTTACCGTCCAACGCTTTGCCCCGCCGACTCATTCACATCTTCAATCGTTAATCTTTAATCTTGCCGACACCCTTTCGCATTTCTCGTCCTTGACTTTCACCGCTTTATCGTCATTTTCTATTTATTCAAATTTTAAACAAAGCCACATCGTCAAATGGGAAATTGCCGAGACGGACGAACTGCGCCGTTATGTGTCGTTGACGGATCGCGCTCTGGATGAGATCAGCGTGTCGCTTACTGAACGGTACGCAAACGATTGGAACTCAACATGGGTGACGGCAATAGATGGCGTGACGAATACGGCGATCACTGGCGAACAGATCGGGGTGAAGTATCCGCATCATTTATTCACGGCGCGGCGTATTTGGTTTTCGGAGATCAAGGGCGCGAATGAATTTGAAGTGTTGGCGAAGGCGTGGTTAAAAACGTAGAGATGCTTCGACAGAGCGCGGGAGTCAATCCGTCATTGCGAGTAACCCATCGTGGGCAGATCTCCGA
>Ga0209514_10007096_pt1 | contig 13356 bp, 13 predicted proteins | sample Subgrocontami58m_FD_187452 | JGI IMG/M metagenome (GOLD analysis project Ga0209514, IMG submission 187452) | Subsurface groundwater microbial communities from S. Glens Falls, New York, USA - GMW37 contaminated, 5.8 m (SPAdes) (version 3) | ecosystem: Environmental > Aquatic > Deep subsurface >...
CATTGCCCGCAGAGGTTATGGCCACAGAAGATGATCCTGAATTAACCTGGAAGGTAGCAGCAGGGGAGGTTATGCCTATACCTATATTACCTGCCCCTGTTATGGTTAACCTGGATAATCCTCCTGTAGATAACCCCAAAGCATTTGTCCCCGGCCTGAACAGCCCTGTATCAGTATCCAAATTAAATGAATATGAAGGGGCAGTGGCTGAACCGTCTGTTCCCAGGATGGAGGAGAGGAAAGTAGACAAAGAATTAACTGTTAATGATCCTCCCACCCCCACATTACCAACCAGGTTGGATATACCTGAAACATTAAGGGTAGACAGGGCTGCAGCAGAGGAAACAGTCAAAGATGAACTAATCCCCACATTTCCCACTACATCCAGGGCAAAGTTAGGGGAAGTTGTGCCAATGCCAACATTGCCTTGTACTGCTAACCCATTAGCGGGAATTATACTATTGGCAAATGATATGCCTATTCCTACATTTCCAGCTACCCCCAATTTGGCAGAAGGGGTAGCAGAAGTTCCAATTCCTACATTTCCGTTAACTGTTAAATCACTTGTGACTGTGCCGGCTCCAACAACATACAAAGCAGTAGTGGGGCTGATAGTGCCTATCCCTACATTGCCGGATGAGTTAATGGTAATACCGGATGTGGCAGAGCCGCCGGTAATTAAACCAATGCTGTTTGAGCCGATCCGGTAAAGTCCTGTATCAGTATCATTGGTAAAAGTTAAAGAAGGAGCCGCAGCTGTGCCGTCTGCCAGTTGGATAACTCCGGATATTGAGGGAGATGATGCTAGGCTTAAAGTGATAGATCCGCCAAGTGACACATCTCCTCCTCCTGACAAATTAGTGCCGGCTGTGACTGTTACTTTGGAATTAGTTAAGCCGGAATTGGGAATATTGGTGAAAGTGTTGCTTGAGCCTGATAATGATTTATTAGTTAAAGTTTGAGTAGTATCTGTTCCTACAAGAGTGGTAGTGGTAGGCGGCAGGGTAAACAGTTTGTTGTTTGAGGTGATTTGGTTGGTGGAAGATGATAAAGTCAAGGCAGTAAAGCTGGGATTGGAAGCAGTTGATACATCTTGATCTAGTAAAGCATTGTTTGTTACTGTCAGCGTAGTATCTCCCGAGGCTATTTCAAATGTTGAAGCGGATGGAGTACCTTCCAAACTTAAATTATTGATGCTGTCGCGTACAAACAATGAGCCGTTAATTTGGGTGTCGCTGTTAATCTCTAAAAACTGGGAACTGGCTGTAACAGCCAGGACATTGGAGTTGGAGGTTGGAAGCTGGACAATGGAAGATGGAAAAGGTTTTTCTTTTTGTGTGAGATATGAGGCTGCAATCCAGGTAGTAATGGTTAGAACAATGACAGAAAAAATTCCTGTGCCTATCAGGAATTTGGTTACCAGGAAAGCTTTTTTGGGTACATCTGAGGTTGGAGCCAATGAATTAAAGTACTCTGACTCCTTATGACTCTCTGACTCTTGGACTCTTTTTAAGAGTTCTTCAGTAGTTTGGCTTCCTGCCTGAAAGTCTGTAACAGAAGAGGGATTAACTTTTTTTAAGGCTGAAAAAGAATAAAGTCTTGTCCCCCCGGGGGTTCTGGTAGCAGTTATTTTTCCTGCCCGTTCCCATCTTCGCAGTGTATCAATGGACACACCTAAAGCTTTGGCTGCTTGACCTATCTTCAGATATGAAGACTCTCTTTTGAGGTAGTTGACAGACGGATTTTTCATTGTTTAAAATCGGCTCCGTCTGCCTAAATCTATGCAAATCTGCTTACCGTGCATAGATTCTTAATCCATCGTACATAGATTTACATAGGTTTGTCAAGGGGTTATTATAATAGTAAGGCTGGGATATCAAACTACATCAGGATTGGGGTTGAATATATGTGTAGATATTGACCGTATTCAGGGTAGTATAAATTATGGCTATGGGAAATTTGAAAGCTTGAGGTTTCTGGCCTTGGGTTCTGATGACAACAGGGGAGTTTTCAATTATGGTGATAAAGTTGGCATGTTGGGGCAGAATATCAAAAACTCCTTGCGTGTTTTTGGAAGAAACAGATAAAGCTTCTCCTTCAAAAAAGGTCTGTTGGGTAGAAATTATCCGGACATGTAAGGTTTGGTTCATATGATCTTGGCATCAGCCAAAGACCCAATAAACATAAATTTTTCTGCTGGGATGTTATCTAAAGAGCCGGAAAGTATCATTTCTATATCTTTTATTGTTGTTTCTCTTGGGATAGCAACACCCTTTTTTCCGGTTTGTTTTTCTGTCATAAAAAATGGTTGCGTCAGATAGTTGATAATCTTTTTAGTCCTGTTGTATAAAATTCTGTTTTCTGCGGATAACTCTTCTTCTCCCACAATTGCTACTATATGTAATAGTTTGTTATAGTTATCCAGTAATTGTTGAAACTGAGTAAAAGCCTTAAAATGAGCCTCTCCTAAAACAACTTTTGAGAGTGTGGAGGAAGATGATTGGAAAAGATCTATCGGAGGGTAAATTCCTTTTTGGGCAACAGAGCGGGACAAAACAACCGCAGTATCCAAAAAAGAGGTAACTGCCACAACCCCGGCATCTGTAATTTCGTCAGCTGGTACATAGACATTTTGAAATGAGGTGATAGCGCCATTTTCTGTTGAGATAAGCCGGTCTTCGAGGGTGGATATTTCGGTTTGTAGAGTTGCCTGATAAGCTTGTTCCGAAGGAATGGTACCAAGCAAGGTAGCTACTTCTGATCCTGCCTGGACAAATCTGAACATGTTATCAATAAAAAATAACACATCTGATTTTAATTCGTCTCTAAAATATTCTGCCTGGGCAACCGCTGCCTGGGCAACTCTAAAACGGATGGCCGCATTCTCATTCATTTGTCCCAATACAATAACGGTTTTTGGTAAAACTCCTGATTCTTTAAGCCTTTGGTATAATTCCTGGCCTTCCCTGATTCTTTCGCCAACCCCCGCGAATATTGAATAAACATTTTTTTGGGTGGCTGTAATGTTGTGTAGCAGTTCTGTCAAAAGAATAGTTTTTCCCACTCCTGCGCCTCCGATAAAACCCACTTTCCCGCCTTTTTCAACCGGGGTCAAAAAGTCAATTGCTTTAATGCCTGTTTCCAGGATTTCAAAGCTTACTTTTACAATATTTAAGGAAGGCGCTTTGGAATAAATTGAAGCTTGAGCAGCTTTATTTATTGGTCCCAGAGTATCTCTGGGAGTCCCGAAAACATCTATTACCCGTCCCAAACAAGTTTTTCCCACCGGTATTTTCAAATCAGACCCGCTGCCTAAAACCCGCATCCCCCTAAAAAGTTTGTCGGGATTTGATAAGATTTGACAAAAAACATGTGTCTGGGACTGCGAGAAAACTTCCAGTACAACACTTGGATCATCAGGAGATATTAGGATTTCGGAAAGCATAGGGAAGATATCATCTTCAATCTCAACCTGGGCAATTTGTCCGTTAACAGAGATAATTGTTCCTTTGGCAGAGTTAATTAAAGTTGTCATAATTCCTTCTAGCCGCGAGGCTGGCAAAACTTTCCAAAATTTTATTATTTTCCAGATTTCTTTTAGCATAGCTTTTAAGTTTTATGTTTTCCATGATGAACTTGTTGGCCTCTGTTTCGGCAGTATCCATGGAAATAAAACGGGAAGCGGTCCTGGAAAGCTCTGATTCCAAAAAAGTCTGCTCCAAAAGCAGAGTTAATATTTGGCTGTCAAAAAATGACAGAATTTTTGGCAGCTCGGGTTCAAAAATGAAATGCATAAAACCCTCTTTATTTTTGGAATCTAAAGGTTTTATTTGAAATTCCCTTAGATATAAAGAGACGGCAGTTATATCTGAAAATGTGGCTTTTTGGGTTAGCAGGCTTTTAAAACTGGAATGAAAAACCAATACCTGATTGTATTCGTAGCAGATTTTGGCTAAATTTGTAAGTTCTAAACCTGTGGGCATATCGGTTTTTAGTATGATTTCCTGATAGTTTGGGAGTAGTTTTGTTGCTTTGAAAAAATCAATGCCGCCTTTTCCCAGGATAATTTTGTCCACATCAGGTAGTTCTCTGGTTGACCCGATAAAATATTTTGTTAAAAGGGAATTGATATTACCGTAGAATTTGTAATTTGAGGTAAGGAGTATACACAGTCTTTTTTTAGGTTTTACAACGGCAACCTTTTTTTTAAGAGCGAAAGCTTTTACTATGGAGTAGACTTTTGAGATTTCATAAAAGAACAATCTGTTTCTTTCCACGGCGTTTCTGATCCGCTTAATTTTTAGGTTGGCGATTTCGGAAAAAGCTTGAGCCATTGCTTTTAGAGATTCTCCTTCTTCTAAATTTTCCTCAATTTCTTTTATAGTCATTTTATTACGGGCACAATTTTGCCAAAATTGGCCCCACTCCTTCCAAAAGATTTATCAACTCCGTGTCTGTTTTCAAATTTTTTATTGACCGGCTGATAGGTAAAAGGCTGGGGTTAGTTAAAAAAGCCTGCTCCAATTTTTTCTTGTTTCTTTCCAAAAATGCCCGTTTCTTATCTTTTAGAAAGCTGGTAAACGGAAGAGCCAAAAGAATGGCTTGGATTGGTTTAGGAGTTGCTGTTAAGGATTCCTGTTTCAAAAGCTCCATTATTTGATCCCGTCTTTCCAGAATGAGTTGTGTTTCCAAAGGCAGCTCCGACGAAAAACGGGAGATGGTCTCCAAATCTGCCGCCTCGGAGAGTATTTGTCTTATTTTTGAGGACAATAAATTACTTACACGGTCTTGAGTTTGTCTGCCCACTCTGGATACTGACAAAGAAATATCAATGGCAGGGGTTTGTCCCTGAGAGTGTAAACCGGCCTTAAATAGCAAATGGCCGTCGGTCATAGACATCAGATTAGTGGGGATGAGGGTGGTGAAATCACTTAAATTAAGTTCAATGACAGGTAGGGCAGTAATAGAACCCCCGCCAAAGCCAGGTAAAAAATTTCCTGCCCGCTCCAAAAGATGCGCATGTTGATAAAAAATATCACCGGGATAAGATTCTCTTCCCGGAGATTTGTTGCCCAAAAGGGCTATTTCCCTATAAATTTTGGCATGAGTTCCCAAATCATCTAAAATTAACAATACATCCTTACCTTTTTTTTGGAAATATTCGGCGACTGTAAAAGCTGTTTTAGGTGTAAGAAAAATTAAAGGAGCAGGTTCGGAAGAAGAGGCAGCAATAATCACGCTGTAATCAAGCGCCTGATTGCTTTTTAAAACATCAATTAAATTTCTGACCGCACCTGACGGTTTGCCAATGGAGCCGTAAATACAAATTACGCCGGTATTTTTTTGATTTATAATTAAATCCAATAAAAATCCGGTTTTGCCGGAATGGGCATCTCCCAATACCAGCTCCCTTTGGCCTTTGCCAAGTGGAATTAGAGTATCAACCAAAGATATTCCTGTTAGAAATTGATTGCTGATAAATTGACGGGATTCTATTCCGGGAACCGGTTGTTCCAGCTCTAAACGGACTGCTTTGGTTTTAGAAAGCAAACCTTTGCCGTCAATAGGTACTCCCAGCGGGTTAATGGCCCGTCCCAGTAAAAAATCTCCCACAGAAACTGCCAGGCGGGAAGGAAGTTTCTTGAATTGCTGTTTTGGTTTAACCGCCCCTTCGTCTAACATTAAAACTTCAATTTTATCCTGTAAAGTTGAATTAACCCAGCCGCGTAAAGCAGTTTCCGATTCCACCATATCATTAACCCTGATGCTGGGAAAACCATCCAGATAAACCAGGAAATCCCGGTTCGAAACAACATAGCCAACTTCTTGTGTTTGATCCATATCACCCTATCTTAAAAACTTTTTAAATCCCTCCAAAATTTCAGGCTTTTTTTCCTCTATTTTGGCGTGCAGTGAATAGTCTTTGTAAATTCCTTTCCAGACCAGGGCAGTGCCGGCAATTAAATTTGGGTTTAATTTGATATCCAAAAGTAATTCCGGATCAAAGGTTTTTCTGGCAAATGCGCCTATTTGACCTAAAGTTATCTCATCCGGCTCAAATGTCAGATAGATGGTAAGGATTTTAAGCTTGGCAATTTCCGTCTCCAGATCGGAAAAAATTTGATAAACATTATCTTTGTTAAATTGCTGGTATAAAGATAGAGGTAAGGATTTTAACCAATTTAAGTCTTCGGCGCAAAGAGATAATTCTTCTGTTTGACTTCCAAAAAATGTTTTTAATAAATTGGTTTTAAGTATACGGAGTCTATGTTTGAGCAGGTTTGTGCTAGAGGTATCTTTTAAAATGGTATTTAGTAAGTTGTTCATACTATAAATTTCTCTATTTTGGCTTTTTCCAGCGCTTCATAAATAAGATCCAACTGATCCTTAAGAGATAATTTTTTGGCCAAAACCAGATTTAGCGTTTGTTCCATCATGGCTAAAATATTTTCATCAATCAGTTTAAGCTGCTGGCTTTTGTATGTTTCAATCAGCTGCCTGGTTGATTTTAGTTCCAGTTCAAGGGAGGAGGTAGTTTTGCTTTCGGCCGAGATTAAAAACTCACCCATTCTCTCTTCCAGCCGTTCAAAAAGCTGGTTGATTCTGTCATGTATGGCTTTTTGGCCGGAAGCTTCAAAATCCTGGCTTCGCTCTTGCAAGCCGGCCATGAATTGCAAAAGCTGATTTTGGGCTTGGGTAATTTTTTCTTCAGACTGCTTAAGAACTTCTTCCAGTTTGCTTTGGTATGCTTTTTCCAGTTTGGCTGTTTCAAATTTGGTTTCTGCTGCTACTTTGATCCCTTCCAGTTCGGCAGAACCCAAAATGGCCTGGGATTTTTTGATGGCATTGTGGATTAGCTCGTAGCTTTTTTGCTGATCTTCGGAAAGAGGATTTGACCTTTTGTTTAACCTGAAATTATAGATAACCAGGCCTGCAACAGAGGCTAAACCTAAAAAAATAATGATTTGATTTAATTCAATGGGCAGATTTTCCATAACTAGATAATACGACAGAAATAGGAAGGTGTAAAGTGTGTGATATTTTGATAAAATCATACCATGCAAGAACATCAACAGTATCAAGAACGGTTAGTGCCATTAGTGGCGAGGGAATGGGTTCACTATAAAAAAGATTCAGGCAACCCGGCTAATAAGATAAGAGGGGTTACCCGACAAGTGGCAGTAGAACTTGGGTTAGAGCGACCCTTTATCGATGCTATGGTGGAGCATGCAACCGCCCTTTATTATATATCCACTGATTTGGGTACCCCTGAATATCATCTCCAGAGAGCTTTAACATTTGCCAGAAGACAAGGGTTAACAGATCAAGAAATAGCCACTGCTACTGGTTTAGCTTTTGATATATATAGTCTCATATCAGTAGCAGCATCATCACAGCTTTTAGCGCAAGGAGAACCGATCGCACAAGCAGCAATAGCTGAATTGGATAGAAGAAGACAGATGCAAGCAGAATTGCAAAGAAGAGAGGGGGTTGAAAAAGAAAAGCAAAGATTAACCAACTACTTTGAAAGATTAATGGCATATTCTGACGCTGAACTTACAATCATCAATTCAAACCCGCGAATTGATTCTCATGGCGATCAGGTTTATCAAGGCTCTAATGCGGAAATTAGAAAAAGAATGCAGCTTCGAACACTAACCAGGGTTGAGTATGAAGGAATTTTGCAGAGGCAAAAGATGGAGCGAAATAGTCTTCACTTAAGTATTAGGTGGATAGATGATCCGGAATTACTTTTGCAAAAAGCACAAAGGCTTGTAGGAGATCATAAAGTAGCAACTCTTGCTGCAGAACAACAGAAAGATTTTTTTGGTTTTATTCAAGCTCTTTTGTCGGGACAATATGTTGATAAGGGGAGCATTGTCGCAACAGGTCTAGATCCGGATTTTGTTTTTAGTAAAGCTAGAAGTGTTTTGAGAGGACATAATCTTGATTCAGCCGAAAGAAGAAGAGGTAATCCTCGCTCATTACGAGATGTAGGAGTTTTTACCAGAAGAGGAACAAATCCTAATGTGTTTCTAGGGGATGGTAGTGAAAGACATGCACTCGGTTATGTACAAAATCAGCCTAAAGAAAGCGATTAATTTTACTCAAACGCAATCTTAAGTTTGACACCTAAAGCAGAAGCTAGTCTTTTTAGCAGGTTTAATGAGGGATTGGAATTCATGGCTTCCACTCTGGAAATAACAGCAGGATTATTACCAGTAGGTGAAATATAATAAATAACTTGCCATTTTGGGTTCATTTTTGGATCTATTAGAGTCTGATAATGAGAATTGAGGCTACTATGCCTATAATTCCTGTTAGCACAAGAAGGAAAATATTCATAAGAATAGATAGTTGAATAGTTGATTTTGCCAAAGGATTTCTGCCGAGTGCTTCTACGCTTTTGGCAATTGAGCGGGAAAAGGTTAAAAATCCAAAGGTAAACGATAGCAATACAATTAGACCTGCAGCAATATATCGGATAATTTCTCCCAATCTTTTGGGATCCTGAATATTTTCCAGGAACGAACTGCCTATAAAACTAAAAATCCTACCGGCAAAACGGGGATTGGTCAGTTCCGCGTATTCTATTCTGATAGCTACCTTGATTTTTCCTTGGGCTGCCTGGTCTGTTTTGTCAAATGCCTCCAGGGCTATCCCTAATACATATCCGGATTCAGAAGCTTTCTGTCCTTTTCCAGCAACAGAGGAGGAGGTGACATAGTCGCCGTATTTAATAGGCCCATTCAAGGCAGTAACATTAACAAAAGCAGTACCGGATCTAACAATGGGTTTGTTATTTTTTACATCCTGATTTCTGTAAACAAGCAAAGGTTGTTCCTGAATAACCCCAAACATTTTATTATCGAAACTTTTACTAGCCCGGAACAAACCTGTTTCCTGGGTGACTACAATATCACCGTCTACAGCTTCTTTATCAGCTATTTCATAAACAGAGGCTATATCTATGCCGGTTTGGGATTGGGCATGAGCAAGGGGAATGTAGAATGTAGAATGTAGAATGTAGAATGAAAGAACAATAAAAAATGCAAAGATTGTAAATTGTAAATTGTAAATTGTAAATTTTCTAATGGGCATACTTTAAAAGTACTGCAAAAAGTTTAAAAAAGCAACAAAAACAGGAGCGTCCGTCTGCTTCGCTCCTGCTTTTGTACTTTTACAATAATAAAATGAAAATAATTTGTCAAGAGGTCAAATTATATCAGATGTAGTCAAGATAATTACCGCATGGCTTTAAACTAGTCGCTAGTCGCTAGTCGCTAGTCGCTAGTTCATAACAAAAATAATCAAAATGTATCAATCAAAACAAGGATAAATAGATTTTGTGCTTGTGAAAAGAGCTGTGAAAAGAATAAATAGCCATCAGTCGTCAGATATCAGTCTTCAGACTTGAAATAATATTTTGAACACAGAGTTTATTTTATGGTAATATCAACACATATATGAAAAAATATATTCCAAGTGATATAGAGCCCAAATGGCAGAAAAAGTGGAAAGAGAGTGGGATTTATAAAACCCAGGATATTTCAGATAAACCTAAAAAATATATTCTGGATATGTTTCCCTACCCTTCATCAGCAACCATGCATGTTGGGCATTTAGAAGGGTATGTGGGGACGGATATTATTTCCAGATTTGAGAGAATGAGAGGAAATTCGGTACTTCATCCCATGGGTTGGGACGGGTTTGGCTTGCCGGCAGAGAATTATGCCATTAAAACAGGTATACATCCTGATAAATCTACGCACAAAAACATCGAGACTTTTAAGCGCCAATTGAACGCCACGGGTTTATCTTACGATTGGAACAAGGAAATTGATACCAGCAGCCCCCAGTTTTATAAATGGACCCAGTGGTTGTTTATTTTGATGTTTAAACAAGGTTTAGTTTATAAAAAAAGGGCCGGCGTTAACTGGTGTCCTTCGTGTCAGACAGTTTTGGCTAACGAACAAGTTGTTGATGGCAAATGTGACCGTTGCTCTGCAGAAGTCACGCAAAAGAAATTGGATCAGTGGTTTTTAAAGATCACGGATTATGCTGACAAACTAATATCCGGTTTGGATAAGATTGATTGGCTGGAAGAAGTCAAGATTCAACAAAAAAACTGGATTGGTAGATCTGAGGGGATGAGATTGAAGTTTGATGATATTGAGGTGTTTACAACCAGGCCGGATACGGTGCACGGGGCGACTTTTATAGCTTTGGCTTCCAATAATAAAGATGGGAATGAAATAAAGGAGAAATTAGGAGAGTTTACCGGAAAATATGTGACTAATCCGGCGACAGGTAAGAAAATTCCAGTATGGGAAGTAAATTATGTAGCCGGAGATTATGGGACAGGGGCGATTATGGGAGTGCCGGCGCATGATGAGCGGGATATGGAGTTTGCCAAAAAATACGGTTTGGAAATATTAGAAATGGAATCGGAGGACAAATGGTGGAAGGAGGCTGAAAAAAGAGGTTGGGGGCAAAAGGAGATAGGCTATCATCTTCGGGACTGGTTGATTTCAAGACAGAGGTATTGGGGAACGCCAATTCCGATGATTTATTGCCAAAAGTGCAATTGGCAGCCTGTAGCGGAAAAAGATTTGCCTGTTTTGTTGCCAACAGATGTTGATTTTAGGCCCACGGGCGAGTCGCCAATTGCCAGATCCAAGTCGTTCCAAAAAGGCGTGACATGTCCAAAATGCGGGGGAGTTGGAAAAAGAGAAGTTGATACCATGGATACTTATGTTGATTCTTCATGGTATTTTATCCGCTTTGTAGATAGCAGTAATAATAAAGAATTTGCCAGCCAAAAAGCTATTTGTGATTGGCTGCCTGTTGACAGTTATATTGGGGGAGGGCATGTAGTCCAGCATCTGCTTTTTGCCAGATTTTTCTGGAAGGTGTTATTTGATGCGGGATTAATTGATAAATCTTTGGGAGACGAGCCATTTTTGAAATTACGGGCGCCGGGCTGGATATTGGGACCTGACTTGCGCAAGATGAGCAAGCGATGGAATAATGTGGTAACTCCGGATGATGTTATTCCTGAATATGGCGCTGACGCAATGAGGCTTTATGAGATGTTTTTGGGGCCGTTTGAAGTTATGAAACCATGGAGTCTTACAGGAGTTGAAGGAGTTTACAGATTTTTACAAAGAGTATGGGGTCTATGTGACAAGGTTACAGGGGACAGGTTACAGGGGACAGCTGAAGACCAAAGAATAATGCATAAAACCATAAAAAAAGTAACAGAAGATATAGAGAATATTAAGTTTAATACTGCCATAGCCTCGTTAATGGAATGGCTGAATTATTTAAGTAAAAACCTGCCTGCCGGCAGGCAGGGAATATCAAACAAAGAATATGAAACATTTTTACTATTACTTTCTCCATTTGCTCCGCACATGACTGAAGAATTATGGTCTCAGTTGGGTGGTCAGTTCAGCATCCATCAGCAGTCTTGGCCAATGAGTGATAATAAATTTCTGGAAGAAGAGGAAGTTTCTGTTGTTGTACAAATTAATGGAAAGGTTCGGGATATTCTGGTGATACAGAAAGATAATGTAAATAACAAAGAGGTCGTAGAAAAAATGGCTCTTGGGTCGGAAAAAGTGAAAAAGTTTTTAGCAGATCAAGCCGTGAAAAAAACTATCTATGTACCGGGAAAAATTTTTAGCATTGTAGTTTAGTAGATTTAGCAGATATCATAATGCGACTGCTAACTTAATTAAGGCATTAGATTAGATTGTTACAGCAATGAAAATACAAAGAGATGATATTTGGTTACTTTCCAGGCTTGACTATCTTTGGTCAAGATACTTTATTAATACTCCTCAAAATAATAAAGTTTTCATTAAGTTTGGCCGTTTTGCCAAATTAAGATTAGGTTCAATTAAGCTGGATAAAAAATCAAAATCCAGTTTCATTACCATTACCGGCATGTTTAAAAATCCTAACATCCCCATGGCAGTAATAGATTGTACTATTGCCCATGAGCTAACTCATTATTCGCATGGTTTTTCTTCGCCTCATCTAAGAATGCACAAATATCCCCATGAAGGAGGGATAGTTAAAAGGGAAATGCAGTCCCGTGGCATGGGACATCTGTTAAAAGCTTATCAAGATTGGATCAAAAGCTACAGGAGGCAATTTAGATGAAGGAAAAAATTGATAGATTTAAAATTCCCATTGGTTTATCTTTAGTGGGGTTAGTGCTTATTATTGGTGGGATGTTTGCTTCAGGATTAACCAAACCAAAAGTGGAATATCCCAAAGAAAGTATTGTATCAGGCATAAAAAAAATTAGTGTTGATGTGTCCGGGGCAGTAATTAAGCCCGGGGTTTATCAGTTGGAGGAAAGTAAAAGAGTGGAAGATGCTGTTTTGGTAGCAGGAGGTTTAGCTGAAAATGCCAATGGGGAATATGTATCAAAGTATCTAAATATGGCTCAAAAACTGTCAGATGGCATGAAAATTTATGTGCCAAAAGTGGGTGAGCAATATTCAGGAGGAACAAATGTCCAAGGCCTGCCTGCCGGCAGGCAGGTAAATATCAATACAGCTACTCAAGCAGAGCTGGAAGCTTTGCCAAGCATTGGTCCTGTGACAGCTTCCAAAATCATTTCCGGCCGTCCCTATTCCAAAATAGAGGATATACTGACTTTAAAATTAGTCTCCAAATCTGTCTTCGACAAAATCAAAGATTCCCTTGTTATTTTTTAAAGCTTAACTATGAGAAAGAGTTGAGCGTAAATCTCGTCTTTCTAATTCAGTTAATATAACAGTAAACATAAGTGGTGGCACACTAGTAATTATGGCAACAGGGGAAAATGATTCCTGGATAAGATAATGTATTATTGCTGTTATGGCTAGATTAGGGATTGCTAATGCGGCAATTACTAGTCGTGCCATCTCGGGATTTCTAAATCCGGTAAATTGATTGTGACGATCATGAAGCATATGACCAACCAGCCCAACTCCAATAGCGGATAATGCTTTGATACTTCCTTCAAGTGGGTGACCGGTAATAAAATCTGTTACTGCCCAAGCACCCTCTGCTGCTGCAGCCAGTTTGAGCCCTGCCCCTAAATGTTCCCATCTACTTTTGCCTCTCTCAAATCCCAAAAACCTCCGTGCATTATCTATAAAACTAGGTCTACTTTCTAGGCTAGGCATACAATAGTCATTGTAGTTGTAATCCTATATCTTGTCAATAGCATTTTCATTATTGACACGGGCGTCGCATTATTGTTATGGTGTAGGCATGAAGATCCGTAAAAACAGTTTAAATTATTTCCTTTTATTTGCCCTGGAAAAAAGTATTGACGGGGTGGCATATTTTAAT
>Ga0209514_10007098_pt1 | contig 13355 bp, 14 predicted proteins | sample Subgrocontami58m_FD_187452 | JGI IMG/M metagenome (GOLD analysis project Ga0209514, IMG submission 187452) | Subsurface groundwater microbial communities from S. Glens Falls, New York, USA - GMW37 contaminated, 5.8 m (SPAdes) (version 3) | ecosystem: Environmental > Aquatic > Deep subsurface >...
TGTCGGACGCCACACCGCCATCCGAGACGTAGAGATTGTTTTCGAAGCCCACGCGAACGTGGCCCCCGAGCGCCGCGGAAGTCACCGCGCAGGCATGTTCCAGCGGCCCGAATGCGCACATCGACCAGGAGACGTCGCCCCGATGGACGGCGAGGTAGGGCAGCAGGTCGGAAGGGGAGGAGACCTGCCCCTTCGTGTAGCGCCCCAGAACGAAGAGCAGGAAATCCGGGCCCTCGCCGAGAACGCCGCGCCGGCGCAGGTCGTAGTAGCGCACCAGTTCCTCGGGAGAGAAGACGATGGGCTGCACGAGGATGCGCTCGCGCCGCAGCCAGGCGAAGAATTCCGCAGCCTCCGGCTCGGCCGCCGCGTCGGGCACGATCTCCCTCAGCGCGAGCGACACCGCCTCGGGCACCACCGAGCGGACCACCGCCATCTGCTCGTGGCGCCGGTAACGGCCGCCCGCCTCGCTGGTGATCTGGACCACCATGGCCTTGCCCACGGCCGCGGCGACCGCAGCGGTCGCGGTCCGGTACGCGTGCTCGTCGAGCAGATGCACGCCGTCGTGGTCGCGCACGTGGAGGTGGATCATCGCGGCGCCCGCGTCGCGGCAGGCGGCGGCGGTCTCGGCGAGCTCCTTCGGCGTCATCGGCAGCCGCGGGTGGTCTTTCTTGGTCTTGTAGGCGCCGTTGGGGGCGACGCCGATGATCACGGGAGGCCAGGCGGTATCCATCGCGCATCCGGTTTTTCGGGTGGTGCGATCTTAAGCTACAATCGCGTCCCCTCAAAGATCCCTCCTCATGTCTTCAAGACAACGGCACGCGCGCCGCATCGACGGCGTGCTGCTCCTCGACAAGCCTCCCGGCATCGGCTCCAACGCCGCCCTGCAGCACGCCCGGCGGCTGTTTGCGGCCGAGCGCGCCGGGCATACGGGAACCCTCGACCCCATGGCGAGCGGCCTGCTCGCCCTTTGTTTCGGCGAGGCGACGAAATTCTCGGGAGAGCTGCTGGAAGCCGGGAAGAGCTACGTCGCGACGCTCAAGCTCGGCGAGCGCACTGCGACCGGGGACGCCGAGGGCGAGGTGATCGAGCGCAGGCCCGTATCGGTGACGCGGGAGCAACTGTCCGCCGTGCTCGAGCGCTTCCGCGGCGAAATCCGGCAGGTGCCCCCCATGTACTCCGCGTTGAAGCGCGAGGGCCGCCCGCTCTACGAGTACGCGCGCAAGGGCATCGAAGTGGAGCGCGAGGCCCGCACGGTGGCGGTGACCGCGCTGGTGCTCGATCGGTTCGAGGGCGCGGAAGCCACCCTGTCGGTCGAATGCAGCAAGGGAACCTACATTCGAACCCTTGCGCAGGACATCGGCGAGGCGCTCGGCTGCGGTGCGCACCTGTGCAAGCTCGTTCGCACCGGGATCGGCAGGTTCCGACTGGAGCAGGCGCACCGGTTCGAGGGCATCGAAGCCCTGTCCGAGGGTGAGCGCTCCGGCCTGCTGCTGCCCGTCGACGCGCTGGTCCGGGACTTGCCGGAGCTTGCCCTCCCGGAGCCCGAGGAGGCGGCTTTCCGCCAGGGGCAGACGGTTTCGGCGCCGTGCGCGGCGCAGGGGCGGGTGCGGGTCTACGCGACGGACGGCCGCTTCCTGGGGGTGGGCCTCGCCGAGCCTCCCGGCAGCCTGCGCCCGAAGCGGCTCTTGTCCAGCGCCTGATGCCGGCTCTTCCCGGCACAGCGCAGCATGCCCTTGTGGGAAATGGTGATTTTCCCGTAAAATAGCGCGTTTTCCGACGGAGTGAATTCGAATGCCAGTCACGGTTGCGCAGAAGGCGCACATCATCACGGAACATCAGCGCGCCCAAGGCGACACCGGTTCGCCGGAAGTACAGGTGGCTCTTCTCACGGCCCGCATCAATGGCCTGACCGATCACTTCAAGATCAACGTCAAGGACCACCATTCGCGACGCGGCCTGCTGAAGCTGGTCAGCCAGCGACGCAAGCTGCTGGATTATCTGAAGCGCAAGAACGCCGACAAGTATCGGCAACTCATCGACAAGCTTGGCCTGCGCAAATAGCCATACCCGCCAACGCCCACCAGGCCCCGCCGGTGGGCGTTTTAGCCTCGCTCCCGGTTCCCTGAACGCAGAAGGGGACCAACGCAGGCTGTCACCGCAAAACCATTCGGAAAAACTATGTCCCTGACATCCATCAAGAAGTCTTTCACCTACGGCGCACACCAGGTTACGCTGGAAACCGGCGAGATCGCACGGCAGGCCGACGGAGCCGTGCTCGTCACCATGGACGACACCGTGGTCCTGTGCACGGTGGTCGGCAGACGCGAGCCCAAGCCCGGCCAGGACTTCTTCCCGCTCACGGTCGACTACGTGGAAAAGACCTATGCCGCCGGAAAGATCCCGGGCGGATTCTTCAAGCGCGAGGGGAGGCCATCGGAAAAGGAAACGCTGACCTCGCGCCTGATCGACCGGCCCATCCGGCCGCTGTTCCCCGACGGCTTCTACAACGAGATCCAGGTCGTGGCGACCGTGATGTCGGTCAACCCCGAGGTCGATCCGGACATTCCGGCGCTGATCGGCGTCTCGGCGGCGCTGACGATCTCCGGCCTTCCGTTCAACGGCCCGATCGGCGCGGCGCGGGTCGGCTTCATCAACGGCGAGTACGTGCTCAACCCCACGGCGTCGCAGCTCACGGAAAGCGCGCTCAACCTCGTGGTCGCGGGGACCGAACACGCCGTGCTGATGGTCGAATCCGAGGCGAAAGAGCTGTCCGAGGAGGTCATGCTCGGATCGGTCGTATTCGGCCACAAGCAGATGCAGGCTGCGATCCAGGCGATCAACGAGCTTGCCGACCTGGCCGCGAAGCCCGCATGGGACTGGAAGCCGATCGAGAAGCACGAATCGCTCGTCAGCCGCATCGCGGAGCTGGCTGAGCGCGACCTGCGCGAGGCCTATCGGCTCCGCCAGAAGCAGGCGCGAAACTCGCGCCTCGAGGAAATCCGGGCCAAGCTCGTGGAGCAGGTGAACGCGGGCGCGCAAACCCCGCTCGACTCGAACCTCGTCGGCGACATCCTGTTCGGCCTGGAAGCGAAGATCGTGCGCAATCAGATCCTGGACGGCGAGCCGCGCATCGACGGCCGCGACACGCGCACCGTGCGCCCGATCAGCGTGCGCGTGGGCGTGCTGCCGCGCACCCACGGTTCGGCGCTGTTCACCCGCGGCGAGACCCAGGCGCTGGTGGTAGCGACGCTGGGCACCGGCCGCGACGAGCAGATCATCGATGCCCTGATGGGCGAGTACAAGGAGCGGTTCATGCTCCACTACAACATGCCTCCGTACGCCACCGGCGAGACCGGGCGCATGGGCACCCCGAAGCGGCGCGAGATCGGCCACGGCAGGCTGGCGAAACGCGCGCTCGTCGCGGTGCTTCCCGCTGCCGACGAGTTCGCCTATTCGATCCGGGTGGTCTCCGAGGTGACCGAATCCAACGGCTCCTCGTCGATGGCGAGCGTCTGCGGCTCGAGCCTGGCGCTGATGGATGCGGGCGTTCCGACCAAGGCCCACGTCGCCGGCATCGCCATGGGGCTCATCAAGGAGGGCAACCGCTTCGCCGTGCTCACCGACATCCTCGGCGACGAGGACCACCTCGGCGACATGGACTTCAAGGTTGCCGGCTCGGACAACGGCATCACCGCGCTGCAGATGGACATCAAGATCGAGGGCATCACCAAGGAGATCATGCAGGTGGCGCTCGGCCAGGCGCGCGAAGGGCGCATGCACATCCTGCAGATCATGCGTGAGGCGCTGGAAGGCTCCCGCTCGGAGATCTCGAGCTTCGCGCCGCGCATCATCAAGATCAAGATCAACCCCGAGAAGATCCGCGACGTCATCGGCAAGGGCGGCGTGGTCATCCGCGGCATCCAGGAGGAGACCGGGACCACCATCGAGATCGCCGACGACGGCATGATATCGATCGCCTGCGTGAGCTCCGAGGGCGGCGCCGCGGCGAAGAAGCGCATCGAGGACATCACCGCCGACGTCGAGGTCGGCCGCGTCTACGACGGCACGGTGCTCAAGCTGCTCGACTTCGGCGCCATCGTCCAGCTCCTGCCCGGCAAGGACGGGCTGCTGCACATCTCGCAGATCAGCAACGAGCGCGTCAACAACGTGTCCGACTACTTGAAGGAAGGTCAGGTCGTGAAAGTCAAGGTGCTCGAGGCCGACGAGAAGGGCCGCGTGCGCCTGTCGATGAAGGCGGTCAAGGAAGCGGCGCAGGCGTAGCGCTGGGCGGCTGCTACCTTGTCATTCTGAGGCGCGTAGCGCCGAAGAATCTGCTGTTGGGGTTGACTTAGAAGCAGATCCCTCGCCCCTGCGGGGTTCGGGATGACACTTGGCGGCTCCGGCCGCCAAGTGTCACTTAGCGACTTGGCGCTCGCGCAGCTCGTCGAGCGTCTTGCAGTCGATGCAGAGCGTCGCGGTCGGCCGCGCCTCGAGGCGCTTCAATCCGATCTCGACGCCGCAGTTCTCGCAGTAGCCGTAGTCGCCGCTTTCGATGTGGGCGATGGTCTCGTCGATCTTCTTGATCAGCTTGCGCTCGCGGTCGCGGTTGCGAAGCTCCAGCGCGATGTCGGACTCCTGGCTGGCGCGATCATTGGGGTCTGCGAACAGCGTGGCGTCGTCCTGCATCGCGTGCACCGTGCGCTCGATGTCCTCCAGCATCTCCGTCTTGGCCGATTCCAAGATCTTCTTGAAATGCGCGCGCTGCTTCGGGTTCATGTATTCCTCGCCCTTTTTCGGGGCGTAGGCCGGGAAGGTCTTGTGCAGCAGATCCAATTGACGAAACTCCAAAACGAGCAAAAAAGTGAAGGGGTCTTGATACCAGAAATCGGGGGGCGGAGCAAGCGGAAAACGGCTCCGGGCGTGTCGCGTTGAACAGTCTGCCACCAGAGCGTAGAATACGGCGCTCTCGGGGTGTAGCGCAGCCTGGTAGCGCGCTTGCTTTGGGAGCAAGATGTCGGGAGTTCGAATCTCTCCACCCCGACCAGACACGGGTGCGCAGCGGCGACGCGGGGCGCGCCCGGTGTCCGGCGATGTGCCCGTAGCTCAACCAGGATAGAGCACCAGCCTTCTAAGCTGGGGGTTGTGGGTTCGAGTCCCGCCGGGCACGCCATCCGCGCTCCCCCGGCGGTGGCATGCAGTGCAGTGGTGGCGGTAGCTCAATGGTAGAGTCCTGGATTGTGATTCCAGTTGTTGTGGGTTCGAATCCCATCCGCCACCCCAATCTTCTGCTGCGGCGAACCGAGTGGCTCGTGGCGCTCATTCCAGAACTCTTCGAGTGGGCGTCTTTCTTAATGGGATACCTGCGGCGGACCGTGCTGGGCGCGGTGATCGTGTGCCGGAGCGAGGGGTTGTGTCCGTAGGACGGATTCCCTTATTCTCATTGTCCAGGTGATGCTGCGGATATTCCGCTGTATGCCAAAATCCGGCCCGAGCGGGACGCGGGCCGACGATAGACATCTGGACGTGCAAGTCCAATAGGGGGCGCCAGGCCTACTGCACACTTTACAACCCTAAGTTAGGGGCGCATAATGTGCAGTGCCGGAGGGAGGGAGCCTCAATTTGGAGAATACGACATGCGCTCAGAAGTGATTTATGAACCAGCAGACGTTGCATTACAACTTGCCTCGCTCGACCTAGAAATGGAGGCGCTCCGGGATGTGGCAAGGGCTTGGCTCCTGGCCTACAGTAACTGGACGCCGAACCACCCCCGCACATACCGTGGCCTGTCCGCTTGGGCCGAATCCGTCAGGAAACTCAGAGATTATGCGGTCCCAAAGAAGTGGACTCGGTCGGAAGAGCGCAACTATCCTCTGACTGTCCATCCTTCCGGCACACACTGCATCGCGATCACGTCAGGCGATGCCGATACGGGGATCGTGAAGGGCAACCCGAAGAACAAGATACCGAAAGGACCACGGACCGCGGAAGTTGTGGAGCAGAACAGCATGCAATTGAGGTTGTTTCTCGACGATGACGTGCCAGCGCTTCCGGCGTCCTTGCTGGAGCGGGCGCCGAAGGCGCGCGTCACAAGAATCCTCCTGATCCATGTAGACGTTGACAACAAGGAAATCCGTGCGGAACTCTCGCTGCCCATGCACATGAACAGCGACGGGCTCATTACCGCATGGAGGAATCGGATTATCTTGACTGCAGTGCCGTTCGACGGAGAGCCGATTGACTTCGATCAGCCGAAGGCGCCAAACCTCGATATCGAAATAAGGCGTCGGGCATGACAATCGAAGTTCCGTTCAATCCCAAGCGGCTGAAGTTTGCAAGAGAGCGTAGGGGTTGGACCAAGACCCGCCTTGCTAAAGAGGCGGGTTTTTCATTGCGCGCGATCAATGGCTTTGAGGGCGGCGATATCTCACCGGAGGCACAGACCGTCGAACGCCTAGGGAGCGTGCTTAACTTTCCCACATCTTTTTTCTATGGGGATGACATTGAGCAGCTGAATGCTGAAGGTGTGAGCTTCCGATCCATGGCGAAGATGACTGCCGCTCAGGAAAGGGCCGCACTCGGTACCGGCGCGCTGGCGTTGTCTCTCAATGACTGGATCGAAGAGCGGTTCATGCTGCCAGCGTGTCGCGTGCCGAATCTTGGGGGAGACACGACACCCGAAGCGGCGGCCAATTGGATTAGGCAGGAGTGGGGCCTGGGCGAAGCACCCGTTACGAACATGGTGCATTTGCTGGAGTCGCGCGGAGTGCGGGTGTATTCGCTTGCGATCGATGCCAGGGAGGTAGATGCCTTTTCCTTTTGGCGCAACGAAACGCCGTTCATTTTTCTAAATACTCGGAAGTCCGCCGAGCGCAGCCGGTACGATGCGGCGCACGAGCTTGGGCACTTAGTAATGCATAAACATGCTTCCCCACATGGACAGGGAGCGGAGTTGGAGGCCAATACGTTCGCCTCAGCGTTCTTAATGCCGGAGCACAGCGTTTTGGCGCGAGCGCCTCAGCTCGCTACCGTGGAAGGCTTGAAGAAACTTAAGAAGATATGGAATGTCTCGATTGTTGCATTGGCGCGCCGGTTGCACCATCTCAAAGTAATTACAGACTGGCACTATCACGTTCTGTGCAGGGAGATGTCCAATTTGGGATATAGGAGCCAAGAGCCCGATGGCTCTAGCCGGGAGACGTCCCAGGTACTGGGAAAGGTGATGGCGGCCCTCCGAGATGACGGATTGACAAGAGCAAAGGTAGCGGCTGAGCTTGGCGTATTCCCGAAGGAGATCGACGAACTCGTATTCGGACTTGCCCTGACGGGCATCCCGGGATCGGCCCGCCGTCCGAGAGGCGATGGTGAGAAACGCCCCGAACTCAAAGTAATTGTTTGACGATCCCGAACCTATATTGGGATTGTTTGTCGCCGGACGGAAGTCCGCTTCATTTGAAGGCCAGTGCTGCTGCGGATACTCCCCAGCATGCCGAAATCCGCCTAGGGCGGCGTGCGGGCCGAGATGACGTTCCAGTGCCGGCCATGCTGGCACACCTTGACCGCCGTGCCTGAGCGGGTCCCCGTCTTGGTCGTGCTACAAACCACCGTCCTAGTGGCCAAACTGCCGCAAGGCTTTCAGCGTGCCGCATACATAGATTTCAGAAGAACCAACCTTGAGGTCGTGTCCGGCCACGCGGGAGACGCCCATAGAGCCTTCTAGAAGAATAGGTCACGAAGCGTTTTCAGCATTTGCAATAGGCTGTACACCTTATCAAGACGACACGCCTCCAAGAACCTCCACCAATACGCGAGGCGCGTGAGAGCGGCTTTCAGCCTGCTCTCGCGCGCCGCGCTTTCATACTCCAACCTGTAATCCGATACCAGCGGGAGGAAAATCTTCTCCAGTTTTTCTTCCGAATAAATCAACCTAGCTATCGCCAACATCGGCGAGCCGGGTGGAGAGAATAGGAACCTCCAGACGCGGCTATGGCGTACTGTCACCCTAAACGTGGCAGCCCTTATCATGCGACGACGCGTGGCCGGGACGGGTATTTTCGCAAGCAAGTCACGCAGGTCGTCGAGCGATCGCTGCAATGTCGCTTTGACATCTTTGTTCCCCGCACTGTCGCGGAGTATAGCGTCGACCAAGTCTCGCGCCTGCGGCTCCGAGATTGCGAGCCCTGCAGCGAGAACCGTTGCCGCCGCATCTTTTTCGTCGTAACTATTGATTTCGTGTGTTTTTGGCTTCGGCTTCGCTGCCATCATTTCCTCCTAAATTAGACTGTTACTCCCCGCAAGCCGCCGACTTCGGCAACGCCGCGCCATGCGGTGAAGACCTTATAGCCGGGCGCTGTCGGCTTATATAGCCGACGGGCGATTGCCGCAGATTCGACCAACTCCACTCGTGCCTTCAGCAACCCTTTTTCCTCGAGCCGGCTTAGAAGCACGTAGACCGTGCCCTTTTTCAGTTTTCCTTTGGACTGCTCTACTAGCTCGAGGCCATACATTTCCTTGCCACCGTTCTCCACAAGAAGGTGCATGATCAAATACTCGGTCGCCGTCAATGTCCCAGCGCCATGCGACGGCGGTGTCGCGAGTTTCTGCTGCCGTTTAATAGCCATGAACTATTCTCCTTTTATGTAGGCCCGCCATCCGTCAGAGCGTGTACTCCTCACGCTCTACCGCAGCCATCAGGCCTGTCAGATATTGTACAAAGCATAAGATATCTGTCAAGTCCAATTTTTTGGGAGACATTTTTCCCCTAGTTCCCTCTTTGCCGTTTCGAGAACATCGCCTACGAGCGGGCCTTCTGCTCGCAGGTAAGGCGTTGATGCGTGGAGCGCGGGTAATTCGGCTTCCAGCATTCTGAATCAGGCGCGACTATCTTCGTCCGGTCAACGGGGAGGCTTCGACATGAACTACGCTGACAGGCTGGGGGGTTCGGCGGCGGAATGCGGAGTCCGAGTTTCCCGGGGGGACGCGGCCAGCGTGGCTTGCAGTTTAGGGAAGGGCCGCGCTATTGGATGTGAGGAGGCGAACGCCCGCGCCAGTACTGGATGAACAGCCAGGCCCCCACCATCCCGCCGAGATGGGCGAAATGCGCGACGCCCGCCTGGGTTCCGCTGATTCCCAGATAGAGCTCGAGCAGCCCGTAGAGCGTCACGAACAGCCACGCCGGCATCGGTATCGGCGGGATCAGCAGCACGATCGTGCGATGGGGAAAAACCATCGCGTAGGACAGCAGCAGCCCGAATACCCCCCCGGACGCGCCAAGGGTGGGATACGGATCTCCCCCCGCGAAGCCGGAGTATGCGAGCTGAGCGATTGCGGCTGTGATGACGCTCGCGAAATACAGGTTGACGAAGCGCCTGGGTCCCCAGAGCATCTCGAGCGGACCGCCGAACATGAACAGCGCGGACATGTTGACGAGAAGGTGCATGAAGTTCGCGTGCAGAAAGCTGTACGTGAGCAGCTGCCAGGGCTGGAAACCGGGGATTCCCTCGATCCGGCCCGCGCTGCCCAAGGGCCAGAGCGCCAGGATGACGGTGAGCATGTCGCCGGCCATCGCCTCGAAGGCGAACATCGCGACGTTGACCAGGATCAGCGTTCGCGTGACGGGGGGAATGGACGCAAACATGTGCGTGAAGTTATATGCCTCTCCCCGTTGACAACTTGCGGCCAGCGGAAGTTCTGGCCGGCGTGGGACGGCGTATCACCCCTCCGCCGGAAGCTGATCACGCTCGAGCAGAAACACCCGGCCGCTTCCGGCGGCGGTCTCCAGCCACGTGAACGGCGTGAGCGGCATGGCGCGTTCCAGTGCCTTGCGATTGGCGCCGATTTCCACGACCAGCACGCCGCGCCCGGAGAGGTGGCGCCTCGCGCCGGCGAGGATCCGACGCACGAAATCGAGGCCGTCGCGCCCGCCCGCAAGCGCGAGACGCGGCTCGCGCCGGTATTCGGCCGGAAGCGCCGCCATCGACTTCGCATCGACATACGGCGGATTGGCGACGATCAGGTCGTAGCAGGCGTCACCCAGCGCGGCGAACAGGTCCGAGCGCAGCAGACGCACTCGATCCTGCAGCCGGTAATCGCGGACGTTTCGACGTGCGACCGCGAGCGCGGCCCGCGACACGTCGACCGCATCGACCTCGGCGCGCGGATACGCGAGCGCGAGCAGAACGGCGAGGCACCCCGAGCCCGTGCACATGTCCAGCGCGCGGCGCACGCGCGACGGCCTGATCCACGGAGCGAGCCCGCCGGGCAGCAGCTCTGCGATGTGCGAGCGCGGCACGATGACCCGCTCGTCGACGTAGAAGCGGTGCTCGCCGAGCCAGGCCTCGCGCAGCAGGTGGGCGAGGGGCTTGCGGGTGCGGATGCGCGCGTCCACCAGGGACTGCACGCGGCGGCGCTGCGCCGCGGAGAGCACGAGCGGCAGCGCAGCTTCGAGATCGCCGTAGGGCAGCCTCGCCGCGTGCAGCAGCAGCCAGGCCGCCTCGTCGAAGGCGTTGTCGGTGCCGTGGCCGTAGGCGAGCCGCGCGCTGAGGAAGCGCCGCTCGGCATGGCGCAGCCAGTCGGAGAGCGTGACCAGCCGGGACGTGTCCTCGCGCTTCGGCCCTATATGCGCTGAAGCCTTACGCGGCAAGCAGCTTTTCCAGGGCGCGCAGGTAGATCGCGTGCAGCGCCTCGATGTCGCCGAGCGCGATGTTCTCGTTCAGCTTGTGGATCGTGGCGTTGAGCGGGCCGAGCTCGACGACCTGCGTGCAGATGTCGGCGATGAAGCGCCCGTCCGAGGTACCGCCGCCGGTCGAGACTTCAGGCACGATGCCGACGATCTCCCTGATCGCGGCGGACAGCTTGTCGACGAGGTCGCCGCGCGGGGTGAGGAAGGGCGCGGCGGAGACGACCCAGTCGATCTCGTATTCGAGCCCGTGGCGGTCGAGCACCGCGTGGACGCGGCGCTCGAGGTCCTCCACCGTGCTCGCGGTCGAGAAGCGGAAATTGAACAGCACCTCCGCTTCGCCCGGGATGACGTTGGTCGCGCCGGTGCCCGCGTGGATATTGGAGATCTGCCACGTGGTCGGCGGAAAGTATTCGTTGCCGCGGTCCCATTCGATGGCGGCCAGCTCGGCGAGTGCGGGCGCGGCCTGGTGGACCGGGTTGCGGGCAAGATGCGGATAAGCGACGTGGCCCTGCACGCCCTTGACGCGCAACGTCGCCGAAAGCGAGCCGCGGCGGCCGTTCTTGACCGCGTCGCCGAGCCGCTCGACCGCGGTCGGCTCGCCCACGATCGCGTAGTCGATGCGCTCCCCGCGCGCCTTGAGCCGCTCGACGACGCGCACCGTGCCGTCCACCGCCACGCCTTCCTCGTCCGAGGTGATGAGCAGCGCGATCGAGCCCTTCGGGTCGGGCCGGGCGCCGAGGAACGTTTCCACGGCGGTGACGAAAGCCGCGATCGACGTCTTCATGTCCGCGGCGCCGCGGCCGTACAGCTTGCCGTCGCGCTCGCTCGGCGTGAAAGGGTGGGAATCCCACTTGTCGAGCGGCCCGGTGGGGACGACGTCGGTGTGGCCCGCGAAGCACACCAGCGGCTTCGCGGTTCCGCGGCGGGCCCACAGGTTGCTCACGTCGCCGCAGCGGATCCGTTCGAGCTTGAAACCGAGGGGCTCGAGGCGCTGCGCGAGCAGTTCCTGGCAGCCGCCATCCTCGGGGGTGACGGAGGCCCGCGCGATCAGCTCGCGCGCAAGCTGCAGCGTGGCCGAGCCCTGCGCGCGCGCGGCCTCCCTCGCCATCAGCGGCGCGCCTCGGCTTCGCCCGTGTCGAGCTTGAAATCGCTGAACGAGGCGCCGCCGCTCGAGGCGGGCTTGGCCTCCGGCTTGGGCTGCGGCTCGCCGGCCTGCACCTGCTTGATCGCGTTCCCGGCCTCGGTATTGTTGATGAGCCACAGCAGGTTGGTCGCCGAGTCGGCGTTCGCGAGCGCCTCGTCCTGCGTGATCTTGCCCTCGAGGATCATGCCGAACAGGCACTGCTCGAAGGTCTGCGACCCGGGCGAGAGGCTCTTCTCCATGGCTTCCTTGATCTCGCTGATCTCGCCCTTGGAAATCAGCTCGGCGATGTGCCGGGTGGCCAGCAATACCTCGACTGCCGCGCTGCGCGCACCCTGCTTGTTGCGTACCAGGCGCTGGGAGATCACGCACTTCAGCGTCGCAGAGAGGTCCTCCAGCAGCGCCGGCCGGTTCTCCAGCGGATAGAAGCTGATGATGCGGTTCATCGCGTGGTAGCTGTTGTTCGCGTGCAGCGTGGCGAGGCACAGGTGGCCCGACTGCGCGTACTGGATGGCCGCGGTCATGGTGTCCTTGTCGCGCACTTCGCCGATCAGGATGCAGTCCGGCGCCTGGCGCAGGGCGTTCTTCAGCGCGATCCTGAAGTCGCGCGTGTCGGTCCCGACCTCGCGCTGGTTGACGATGCACTTCTTGTTCTGGAACACGAACTCGACCGGGTCCTCGATGGTGAGTATGTGGCCCGGCTTCTGCTCGTTGCGGTAGTCGAGCATCGCAGCGAGCGTGGTCGACTTCCCCGAACCGGTGGCGCCCACCATCAGGATGAGGCCGCGCTTCTCCATGATGACGTCCTTGAGCGCAGCAGGCACGCCGAGGGAGTCGATCCTGGGGACATCGCTCGGGATGTAGCGCACCACCACCGCCTGCGAGCCCTTCTGGCGGAACGCGCTGATGCGAAAGCCGCCGACGCCGGGCATGTTGTATCCGGTGTTCAGCTCGAGGGTGTCCTCGTATTCCTTCTTCTGGCGATCGTTGAGCACTTCGTAGATCAGCGACTGGATGGTATTGCCGTCCATGACCTGCTGATTGATCGGCATCGCCACGCCGTTGATCTTGATGTTGATCGGCGAGCCGCTGGACATGAAGATGTCCGAGGCCTTCTTTTCCGCCATGAGCTGAAACAGCCGCTTCATTGCCGACATGGTGTCGCTCCCCCGTACTGGCCGCAGCCGGTCCTAGTCCCCGCGCAGCAGCTCGTTGATGCTGGTCTTGGCGCGCGTCCTGGCGTCCACCTGCTTGACGATCACGGCACAGTATAGGCCGTATTTTCCGTCGGCAGAGGGGAGGCTGCCGGACACGACCACCGAGCCCGCGGGGACTCTCCCGTAGGTGATCTCGCCGGTGGCGCGATCGAAGATCTTCGTGCTCTGGCCGATGAATACGCCCATCGAGATCACCGAATTCTCGCCGACGATCACGCCTTCGACGATCTCGGAGCGGGCGCCGATGAAGCAGTTGTCCTCGATGATCGTGGGATTGGCCTGCAGCGGCTCGAGCACGCCGCCGATGCCCACGCCGCCC
>Ga0209514_10007101_pt1 | contig 13351 bp, 15 predicted proteins | sample Subgrocontami58m_FD_187452 | JGI IMG/M metagenome (GOLD analysis project Ga0209514, IMG submission 187452) | Subsurface groundwater microbial communities from S. Glens Falls, New York, USA - GMW37 contaminated, 5.8 m (SPAdes) (version 3) | ecosystem: Environmental > Aquatic > Deep subsurface >...
GGTGTCCTGGAGTAGCGCCCGCAAGGGTGTCCTGGAGTAGCGCCCGCAAGGGTGTCCTGGAGTAGCGCCCGCAAGGGTGTCCTGGAGTAGCGCCCGCAAGGGTGTCCTGGAGTAGCGCCCGCAAGGGCGCCCTGGAGTAGCGCCCGCAAGGGCGCCCTGGAGTAGCGCCCGCAAGGGCGCCGTGGACTGACGCCCGCGAGGGCGTCAGTCCGTCAGACCTGCTGAGGAGGGTGCCGGGTGCCCAGTCGATTCGTCCTCGCCCTCCTTGTCGCTCCATTCCTCGCGGCGGTCCTCGCGGCGGAGGAGCCTCAGCCGCAACCCCCATCCTTCATCGTCCGCAAGGGACGGGTCGAGCGCGGGGACATGGTGACGGTCTTCTACCGAGTCGGCCACAACCGCGGGCAGATGCTGCAGCCGCTGCTTCAGAAGTTCCTCACGCCGGGCGTCGGGACGATCGACCTCTCCGAGCCGCTCCACCTGATGGCGATCACCGACAACAAGGACAACATCGCGCTCCTCGAGAGCGTCCTCGCCACGCTCGACGTGCCGGACGACCAGATCCTGATCGAGGCGTCGATCATCGAGAAGACGATCGACAGCGACTTCCAGATCGGCTCGGAGATGAACTTCTCGCGGTCGACGACCCTGCTCAAGGAATACGCGCAGTTCTTCGACCCGAACGACTTCCTAACGAACCTGACGTCGAGGCCTCCTCTCGACACGCGGTTCCAGGGGAGCACGCTCCACTTCCGAACGACGGGGAGCGGGGGGACGCTCGACTTCCGACTGCGGACGCTCATCCAGCGGGGGCAGGCGCGGATCCTGTCGAAGCCGTCGATCCTGGTGCTGAACGGGCACGACGCGCACATCATCAGCGGGCAGAAGGTGCCGATCCCGACTGTCGCGTTCGTGAACAACCAGTTCAACGTGAACGTTGTCTACCAGGACGTGAACATCGAGCTGACGGTGAGCCCGCACATCATCGGGCAGGACTACATCGAACTCGACATCCTGCCGAAGGTGAGCGCGGTGATCGGGCAGGAGGACATCCAGGGGGTGCTGGTGCCTACGATCTCGACCCGCGAGGCGAAGACGGAGGTCGTGGTGCGCGGCGACGGCGAGCCGGTCTACATCGGCGGCCTGGTGCGCGAGGAGGAGATCCTGGAGACGCGGGGAATCCCGCTGCTCATGGACGTGCCGCTCATCAAGTACTTCTTCTCGAAGCAGCAGAAGTCGCTCAAGAAGACGGAGATCGTGTTCATCCTGAAGCCGTACATCGTGCGGGCATCGGGCGCCTACAACCCGCGCCTGATCGAGCCCGGCAAGTAACACGTCTCGGAGAGGCGCCCGTAAGCGCGCCGTGGAGAGGCGCGCGTAAGCGCGCCGTGGCGTGCCGCGCGTGAGCGCGGCACCTCGGGGAGGGAAGAGCCGTGGGTCGTTCGCCATTCGCCTGGATCCTCCCGGTCCTCACGCTCGTCCTCGGCGTCGCGATCGGCAAGTGGTGGAGCGACCGCGACCACGCGGCGAGCCGTGCCGCCGCGGAGGATGCGCTTCGGACCACCGAGCGGCGCCTGACGCCTCCCCCCGCCGCGCAGGAGCCGGCGCGCGCGCCATCGAAGACGGCCGCTCCGGATCCGAATCCGGGCGCCGTCGCAAACGAGGTTCGCCTTCCCGTGCCGCCTCCCAAGAAACTCTCCGCCGACGAGCTGACGCCTCCCGCCCCAAAGGACGGCGAGCCCTCCCCCTCGGCATCGCCCGCCGCTCCGACCGAGAAGGCGCCCGCCGACGCGCCCGACGCGAAGTCCGAGGACGAGGGTGCCGCCCAGATGCTCTCGGTCCTCTTCAAGAACCCTGCCTTCCGCCAGACGATGGTCGACCAGATGGTGGCGCAGGTCAACGAGCGCGTGAAGTTCAGCCCCGCGCAGTTGGACTCGGCCAAGAAGGAGCTCTCCGCGGCGATGCAGCCTCTCGCGGACCTCTTCGCGAAGGGCCCGGTGAAGATGGCCGACCTCGACCCGAGATTCCAGGACGTGAAGGAGGACTGGAAGCGCCGGTTGACGCCCCTTCTCACGGCGGAGCAGGGCGCGGACTTCCAGGCCTGGCTGAACGAGAAGCACTCGCTCTCGGTCAAGATGGGCATGGACCAGAAGGGCAACCCGGTCGACCCCGACGAGCCCGATCACAAGTAGGCTGCCCCGCGGCGAGAGGTGGAGGGGCCCGAGCCGGCTCGGGCCCCTCGGTTTCGCCTACGGGTGGTTCGGTTCGGTCATCGGCGCGTTCTCCGTGGTCGGCGTCGAGGGCGTTGCGGCCCCGTTCGCCGAGTTCTGGTGCACGTGCCGATAGGCGGCGACGCTGAACGCCTCGAGCAGCTTCAGCATGGCCGAGTCCTCACGGAACTCCGCGCGAGCGATCTCGAGCGCCTTCATGAAACGCTTGAACCGCAGCGCCTGGGCCTTCGCGAAGTCCCTGGCGGTTTCCAGGGTCTTGCGCTCCAGCGCCTTGAGCTCCGTGCGCTCGTCCCTCTGGGCGTCCCGAAGTCTGGTCAGCTCGTCCGGTTCGAGGGCTCCGAGTGCGAGCCCATGTTCCCGGGCGAACGAGGCCAGCCCGTCGATCGCGTCCGCGAACGTCACGGGGGGGTGGAAGACCTTTGTCATCTGCGACATGGTCGACCTCCTCGTTTCGTGTCGGGGCGTCGGCGTGACCCCGACCGTACGGGTGGCCCGCCCTGCGGGTCATCCGCACCTGGAAGGGAGGCCTCGGTTCGGACCCGCGCCTGGTAGAGCGGACGCATCGCGCCTTTCCGAATGGCGTTCTGCGACCGTTCTGAGGGGCGACGCGCCCCTCGCGGGTCCGCACCGTGCCGTGGCGCCTGCGTCGCCGCCTGCGCCAAGGCTCCCGTGTTCGTCGTGCGCGTTCATCACGCGTGCGACGAGGATCCATGAGGCGAACCGCGTGCCAGGGCGGCGGGGTTCATGGGAATGCTCGCACGCGGATGAGCGCGCGCGGGTTGCGTCGCGTCGGGCGAATTTCGTCGGTGGGCGCGAGGGGGTGAGCCTCCAGATTCTGGAACAGATTCTAGAATCTGGAGTCAGGGGCGGGGTGGGAGGAGACCTCGGTCGGTCTCGCGGAGGTCTCGGGAGGTCTCCCGCTAGTCCCGCTGGGTCACCTGGGTGGCGTCCCGAGGTCTCGCAGGTGACCACGTCGCGTCTGGTTCGCGGCGGCGTCACGCCTGTCGCGTGCCCTCGTCCTGCCATGAGGGAGGCGACGTCGTGCCTGGCGGGAGACCTGCCCCGTCTCCCCCATGACCGCGTCAGACGTGTCGTGAGGCGATGCTCCACCCCCCAGCGACCGCGCGCGGACTCTCAGGAGGTCCATGGTCATCCCCGCGGTGGCCTCCTGCGGCCTCCCCCCTGACTCCGCTCTTCCGCCCTGACATCTCCAGCTATCACCGTCGGCATGCCGAGGAGGGGCCATGGGCCCCCTCCTCGCTCCGCATCCGCCCGTCGCACGCGCCGTCGGGAACCTTTTCTTCCTGGCGGGGAAGCTGGCCCAGGCTCTTCCGGATCTCTAGCGACCCAACCACCGGATAGCGCGCTTCGGGCCCCCTCGGGTGGTGCACGATGCCCCGAACATGCGTGGTGCACTTGGGGCGAACACTGACATCGGGTACGTCATGTGGCACGCTCCCGTTTCCGTAGGCGCGGATCCGAGGGCCGAAACCGCCAGGGTGACCATGGCTCTTGTGGCGGGTCTCGGCGATGCAGCCGTGCTTCTCCTGGCGCTCTTGCTTGATGCGGTGCTGGAAGTGCGCGACCGGTTGCCCAAGCCTCCGCAGTAGCTCGTCCGCTTGACCTCCGCGCGGTAGCGTCGCGCTCGGCGAACTCAACCCGAAGCCCGGTCGGAAGGCCAGCACCCTCAACGCAGGCCTTCTGCATTTCCGGGCTGACGCGCGACGGCTTCGACTTGGTCAAGCACATCCGCGCCCGCGGCCGTCCCCTCCCCGTCGTGATGATGTCCGGCACGTGGACCGCCGACGAGCGCGCGAAGGCCGTCGTCCTCGGCGCCTCCCGCCTCTACGCGAAGCCGATCGACCTCAAGCAGCTCGCTCGAGACGTGGAGGAGATGGCGCGGTGAGCGCACGCCGGCTCACGTGAGCATGACGCCCTGCGGCATGGGGGACAATTCGAGCCCGAGCACGCACTACAGGGGGCTTGACCTTTTCGATATCCGCGGGGTACCATCCTCGTTCCAACCTGAAGGGGCTCTCTTGGAGGACGGAACCGTGAAGATCGCGCTCGCCCGTCTCTTCGTCCTCGTCGGCATCGTTGCCCTCGTCATCGGGTTCACGGGAACCGGGACCGCGTGGGCAGAGGAGCCGCCCACCTGGGACATCGAGGGCAAGATCAAAGCGCACGGAATCGGTGTGTTCATACCCATTGGCATTCAGCGATTCCAGAACCGGGTCGTGTGGATCCTCCTGGCAGTGCCTCCCGACCCGACAAAGCCTGGGTCCCACAACCCGGAGGTGACGCTGACACCCGGGGACACAGAGCATCCGACCACTCCTATGACCAGCCCCGCGGGTTTCCCGGCGGGCGTCACGGTCTCGGCATTCGATGCGGAAGTAGACAATCAGCTTGTCGGGAAGGCTGGCAAAAAGGAGCTGTACTTCAGCGGCGAATTCAAGACCTTCCTGCTGTCCGGCTGTCCCGTCACCGATGTCTACTACATCCAACTGATAAGGATCACGACTACAACCAAGGAAGGGGCCAATGATCCGGAGACCACCACGGGGACATGGGAGCTCGACGGCAAAGTGCCGAACGAGGGCGAGCTCGAGGGGGACCCACCGGGAGCCGACAGCGACGTGCTCATAGACTATCCCGGGCGTTTCGCGCCCGATCCGAACGGACCCATCATGGAAAAGAAGGACGACAAGGGCCCCAAGAACCCCCCGAACCGCCCGAATAACGGAACTGTGAAGCAGGTCTGGGAGATCGAGACCTGGATCGTCTGTAGGGGAGACATCATCGGCTTCGCCAAGTGGGGATTCACGGTGACGCAGAACTTTGCGGGCGGTGCGCCTGCCGGCCCCCCTGATGTCAGCGATGTGCAAACACCGTCTCTCCACGGGACGGGTGACAGCCCCAATGCAGGCACGGTCGAGAAGCTGAAGAAGTAGGCGTAGGCGATTCGAACGTTCGCATGAGACAAAAATCGCGAGTGCAGCACCTGATGGTCGCCTCGTGCGGCTTGCTGTGTGCCCTCGCGATTTGCCTTCTTCTGGCGCTGAGCAGGCAGAGCGGTCACCGCTCTGCCCCGCTCGGTGTTCCACGGCACGATGATCGGGACACCACAGTCACCGCGCAGACTCACCTGACGAGCGAGTCCAAGACAACGCTGTCGGCCCAGACCTCATCACTTGGTCCCCAAGGGCTGACGGTGTCCGACTTGCTTCGGCAGCTTCTCCACAGTCGACCCGAGAAGATGACGGAGTACGCTCCTATACTCTCGGAACTCAAGAGGGCACTGATCAGGAATCCAGGGTCCCTGTCCGAGGTCGCAGACTTCGTACTAGCCGAGGGAACGCCTCCTCGTGACGGCGCACTGGTTGCGTTGACGCTCGCCACGTGTTCTAGCGTACCGGGCATTGACAGCTTCTTCGTACAGCTCTTAAGTCGCCCTGACGATCTCATGATGCGGGTGGGCGAATTCGCTCTCTCGAGACTGGGAGACGACGGCCTGCTCGATGAACGCCTCAGCATGTACCTGGAGGCAGGGTCCTACCTCTGTCTTATCAATTGTGAGAATGAGCGAGATGACCCCTTTCTGGGGTCTCTCCTTGAGGACGCACCCACTGACGCAGACGTTCTTGGACCCTCATCACACGCCGGCAGGAGCGACCAGGAGAAGCGCGTGAGTGCCTTAGGAATCCTGCACGAAGTGGGAAAGGGCCCACGGGTCATGACGCTTGAGGCCGCTCGCGAAGTCTCCAGGCTGATCGCAGATCGCCCACATACGCCTGACACGTGGTGGGGGTTGCTTCCGGGTAGCGATGAGACGTTCAAGGTCGGTCTTGATGTCGTCCTGGACAGGGATCGCTACTATACAGAGAGAGAGGCCGCCTTCGGGTTTCTGATCACCAGGGGTGAGGCCGATCAGTTCGACCATGCGATCTCTGCGCTCCTTCACGACCCTAGCCTACTTGAGAAGGTACCGCAATACTTGGGCGTGATGCCTGCTCGCAGTGACGTGTCTCCGCTGCACGAGGCAATCGCTTCGCTGTATTGGTCGCCCCAAAGAGGTGCGAGCCCTCGCGTGATTCTGTCCTCTCTTTGTCGCCGAAGCAGCGAGGCTGGCACAAAGGCACTCGAGGTGATTGCATCGAATGAACGAGACGCTAGCCTCCGTCAGAGCCTTGCCTCGATCGTGACCGACCCTACGTCCGCAGTGCGGGACCAGGCCGCTATTCGTGTCCTTGAGATTCTCAGTCGAGACCGCAACGAGAATGTTCGAGAGGTAGCGTTAGAGAAGACAGTGCTCTTGCCGAACAACGCGGCAGTGAGAATCTTGGGTTGGGTGATGGTGTCCGATGACTCTGAGCGACTTCGCAGTCGAGCCGCCGCTCTTCGGCGCCAGATTGAAGGAGAACCGAGATCTTCCGATTGACGGCTCCGTAGGACGGCAGCCCCCTCCCCTACCCGATCGGCCACCAGGCCGGCAGCGTGACGACGCCGACGTCGGCGAGGCGCTGCAGGACGACGGCGCCGAGGACGACGGCGAGGAGGACGACCCACCCGATGAGGACGACCTCGGCGACGACGCGCCAGCGGAGGCGCGGGGGCGGCAAAGGGGGGGCCGGGGGACCGGGGAGGCGGGCGGCGACCGCGGCGAGGACCTCGCGGAGCTGGCGGTTCTCGTCCACGAGGGCGCTGAAGGCCCCGCGAAGCTGCTGAACTTCCGCGCGAACGCCCCCGACCTCCTCCACCGCTGCGATCGCCTTCCCCTCCCCCGCCGATGCCCGCGCAATCACGTTCCGCAGGTCCTCGAGCAAGTCGAGGAACTCCGCGACGTGCCCTGCGGGCGGGAGGGCGAGCTGCCCCTCCCCGCCATCGACCTGGCGCTCCTCGGTCCCCTTGTCCCCCGCCGCGTCGTCGGGCCCCCCCTCCACGCGCGGCATCCGCTCGCGGAAGTACGCGCGGAGGCGCTCGACCTCCTCCTCCCCGTAGACGCGGATGGACCCGTAGCGGCGGGAGACGAGTTGCCCCTCCACCCCGAGACGTGTCAGTAGCCGCCCCATAGTGCACCACCCCTGATCGGGCATCCTGCACCACCCATGTTCGGGCATGGTGCGCCACCCGAGGTAGTCCGAGGGCGAGGTGTCGGCTTTCCCATCACCGCCCCAGGGGGAGTGATGGGAAGTCCATCACTTTCGGGGGCGGCAGGAAGCTCCGATTTCGGCGAAAACCACGGTAGATCAACACCTTCGGGAATCCACACCTCCCTGGCACGTCGATTGAATCACAAGCGGGCAGCGCCCCGATGGGCGGGCCGCAGACGTAGCCGCAAAGGAGGCCTCCCATGCAACGACCCAATTTCCCCGCCCCCAATACCCGCACCTTCCGCGAGCACCGCATCACCTTCGACTACTTCTGGACCCTCAACGCCGCCTTCGCCGCCATGGTCCGCCTCGCGACCCAGATCGCCGCAGGCGACGGCCGTGTCCTCCTCCTCGGCGAAACCGGCTGCGGCAAGCTCGGCCTCGCCATCGCCCTCCATGCCGCCAGCCCCCGCACGCATGGCCCCTTCGTCCGAATGAACGTCGCCTCCCTCGCCGCCAGCGTCCTCGAGGCCGAGATGTACGGCTGCGAGAAGGGCGCATTCACCGGCGCCTCCGAGGCCCGCAAGGGGCACTTCCGCAGCGCCAATGGCGGGACCCTCTTCATCGACGAGCTTCCAGAGCTCCCCCTCCTACTCCAACCCAAGCTCCTCCAGGCCATCGACGAGCGCTCCGTCACACCCGTCGGAGGCGCCGACGCCCCCTACGACGCGCGACTCGTCTTCGCCACCCACCGTCCCCTCGAGACTCTCGCGGGCCCCAACTCCCCCCTCCGCGAGGACCTCCTCCACCGCGTCACCGAGATGGTCCTCACCATCCCCCCGCTCCGCGAGCGCCCGGAAGACATCGTCCCCCTCTTCCAGTGGTACCTCGACGCCGCGAAGCTCCCCCCGACCGGCCTCGCGCGGGCCGCCCAGCATCGCCTCCTCGCCCACCCGTGGCCCGGCAACGTGCGCGAGCTGCGCAACACCGCCCGCCGCACCACCCTCGCCTGCGCGGGACGCGAGGTTCAGGCCGAGGAGATCGTCTTCCTGCCGGCGTCCCGCGTCCCACCCTCCGCCCCCGTCGATCACGGCCCCGAGCGGATGACCGAGGTCCGACGCCTCCACGTCCAGCGCATCCTCGCCGAGTGCGGGGGGAACCGTCAGTGCGCCGCGGCGCGGCTGGGGATCTCCGAGTCGGGCCTCTACAACCTGCTCAAGCGGTACGCCGCGGGATAGCTCGCTTGACCTGAAGGAACTCCCCATCTAGGATGACGACGATGGCACATCCCTCGCACAAGATGCCGGACGGTACCCCCGAGTGGGGGAGGGTCCTCGCAAATCGGTTCGATGCCCTCCTCCAGGAAGCCGCCAGCGATCGCCGAGAGGCCGCCACGGAGGCCGCCAGAGATCGCGCGGACGCCGCCAAAGATCGGGCGGAGGCCGCGAAGGATCGCGAGGAGACAAACTTCCTGATCCACTCGCTCCTCGTCCTCAACAACCAGATCCATCGCGGGCAGAAGCGCCAGACGTCTCTGCTGGAGAGGTCCCTCCGCATCCAGCAGACCACCGCACGGATCCAGATCCAGAGCCTCCGCCTCCTCAGGCAGCTCGTCTCCGGGCGGAACGGCCGTAGCCACGGAGGCAACGGCCGCGGAGGGAATGGGCGCCGCAAGCGGTAGGCCACCGCGCGAGGCGCAATTCCTCTTCGCATTCGTGACGATTCGTGCGCATTCGTGGATCGTCCCCGTCCGGGAATCCGCTTGATTCCGGCCCCCTCGGCTGCTACTCTGCCCGCCCTTTCGCCGAAGGATTGGAGCCGAGACGGTGACCGTTTCCGCCATCATCCTGGCCGCCGGGAAAGGCACCCGGATGCGCTCGGACCGCGCCAAAGTCCTCCACGAGGTCTGCGGCCGGCCCATGCTCGGCTACGTCCTCGACGCAGCCTTCGCTGCCGGCGCCTCCCCGATCGCCGTCGTCGTCGGCCACCAGACCGAGGCGGTCAAGAAGGCCTTCCCCGACGCCCAGGTCGCCTGGGCCACCCAGGAGCCCCAGCTCGGCACCGGCCACGCCGTCCGCATGGCCCAGGCGAGCGTCCCCGCCAAGGGCGACCTGCTCGTCCTCTGCGGCGACGCCCCCCTCGTCCGCGCCGAGACCCTCTCCGACCTCCTCGAGCACCACCGCGACACCGAGGCGGCCGCGACCGTGCTGACCGCCGAGGTCGACGACCCGACCGGCTACGGCCGCGTCATCACCGCCGATGACGGCAGCGTCCTCGACATGGTCGAGCACCTCGACGCCACCGACGAGCAGCTCGAGGTCTGCGAGATCAACTCGAGCATCTACGCCTTCCGCGCCGAGGATCTCTTCTCCGCCCTCGCCGAGGTGAAGAACGACAACGCGAAGGGGGAGTTCTATCTCCCGGACGCGATCAAGGTCCTCCTCGCCCGCGAGGCCTACGTCGAGGCGTACGAGGCAGACGACGCGAACGAGGTCCTCGGCATCAACACCCGCGGCGAGCTGGCCTACGCGGCCTCGGTGATGCGCCGGCGGATCCTGCATGGACACATGGCCAACGGCGTCACCGTCCTCGAGCCGTCGCTGACCTACGTCGAGTGGGGCGTCGAGATCGGCGAGGACACCGAGATCCTCCCGTTCAGCGTGCTGCGTCGCGGCGCGGTCGTCGGCCGCCACTGCGAGGTCGGCCCGTTCGCGCACCTCCGCGCGGGCACGGTCATGGAGGACGGCTCCGAGGTCGGCAACTTCGTCGAGGTGAAGAAGACCCGGATCGGCGCGCGGACGAAGGCGAAGCACCTGACCTACCTCGGCGACGCGGTCATCGGCGCCGACGCGAACATCGGGGCGGGGACGATCACGGCGAACTACGACGGCAAGGCGAAGCACGAGACCCGCATCGGCGACGGCGCCTTCATCGGCAGCGGGACGGTGCTCGTCGCGCCCGTCTCGATCGGGGCGCGGGCGACGACCGGCGCGGGGGCGATAGTCACGCGAGGGCACGACGTCCCGGACGACGCCGTCGTGGTGGGGGTCCCGGCGAGGCCTCTTCCGAAGCCCGGCAAAGCCGGCTTGCCGGCCGGCAAAGCCGGCTTGCCGGCCGGCAAAGCCGGCTTGCCGGAGGGAGACGCGAGATGACGCGCAGGAACGTCTTCCACATCTTCACGGGGAACGCGAACCCGAAGCTCGCGCAGGACATCGCGAGCTCGCTCGGCATGCGCCTCGCGAACGCGGAGGTGAACCGATTCCCCGACGGCGAGATCGACGTCAAGGTCCACGAGGACGTGCGCGGCGCCGACTGCTTCATCGTGCAGCCGACCTGCCCGCCGGTGAACGAGAACCTCATGGAGCTCCTGATCCTCGTCGACTGTCTTAGACGTGCAAGCGCCGACCGGATCACCGCCGTGATCCCGTACTACGGCTACGCCCGGCAGGACCGCAAGGCGGAGGGGCGCGTCCCGATCACCGCGAAGCTCGTCGCGAACATGCTGATGGCCTCGAGGGTCGACCGCGCCCTCATGATGGACCTCCACGCGACGCAGATCCAGGGCTTCTTCGACATCCCCGTCGACCACGTCTTCGCGGCCCCCGTCCTCATCGACTACCTCCGCAAGAAGGAGCCGTCCGACCCCGTGATCCTGTCCCCCGACGTCGGCTCCATCAAGCAGGCCCGCGCGTACGCGAAGCGCCTGAAGGCGAGCCTCGCCGTGGTCGACAAGCGCCGCGCGAGCCCGGAGGAGACGGAGGCGGTCCACCTCATCGGAGAGGTGAGGAACCGCACGGTAATCGTGGTCGACGACATGATCTCCACGGGGACGACCATCGCGGAGGCGGTCCGCATCTCGCGCGAGAACGGCGCGAAGGACGTCTACGTCTGCGCGACGCACGCCGTCCTCTCGGGGAGCGCGATCTCGCGCCTGGAGCACGCAGCGCCGAAGGAGTGCGTCTTCAGCGACACGATCCCCTTGAAGGACAAGAAGCGCGATTTCATCACGGTCCTGTCGGTCGCCGGCCTGCTGGGCGAGGCGATCCGGCGGATCCACCTGTCCGAATCGATTTCGAAGCTTTTCGTGTAAGCGAGGAATGCCATGGAATTCGTGAAGCTCTCCGCGAAGTCGCGGACCGATGCGGGGACGCGCGCCGTGCGCCGCCTCCGGCTCAAGGGGGAGATCCCCGCAATCGTCTACGGCCACGACGCGCCGCCGATGAACATCCAGGTCGCGAAGGACGAGTTCGCCCTGGTCCTGAAGAAGGGCTCCCGCCTCATCGACCTCGCGGTCGAGGGGAAGATGGAGAAGGCCTTCCTCAAGGAGGTCCAGTGGGACGCGCTCGGCGACTACATCATCCACGTCGACTTCGCGCGGATCGACCTGACGAAGAACCTCCAGCTCGAGGTCGAGCTGACGCTGAAGGGGACCGCGGAGGGGACGAAGGAGGGGGGCGTCCTGGAGCACCGCCTCATGAAGGTCCTCGTGAAGTGCCTCCCGACGAAGATCCCGAAGGTGATCGAGGCGGACGTCTCCGCGATGAAGGTCGACGACGTGATGCACGTTCGCGACCTCACGTTCCCGGAGGGCGTCACGCCGGTGACGGGCGGCGACGTCGTCGTCGCGGGCGTCCGGATCCCGGTCGAGATCGTGGAGCCGACCGCAGTCGAGGCCGGGCTGGCGGAGCCGGAGGTCATCACGGCGAAGAAGCCCGAGGAGGGCGAGGAGGCCGCAGCGGCACCCGCGAAGGGCGGCGCCGCCGCGCCGGCGAAGGGCGCCGCAGCGGCGGCCCCTGCCGCGAAGGGGGAGAAGGGCGAGAAGAAGTAGCCTCCAGCGATGCGGATCGTCGTGGGGCTGGGAAATCCCGGGAAGAAGTACGACCGGACGCGCCACAACGTCGGGTTCCGCGTGGTGGACTTCCTCGCGGCCGACCTGGGGGTGACGTCGTTCCGGTCGGCCTTCCAGTCCCTCGCCGCGGAGGCGGGAATGGGGGAGGGGAAGGTCGTCTTCCTGAAGCCGCAGACGTACATGAACCTGTCGGGGATCACCGCGCGGGCGGTCCTCGACTGGTACAAGGTGGAGCCCGCGCACCTGATGGTGGTTCTCGACGACTTCGCGCTGCCGGTCGGCAAGCTGCGCCTGCGCGCGAAGGGGTCGAGCGGCGGCCACAACGGCCTGGAGTCGATCCTCCAGCACGCGGGCACCGACGAGGTCCCGCGGCTGAGGGTCGGGATCGGGCCGCCGACTCCTGGGGCCACCCAGCAAGCTGGCTTTGCCAGGCGCGAGCACGTGCTCGACGCGTTCTCCGGCGAGGAGGAGGGGAAGATTTCGAAGGCGATCGAACGGGCCGCCGAGGCCGTCCGCCTCTGGATGCGAGACGGGATCGAGGCCGCGATGAATCGTTACAACGTGGAGGAAGGATGATCACGAACCGGAAGTACGAGGGGCTGTTCCTCATCGACTCCGCCACCGCGGCGAAGGATTGGAACGCGGTCGTGGAGCACATCACCGCCCTGCTGACGAAGCACAAGGCGGAGGTGCTGCAGACGGTGCGGTGGGCGGAGCGGAAGCTCGCGTTCGAGGTGAAGCTCGGCTCGACCTACCTGAAGCGCGGGACGTACGTCCTCGCGTTCTTCAACTCGTCCACCGAGGCGACGATGAAGATGCGGAAGGACGTCGGATTGTCCGACACGATCGCGCGGGCGCTGTTCGTGCGGCACGAGGGGGACATGAGGATCCCGCCGGGGCCGACGGACGCAGACCGCGTGGGACGCACGGACTTCGGCGGCGGCCGCGGGCGGTAGACGACGGGGTGGCGATCCCGCCGGCTGCGGAGATCGCGCGAACATCGGCAGAATGGCGATCCCGCCGGCTGCGGAGATCGCGCGAACATCGGCGGAATGGCGATCCCGCCGGCTGCGGGGATCGCGGGCGGTAACGACGGGATGGCGATCCCATCGGCTGCGGAGATCACGCCGTGTAGGGGCGGCCCTTGTGGCCGCCCGTACGTGCGGCATGAACGGGCGGCC
>Ga0209514_10007108_pt1 | contig 13340 bp, 10 predicted proteins | sample Subgrocontami58m_FD_187452 | JGI IMG/M metagenome (GOLD analysis project Ga0209514, IMG submission 187452) | Subsurface groundwater microbial communities from S. Glens Falls, New York, USA - GMW37 contaminated, 5.8 m (SPAdes) (version 3) | ecosystem: Environmental > Aquatic > Deep subsurface >...
GCGCCCAGAAACAATATCCAATCACCGTGTGCGTGCTCAACACCTTTGTTCAGGGCATCGTATATCCCGCTATCAGCTTCGCTTGACCAATAGTCAACGATATCTTCGTTATTCTTTAGAATTTCAATGGTCCCGTCGGTCGAGCCGCCATCCATCACCAGCCACTCGATATTAGGATAGGACTGCGAACGTATCGACTGCATCGCGTTTGAGATGGTCTTTGCGGCATTAAAGGTCGCCGTAATAACCGTGATCATTGGCAGTCCTGGCACCGGCCTTTTCTCGGCACCGTCGAACCGCCGTCCACCTTCTCGTTTTAGCGGCTTCAAGTCAGTGGTCACTACGGATTCCGTCCAGCTTCCGCTGTCTTGGACAGCAGTCCATGTCACCCATGTAAAGACACTGCTCCAGGCCCCGGGGCAATGTTAGCCAGACCGCGAGTGATTTGCCAGGTCACAAAGTTGGTCTGCATTGATCATTTTCTCTACAACTTGCGGCATGTTCATGCGTGCCTGCCAACCTAGCTTGATTTTGGCCTTGCTGGGATCTGCGCGACTAATAAGCAAGTCCGTAGGCCGTATGAATTCGTCCGCCCGTCCGACATGCTCTTTCCAATCAAGATCGACAGCGGCAAACGCTATCTTGACAAAATCCTCGAGCGCATAGGTTTTGCCCGTGGCAATCACAAAGTCATCCGGCGATTCTTGCTGCAACATCAGCCACATTGCTTCAACATATTCCGGCGCCCATCCCCAATCGCGGCTGATGTCGAGTCGGCCCAGCATCAGTTCTTCTTTGCTACCCTTGCTGATGCGTTTTGCCGCTTGAACTATCTTTTGCGTCACAAAGCGCGCCGGGCGTAGCGGGGATTCGTGGTTGAACAGCATTCCCGTGCAGGCAAAAAGCCCATACGCCTCACGATAATTATTCACCAACCAGAATGCCGAGGCCTTGGCGACCGCATAAGGACTGCGCGGATTGAACGGTGTTTGCTCATTTGCCGGCTGGCCTTTGGTATCGCCAAAGCACTCGCTTGAACCAGCATGATAAAAGCGGATTTCCTTGTCAAACATCCGGCACGCCTCGAGCATATTCAAGGTGCCGATCACAGCGCTTTGTATGGTTTCCGCCGGCTGGTCAAACGAAAGCCCGACCGATGACTGGCCCGCAAGATAATATATTTCATCTGGCGCGCTTCTCTTGATTGCCGTAAACACGCTGCGAAAGTCCTCGGGAACCACCGACAGCATATTGACCTGATCGAGAATGCCCAGTGTTCTCAAATTGTTCAGCGAGGACCCTTGTGCATCTCTTGATGTCCCCCAGAGCCGATAACCCTTGCTCAGCAAAAGCTGAGCCAGATAACTTCCGTCTTGACCGCTGGCTCCGCAAATCAAGGCTGTTTTCTCATGCTTGTCCATTAGCAATTCCTAAGCTACCAGGGATTTGTAAATATCCAAGGTTTCCTGGGTGCATTTTTTCCACGAAAACGCATTCAAGCGCTCGGATCCCAACTGCCTCAAAACGCCGATGCGGCTATCCGAATAGACGACGGACTCGATGACCTGTCGCATGTCATCAATATTACGCGGGTCGAAATACTCGCCTGCGCTGCCGATCACCTCGGGCATCGAGCTGGTATTGCTGCTGATAACGGGGCAGTGATGCGCCATCGCCTCCAGCGGCGGAATGCCGAAGCCTTCATACAGCGATGGATAGACCAGCGCTCTCGCTGAGCTATAAAAGCCCCCCAGCGAGGCGTCACTCCCGCTCTGTTGCCGAACCTGATGCTCGCCAAAACCCAGAGTCGAAATCGCTTTCAATTCACTGGCCGAAAATTGCGGCTCGCCAAAGGCGACGATATCGAAATCGGCCAACAAGCTAATCGAAGACGCTATAGCCTTTAGAAAGCCAATGAAATTCTTGTAGCTTCTGCTGCGCTCCCCGACGTAAAGAAGAAAGGGCTTACCGGCGAGGGCAGCCGGCTGCTTCACCTCCTCTCGTGGCGCCAATTGGTCAAAGCCGAGGTGCACGACAGATACCCTGCTGGCTGACGTACCGTACAAGCGCATCAAGTCCAATTTAGTATTTTCCGAAATACAAATGACATGATCGGCCCGATCGATCGCGATGCGCTTATTGGCTGCCGTGTCGTCGTTTGCTGCAAATGCATTTGGGAATAACTCGTGAACCATGTCATAAACTGTAATCACAGTGCGGCATGCTATTGGGGCGGAACGACGCTTTGAGAAATACGTCTCATGCACCAAATCAGGTTTCCATTTGGCAATTGCCGAACCTGATCGGAAATGGTTGTACGCCAAGACAAACCGCCTAGTTTTGGGAGGGTAACGGTGTATATTCCGACCGCTAACCGTCTCTTTCGGCAATGTTGAAAGATACATGTTTCGATACAGCGGTGCAAAAATCCGGACCTGTTGATCCATGTCCAACAAACCCTGTGCCAGCCGGGCGAAATAGCGTGAGATGCCGCCGTACGATTGCAACACGAAGGTTTGGTAATCAAAGGCGATGCGCACTATTTATCTTGCCCCGCTATTCGTGCGTGATCCGACCAGGTCTTAGGCGTAAGCCTGCGTCGCAGCAATATCGGCAACAGCCTGTTTGCCCTGATCAATAGTTTCCACAGTGCTTTATTGATCGGCTGATCGGTAATCAGATGATAAGAAACGCCGTTGCTCAACAAAGACTTCCCTCTCTCCCGAGCCAGTTTTTCCAATGTTCGGATTCTAAAGAAGCCAATGTGCTGCCCATGCTCCTTTCCGTAATACCACCAGTCTTCCTGTTTCGGTGCTGGATCCGCAATGATCTCTGTGGAAAACAGGACGTTCGGAGCGATCTCCAGCAGCTTATCTAGTTCCTCCGCGGGGTTTTCAAAATGCTCGAACGCCTCAAACGCCGTCACCAGATCCGCAGTTTCAGTCGCGTGCTCGAACCGTCGGGCAACAAGGTTCTTGCAATGTCGATCCGACCACAACGCGTTGACGCCATAGTCGCGCAGCAGGCGAACCAGAATTCCATAGCCCCCGGCACAATCAACCAGGTTAGCGTCCAGTTTTCCCAACAGCAGCAGCGTGGCCAGCACGATCCTGGCATTGGCCTGATTGCGCATCAATATTCCGGTATCGCTGTCATTTATCGCTTCGGCGTAAGCGCGCACTAGCCAATAGGGGGTTTCGGTTTGAACATAGCCGCAATTCGGACACTCGAAATAATTTACTTCCAGGTCCAGCACTGCCCCGCTTTGAAAGTAAAGAGCTTGGTTCCCGCATGCCCGGCAAATATCAGTGGGCATTTTCATAAGGTGATTCAAAAGCAAGTTTCATGCAGATGTTTTCGGAAAACTGCACCATACGCTACCGTTGTTATTAACAGGTAGATCAGTGCCTGCACGATTATCATTGCCTCAAGTCCGAATTTGCCGATCGAGAATAGCTTCGCCGGAATTGACAATATTACAAAAACAATCACCGTGAATACCTGCGGCTTGACGATGCCGCACCCGTTCAGGAACATCGCCAGGGCATTGCCCGTTGCATCCAGTATTGCCCAGCTTCCATATGCGGCAAGCAAGACCAGGGAAATATTCACTGCATTTCCGGTCCAGATCTCGACCAGATGCTCACCCACCAATAACAGAACCGCCGCGCCCGCAATGCAAAAGCCGTTTGTGCCGATCAAGGACGTCTTTAGCGTTTTTCTGATAAATGCTTTTTCGCCCCTTGAATGTGCGTCGGCGTACGCCCCCCATAGCGGGGCATTTGAAATGCTCATGGGTTGCGTCACAAACTGGAACAACCGCTGAACGATGCTGAATGCCGCAACCTGTGCCGCACCCAAAGTGCTCGAGATGATGAGACTGTCCGCCCCCCACCCCACCATGGTGCCGATTTGCAGAATGAAGAACAATCCGCCGACGTTCAGTAACTGTCCGGCTTCTGTGCGCGTATGCGATGCGATGCGACTCACGGTAAACAAGTTGCGCCTGGCAAGAATCAGCAGCAGGCCAAGATTCGCCAGCGATTGAATTCCCAGTGTTGCTGCGAGCAGATAGGGGATGCCCGCCTCTTGTCTGGTTGCAATCCAAAGGGCGAGTAATGAGATACAGGACCCCGCCACGCTGACGAAATGCGCTTCGAACGCGCGTTGCAGGCCGGCAAAGATGCGTTGAATTCCGTTGGTGAATAAGTTGAAACCGAACAATATGGAGAATACGGCGACGGTATTCAGAATTTCGGCGCGTACGCCGAAGTCTTGAACTTTGATCAACCGATCCCACGGCAATACACTCGCCAATCCATACAAAAGCGCGCCCATGGCGCAACCCAGCGCAAGCAAGAATCCTAATCCGCCGCTTATGGTTCGGCGTAATGCTTCAGGATTGTCTTGCGCTGCCACCTGGGCGACTTTGTTGGTGAGGGCGTTGCCAACTCCCAAATCAAGGAAAGTGAGCATGCCGACAAAGCTGGCAATGGTCATCCAGACACCAAAGCGCTCTGCCCCTAGATAGCGGATGGTGAGGCTGACGGTGAGCACTATCACCAGCATTGAGATGCCGCGGCTCAGGATGTTCGCCGCCATCGACAGGACAGCGAGCCGATAGCGCTCATCGGAACGGCCTTGTTCGGAGGATGTATCGAAGGGGCTAAGCCTAAGATACCTGGTCAATGTGAATAGATTCACTGATGGGTTCAGGTCGAGCAGGAATCGGGGCGGCAGTGCAAGCCCGCTCCCACAACGGCCCCCCTACTTCCAGGCGAGGCAGCGCTTTAAGTCGAGGAGGCGGCTTGCCTGTTGCGGATCGGCGTTGGCCCTGGCCATGCTTTCGCGGACAAAGGCCCAGAGGATGCCGATGAACAGCGCGGCGAATGCCGATAGCAACACGATCAGGCTGCGCCACGGCTTGGTCCTGCGATCCGGCACGATCGCCTTGTCCATCACCTGGACAACGGCGGAATCCCTGGCTTCGTCGATTTTGGCGAGTTCGTACTGCTTGGCTAGCAACTCGTAGATGGTTTCGTAATACTTCACGTTGCGCAACAGGCCCAGGCTGTCGATGCCCTGGCCGCTGTTCTCGCGCTGATCCCCGACTTTGCCGGCGGAAGCGCCTTCGATTCTGGCGAGCTCGTGCTTCAGCGCCTCCAGTTCCTTCTGCGCAAGTTGGAGATCCGGGTTGCGCTCGGTGGCGAAACTGCGCATGGCGCCGATCTGCACTTCCTTGACCGTGATCTGTCCGCGCAGGCGGGCGGTCGTTTCCACGATGGCGCGGCCCTGGCCCTCGACCTGGACGAGCCCGCCTTTTTCCAGCGCCTGCCGGGCGGCCGCTTCGGCCTTGGCGAGACTGTCTCTTGCCTGCTCGAATTGGCGCTCGAAAAACAGGCGGCGCTGTGAAGCTTCGGTCACCGCCAGCACCTTGGTCAGTTTGAACAGCTCATCTACATAGGCGTTGGCCAACTCGGCGGCGCGTTTCGGGTCTTCGTCCTCGACCTCGATAGTGATGATGGCGTCCTTGCCGGAGATGATGTTGGTGAGACCCTCCAGTTTCTTGCGTGCCCGCGAAGCGTATTTTTCCTCATAAATTCGCATGAGGTCGAAGCGCTGGATCAGGTTGTCGGCCACCGTGCGGCTCTTGAGCATGCCGATGTAGACTTCGTTGGGGCCCCTGATACCGGCAACGCTGCCCGCCAGTCCGGCCAAGCCGCTCAAGCCGCCACCGAGCTGCGCCAGCATGGCCGCGGCGCCGGATTGGTTTTGCAGCGGCGGCAGGATCTTGGTGGTGCCGGTGTAGCTGAAGGGCAACAAGAGGCTGATTCCCGCGGCTAGGACTGCCACTACAAACGGGAGGCCGAGGACCAGTTTCTTGTGCTTGGCGAGCACAATCAGCAGATCGAGCAGGCCGATTTCGTCGTCATCGCCGCTTGGTTGCTTGTCCGGCAGGTCGGAGGGTTCTGTCATGCGATCGTCAGCCCTGATGAATGAAGGGGAATTCTTGAACGGTTGCGACCGAAGACTGTTAGCGCGAAAGCTTTTCCCGCCCTATGCCCGTGATCGCGGCGAGGGCGCCGCTCCTGCATTCGCGAGCCCCCCCAGGGGGACTTTCCCTTCGAGGGGTTCGAGACTTTCAGGGCGCAACCTCGCTCCTACAACTTCTCTATTGCTGTATCACTTTCAACGCCGCGGCACCCAGGCCGAATTGATACAGGATCTGCCCATAGTCCCTCAACACTTTCGTCCAGGTCGTGCGGTCGACTTCCTCCGGCACTACGATGGTGTCGCCGGGCATCAGCTTTCCGCTATCAAAACTACTCATCAGCCACCACCCGGACTGACGCTTGCTGAGCACCGTGCCGTCGGCCCGGAGCACATAGACGTCGCCCGTGTCGCCGAACTTCGATACGCCGCCTGCCTGCCGCAAGTAATCGGTCAGCCGCTTTTCCGGTCTGAAGATAAAAGCGTTCTCGTTATAGACGGCGCCGACGACGCTGACCATGGACGGTCTGGAGGGAACGATAAGACGATCGCTGTCTTCCAAGGCGAGGTCCGGGAGTTCCGCAATGCCTGCCGCGTCGTCGCCCGGCAGTTCGAGCACAATCCGGCCGCTGGCCTTGAGCTGGCGCAGCCTTGCAACCAGCGCTTGCTGTGCCGCGGCCTCCGGCCCAAGACCCGCAGCCTCTTCCGCACTCACGATATTCTTGCTACGGCTGATCGCACTGCGCTGCATTTCGCGCTCTAACCGGTTGATCGTCTCTTCCAGTTTTTTCTGTTGGAACACCCGCGTCGATTCGCGCGTAAATTCCGCGCCAAACAGATAAGCGTTCGGACTCAGGCCGCCGACCCGCGACACCAGTTGCCGCAGGGTTTCGCCCGGTTCGACGGCATAGATGCCGGCGTTCTTGAATTCGCCCTCCAGCCGCACATACTTGGTCTGTTTGGCGATCGGAATCTGAATGTCGTCTATCGAGAATATTGTCACCACATCGCCCGGTTGCAGCGGCATATCGTGAACTGGATCGCCCTCGAGAATCGCTTTGCCCAAGTTGAATGGCACCAATGTTGTAGTCAGGTCTTTGGGGTTGAGGCGCTCGATGACGGCATAGCCCCAGTTGACTTCGTTGAGATTGCGCTTGATCTCGTCGGCGAATTTGGTACCGGCTTTATCCTTATCCTGCGGCCCAGACTGGGCGCCTTGCCCGATCCCCAGACTTATCGGTGTGTTTGGCGTCGAAGCGGGCATTGTGGCGCCGATTTGATTCGGATTTCGCGAAGCGCCAGGCTCTTGCAGGGCTTGCAACTTTTTGAGCGAATCGGTGTTCGCTGTGACGACGTCGGCGGCAATCTGAGTCCTGCGCATCGATTCGGCCACGGTTGCATCCGCTTCCTGCTGCTGGCTCTGCTGATTTTTTTTCAACAAATCGCTGACGGGGATATCGACCCCCGCGGCCTGGTTCCGCCGTAGCAGTTCGGCTATGGTGTTATCCAGGCCGACCGTCTGGTTCTTGCGCAGCCAGTAGTGGCGCGAGAGCAGCGCCTCCACCCGCGGGATGAGATCCTTGACGCGCATTCCCTGGCGCCAGGGGAAGCGCCCCGGCTGCGCCACGTTGCCGCGCAGGCTGACGGCATTGTCGATGCGCGGCGTAACCGAATAGATGGTCACCAGATCGCCGTTGCGCAGATTGGTCTGCATGCCGCGTGCGTCAAGCCTGAACTCATCCACCGTGCGCGTCTTGTGGTTGTCGATGCGCTCGACCGTGGCTTTCTGGCCCGAGGCCGTGCTCGCCAACCCACCCGCCCAGGCAATCAGATCGGCCAGCGTGCCGTCTTTCCTGAGTTCGAAGATCGCCGGCACGTTGACGCTGCCGGATATCGCCACCAAGGCGCCGACCGGCGGGACGTAGATCACGTCTCCCGGCAGGAGCGGCGCATCCTTGGATTTGTCGCCACTGATCAGAAGATCGTACAGGTCGAGTTCGGTGACCACCTTGTTGCTGCGCTTCAACTGGATGCCGCGCATCGAGCCCTTGGCCGACGGACCGCCAGCGGTGAACACGGCATTCACCAAAGTGCTCATGGAACTGACGGTGTAGGAACCCGGGCGGCGCGCCTGGCCGACGACGAACACCTGAATCGCGCGCAATTGGCCCAGGCTCACGCTCAGGTCGAAATTGCGAAAGACGCGACCGATGGCGGTCTTGAGATGGGACTGCAGATCCTGATACTTGATCCCGGCGACATTGATCGTGCCGACTTTGGGGATGTTGATCGTCCCGGTGCGGTCCACCAGCGCGGCATAGTCGACATCGAGCTGCCCCCAGGCGCGGATCAGGATCTCGTCGCCCGGGCCGACTGCGTAGTCGGGCGTGACCGGTATGTTGTCCACCGGAGCGAACGTGGACGGCACGTTCTTAAACAGTTCGGAGCCGAAGATCGGCAGATCGCGCCCGGTGGACTGGGCCACGAAATCCTGAAACTCAATGCGCTCCAGCGGCGGCTGGATTTCCGGCTGGAGGGGCTGCTGGGTGCGCGGGTCGATGGGCTGCTGGGTGCGCGGATCGAGGATCTGCTCGCCGGGCCGGCCGGTGCGTTGCTGCTGGCGCTGGAGCGCGGCATTGCCGATCGAGGGCGACACCACACCGGTTCCGGTCTGCGGTGCAGGCACGACGGCGGTCTGCCCTTGGCTGATGCCGGTGCTTCTTTGCGAAAGTGACGAATCCTGCCCGAGCCCCTGCGCCTGCGCCGCCAGCGGCAACAGGGCGAGAATCAACGAAACTAAGAGATAACGCAAACCCACAACCATGCGGAATTGTCCGGAAAGGTACGAAAGGGAAATGGACTTGTCGATGCCTGAAAAACCAGTGGGATCATAGCTTTTTTCCCCTTGGGCGTCTAGGCAAAGTCCTCGGAGACCACGGCAGGGCCTTGCGCGGTATAGCTATCGCGCCGTCATCGCACTCGCAGCACAGGTCGCGGCGGTGGGCGTCGCTCCTGCAAACCTTTCAGGCACGCTACCGCCCTGCAAGACACCGGGGTGTTTCGCATAATGTATTGCACAGCAGCGGCTTACGCAGCCCGGGCAACCCAGTCGCGGCTTACGCTTATCTTGTTCGCCTTGCCCAACAATTCCAACAGCACGATCACGCGCTTGTCGCCATCCTGCTGGGTGAACACGCCTTCCATGCCGGTGAGCGGGCCGTCCACCAGCTTGACCGGTTCCCCCGCGGAAAACAGGGGGCGGTTGTCCTGATGCAAGCCCGAGGCCGCATCCTCGCGCTGCAACAGAGCGTCCATCACCGCGTCCGGGACCACTGCCGGATGCCCGCCGAAACGCACCAGGCCAAGCACACCACGGGTGGAGCGCACCGTGGCCGTGCTGCGGCGCAGAGGATCGATGCGGATGAAAATGTAGCGCGGAAACAGCACTTCGACCGCATCGATCCATTGCCGGCGCCGGCGTTGCCGGATGCGGATGCGCGGCAGGTACACATGAAAACCCTGGCGCCGCAGGTTGTCTTCGGCCACCGCCTCCTGGCGCGGCTTGCAGCGCACGGCGTACCAGCGTTCGACGCCCTCGTTTTCCATCACCGACTTCCCGTTTGCCGTTCGGACAGCACGGCGGATTGGATTCGGCGATTTTCCAGTTCGCCGCGCAGTTGTTGGATTTCCTTTTCCAGCGTTTCGTACTCCGCAACCTTGTGCCTGAGGAATTCCAGGGTAATGCGGGTTTTCTCTCTCAGCCCCGCCGGGGTGAGCAGGTAGGCGTACTGCCGCTTGTCTGGACTCGCGCGGAATTTTTCCAGCTTGACCAGGCCCTTTTCCATGAGCGCCTTCAGGCAGTAATTGGCCTTGCCCAGGCTCACGCCCATGGCTTGCGCCAAATCGCGCTGGCTCATCTGCGGCTGGTCTTGCAGCAGCTTGAGCAGTTCGAGGCGTTGGAGATCGGTAAGCACCGGCATGCCAGCTATTTCCCAGGGCGAATTCGGTCAGGCGTTCAACAATTAACACCAAATTGTACACGCCGCGGGGAAGCAGTGCAAATAGCGATTTTAGTTCCGGCATAACGCGCTTCGCGCATTAGCCTCCACTGAAATAATGACTTTTAGTTCCGGCATAACGCGCTTCGCGCATTAGCCTCCACTGAAATAATGACTTTTAGTTCCGGCATAACGCGCTTCGCGCATTAGCCTCCACTGAAACTTCGTTTTCGCGGGGGCAGCGACAGGTTACGCGCTCAGAGCTCGGTACAACATGAGGCGATACCTCCCTCGTGCTCCCCTGAATCCCGGGCCGTTTCAGTAATTCCGAAACGGCCTCTTAGAACTTGGCGAATTCGCCGCCGGCCATCTCCAGCGCTTCGAACTCGCGGTCGGCGCGCTCGATCAGCTCGGCGATGGGCTGGTTGCCGATGAGGTGCTCGTCCGAGCTGTACTCGCGCTCCAGTTGATGCGGGGTGCGCTTGTCCCACCAGGGAAGTATTTTGTAATAGTCGCCGAGGCTTTCCACCCGCAGCAGCTCTTCTTCGGACACCAGGATTTCCGCCAGCTTCTCTCCCGGCAGCATGCCGATGACCTGGTAGTCCGGTTTCCTGCCCGCGGCTGCGCACAGCACGGCGGCGATGTCCGTCACGCGCGCGGCCGGAGCTTTGCGCACGAAGATCTCGCCGCCCTGGGCGTGTTCGGCGGCATACAGCACCAGGTCGATGGCGTCGTTGAGGGTGAGGAGGAAGCGCGTCATGCGCTCGTCGGTGATGGTGATGCGCTGATTGAGCTGCAGTTGGCGGCGAAAATGCGGGATCACCGAGCCGCGCGAGCGCAGCACGTTGCCGTAGCGCACCGCGGCGAAGCGCGTGCCGTGATTGGCGCGCGCCTGATTGGCCTTGATCACCAGCCGCTCCTGCAGCGCCTTGGTCATGCCCATCACGTTGACCGGCTTCACCGCCTTGTCGGTGCTGATCATGACGAATGCCTCGAGGCGGTGGCGCATGGCGGCTTCGATCAGATTGTTGGCGCCGAGCACGTTGGTGCGCACCGCTTCCATCGGGTGATACTCGCAGGTCGGCACCTGCTTTAGCGCCGCGGCGTGAAACACGATGTGCGCGCCGCTCATGGCTTCGTCGAGTTGCGCATCGCTGCGCACGTCGCCGATGATGAAACTCAAGTCCGGACGCTGCTGGTAGAACACGCGCATGTCGTGCTGCTTTTTTTCGTCGCGCGAGAGCACGCGCACCTCGCGCGCGCCCAGATCGAGCAGCCGGCGCACGACGAAGTTGCCGAACGAGCCGGTGCCGCCGGTAACTAATACGGTTTTTTCAGCGTAGGGATTGGCGGGCATGGGCTGGGGCCGGGATTGGTAACGATACGATTCTAGCGGACATTGCGTATCCAGACCATCAAGTTGCAAAGGGGTGGTTTCAAGATCCGATCGTTCCGAGGCGGTCACCCAAAGGAATTTTCCTTTCAAGGCGGACCGAGACCCACGGGTGCAAGCTCGCTTACATGGACGTTTCCCAGTTTGCAAGGGATTTTTCTGTGCTGACAAGGAGGAGAGGACTGCGTGCTTACATTCGGTCTGTTTGTGCGGCATTGTTTGCCGCTGACCCTGATGGAATACGCTGGTCGATACCTCTACTCCCACGCGGACTCGAAGGTCCCAGCGAGTTTGCAGGTTGAATCGACCACGGTCTGACCTTGTTGCCATCACTTGATTAATCACCTGTGCAATCGAGAAAGTCGTCTGTTGCGCTTATGCTCTACGGATCGGGGCAGTGTCCAGGACTCTCTGGAGCTCGTCAGGCGGCGGCTGCCGCCTTCTTGCCCGACCAGTTTCTGTCGTAGGTCCGCCCATGTGCCAGGAGCGCCCAGATCACGCGCACCGTCTTGTTAGCCAGCGCGACCGCTGCCACGTTCGGATTGCGCCGCGCCAGGAGCTTGGCCAGCCACTGATCGGTTGGATTGTCCCCGCGCTTGGCCCGGCACTGCAGAGTCCGGATCACCGCGCGTGCGCCGTGGATCAGGAGCATGCGCAGATAGACATCACCGCGCTTGGATATGCCCAGCAGCCTGGTCTTGCCGCCGGAGGAGTGCTGGCGCGGGACGAGGCCCACGCAGGCGGCCATCTGGCGGCCGTTGTCGAATTCGCGCCCGTCGCCAAAGCTGGCCACCATGGCCGTGGCAGTGATCGGCCCCACACCGGCCACGGCATCGACCCGCTTCGAGAGTTCGTTGTTCCGATGCCAATCCAGAATCAGGGCTTCTTCGGCAGAGATCGCTGCGTCCAATTGGCGGATCCGCGTGCTCTGGCGCTCGAACAGGTTGCGCGCCACCCCAGGCAGGGTTTCGTCGGCAAACAGCACCGGCAAGCGTTCCATCAAGGTGCGCCGACCTCGCGGGGCGATGAGCCCGAACTCGGAGAGCAGGGCGCGCAGCCGATTAAGTTGTGCGGTGCGCTCGGTCACCAAGCCCGAACGCACTCGATGCACGGCAAGGATAGCTTGCTGTTCCACGCTCTTCATCGGCACGAAGCGCATGTTCGGCCGCGCTACCGCTTCGCAGATCGCTTCGGCGTCGGCGGCATCGGTCTTGTTCGCCTTGACGTAGGGTTTGACAAAGTGCGGCGCCATCAGCTTGGCTGTGTGGCCAAGCCCAGTGAGCTTCCGTGCCCAGTGATGCGCGCTGCCGCAGGCCTCGATGCCAATGGTACAAGGCGACAACCGGGCAAAGAAGGGCAGTACCTGGGCGCGAGACAGTTTCTTGCGTACAACCGTCTTGCCGGCTGCATCCACACCATGCACCTGAAATTCGTTCTTTGCCAAATCAAACCCAATCGTAGTAGCCTTCATGTTGGACTCCCGCTCCGTTCAGTGGTTGATCGAACCTCCACTTTGGCACATCTGATGCCGCAGGTGCGGGAGTCCTCCCCGGTCTGTCCTGTTTCTTGAAATATATGAAAACTGATAGCGGTCTGTGGAGCTTGTGGGCAAAGGGGTGCGCGGTGGATAACGGCTTTATCGTTATCCACGGCAAGCACCCCGGTTCGCCGCAGGCGAATTGTCCACAAATCCACAGACCTTTTCGTTTCGATGTGGTAGCTCGTAACCCGTTCCCTGCCACGCATTCGGACTCCAAATCCTCGCGCTCGTCGTTCACCGCCACGGTGAAAGGGGAACGTCCATACCATCTCCCATCGCCCCCCCGCCAGGCTAATCATTGCCCACATCTTTCCATGTTATTTGAAGGAGTTGTTGTAAACAAAGGCGTGTGATGTTAACTTCCGGATCGGGTTATGAAGAACAACCGATCCGTGCAAAAGAGCAAGCCGACCGAGGA
>Ga0209514_10007110_pt1 | contig 13333 bp, 9 predicted proteins | sample Subgrocontami58m_FD_187452 | JGI IMG/M metagenome (GOLD analysis project Ga0209514, IMG submission 187452) | Subsurface groundwater microbial communities from S. Glens Falls, New York, USA - GMW37 contaminated, 5.8 m (SPAdes) (version 3) | ecosystem: Environmental > Aquatic > Deep subsurface >...
GGCGGGCCCCCCCGCCGTGGTGCAGCGCGAGTTGATGTACTTGTAGTCAAAGCCGAAGATCAGTTTCGAGCTGTATTCGCCGCGCCGCGCAAAGTAGTGGTTCCAGCGCAGGCCGAACACATCGCCCTTGCCCACGATGCCCAGGGCCCCGCCCAGGGTGGGCGAGGTGCTCGGGGTGTTCACCCCCGACTTGCCGTAGATCACATCGAGGCTGTCGCCCAGGCCGTAGAAGGGCACGCGATAGCCCAAACTGAAGATATCGACCTTCACCCCCGCGGGGGCGTCCGGGGACCCGGTGTAGGCCAGGGTCAGGGTGTGGTCGCGATTAAATAGATTGGCGTTCTGGTAGGCCACCCCCAGGCGCGAGCGGCCGGTTGCGGCGGTGCCGGTGGAGTCCGCGGTGGCGAAGATGCGCTGCGGATTTTCTTCGGTGACGGCCACTTTGGCATCCACCTTGCCCTCTTCCTCGCTCACGCCCAGCGTCACCTCGAGCTGCTTGGCCGGGCTCTCGTTGGAGAGCTGGATCGCTTCCGACATCTGGCGCAGGTTGGGCACGCGTCCTTCCTTCAGCTCGGGCAGGCTCGCGCGGATATTGGCCTCGCTGAAGTACTTGTTGCCGCTGATGAGGACCTTGCCGACCACGCCTTCGGTGACCTGCAGGCGCACGACACCGGTGGTCAGTTCCTGCTCGGGCACGTACACCTGCACCGTGCTGTAGCCCTCCCGGCGATACGCGCCTTCGAGTGCTTCGAGCGCTTTCTGAATGTCGCCGTAGACGCGCTTCGGACCCACCAGCGGCGCCACCGCGCCTTGCACTTCTGCTTCGGGCAACAGCGTATTGCCTTCAATCTGAAAACGAACGATGTCGAAATGCTCGTCCTGGGCCATGCACGGCACGGCTACCAAGGTCACCAGCGAAAGAACCAGCGCGAAGCGTGTGATTATTTTTTTCATCTGCTTTTTTCCAGCGTGAGCCGCGAAGCTTGTTCAGGGATCACCCACACTCGTTTATTCTAGCCAAATTCTTGCTAAAACCATAATTATTTTATGGATATTGACCGCTATTAATTTACTGAACGTCATTCTTGTCGGCCGTATCGAGGGAATCGCCGCGGTGCAATCACGCCCCAAGCCTTAGACCCTGACCGGTTCCGGTTCGGGTGGACGCCGCAAGCTAGCGGCTGAAGCGCGGCTCTCTGAGGTTGCCGGATACGGCGAGATTGGCACGCGCCTGCGCCACGGGGGACTTGAGCTCGACGGCGAAGCGGCCGCTGATATTCTTGCCGGCATCGACATCGGCGCCGCCGCTCGCGCTCACGGGGCCGGAACTGAGTCGAACCTGCCGCAATTGGGTCCTGCCGCCCTCGCGAACGAAGCCGCCGGTAAGTTCGGCGAAGGCGGTCTTGCCGCCGACACCACCGCCCTGCAACAGGCGCGCCAGATCCACCCCGAGCAATGAACCTTTCTGCACGTCGAAGGTTCCTTCCACTCGCGGCGCGGCAAAAAGCTCGTCGTATGATTTCGCGCGCATTGCATACCTTGCCTTGCCTTCGAGTTTACCCTCCTCCAACAGCGCGGGGGCGATTGTGCCCGGGTCCATCGCCCTCGCGCTAATCTCGCCGCCCAGGCTCCAGTCCGCGCCCCATTTGAGGCTGGCGCTGCCGGAGAGATAGCCGCCGTTGATCCCGCCTTTGAATTCGGAGAGCCTGAGTTCGTTGCGGCCGATCACGCCCTTGGCGCTGAAATTATCCAGGATAAACGCGGGACCAAACGGCATGCTGAAAGCGTTGGTCTCGACCTCGAGCTGTATGTCCTCACCCTTGGGCTCGAGCAGCAGGCCCGTTTTGCGGTCCGGCGTCTCGAGCGCGATTTTCTGCCAGGCGCCGTCTTCGCCCATGCCGATCTTCGCGTCAAGCACGGGCAGGGTGATGGTCTTCGAATCGAGCTTCCCGTTCCTGACGATGATGCTCGCCACCTTCAAGTCCCGTCCCTGCGGTTTGCCGAACAGCAGTGCGATAAACCCCTCCTCGCTCAGCACCGGCGACTCGAGTTCGATCGATTTGAACGTCTTCTTGTCGCTGAACATGCTGCCCAGCTCCGCGACGGCTTTGATCTGCGCCACCGCGAGCTGGCCTTCGTTGCCTACGGAAACGCCGTCCAGGCGCCAGTGAGGCAGCGGCACCAGCGACAGGTGCAGCGCCTTGATTTTCACCGGCTGCTGCAAATGGGCGCCGGCCAGTTTCTCGAACTGCGGTATCCGGCCGTCGAAGGAAACGAAGTGGATCCCGCCCAGGCCGAGAATCAGCAGCAGGAACAGCAATAGCGCAACCGGCTTGCCCCAGTTGATCGGCGTCCGGTACGCCACCCGGGTTTCCTCGGCTGCAGCCTTGGTCTCGTCGGCGCGCATTGCGGCCTCGGCGTGCACTGCGGCTTCGGCGCGGACACGCTCCCTGGCTGTCTCCTTGTCGCGTTCGCGCGGATCCTCGCGCGGCTCGGGCGGTTTTTTTCCGTCCTTGGCTGCAGCCGCGGCCGCCTCCTCTTCCAGCAGCTCTTTCTCCATATCCGCAAAATGGCTCTCGGTCTCTTCATTCTGAGCCTCGAGCTGCGCCTGCGCCTCGGCGTATTCCCGCTCCGGCGCCGCCGGTTCCGCGCGCGCCTTACCCTTGACCTGCTTGGGTTGTTGCGCCTTTTCGTCCTTGCGGCGCTCTTCCTCAGCGCGCTGTTCTTCGGCTTCGGCTTCCCTGCGCGCTTTTTCTTCCGCTTCGAGTCTTGCCTTCTCCTCGGCTTCCTTGCGCGCCTTTTCCTCCAGCGCTTTGAGCATATTGTCGTCGGCATCGGCGGTGGGCTTCGCGGCCTCGGGTTTCACCTCGGCGCCTATGCTCTTATCAGCATCGAAGTCGAATTCGATTTTGACCAGATCGTCCAGTGACGGGCCGGGCTTGGGGGCAGCCGGCGCCTCCCCCGCGGCTGCGCGCCGCGCATTTTCCTCGGCGGCCCTGCGCGCGTCGGCTTCGATCTTGGCCTTGTCCTCGGCGTCTTTGCGGCTCCGCTCTTCGGCTTCGCGCCTCTCCCGGTCTTCCGCGTCGCGCCGCGCGGTATCCGTTGCTTCGCCGCGCGCCTTTGCTTCGGCTTCCTTGCTCGCTTGTTCCTTGGCGCTGCGTTCGGCGTCTTCCCTAGCCTTGCGTTCGCTATCCTCTCTGCTTCTGCGCTCCGCGTCTTCCTTCGCCCTGCGCTCTTCCTCGAGCTTGGCGCGCAACTCATCGGCCTCGCGCCGCGCCTTTTCCTCGGCTTCCTTGCGCTGGCGCTCCGCTTCTTCCTTCGCCTTGCGTTCGGCTTCCTCGCGCGCCTTGCGTTCTTCCTCCAGCTTGGCGCGCAATTCATCCGCCTCGCGCCGCGCCTTTTCCTCGGCTTCCTTGCGCTGGCGCTCCACCTCTTCCTTCGCCTTGCGCTCCGCTTCCTCGCGCGCCTTGCGTTCTTCCTCAAGCTTGGCGCGCAGTTCATCCGCCTCGCGCCGCGCCTTTTCCTCGGCTTCCTTGCGCTGGCGCTCCACCTCTTCCTTCGCCTTGCGCTCCGCTTCCTCGCGCGCCTTGCGTTCTTCCTCAAGCTTGGCGCGCAGTTCATCGGCCTCGCGCCGCGCCTTTTCCTCGGCTTCCTTGCGCTGGCGCTCCACCTCTTCCTTCGCCTTGCGCTCGGCTTCCTCGCGCGCCTTGCGTTCTTCCTCCAGCTTGGCGCGCAATTCATCCGCTTCGCGCCGCGCCTTTTCCTCGGCTTCCTTGCGCTGGCGCTCCACCTCTTCCTTCGCCTTGCGCTCGGCTTCCTCGCGCGCCTTGCGCTCCTCGTCGAGCTTGGCTTTCAGTTCCGCTTCGACGCGCGCGCGTTCCTCGGCCTCGATACGTGCCTGCTCTTCCGCCTTGGCGCGCGCCTCCGCTTCCTTTCGTGCCTTTTCTTCGGCTTCGCGTCGCGCCTGCTCTTCGGCAGCTCGTTTCGCGCGCGCTTCCGCCTCGGCTTTGACCCGCGCTTCCGCTTCTGCTCTGGCTTTGGCTTCCGCCTCGGCCTTGGCCCGCGCTTCCGCTTCTGCTCTGGCTTTGGCTTCCGCCTCGGCCTTGGCCCGCGCAGCGGCTTCCGCCGCAGCCTTTGCCCGGGCTTCCGCTTCCGCCCTGGCTCGCGCTTCTGATTCTGCTTTGGCCTTGGCTTCAGCCTCGGCCTTGGCCCGCACAGCGGCTTCCGCCGTAGCCTTGGCTCGCGCTTCTGCTTCTGCTCTGGCCTTGGCTTCAGCCTCGGCCTTGGCCCGCGCAGCGGCTTGCGCCGCGGCCTTGACCCGCGCTTCGGCTTCTGCCCTGGCGCGCGCAGCGGCCTCCGCCTGGGCTTTCTGCCTCGCGGCTTCTTCGGCTTGCTTGGCTATGTTCGGTAATGTAGGAATCGCGGTCGTAAAGTCGAGGTCCATCTCCTCGCTGGCGGCAGGGCCCTTGGGCGGCGGTGCGGCCCGGCCTTTGGTCGGCGGCGGCGCCGGGGTCTGCGTCGCCTGCGCGAATTCGCGGATGAAGTCGTCCTTGGCAAGCGTATTCAGGGCCTCCTGCAGCTTCGGCTCGGGCAATTTGCCGAACCTGGTCTGCACTTCAGCCATCGTGGCTTTGCCGTCGATCTCTTTGAGGAGGGCGCGCAAATCGCGCGACAGGACGCTGGTCTTTCCAGTCGCCTCCATCAGGCCTTTGGCGGTTTTGGTGAAGACTGTTGTGCGGTCCATGCGGCCTCAGTGGCTGAACGCTTCCCTTCCTAGCGGTGGATTATAGGAAATTCGCAGCTAACCCGATAGTCAATACTTCACGTCCGGAGCCGAAACGCTCACGTCCCCGGATTTCCATATCCCCCTCCCCCCGGGGTCTCGATGACGAACACTTCGCCCGGCAACAGCTCCGCCTTGTCGGCGCCGCCAAGCCGAAGCGTGCTGCCGTCGGCACGCTCGACCCAATTGCGCCCGACTTTGCCCGGCTCGCCCCCTGCCATGCCATAGGGGGGAATGCGGCGATGCCCCGACAGGATCGCAGCCGTCATGGCCTCGAGAAAGCGCACCCGCCGCACTATACCGTTGCCTCCATGCCACCTGCCGGCACCTCCCGAGCCGTGGCGGATCTCGAAACTTTCCAGCATCACCGGAAAGCGCCATTCCAGCACCTCGGGGTCGGTGAGGCGGGTGTTGGTCATGTGGGTGTGGACGGCATCGGTGCCGTCAAAACCTTGCAGCGCGCCTTTTGCGCTGGCGTCCGCCCCACCCGCGCCCGAGCCGCCGCAAATGGTCTCGTAATACTGGTGACCGGCGTTGCCGAAAGTAAAATTGTTCATCGTGCCCTGGGAGGCGCCCATCACGCCGAGCGCGCCATAGAGAGCATCGGTGATGCATTGCGCGGTTTCGACATTGCCCGCGACCACCGCGGCCGGATAGCGCGGACGCAGCATGCTGCCCTCTGGAATGATCACGTTAAGCGGCTTCAGGCAGCCTGCATTGAGCGGAATGTCGTCGTCAACCAGCGTGCGGAACACGTACAGCACGGCCGCCATGCACACCGCCGAGGGCGCGTTGAAATTGTTGGGCAACTGCGCCGAGCTGCCGGTGAAGTCGATGGTGGCGCTGCGCCCGGCATGGTCGATGCTGATCTTCACGCGGATCAGCGCGCCATTGTCCATCTCGTAGCTGAACTCGCCCGGCTTGAGCACATCGATCACGCGGCGCACCGCCTCCTCGGCATTGTCCTGCACGTGCCGCATATAGGCGTGCACCACGTCGAGGCCGAAATGCTCGACCATGCGGCACAATTCCTGCACGCCTTTCTCGTTGGCCGCGATCATCGCGCGCAGATCGGCCAGATTCTGCTCGATGTTGCGCGCCGGGTACTTGCCCGAGCCGAGGAGCGCGATGGTTTCTTCCTCGCGCAGGCGGCCTTCCTCGACCAGCAGGAAATTGTCGATCAGCACGCCTTCCTCTTCCACCACGCGGCTGTCTGGCGGCATCGATCCGGGCGTGATGCCGCCGACGTCGGCGTGGTGCCCGCGCGAGCCGACGTAGAACAGAATGCTTTTTCCGGCGTCGTCGAACACCGGCGTGATCACGGTGATATCGGGCAGGTGCGTGCCGCCATTGTAGGGCGCGTTGAGCATATAGACGTTGCCCGGTGAGATCCGGCCGGCGTTCTCGCGCATCACCGTCTTGATCGATTCGCCCATCGACCCCAGATGCACCGGCAGGTGCGGCGCGTTGGCGATCAACTGCCCCTGGGCGTCGAACAGGGCACAGGAAAAATCGAGCCTCTCCTTGATGTTGACCGAGCAGGCGGTGGCCTCCAGCCGCAGGCCCATCTGCTCCGCGATCGACATGTACAGGTTGTTAAATACCTCCAGCATCACCGGATCGACCGTGGTGCCGATGGCGACACGCGCGGGACGCGCCTCGATGCGCCTGAGCAGCAGATGGGCCAGCGGCGTAACCTCGGCCTGCCAGCCGGGCTCGACCACGGTGGTGGCGTTGGCCTCTGCGATGATCGCCGGCCCTCTGACTTTGTCGCCGGCATGCAGCGCGTCGCGCAGGAACACCGGCGTGTGATGCGATTTGCCGCCACTGTGCATGTCCACGGTGTCCGCGCATCGTGGAGCGGCACTACGCGTCGCGGCGGCGGGAGCAACTTCGGCGGGCGCGTCGGACACTCCGATCGCCTCGACCGAAACGGCTTCGGCGAGCAGCGCGCGCTTGGGCATAAGGAAAGAGTAGCGCTTGCGATATGCCGCCTCGAACTGCTCGACCATGTGCGCGATCGAGCCGAAATCGACGACCAGCGCGGAATCGGTGCCGTCGTAGCGCAAATGCACGCGCCGCATGATGCGCACGCGCTCCGCTGCGATGCCCTGGCGCAGGATTTCATCCGTTGCGAGAATGGCGAGTTTCTCCAACGTCCGCGCAAGCATCATCAAGTTGCCTTGCTCCAACTTCACCTCGACCGCCTGCTCGCGCATGGCGGTGATATCCGCGAGGCCCATGCCGTAGGCGGAGAGCACGCCGGCGAGCGGATGGATGAACACCTGGGTCATGCCCAGCGCATCGGCCACCAGGCAGGCGTGCTGACCGGCCGCGCCGCCAAAGCAGCACAGCGTGTATTCGGTCACATCGTGGCCGCGCTGCACCGAAATCTGCTTGATTGCATTCGCCATATTGCCCACGGCGATATCGACATAGCCCTCGGCCACTTGCTCCGGCGTGCGCGCGTCGCCCGTGGCCTGCTTGATTTCGCGCGCCAGCTCGGTGAACTTGCGCCGCACCACCTCGGCATCGAGCGACTCGTCGCCGCCCGGCCCGAACACCGAGGGGAAAAACTTCGGCTGGATCTTGCCCAGCATGACGTTGCAGTCGGTGACGGCGAGGGGACCGTTGTTGCGATAGGAGGCGGGTCCGGGGTTCGCCGCGGCCGAATCCGGGCCGGCGCGGTAGCGCGCGCCGTCAAAATGCAGGATCGAGCCGCCGCCCGCCGCCACCGTGTGGATGCTCATCATCGGCGCGCGCATGCGCACGCCCGCCACCTGGGTTTCGAAGGCGCGCTCGAATTCTCCGGCGTAATGCGATACGTCGGTCGAAGTTCCGCCCATGTCGAAGCCGATGATCTTGTCGAACCCCGCGAGGAGCGAAGTGCGTACCGCGCCGACAATGCCGCCCGCCGGGCCGGAAAGGATGGAGTCCTTGCCCTGGAAGCGGCGCGCGTCGGTCAGGCCGCCGTTCGACTGCATGAACATCAGGCGTACGCCTTCCAATTCAGCGGCCACCTGCGCCACGTAGCGCCGCAGGATCGGCGACAGATAGGCATCGACCACGGTGGTGTCGCCGCGGCTGACGAGTTTCATCATCGGACTCACTTCGTGCGACACCGAGACCTGGCCGTAGCCGATGGCGCGCGCCATTGCCGCCACCTGCTGTTCGTGCTCGTGGTAGCGGTAGCCGTGCATGCACACGACGGCGATCGAGCGATAGCCCTCGTCATAGGCCGCCTGCAGATTGCGCCGCGTGGGCTCGACGGCGAGCGGCGTCAGCACTTCTCCGTGCGCGCCGACCCGCTCTTCGATTTCGACCACCTTGGTGTAGAGCAATTCGGGCAGGACGATGTGGCGCGAGAAAATCTTCGGCCGGTTCTGGTAGGCGATCCTGAGCGCATCGCGAAAACCCCGGGTGATGAACAGCACCGTGCGCTCGCCCTTCCTTTCGAGCAGCGCATTGGTGGCGACCGTGGTGCCCATTTTCACCGCCTCGATCTTCTCCCCCGGAATCGGCGCGCCGGCGGCGACGCCGAGCAACTGGCGGATACCAGCGAGGGCCGCATCGCGGTAATGCTCCGGATTCTCCGACAGCAGCTTGTGCGTGACGATGCCGCCGTCGGGGCGGCGCGCGACGATGTCGGTGAAGGTGCCGCCGCGGTCGATCCAGAACTGCCAGCGTGGTTGTGTCATGGGATATATTTTGGCCGGCCCGCTTGGACCGCAAGATCGCGTTTGATCTTACCGTGTGAGTCGCGCCGTACACCGGGCACGGCTTCACCGCGGAAGCCTGATGTGTGACTTCCACCGGAGGAATGATGGCTAAGTGTAACGGGTTGGTCGGTGTCGTGCACCTCCCGACGGTAATTTGCTCCCGACACAGCGCGGCGTCTGGCTTGACGCTCGCCAACGATGGTGATACTTTGGTGGCACCAGACAACTGGAGCGCGCCATGCCCGCTACTACTACCCTCAAACTGCCCGAAGAACTGAAGGAGCGCATTGCAGCGGCCGCCGCGGACGCGGGCAAGTCGCCGCACGCCTTCATGGTCGAAGCGCTCGCGGCGCAAACCGCGCTGGCCGAGCGGCGTCGAGTATTCGTAGCCGCGGCGCATGCGGCGGCGCAGGAGGTCGCGCAATACGGCCTGGTGTATGACGCCGACGAAGTGTTCGGCTACCTGCAAGACAAGCTCAAAGGCAAGCGCGCCAAACGTCCTAAAGCTGTCAAGCTCTAAGAATTGCCCGTGACGCGGCTCGTATTTTCTCCTTCGGCGTTGCAAGACATCGAACGCCTGGCGGAATTCTTGATGGAATCGGATCCCGTTGCCGCCAGCGCCACGGCGGATGTACTGACCGGTGGCCTGAAAATTCTCAAAGATCACCCTCTCATCGGCAGGCCGGCGGAACTTGGCTACCGGGAGTTGCTCATTTCGCGCGGGCGCACTGGTTATGTGGCGCTATATAAATACGAGGTAGAGCGCGATGCCGCGATCATTCTCGCCATTCGGCATCAGCGCGAGGGCGGGTTTTTATTTGATAATGGTGGCGTGTCCCCTTCAACACCCTCCTGACGAATGGAACGAGCAGATTGCGTCGTCATCGGCGCGGGCGTGGTGGGCCTGGCTTGCGCCCGGGCGCTGGCTCTGGCGGGGCGCGAAGTCATCGTGCTGGAGGCCGCGGGCGCAATCGGCACCGAAACCAGCTCGCGCAACAGCGAAGTCATCCACGCCGGCATCTACTATCCGCCCGGCTCCGCGAAGGCGCTCCTGTGCGTGCATGGCAGAGCGCTGTTGTACCGCTACTGCGAGGCGCATGGCGTCGCCCACCGCCGCTGCGGCAAGCTGATCGTGGCCACCGCGGCGGAGCAGATCGCCGCGCTGCACAAGATCCAGGCGCAGGCCGCGGCCAGCGGCGTGCACGATCTGCGCCTGCTCGCCGCAGATGAAGCCCGAGCGATGGAGCCGCAACTGCGCTGCGTCGCAGCCCTGCACTCGCCCTCGACCGGCATCATCGACAGCCACGGCCTGATGCTCGCCTGCCAGGGTGAAGCCGAGGACCATGGCGCCATGCTCGCGCTGCGCAGCCCGGTGAGCGGCGGCGAAATACAGGCCGATGGCATCGCGCTCGATGTCGGCGGCGCCGAGCCCATGCGCATACTGGCACGTACCGTGGTCAACAGCGCCGGGCTCATGGCGCAACGCGTGGCGAACAGCCTGAACGGTTTTCCGAAGGACAGGATCCCGCCCTGCCACTACGCCAAGGGCAGCTACTACAGCCTTTCAGGACGCTCACCCTTTAGCCATCTGATTTACCCGGTGCCGGAGGCAGCCGGCCTGGGCGTGCACCTGACCCTGGATCTGGCCGGGCAGGCGCGCTTCGGGCCGGACGTGGAATGGATAGCGGAAATAGACTACGATGTCGACTTGCGCCGCGCCGACGGTTTTTATAGAGCGATACGCGATTACTGGCCCGGGCTCAAAGACGGACAACTGGCACCGGGATATGCAGGCATACGGCCCAAGCTCGGTGGCCCGAAACAACCGGCAAGCGATTTCCTGATACAGGGTTCGCTGGAACATGGTGTACCGGGCCTGATCAACCTGTTCGGCGTCGAATCACCCGGGCTGACCGCGTCGCTCGCGCTGGCGGAACATGTCGTGGAACTCGCGGGCAAGGCCTGAAGAAAAAGGCATGTACGGCAGCATCAAATGAACGTCGACACACCCCGTCCGATTTACCTGACGCGCGAAATCCGCGAGATCGAGCGCCTCGCGCAGGCGCGGCCCGGATCCATGCCGCTGATGGAAAAGGCCGGCCTGGCCGCCGCCGAATACGCGCGCGAACTGCTCGGTGAGTACGGCAGGAATGTGCTGGTGCTCGCCGGTCCGGGCAACAACGGCGGCGACGCGTTCGAGGTGGCGACGCAGCTCAAGCGCTGGTTCTACCGCGTCGAGCTGGTATTCGCCGGGGACGAACACCAACTGTCCGAAGATGCGCTAGGCGCGCTCAGGAAATGGCGCGCATGCGGCGGCAATACTTATGCCGCGCCGCCGGCGGCGCTGCGTCCGGACCTGGTGGTGGACGGCCTGTTCGGCATCGGTCTCACTCGCGCGCTCGAAGGCGGCTACGCCGACATCATCGCCGACATCAACCGCCTGCCCGGACCCAAGCTCGCGCTGGACATCGCCAGCGGCATCAACGCCGACACCGGTGCAATCATGGGATGCGCCCTGCGCGCGACCCACTGCATCACCTTCATCGCGCTCAAGCCCGGCCTGCTCACTTTGGATGGCCCGGACTATTGTGGAAAACTCGGCGCCGAAATCCGCGTCGCCGATCTCGGGCTCGATCTTGGCGTGATGCCGGCGAGCAAAGGCGCCACAACTTCATCCGATTCTCTGCGCCGGGTGTTCCCGCCGCGGCCGCTCAATTTCCACAAAGGCAATGCGGGCAGCGTCGGCGTGCTCGGCGGCGCCTACGGCATGGTCGGCGCTGCCGTACTCGCCGGGCGCGCCGCGCTGAAGCTCGGCGCAGGTAAGGTGTTCCTCGGCCTGCTGACCGACCACCCGCCCTATGTCGATTACGCACAGCCCGAACTGATGCTGCGCACGCCGCGCGAGCTGCTCGAGTCGGGGATGGTGACGGTTTTTGCCGCCGGCCCCGGCATGGGCACGGCAAAATCGGCCGAGCAACTGCTGCGCGAAGTACTGGATGCCGGCGTCCCGCTGGTGCTCGACGCCGATGCGCTCAACCTGATCGCGGCGAGCAAGACCCTGCAGGGGCGGCTGCCCAAGCGCGGCGCGGCCAGCGTGCTCACGCCGCATCCGGCCGAAGCCGCGCGCCTGCTCGGCTGCGCGACTGCGGCTGTACAAAGTGACCGCGTCCAGGCGGCCCTGCACATCGCGCAGCGCTACCAGGCCGTCGTCGTGCTCAAGGGCAACGGCAGCGTCATCGCCGTCCCAGACGGTACCTGGCTGATCAATACCAGCGGCAATCCGGGCATGGCCTCGGCCGGCATGGGCGACGTGCTCACCGGCATGATCGCTTCCCTGCTCGCGCAAGGCGCCAATGCACGCGACGCGACGGCGGCCGCGGTCTGGCTGCACGGCGCGGCCGCCGACAGCCTCAGCGCCCAGGGCCGGGGGCCGCTCGGCATCACCGCGAGCGATGTGATCGACGCGGCACGCACAGTCGCGAACGCCGTGCAGCGCCCGGCTTGAACGGCGCGAGCGCCGGCGATTTACGCTTGGTCAAGACATTTTTTAGTGAAAATGGCTGGAGACGCTCTTCGCTATTGGTTCTCCGACCGATTGAAGGGTGCTTAAGCCTAAGTTGACCGGCGCGTGACACTCTTCGCGCGTCCGGCCGAACGTCGGGTTAGGCCGTGCGCTTTTTTTCCGAAGTTGCTGAAAAATGCGATGATCTCGGCGCTGCTCCTTCCCTTCAGCAGCGCGGCCTGCCGATCGCGTATGCCGCGAAAAAACTCGACCGCGTGAAACTCAATCTTGCGTGCCATGACTCATTACCTCCCGGGGAGAATAGACCGAAAGGGACTTGTTGCCGCTAGCGCTTTAGCCCAAGATACTTCTTGATGTGCTTGACCAGCACATCGTCAATTTCATTGTGTCGCGGCACCGGCTGCTTTTGGCCGGTGGCCGGATTGATGTAGACGTCGTGCCTCCCGCCGTGCCGATGCAAATCGCAACCTGCGCGCAGCAATTCGCGAATCAGCTCGCTGCGCTTCACAACGCTATTTCTTTGGTCTTGTAGTCCTTCGGCACGTCATCCATGGCCATCAAGCGAAAGGCGTCCTTGAGATTCTCCTCAAGCTCCGCAAGGGTTTCGCCTTGCGTCATCACCTCGGGATGCTCGAGCAATTTCCCTAGCCAAAATCGATCACCTTTCCAGTACATCATGGTCAGCTTTCGATCCATGCTTTTGTCTCGCATCGGTTGCTCCTCAATGAATTCATGCACCGCACATCGCATGCGTCCCGTACCCGTTGCTATTTTACCCGCAATGCGCGCGCCTACGCCGCCCTGCGCTTGGACGCCGCCTCGGGGTAGGGATACAGAATGTTCAGCGCCACGCTCTGCCCGGCGCTCTGCACGATACGCACATGCTCGCGCCGCAGTTCGCGCGCCTGGCGGCAGCCGCAGGAGTGGGCGATCATGTCGATTTCCGTGTTCATGCCGGTCGCGTATTGCGCCACGCGCAGCCATTTCTCCGCCACCACCAGACCGCGCTGCAGGCGCTTGTCGTGCGTGGCGACTCCGGTGGGGCAGCTATTCTGGTGGCAGCGCAGCGCCTGGATGCAGCCCAGGGAAAACATGAAACCGCGCGCGGTATTGACGAAATCGGCACCCATGCACAGCGCCCAGGCCGCCCGCGCCGAGGTAATCAGCTTGCCCGCGGCGATGACGCGCACGCGCGCGCGCAAACCGGACTCGATCAACGCGTCCACCACCCGCGGCAGCGCCTCGGCAATCGGCAGGGCCATGTGGTCCATCAGCGCCTGCGGCGCCGCGCCCGAGCCGCCTTCGCCG
>Ga0209514_10007117_pt1 | contig 13328 bp, 12 predicted proteins | sample Subgrocontami58m_FD_187452 | JGI IMG/M metagenome (GOLD analysis project Ga0209514, IMG submission 187452) | Subsurface groundwater microbial communities from S. Glens Falls, New York, USA - GMW37 contaminated, 5.8 m (SPAdes) (version 3) | ecosystem: Environmental > Aquatic > Deep subsurface >...
CGTCCCGTCCCCATTGTCCACGAACCGCGGCCCTGCCGGCGGCGAGCTGGCGTCGGCACAGACCCAGGCGCTCCCGCTCCACTTGGGAACCTGATTGACGCTACATCCGTTGGAACTCCAATCCGAAAACTCGATTGTCCCAGCCATAATCTTGCTTGAGTCCACAGAGTTAGCGGCCAGCTTTGGACCCGTCACTGCCCCATCGGCAAGGTCCGCTAAACCTACCGAACCATCCACGATCTTGCTGGAATCGACTGAGTTGCGTGCCAGATCAGCCAGGCTGACCGCTTTGTCCTGGATCATGGCGCTGGTGATCCCGCCTGTGGCGACGTTCAGGGTTGCGTCCCCAGTCGTGGCCCCACCCGCCAGGCCCGCTCCGGCAATCACTGCTGTGATATCACCGCCGCTGTTATCATCGGTCTCGCAGGTCACCCCGCCGTTAGCATCAATGGCACTGATCGAGCTATTCGGCCCGCAGCTTCCGATCACTCGCTTCTGGATCTGGGAGATATCCACATTCAGGGTCACATCACCGCTGGTCCCTCCCCCGCTGAGCCCTGTCCCAGCATTGACCGCTGTGATGTCACCCGCGCCAGTGGCAAAGGTGGAGAAGGCGAGGGGCGGAATAACCTCCAGCACGTTACCTTTCTTCCCTATCGTAGTCACATCGATGACGTAATTGCCCGCAACGGGGTTGTTGAGATTGAACAGCTCCACCCTTATCTCCGTTCCAGGCTTTACCGAACGGGAGCCATGCAGGTCCACGATGAGGGTATCGGAATCCAAGGGGTCCACGCTCAGCTTCACGTCTTTCTTGTGCTCCCCGTCGTCCTCGTCCCCTTTGTCCTTGACCATGACCCTGCCAAGCGCGGCGTTGGCCGCGTTGGTCCCTAGGGGCAACTTTATCTTGATCTTGTCGATATTGCCCTTGACCCCGGCCTCGAACTGGATGACGTAAGTGGCCTCGGATTCGGCCGTGTCGGTGGAGAGGAAGACATCGTTAGTGGCTCCAGCCACACTGACCAGGCCTATCCAGGTTATAAAGCAGAGCACGGCTAAAAGACTCGTTTTGCGAAATATCATGGGACTCCCCTTCCGACCTAAAAAGGTCTTGAGAAATTTTACTAGCCGTAGATGTCGAGACGAAGATGGTAAACTGTAACTTATATCGGCTATTTACCTGATCCCGTCGTTTGAGACTTATAGTAAAGAAGTCGTACATAGGTCAAGGAAAAAGGGGGGGGCCGGAGCGTCCGAAGGTTCGACCCTGAGGCTTCGGCCCGAGCTCAGCCGAGCGGCTCACCTCGAAAGGAACTTTTGGGAGTAATGACGGAAAGTTTGGAGCGGGAAGGAGCGGCGCTTAGCGAGGAGACAAGCCATGTACGAAGTGAAGCTATCCAGCAAAAGTCAGATCGTCATCCCGCGCGAGATCCGGGATACCCTCCGTCTCAAGGCGGACGATAAACTGCTCTCGACCCTTCGCTTGCGGCCGAGCTACGCCAGGAAAACGAGCGCTCGGGCTAAAGAAACCTGGAGCATTGCGATAATCGGCAACGGATTGGACTAGCGGCATAGACAAGATTGACATCAATCGCGTTAGCGGATAATCTTTTTGCATATGCTCCAGCGTAGCTACCGGGTAGAGTTTGAGACTGATTTAAAATCTAAACAGGTCACCGCAAAGCTCCCCTCACTAAACCATACTGCCGATTTTGGCGATACCGCGGAAGAGGCCCTCGCCAATCTTAGAAAATTGGCAACCGGTCTAATCGAGGTTCTCCTCGATGAAGGGAAAGAAATCCCGCCAAGCGATAAAACCGAGAAGGGTGGCGTTTTTCTGTCGCTGTCATTAGACGTAAGGACAGCGTCAAAAGCAAAGAGAGCGCGAAAGTAAAGATGGCTGCCCCGCTGCGGCCACTCAAAGGCAGAGAAGTCCTCCGAAAACTGAAAAAAGCCGGGTTTGAAGTTGTGCGAATTAAAGGGAGTGCCTACTACCTAAAACATCCCCGCACAGGTAGATTCACATCAGTCCACATTCACGGCAATCAGGATATTCCGCTTGGGACATTAAGAGCCATCGTCATTGAACAGGCGGGCTTATCCCCAGAAGAGTTCAACGAGCTTTAGCTCCTTTGCCACCGAGCTGCGCCAGGAAATCGAGCGTTCGCGCTGAAAAGGGGTCTGGGATGTCACGACATGCAACGTTTCAGCGCCGCGGGATTGTCGAGGGCTTTTTCGGCCCTCCTTGGAGCATGTCCCATCGTGCCGCACTTTTTGAGTTCGGCGCCAAGCGCGGCATGAATACCTACCTCTACGCGCCGAAAGACGATCCCTATCACCGGGAACGCTGGCAGGAATCTTATCCGGAGAGCGGGTGGAAGGAATTACTCCAACTCATCCGCTCGGCCCAAGAGTGCCGGATCGACTTCGCTTACGGCATCCATCCCGGAAAAGGACTCTGCTTTTCCGCTGAGGAGCCCATCACTACCCTTCTGACCAAAGCAGAGCGCTTTTACGAAGCCGGTGTGCGTATTTTTGCTGTTCTTTTTGACGATATCCCTTCACGACTGGAACATACGGAGGATCAAAAAGAATTTGGCGGGAGCCTGGCCAAGGCCGAGGCCGTATGGCTCGAAAAAATCCTGGCCCGCCAACCGGCCGCATGGAGCGACGTTGGATGGTGGATCTGCCCCTCCTACTATACCGAAGATCCCTTACTCGCCCGCATGTTCGGGACTTTTGAACCTTCGTTTCTGGAGACCCTTGCGGACCATTTACCGCAGAGTGTAGCCTGTTTTTGGACCGGCCCTTCGGTGGTATCTAAAAGGATCACCCTGGCGCACGTTCGAAAAGTAGCCAGGCGTCTCAAGCGCCGTTTGATCCTGTGGGACAACTATCCCGTCAACGACCTTAGCATGAGCAAAGAGATGCATTTAAGCCCCTTAACCGGACGTGACCCACGACTCCCCGAAGGGGTCTACGGCTATTTGAACAACCCTCTGCTGCAGGAGTCGCTCAGCTTCATCCCGCTGGCTACCTGCTTCGACTATGCGACAGACCCTGGGGGATACGACCCGGAAAAAAGCTGGCAAGGGGTCATCGAAGAACGGTTTGGAAAGGAGACGATCCTCCACTGGCAGGCGATCCGAGAGTTTTGCGAGCGAATCAGCCAATCAAAAGATAAGAACCGGCCGAGGCTCTTGCCTCGACAGAAGCGAGCGGCTCTCGAGACAGCCAGGCGCTACATCCTGGATAACCGGGGTCGGCGTTGGGCCGAAGAATTTCGCCCCTGGCTGGATCTCATAGAAGAGAACTTGACGCGCAAGAACGACTGAGGGAGAAGCCGCCCTCGTCCAAGAGGAAATATCATGGTTGAGCAATTCATTGAAGTTGACGGGTTAAGAACTCGATATTTGGAAGAGGGCGAAGGCCAGCCGGTCCTTTTGCTTCATGGCGCATCACTGGGTTCTTCAGCGGATGTTTGGGAGCGCAACCTCGAGCCTCTGGCCGCCTATGGTCTAAGGGTTATCGCGTTTGACCAGCCGGGCTTTGGCGGGACCGACAATCCGGAAGACTACTCCGTCGCCTACCGGCGCCGCTTCATCCTCCAATTCATGGACGCCTTGGGAATCCGCAAGGCTCACCTGATAGGCCATTCCCAGGCGGGGGCGATGGCGGTAGGGCTGGCATTTGAGCAACCCGATAGAATTTCCAAGATTGTTGTGATGGCGACCGGGAGCTTGCTGCCCCCGCTCGAAAATGCTAAACAGTCGGGGGCCAGGGAGGGCGAAGAGGGCACAGCGGCAGAGCCGACCTTCCGGGATACCCGGGCTCTCTTAGAACATAACCTTTTCAATCACTCGCTCATCACTCATGCGGAGATGCAAACGCGCCATCGCATGAGTACCGAGAAAAATTTTCAGGCCTTTTTAGAGCGGAGCCATGCAGCACAGACAGGGGGCGCCAAGGAGGCCGGTCCCCTATGGCAGCGCCTCGATCAGGTGGGTGTCCCTATGCTCTTCATCTACGGCAAACAAGACCGGGGTTCGGCCGCGGAAAGGGCTGCCCTGCTCAAGCACCGCTATCCCCGCCTCAACCTGCACGTGATTGACCGCTGCAAACACCTCGTCCAGTGGGACGCCGCCTCCCAGTTCGAGACCCTCGGCGGAAGATTTTTGTCGTCGTAGATTTTTCTCCCCTTCTTGATACCAACCGCCGAGTAGAGTAAAAAATAGTTTCACTGTGAACAGGACCGTACAAGATCGCCAATTTGATTCTAGCGTAGGCGGAACATTCCCGGCATCGGAGTTAGCCGATCTCCTGCGCGAGGCCCGCTCCAGGACTCTGGATTTAGTGGCCGACTTATCTGATGGGCAGATGATAGGCCCGCGCCTTGCCATCGTGAACCCTCCAATCTGGGAGATCGGTCATGTCGCTTGGTTCCAAGAGTTTTGGGTTTTGCGCCACCTGCGCAAACAAAGGCCCCTGCTCGAAGGCGCAGACGCGTTATACAATTCCACCGACGTAGTTCACGAAACCCGCTGGGATTTGCGACTGCCAAATAGGCATAAAACCTTGGAATACATGGGCGCGGTCCTGGATCGGGCGGGCCATCTCCTGCAATCCTCCGACAATCCCACCGATGAGGAGATCTTTTTTCACCTCTTTTCTATCTTCCACGAAGACATGCATGACGAGGCCATCACTTACACCAGACAGACCCTGGGTTACCCGCCGCCTAAATTGAGTGTAGCGACAGCCCGCCGACCCGGAGCAGGGGCTTTTCCGGGCGACGCGGAAATCCCTGGTGGGACTTTTATGCTGGGGGCGACGCCCGATTTTCCTTTTGTCTTTGACAACGAAAAGTGGGCCCATCCCGTGCACGTAAAGCCCTTTCGTATCGCCCGCGCGCCCGTAACCAATGCCGAGTTTGCCGCCTTTGTCGAGGATGGGGGTTATCTCAAGCGAAAATTTTGGAGCGACGAGGGATGGCTCTGGCTGGAGTCTGGCGGAGCCCCGAAGCTCGAGCAGTCTTTTGCAAAATTCTTTGGTAAGGAAAGTAAGCCGACAACAGAACCTCTCTCCTCACCCGGAAAAATAGACCATCCGGTCTACTGGGAGCGTGAGTCCGGGGGCCGCTGGCGCCAGCGCCTATTCGATACTTGTGTCCCGCTGAGTGAGCATTTGCCTGTGATCCATGTCAACTGGTACGAAGCGGAAGCCTTCTGCAACTGGGCGGGGAGAAGACTGCCCACCGAGGCGGAATGGGAGATGGCGGCATCCTGCGAGCCGGGCGCGGACGGACGCGGGATCACTGAGCGCAAACGCATCTTTCCCTGGGGAGATGAGCCGCCCGCACCGGATCGCGCCAACCTCGACTGGAGTGCCATGGGCTGCGTCGAGGTCGGGGCGCTGCCTGACGGCGACAGCGCCTTTGGCTGCCGACAAATGATCGGCAACCTATGGGAATGGACCGTGAGCGACTTCCAACCCTATCCAGGCTTCGTTATGGATCCTTACAAAGAGTATTCCCAGCCCTGGTTTGGAACTCACAAGGTTCTCCGGGGCGGCTGCTGGGCCACCCGCTCGCGCCTCATCCGCAACACCTGGCGCAACTTTTATACCCCCGACCGGAGCGATGTGTGGGCCGGTTTCCGCACCTGCGCGAGGTGACATTCCATGAGGATCAAACTCATCACCCCTGCATTGGCAAGCGCCCGAAACGGGAACAGCATCACGGCCATCCGCTGCGCGCGTATTTTGAAAGAGCTGGGACACCGCGTCGTCGTGGAACAAACGTATGACGGGAAGGGATGCGACCTCATGATCGCCTTGCACGCCCGCCGTAGTTCTGAGTCGATCCGGCGCTTCAAGGAAGAGCAGCCGGAACTTCCCCTGATCGTTGTCATGACCGGGACCGATCTCTACCGCGACATCCGGATAAACCCCGACGCGCAAAGATCACTTGAACTAGCCACCCGTCTTATCGTTCTCCAGCCGATGGGGATAGTAGAACTTCCGAAGCACCTGCGCGCAAAAACTCGCGTCATCTACCAGTCGGCGGAAAGGGTCAGGCGGCGCTCTACTCCGGCGAAGACTGGTTGCTTTAACGTTTGCGTCATCAGTCACCTGCGGCCGGAGAAAGATTCCCTGCGCACCGCGATGGCAGCCAGGGAGCTTCCTGCTTCGTCGCGCCTGCGCGTCTTGCATATCGGCCGTCCCTTGAGCAAAGAGATGGACAGAAGACTGCGCGCCGAAATCGCCCGCAATCCGCGCTTTCAGTGGTTGGGAGAACTCCCCCACTGGAAAACGCGCCGGATATTGGCTGACAGCCAACTCCTGTCTGTGACTTCACGAATGGAGGGAAGCTCCAACGCCCTCTGTGAAGCCATTGCTTCATCGGTGCCTGTGGTCGCCTCGAAGATCCCGGGCTTGATGGGAACGCTGGGCAAAAACTATCCGGGCTATTTTCCTGTTGGGGACACGCGCGCGCTCGCCCGCCTCTTGCAAAAAGCTGAATCGAACCTGAAATTTTACCGCAGGCTGAAAAACTATTGCGCCCGGCTGGCCCCGCTGGTCGATCTCAGGCACGAGCGCGCGGCCTGGAAAAAATTACTGCGCGAGCTTTCTTGACTGTTTGGTCCTGACTTTACGTGAACAACAAACCAAAAGCGCTGTTATCCTGGAGCAGCGGAAAGGACAGCGCCTGGTCGCTCCATCTCTTGCGAATGCGCCGGGAAATAGAAGTCGTGGGTCTGCTGACGACCGTAAACGAAGCCCATGCGCGGGTCGCCATGCACGCGGTCCGCGTAGAGCTCCTGGAGACTCAATCCAAGGCAATCGGACTCCCGCTCTGGCCTGTGGCCATTCCAAGCCCCTGCAGCAATGCCGAATATGAAACCGCTATGGCGGGCGCGATCAAAAGGGCAAAGGCGGAAGGAATCACTGTGATGGCTTTCGGCGATCTTTTCCTGGAAGATATCCGCCGCTACCGGGAAGAACGGCTGGCGGGGAGCGGCATAGAGCCGAACTTCCCGATATGGGGCCTGCCCACGGACAAACTCGCCCAAGAGATGATCAACGGGGGCCTGCGCGCCCGCGTAACCTGCGTCGATCCGCGACAGCTACCGAAATCGTTTGCGGCGCGCGAGTTCGACGGTGAGTTTCTCGCCGACCTTCCTTCAACAGCGGACCCGTGCGGTGAGCGTGGCGAGTTCCACACTTTCGCTTACGACGGCCCCATGTTCCATTACCCGGTCGCCGTGCAAACCGGAGAAGTAGTCGAACGGGACGGCTTTATTTTTGCCGACCTGCTGCCCCATCCCTAGTTTCCTTGCCGCGGCCCACTCAGCTAACAGGGATGGCCCGTTAAGGTAACTTCAACCTCTGAGCGCTCCCCCCAGAACAAAGGCCCCATAAAAAAACGGCGCCAGTCCCGCGGCACGCAGCCGGTCGCGCGCCGCCAACCATGCTCTGCCATAGTCGCCGTCTTTCGCCCGTTCATGAAAGGTCTCCATAAAGGTCCTGGTGCTGACATCATCCACCGGCCACATACTGCTGACCACGGCGAGGGTTCCCCCGAGGTAGAAGCTACGCGGCAGGCCGAGGAAATCGTCGCCGGCCACGGCTTTACCTACCCCGGTTTCGCACGCGGAAAGCACGACCAACTTCGCCGGGAGGGGAGATTCGAAGAGCCTGGCTGCCGTCAGCATTACAGGTCTTTCAGCTCCACTGAGTACGATCGACGAGGTGAGCGGCTTGGCCGCGTCGAAAAAGCCGTGGGTGGCAAGGTGGAGCACGTCAACACCGCCGCCAACCAGCTTGCGCAGCCCCTCCTCAGTCGCGGCGCGGCCAAGAAGTGGCTCGGTTTGGTAACGCCGGCTGATTTCCACGGCCTCCGCGCGGGCGCCCCTTAGCTGTTTGAAAGCGCCCTGAAAATCCGGATCGCCCACGACCGCCGCAGCGCTGCTGGCGCGTATCGAGATGGGCGTACGCAAAAGCCAACCGCCCGCGGGCAGGACCGCCACGGGGTAGTTCACATCAAGCGCGCCCCAGGGCACGAAATGCAGAGCGCCGCTGGAAACGACATAGGCCGCTCTCCGGACGCCCCACACCGCAACTTTTAATCCCTGTCCCATCGCATTGACTACCTTACTCTGGCGCGAAAAATCACGGGCCTCTAAGGCATCGGCCAGCTCCGTGACCATGCCTGAAAGCGCGGCATAGGTAACGTCCGTATCCATGACCCGGGTACCTTCTCGAGTGACAAGCAGAAACTTGAGCCGTTCTCCTGCCTCGCCCGGGATGGCGTAGGCAAGGACTTCGCCCACGTCAAGCCGCGACCGGACGTCTTTTAACTCCACAACCGCCACGGAAAGAGTGTCGGCCAGCTCCGGATCGCTCGGCCTTAGTTCCGCAACCCGTTGCACCCGTTTTTCTATCAGAGCTGCTTCCCGGGACTTGCCATCCGACATGGCCCCGGGAGCGCTGTTCAGCAGCCGTTGGCGCAGGATCTGCCGATCGAGATCGCGGATCGCAGCGACTAAATCACTCTGACGGCCAAGAGCTACCGGTCGATCGCCCAACATATCAATGAAGGCACGGGCTCGAGCACGCTCCATGTCCCGAAACAGCGCGGCATGGTCCCCGCGTTGGAGATCGAAACGAACAATATGGAGTGTCACCTCTTCCTTGCCCACACCGAAGCGGAGTTTTGTGTCTTCCCTGCCCAAGGAGCCACTCGCCAGCTCAATCCCGTTCTGGGCGCTGCGAAATGCCTTCTCAGCCTCGTCTCTGCGCCCCAAAGCTAACAGCGCCTTGCCGCGCTCCGCTGCAAGGTGCCACACCATATGACCTAGACCCGCAGCGGCAGCGATCCGCTCGCCTTCTCCGGCGATGACCTCGGCATCTTCGAGACGGCCGAGTTCGAGGGCTACCATGGAGCGTAGTGCTTGAACCACTGCCAAGCCATAGCCGTGGTTCACCGACGCGAAGAAGCGCCCGGACTCCGCCAATTCGGCGGCGCCGGCATCGGGCTTTCGCTGGACGATACCCCGCGCCGCTCCCAGAACCGCTAAGTTAAAAGCGCGTCCTTCCCCGGCCACCATCGTCACAGAGCCGCCCCCGTAAAGCGGGTGCGTCAGCACATAGAAGAGGTCGTTGAATAGGCCCTCGGCCGCCCCGGCCCAACGCAGCGCCTCGGCATAGTTTTTTTGCAGGAAGTAAACGCTCGCAATTCCGGCATAGGAACGCATCTGCGCCTCCGACAGGGATTTTACCTCGGTTAAATTTGTCGGCGGTCCGGAGTAGGAGGTCGGCAGGCTCCAACTACCGATCGCCCGGGCGACCCTACCGAAATCGGCAAGCGCGGAGTCATAATCCCTAAGCTCCATGCGGGCCAGTCCACGCATCGCCTGCGTTGTCAGGTCATGACCTAAAATCGTTCGCTCCAGGACCGCGAGCTCTTCCGCCACGGATTCGGCGTCTGCGGGGCGGCCGAGCATCGCCAGCGCGTCATAGCGCAGGCCGGCGGCGACCCAACGCGTTTTGGCATCCGCGCTCTTGCCGGAAAGGGAGTCAGCGGCGGCGAGCACCGCATCAACATCGCGCCGATGATACGCGGCGTAGGCAGCCGCGAGCTCAGGCGTCACAGCCAGACCTATCTCGTTTTTATCGCCGCTCTGGTAAACGGCAATTTTAACCGTATCGAGCGGCACCCTCTTGATCTGCGGGTTGCCTCGAGCCGGAGGATCGGACGGCAGGCTGGCTGCCCGACCGGCTTCTTTTTCGGCCAGGAGCTGCGGCAGAGGGACAGGCGCAGGACAGCCAGTGAGCCAGAGCGCCAGCACAGGCGCAAGCGCAGCTGCTTTATGCGGCAATCTTTTGTTGCTGAAGTGCCATAAGAAATTATCCATTTAAGATTTCGCCTCCTCATGAATCCATTTTTTTACCCAGGGGAGCAGCGCATAGGCCGGCAGCGACAAAAGAAAAGTCAGCGCGAAGTAGTTGCCGTAGCCGAAACGCTCCGCGCCCAGACCGCTCAGCCCGCCCATCAACCGCCCGGTCAGAGAAAAAATCGACGATAAGAAGGCGTACTGGATGGTCGCATGCTCTTTCTGGCAAACATTCATCAAAAAGGCAAGAAAGGCCGCGGTCCCGAGCCCGCCGCTGAAAGACTCGAATACCGACGCGCCATAAAGACCGAAGCGGCCCAAGCTGGCCCAAGCGACCAGGGCGTAGCCAAGATTGGAAACGGCCTGCAGCAGCCCCAACACCCACACCCCGCGGAAAGTTCCATAGCGCGAAATAAAAGCGCCGCCGGAAAGCGCTCCGGCCACGCTGAGAATAATACCAAAAGTAGTAGGAACGAGTCCTATTTCGAAGACGGACCTCCCCTGATCAACCCAGAAGGGTTTCACCATTGGACCGATGGCATACTCCCCCAGCCTATAAAAGAGGACAAACAGCACCAGAGGAATAGCGTTCCAGGTCCCGATCCAGCCGACAAATCCCGCGAGCCATTGTTCCCGCGCCGTTGCGGGAAGATCGAGGCGCGGAACGACAAGAATTGACAGGGCGAGCAGAGCAAGAACGACTGCGGCAATAAGGTAAAGCAGGGTCCATTGCAATATCGAGGCGAGCAGGACCATGCCGCCCCCGACAAGCACCAAAGCGACGCGATACGCCGAGGCGCGCACCCCGTTGGCCGCTCCTTCTTCTTCCCTTTTGATTAAACCCACCGTGTAGGAGTCGATAGCGATATCCTGCGTCGCCGAGAGCGTCGTTAGAATCAAAAGAAGCGTAATGACTACCCATCCCGGATGCGCGACATCCACAAACGGCAACAGCCCTACCACGACCGCTATCGCCAACATGCAGGCCACGACCCAAATCCTGCGGTCACCGTAGCGGTGGACTACAGGAGACCAAAATACTTTGAGAGCATAGGGAAGTTCGAGCAGGCGCAGCCCGCCGATCGCTCTAAGAGATCCACCGTGGAGACGAAAATATACCGGCAGCACTTCCCAGAGAATGGCCGGCGGGCTCCCCTGGATAAAATAGAGCAGCGCCACGATCCCCAGCTTCTTTCTCGACTCCTGAGGAAGACGTTCCGCACCTAAAAGATTCCAGATACTGATCTTCATACGATCTCATCCGAGGAGAAATTGCTTCGATGACCCCTAGCAGATCTTCAGGCAGATATAAAGACGCGTTAGCCCCTCTCGCTCTCCCATTCCATCTCTACACAGCACAACCTCAGAGCAAAGGCCCCAAGAGAAATGCCGATTTAACGTGGACTTCATTTTCCCATCACCCACTCTTAATCTGGCTTGTATAGTGTCTAGGTAAAGTCATTCTCACCTCAACAAAAGGGGGAGACATGGAACAAATAGATCTGGGAGAACTCGTCGAGGGAGTCGTCGTGAAGTTCAGTCAGAACCGCATGGGAATCAAACCCACTGTCTTTGTCCTGATCCCGCCCAATCTTCCCCTGACCCTGTGGCATGACAGCAGTCTCGAAAAGTTCCTCAAGGTTCTTCTCTATGATGCCCTGCTCATGAACAACCCGGAAAGGCCTATTCGGGTCGCCGTGCACGAGAGAACGCGGCTAAAAGACCTCGAGGGGTTCGTCGGAGTCTCTCCCCTGTATTGGATTCAACTGAGAATCCAGGGAAGCGGTCCGGGCGCGATGGACAATCTGGTCGAAGAAAGGTTCAAGGAACTCGGCTACCGCTGCGAGGAGTGGGTCGGTGTGGAGGGCTCCAGTGCGCAATTAGCCATCTTCAGCCCCGCAGGAAAGAGTGAGCCAAAAATGGTCTTTTGCTTTGATATCAACAAGACGATCCAGAGATGCGATCTTCTCATTCCCGTCCCCGAGAAGATGCATCACCCCGATCATCTGGGCCTTCGAAAAAGGTCCTAGCGCCCAGCGAGGCCCTTAACCGGAAGATCACCTGTGCTTCATCGTTAGCTAACAATGAAAATTTAGACTGCCCTTGTTTAAAGAAAAGAATAAATAGGAGGATTTATGAAGCAACTCAAAAAAATATTAGCGCCCATCGATCTCTCAGAAAACTCTCGAAGAAGTTTGAGTTATGCCCTTTCCGTTGCCGCAGAGAGCAAGGCTGAACTGATGATCCTGCACGTGGCCAACGAGTTTCAGGCCTGGGAGCTTTACTCCGATGAGATGGCATTTGTTAGTTCAAGCGCCCCCACTTGGCCGGCCGACAGGGTGGTCCAGGAGGCCACTTTGGACCTAAATCGGTTCCTTGAAAAACACAAGGAAGACATTCGCAGAGTACCCACCGTTAGACGGAAAGTTATATTAGGTGATGTGGTCGAAAAGATTGTTGATATGGCACGGGAGGAAGAGGTTGATCTCATCGTGATGTCGCCCCGCCCCCACGGAACCTTAAAGCGATTCTTCCTGGGGAGTGTTACGGACAGAGTAACTCGCCAGGCCCCATGTCCGGTCCTCTCGATATGTCCCCCTCAGGTTATACGCCCTTGGCGCGGAAGACGAGTGCCCCTTGTTGAGAGAATCCTACTAAGCTCACAGGTCTAAGAAGATTAACGGGAGGTTTCTATGATCATCGAAAAGATTCTTTGCCCTACCGACCTCTCCGGCAATTCCAAAGTTGGGATCGCCTACGCCATCTCCCTAGCTCGGGAGAACCGCGCCGAGCTGGTCCTCTTCCATGTAACCTCTTTCCCCTACCGGCTGCTCACCTCTCCTTGCGAAGTTGATGCCCTCCTTGGAAGGAATTGTGTTCCGGGATTCACGGTCGACCAACTGTTCCGCGAGGCAGCCTTAAAAGTGAGCCACTATATCCATGCCCGCTTCGGCAATGAGACTTGCGGGCTCAAATGGAAACCGAAAATCGGCCTGGGAAAGATCGCCAATGAGATTGTTACTGCAGCCTGCCAGGAAGAGGCCGATCTAATCGTCATGGCAAAAAGGAAGCGGGGAAGGGTGGGCCGGCTCCTTTCCCGTAGCATCTCTGAAGCGGTAAGCGGACGGGCTCCCTGCCCTGTTCTATCAGTGTGCCCGCCGCAAATCGTGCGCCCTTGGCGCGGCTGGCAAATGCCTCTTGTCGGAGGAGTCCTGCGAGGTTCTGAAGCGTAATGAGAAAATCCCGATGAAGATGAAAAACGGAACCCTAAGCCACCTTTGGCAAGACTTTGAGGCCCTGATTTTCTTTAATCGGGTCATGGATCTGTTCTTTAAGTTCTTGATCTTCTTCGTCGTGCTTATCTTGGGGATAGGGCTTTTTCGACTGTTCTGGGAAGTCTGGAAAATCATGACCGGAAATGATCTCGAGGAGGCC
>Ga0209514_10007120_pt1 | contig 13323 bp, 10 predicted proteins | sample Subgrocontami58m_FD_187452 | JGI IMG/M metagenome (GOLD analysis project Ga0209514, IMG submission 187452) | Subsurface groundwater microbial communities from S. Glens Falls, New York, USA - GMW37 contaminated, 5.8 m (SPAdes) (version 3) | ecosystem: Environmental > Aquatic > Deep subsurface >...
CGACGCCCTGCGTGCCCAGGTCGCCCAGCTGGGTTTCGAGCTCAAGGACACCCCGCACGGAGTAGAGTGGCGACACCTGGGACCGGAGCCCAGTACCCTCAGCTAAACCAGCGTTCTGGGCCCCAGCCCGCCCTGGGCGTGCGACGAGGCGTAGAGCACCCATTTTCCATAAGGTAGCGCGATGCTGGCCCTCGTGGGTGGCGATGAATTCAGACCAGCCTGCCGGGAGATGGACCGCGCGCTCCTCGCGGCCCTGGGCACGCGCCGCCCGCGGGTGCTCATCTTGCCCACGGCTGCCGCCCTGGAACACCCGGAGAGAGCCGCCAGCAATGGCATCGACTACTTCCGCACCCTCGACGTAGCCGCCGACGCTAGCATGGTCCTGACGCGGGAGGACGCCGAAAAGACGGAGCTGCTGGAGCCGCTAAGGGCGGCGGACCTGCTCTACTTCGTCGGCGGGAGCCCCCAGTATCTCCTGGAAACGCTCCAGGGCACCGCGGCCTGGCGGCTCATCAGCCAGCAGCACCGCGGCGGCCAGGCCATTGCGGGCTCCAGCGCCGGCACCATGGTGCTGGCCCAAAAGATGCTGGGCGCCGGCGGCGCCTGGGTGGACGCTCTGGGCCTGCTCCCAGGCGTCGCCCTGCTGCCCCATTACGAGCGGCAGCCAGGGGAACGAGTGGCCTTGCTCCGCAAGAACCTGGGCCAGAAGCTTGTGCTGCTGGGCGTCGACTCGGCGACAGCTTGTGTAAACCTGGGAGGCGTCACCTGGCAGGCGCTGGGCAAGGGCCGGGTGGTTGTGCACCATGGAGCAACGCGGTCTGTGTACGTCCACGGGCAGACCTTCACCCTGCCCTAGCAGATACTTCGACTGGCCCAGCAGGAACGGAAGTAAACCGTTCGCCCTGAGTTTGTCGAAGGGCGCCTTTCAGCAGTCTGCTAGCAGGCTGCTGAGGGCTACACAGCCCCACGGTGGGAGTAGGCGGTCTCCTCGCTGGTGATGAACTCCAGCAACACCGGCCTCCCACTTTCGGTCAGCCGGCGGGCACGACGCAGGGCGGGCGCGATCTCCGCCGGCGACTCCACCCGCTCTGCATCGCCACCCAAGGCGCGCGCCAAGTCGGCGTACCTGCCCCCGACCTGCCGCGCCTGATAGCGCTCGTGGGCTATGCGCAGCGACTGAGTTTCGATGGCCATCGACGAGTTATTGAGGACGATGGTGAGGATGGGTATCTGGCAGCGCACGGCGGTCTCGAAGTCCAGCCCCACCATGCCGAAGGCCGCATCGCCCATGATGTTGATGACGAAACGGTCCGGGGCCGCCAGCTTGGCGCCCAGGGCCAGCCCGAGCCCAGTCCCGAGGGCATGTGACTTCCCCCAGCCAAGGTAGCTGCGCGGCGTCGTGGCCCGATAGAAGGGGATAATCTGGTCCCGAGGGCTGCCGGCGTCGTGGGTCACGATCGCCTCCCTAGGGTTTACCTGCTGGATCAGCTCCCAGACCACGCGATAGGGATTGATGGGCGTTTCAGCGGAGGTCAGCTTGGGCATCCAGCCCCGCAGCCAGTCCTCCTGGAGCCGCTTCACCTCCGCCGCCGTGGTGCGCTCCTGTCGGGCCCGGCCCCCCAGCTCGTCCTTCACGGCCTCGATGAACTGCTTCAGCACCAGCCGCGCGTCGCCGATGATAGGGTATTGCACCGGGTAGTTCTTGCCGATGTCCCAGGGGTCGTTGGTGGCATGGATCAGCACCTTACCAGGAGGGATGTTGGTGCTCATCGCATGCCGAGTGAAGCTGCAGCCGATGCCCAGGACCACGTCGGCCTCGCGCAGGAAATGCAAGAGGGCGCCGCCCATGACCGCGGCCCCGGTCCCCACGGACAGGGGATGGTCCTCCGGGAAGGCGCTCTTCCCCACCAGCGTGGTCATGACCGGGGCCTGCAGCAGCTCCGCCAGCTCCACCAGCGCGGCCGAGGCCTCGGCGTAAAGGACGCCCTGCCCGGCGTGGATGAGCGGGCTGCGGGCGCGAATCAGGGCCCGCGCCGCCTCCGCCACCGCTTGGGGGTCACCGGCGGAGCGGGCCCTGGGGACCGGTTCGTAGCTGAGGTCGCCCGCCGGCATCTCCTCGCTCCCCACGTCGGCGGGGATCTCCACCATGACAGGCCCCGGGCGGCCCATCTTCAGCCGGGCGAAGGCGCGGCGGAAGATCTCGGGCACCCGCCCGGGGGCGTTCACCTGCTCCACCCACTTGGTCACCGGCTCGTAGCTACGGACGGAGCTGAAGTGGGGCGAGACACCGGCCTGGCTCCTGGCATACCCCAGGGGCAACAGCAGGATCGGCGTGGAATCGGCGTAGGCCGTGGATACTCCTGAAAAGGCGTTCTCCGCCCCCGGCCCGTACTGCATCGTGAAGACGCCGATGCGCTTGCCGTTGGAGACGCGGCTGAAGCCATCGGCGATCCCCACGCCGACCCGCTCCTGGCGACACACCAGCGGCCTCAACCCCGCCGCCGCGGCCGCATCGATCAGGGGAGTGGTGGGATAGCAGCTAAGGAACTCCACCCCTTCCCGCTTCAGGATTTCGACGATGGCATCGAAGACCTTCATGGCGATCCTCTTTCACCCTATGCCTTCTTCATAGCGAGAGGTAGGCCAGCAAGCCGGCCAATTAGAGTGACCCACTGTAGCACACTCCAGGCCATTTGAGCTTTCCCACCGGGGCGGTTAGAGTAACAGCCATGGCGCCCGCTGCGACGACGAGGGTGACGGCCGACGCCCTGGAGCCGGGTCGGCTGGCGGGCACGGTGGTCCGACTGGCGTGGCCCGTGGTGGTCCAGCAGCTGGGGATGACCCTGGTGCAGCTGGTGGACACCTTCCTGGTGGGACACCTGGGCGCCCCCTCTTTGGCCGGGGTAGGCCTCGCCTCCATGCTGTACTGGTTCCCCATGGCAGGAGCCTTCGCCGTCGGCATGGGCGCCACCGCCGTCGTAGCCCGCCAGGTTGGGGCCGGTCACCCGGAGCAGTCTTCACGCAGCCTCCAGCAGGCCCTGCGGTTGGCCTTTCTCTGGGGCGTTGCCCTCAGCGTCCTTTTTTGGGCGCTGGCATCGCTGCTCATGCGGGCCATGGGAGCGACCCCGGAAGTGGTGGAGCTAGGCGCCACCTATATGCGCGCCAGCGTCATCGGCCTGACCTTCGCCTCACTCTTGCAGGCCGCGAGCGCCTGTCTGGTGGGGGCGGGCGACACCCGCACCCCGATGCTGGTGATGCTGCTGGTCAACGCGGTCAACGGCGTCCTGGCCTACCTCCTGATCAACGGGGTGGGGCCCTTCCCCCAGCTTGGCGTCATGGGCTCCGGCCTGGGGTACACGCTGGGCAACATCGCTGGGATGCTGGTGGTCCTGGGCTTGCTAGCCAGGGGGCACCGGGGCCTGCGCTTCCGGCCTCGCAGCGCCCTGGGCTGGGACTCCCAGGAGTCGGGCCGAATACTGCAGGTGGGGCTGCCGGCCGGGATCGAGCAGCTCCAATTCCAGCTCGCCTTCACCGTCTACACCCGCATCATCAGCGGCCTGGGGACCACGGCCATCGCCGCCCACCAGGTGGCGCTGCGGGTGGAGAACCTGGCCTTCATGCCGGGGATGGCGTTCAACGTGGCCACCATGGCGCTGGTGGGCCAGGCCTTGGGTATGGGGCGGCCCGACCTGGCCCAGCGGGTAACCGTGCTGGCCTCGCGCTACGCGGCCCTCAGCATGACGGTCATCGGCGTGGCCCTGATCTTTCTGGGGGCGCACATCACCCGCTTGTTCATCGACGACACAGCGGTCGTTGAGCTGGGGCGGAGGCTGATGTTCATCTTCGCTTTCGCCATGCCGGGCTTCGGCATCATGAACACCGTCTCGGGGGCGCTGCGCGGGGCCGGGGATACGCGCTCGGTGCTGGTCATTCAAGCGCTGGGGGTATGGGGACTCAGGCTCTTTCCCGCCCACGTCCTCGCCAACCTGGTGGGCCTGGGAGCGCCCGGCGCCTGGATGGCGGCGGTGATGGACATCACCATCCGCTCCCTGCTCACCATCGCCCGCTTCCGCCAGGGCAAGTGGAAGAGCATCAAGCTCTAGCCAGTGTGAAAGGGGTAGAAGGAGGACACCCCCTTCTACCCTCGCCAGAGGGGGCAAGCCCTCTGGGCTCCCCGTTTTTCAGCACCCTGCTGGCCCCGGCGGTGGGCACCAGCTATGCTATGGTGACGTCGCTGCTTGAAAGGAGGCGCCCTTGCCTGACAGCGCCATGATCACGGTCGAGAGCCTGGTAAAGGTCTATCCCGGCGGCACCCGTGCCATAGCTGGGATAGACTTCGCCGTCCCCGAGGGCGAGTTCTTTGGCTTCCTGGGCCCCAACGGCGCCGGCAAGAGCACTACCCTTAAGATACTCTCCACCCTGCTCAGGAAGACCTCGGGGCACGTCGTGGTCGCCGGCCACGACGTGGACCGGGACCCCATGGCGGTGCGCCGGAGCATCGGCTTCGCCATGCAGGAGGTGGGGTTAGATGACCTGGCCACGGGGCGTGATTTCCTGGTGCTGCAGGGGCTCTTGTACGGGCAGCCTCGCCAGGAGGCGCGCCTGCGCGCGGCGGAACTCCTTGACCTGGTCGGCCTTACGCCCGTGGCCGGACGCAAGGTCGGCACCTATTCGGGCGGCATGCGGCGCCGCATCGACCTGGTCGCCGCCCTGATGCACCGCCCTACCCTCCTGTTCCTGGACGAGCCCACCACCGGCCTGGACCCCCAGAGCCGCCTGGCCATCTGGGAACACCTGGAGCACCTCAACCGGCAGGGCACCACCATCGTCCTCACGACCCAGACCATGGAGGAGGCCGACCGCCTCTGCCAGCGTCTTGCCATCATCGACCAGGGCCGGATCGTGGCACAGGGCTCCTCCCGGGCCCTCAAGGAGGAGATGGGCGGCGACGTGATAACCGTGAGAATCGACGCTCCCAATCCTGAAGAGCACCAGGCCCAGACCGCCAAAGCCGTGGCGCTGGCGCGCGAGCGCAGTTACGTGGCCGCAGTGAGCGCCAGCGACGGCGGCTTCAGCATCAGCGTGGGCGACAGTGGCGTCGCCGTGCCCGACCTCCTGCGGCTGCTGCACGAGAACCGCATCCCCGTCAAGAGCCTGGCTATGGCCAGCCCCACCCTGGACGATGTCTTTCTCAAGCACACCGGCCACAAGATACGCACCGAAGACACGGGAGGCGATGAGATGGCACAGGCGATGCGCCCCTGGCTGGGGCTGGGAAAGAGGTAGCCCGTGAAAATATTGCGGGAGACCTACTACATCTACCTGCGCAACCTGAAGATCTGGGTAACCCAGCCCGCCAACGTCATCCCCTCGCTGCTGATTTCGGCATTCCTGTTCCTGGCCTTTGGAGGCGCCTTCACCAGCGTCACCAAGCTGCCGGGCTTCCCTGCGGGCGACTATAACTCCTTCCTGACCGCCATGATCATCGTGCAAGCGGTGATATTCAGCGGGGCGGACGCGGGCATCGCTACCCTGACGGACATCATGTCGGGGTATTTCGACAAGCTCCTGCTGGCGCCCATCAACCGCTTCTCTATCCTGTTCAGCAGCCTGCTGATGGCGGGGACGCGGGCGCTGGTGCAGGCGGTGGTGGTCGTGGTCATCGCCCTGGCGCTGGGCGTGTCGTTCCAGAGCGGCCCGCTGGGGATAATCGTGTTATTGCTGCTGGCGACGGTCTTCGGGATGACCTGGTCTTGTCTGGGACTGATGATCGCCTTCAAGACCAAGAGCGCCCAGGCTACCCAATCATCCTTTGTGGTCTTCTTCCCCTTCATCTTCTTCACCAGCGCCTTCATGCCCAAGGAGTTCCTGGAGGGCTGGTTCAAGGTGGCGGTCGCCATCAACCCAGTGGACTACGTGCTCCAGAGCATGCGAGTGCTGGTCATCCAGGGCTGGGACTGGGGGACTTTCCTGCCTGGCCTCTGGGTCCTCGCGGCGATGACGGTGGCGCTTACAGCAGCTGCCACCTGGCTCTACCGTCGCGCTACCGCTTAGCGGTCCGGAAGAAAGGAGCCGGTCATGGCACAAACAGTGGGGGTCATCGGACTGGGCATCATGGGGAGCCCAATGGCCAAGAACTTGCTCAAAGCGGGCTTTCAGGTGACGGTCTTCAACCGCTCCCGCCCCAAGATGGAGGCGCTGGTGAAGGAGGGGGCCAAGGCCGCCGGCTCACCCAAGGAGATCGCCCAGGGCTCCGATGTCACCATCACCATGGTCAACGACTCGCCCGACGTGGAGCAGGTAGTGCTGGGCCCCGGGGGCGCGATCGAGGGGGTGAGGCGGGAGGGCGTGGTCATCGATATGAGCTCCATCTCGCCGCGGGTCACCCGGGAGATCGCCGCCAGGCTGGTGGAACGGGGCGCCCACATGCTGGACGCCCCCGTCAGCGGTGGCCAAGTGGGCGCCATCAACGCCACCCTGTCCATCATGGTGGGCGGCGATAAGGCCATCTATGAGCGCTGCCTCCCAGTCTTCCAAGCGCTGGGCAAGACCATCACCCACATGGGGGGCCACGGCATGGGCCAGGTGACCAAGCTCATCAACCAGATCCTGGTGGCCAACACCCTCAACGGCGTCGCCGAGGCCCTGGTCTTCGCCGCCAAGGCGGGGGCTGACCTGGAGGCCACGCTCCAGGCCGTGGGAGGCGGCGCGGCTGGGTCCTGGCAGCTCGCCAACCTGGGCCCGCGCATCATCAAGGGCGACTTCGCCCCCGGCTTCATGGTCAAGCTCCAGCAAAAGGACCTGCGCCTGATACTAGAGGCCGCCAGGGAGATGGCCCTGCCCCTTCCTGCCACCGGGCTGGTCCACCAGCTGTACGCGGCGCTGGAAGCCGAAGGCCGCGGGGGCGAGGGCACGCAAGCCCTGGTCCGGGTCCACGAGAAGCTGGCGGGCGTGGAGGCGCGAGTAAACAAGCGCTGAAGGGAGGGTGCACTGCTGGCACGGTCCAGGCCGTGCTACCCTACTTGCTGAAGGGCAGGAACTAGAGGCTTCGCCATGGAATGCCCCGTTTGCCACAAGGACAACCCCGCAGACAGCCACTTCTGCATCTTTTGCGGCTCTACCCTGAGCGCGGCGCCAGCGACCGACCAGACCGCGAGCCAAGCCACAGGGCGCGGTGGCGACTTCCAGCAAGAGCTCTTTGCGCTGTGGGAAGAGGTGCGCCGGCTCCGCGCTGCCCTGGCGGACGTAGACATTCGTCTGGAGGCCTTGCAGGGTGGGCCAAGCGTTGGTGGCAACGCCCTCCCCCAGGCGGCGGCGACTCCGGCTGACGCAGCGGCGGTGCCGCCAGCCGGCGAGGCAGCGCCCAGCAAGGGGCACGGCTGGGACTGGGAGCAGGCCCTGGGCGGCAACTGGCTGGCGCTGGTGGGCGTCCTCGCCCTCATCATCGGCGCCGCCTTCTTTTTGAAGCTCGCCTTCGACAATAACTGGATCGGCCCCACTGGACGGGTCATTCTGGGCATCCTGGGTGGGCTGGCGCTGCTGGGGGCCGGCGAGTACTGGCGCCGACGCTACCCGCCCCTCGCCCGCTCCCTCAGCGGCGGCGGCATCGCCATCCTATACCTGTCCATCTACGCAGCCTTTGCCCTCTATGGCCTGATCTCTCTCTATCCCGCCACCGGCTTCCTGCTGCTCATCAGCATCGCCGCCGCCAGTCTGGCCCTGCGGTACGAGTCCATGAGCCTGGCCATCATCGGCATCCTGGGGGCCTTCGGGGCGCCGTTCATCCTGGAGGGCTTCGTGTCTAGCCCCCAGAGCGCCGCGGCCAGCGGCCATAGCCTTCGGCTCCTGGTGTACGTGATGGTCGTAGACCTGGGAGTCCTCGCCCTGGCCAGCTTTCGGAACTGGCGCTGGTTCACCCTGCTGGCGCTCCTGCTGTCCCTGGCCTCCTTCGGGGGATGGTTTGGCCAGTACGGCGATACGGCCAGCCTGCTCACCTCTCAGGTCATCCTCACCCTCATGTTCCTCATCTTCGTAGGGTCCACCACCCTGTTCCACATAATCTGGCGGCGGCCTCCTGAGGCTTTCGATCAATCCCTCATGGTCCTCAACGCCGCCGCCTACTTCGGGATCAGCTACGGGCTGTTGTGGGACCACTTCCGCCTGTGGATGGGGGGCTTCGCGCTGGCGCTGGCCCTGTTCTACGGCGGGCTGGCTTACCTCGCTCTGAAGCGGGGCGCCCAGAACGCACGCCTCAGCCTCTTTGCCTTGGGGATCGCCCTGGTGTTCCTCACCATCGCCATCCCAGTACAGCTCGGCGACCGGGCCTGGACCACGATCGCCTGGGCCGCGGAGGGAGTAGCGCTGGTGTGGCTGTCCCTGACCCTCAGGCTGCCCACATCACGCCTGTTCGCCTATGGTGTCTTCGTCCTGGCGACAGGGCGGCTGCTCATCTTTGACACGCCGGTAGAGCTAGAGGCCTTCCGGCCAGTGCTCAACGAGCGCTTCCTGGCCTTCCTGGTAGCCATCGCCGCCCTGTATCTCGCCGCGTACCTGCTCTGGCGCGGGCGGGAGAGCCTCCAGCAGTGGGAACGGGAGGGCTGGTCCATCTACCCCATCTTCCTGGGGGCGGCCAACCTGCTCACCCTCTGGCTCCTGAGCGCTGAGATCATCAGCTACTTTGACCACCTCCTTATCGGAGAGCGGTTCACCGCTGCCGGCCACGGACTCCAGAACGCCAGGAACCTTTCCCTCACCGCCTTGTGGGCCCTGTACGCGAGCGTGGTGTTGGCGATAGGCATCGCCAAGCGCTCTCGCCCGCTGCGGATCGCCGCCCTCGTCCTGCTGGCAGCACCCATCGCCAAGGTGTTCGTCTACGATGTCTTCACCCTGGACCGGGTCTACCGCATCGGTGCCTTCATAGGCCTGGGTGTGGTGCTGGTTGCCAGCGGCTACCTCTACCAGCGCTATAGCAAAGCTATCAGGGGGTTCCTCGTTGAGAAATAGACGCCACCTCCTAGCTTGGATCCTGGGCACCGCCGCCCTGGCAGCGCTCCTGACGCCGTCGCCCGCCTGGGCCGACTTCTCGCTCCGGGACTGGCGCTACTACAAGACCATCATCCTACCCGGGAGTCTGGGGAGAGACGCGCTGGTAGAGCTGGCCCCCGACCAGCAGCTCTTTACAGGCGCGGCCCCCGACCTGGTGGACCTGCGCATCATCGCCAGCAACGACGTCGAAGTGCCTTACAAGCTCGAGGTTAGCCGGGGCGAGCGCCAGCGGACCGCCCTGAGCGTATCCCTGCGCGATATGGGATATGTCCCCGGGCGCTATACGACCTTCAACGCGGACCTGGGCCAAGCGGGGCTGCTCCACAATCAGATCGAGTTCCAGACCCTCACCCGCAGCTTTTTCCGCACTGCCACGGTCGAGAGCAGCGCTGACGGGGCCACCTGGGCCAAGGTGGCCGAGCAACCGGTCTACGATTTCACCGACAGAGAGAGCGGCTTCACCACCCGCTATACCGGCATCAGGTATGGGGAGACTACGGCCCGCCACCTGCGCGTCCGCATAAGCGACGACGGAGAGGGGCCGTTCGATATTACTGGCGCCAGTGTCTTCTACCTCAAGGAAACAGCGGCGCGAGAGGTCTCCTGGCCCGCCTCCCTCGCCCCCACGGGCCGCGATACGGAGCGCCGCGCCACCCTGCTGGAGCTTGACCTGGGTGCACCCGGACTTCCCACCCACCGCGTGGCGGTGGCGGTCCCTGATGTCAACTTCTACCGCGAGGTCACGTTGGAGGCGAGCGCGAACCGGAGGGAGTGGCGCATGATCCAGGCGCGGGCCTCCATCTATGCCTACGATACCCCTAAGTTTGTCGGCAAGAGCCTGGGGTTCACCTACCCCGAGAGCACCGAGCGCTACCTGCGCCTAGTCATCCACGATGAGGACAACCTGCCGCTCCAGGTCCAGGGTGTGGAGGTCTGGGGCTTTCAGCGTCGTCTGGTATTCGCCGGAAACCTAGGGGAGAGCTACCGCCTGTACTATGGCAGCGCCGAGGCCCGGCGTCCCAGCTACGATATCGAGCGGGTCTTCCCCTACCTGACCACCGACGCCTTGCCCCGCGCCGGCCTGGACCCTCAGGCGCTGAACCCCAGCTTTATGGAGAAGAAGCCACCCGTGAGCGAGCGCCTCCCCTGGCTCCTGCCCACGGCGGTCGCGGTGGCCGCCATCTTCGTGGCCCTGCTGCTGTTGGCGGTGGTACGCAACGCCAAGAAGCTGCTACCTCCACCCCCGCCATAAAACCGCCCCCGGCGCGCAACAGCCACCGCTAACGCCATTCCTGGGGAGACGCCTCGCTCAGGGGCGGGGCAGCCGGGCCGCTTTGCCCACCGCCACCAGGAACATGACACTCTTCCCCGCCGCATGGGGCGAGAAGAACGCCGTCACGTCGTCGTCGTAAAAGGTGAGGCCGGAGGCCCCGAGGCCCACGGCGTAGGCCCCCAGGTAGAGCCTGCCCCCGATAATCCCCGCTTCCAGCTCGGCGGCGCGGTAGCCCCGATTTCCGAAGCTCCCCAGCGTCCGCTCCAGGTCGCACAGCATGTAGACGTTGAAGCTGGCGTCGCCCGGCAGCTCCTGCCCCAGCCCCAGGTGGGCCGCGTGCCCCCGAAAGGCGCCCTCCTTCAGCAGCTCCAGCGCGCGCCGGTCGCGGTGGAAGACGTAAGCCCCCGGTGGCAGGTCGTCCACGGCGTGGACGATGAGGTAGAGGTCGTTCAAGGAGGCGCCAGGGCCCAGAAAATCAGCGGGTATGCCACCGGCGGCCCGGTCCAGGACGAGGGAGAGTTGCTGAAAGGTGACCGGCCGCAGGGCGAACTGGCGAGTGGAGCCGCGCCGCAGGATCACCTGCTCCACGGGCTCGGCGGGCGTTTCGGGACCCGCCAGCGCCAGCGGGTACAGCGCTCCCTGCGGGGGCGGCAGCGGGGCAGGCGACGCCGCCCCATGCCAGGCCGCCGCCTCCTCGACGCTGGCGAGGCAAGAGGCGCCGTGCATCTCCCTGATGAGAGGATAGTCAACCTCTCGCTTGGAGAGGGGCTCCGTAGGCAGGTCGAGGGGCTCCAGCCTGGGCGGTGGTCCAGCGGGGGACGAGGGGCCATAGCCCAAGGGCACCACCTCCAGGGCCACCTCCCTTTGCTCGTCCAGGCCCAGGAGCGCGTTAACGGCGCCGTCCACAAAGCCCGCCACCACTCGCGCCGGCAGCCGGTGGGCGGCGGCGACGGCGAGCAGGTTGGCCAGGATGGTGCCGCTGTCCCAGAACGAGTGCCGGTAGCTGCGGGCCTGGTACTTCCAGGCGTTCCGCCAGAAGGTGCCTGTGCTGACCAGGAGGGCCGGCGCCGCAGCCACGGAGTGGTCTCCTCCCGTGGCTTGGACTAGGACGCCGCGGAAGTCGCCGGCGCGCAGCCGCCGCAGCGCCAGGTCGTGGGCGCTGAAGTGATAGACGCCCGCCTCGAGCCCCGGCAGGGCGCGACACACCAGGTAGAGCTCAATGTGATAGAGGGCGCCCGTGCACGCCGCCGCCCGGAACCAGTGCTCGCCGCCCTGATTCTTCCTGTGCTTGGTGACGCCGTTGGAGAAATACAGCAAGCGGCTCAGCATCAGGAGATCGGGGACCGCCTCACCCGGGGACGGCAGCGGCGCCTCACCCGCGATGGCCTCCAGCGCCGGGACCTGGGAAACGGGGGCCTCACGGGGGAGCGGGATGGGCTCCAGCGTGGTGTAGATTTTGAAGGGCAGAGGCTGGATCTCCCAGTCCATGCGGTGGAGGCTGGTGCGGACGCTTTCGTAAGAGTGCTTGGTGGCGTTGTGGTACTTCCGCGCCCCCTCGATATCGGAATTGAGCATCGCCGGCCCTCCCGACCAGGGTGCCGAAAAAACTCCTACGAACCATCCCCCTAGCCCCCTTCCTTCCCTGGAAGGGGGTGTTTGAACCTGGGGGACACCCCCAGATCCCCCGCCAGAGTCCCGATACGTCGGGATCTGGACTCCTCGTTTTTCATCAGCCTGTTAGGGGCGGATCAGGACGCTTTCGTCCGCCGGGATTGGCGCTGAGAACAGCCGCGGCAGCTTAGAGCCCTGGGAAGGGACGCAGGGCGGAGAACTCCAGGGTGCTGCTCATGGCGAAGTTCTCCACTTCCAGGCCAGCCTCCACGGCGGCCGCCACGGGGTTGAGGCCGCCCCTGAGGACGACGCCCGCCCGGTTCCAACCCACGGGGACCTCGCACACGGGCTCCCCCTGATGTCCCACTACCAGGGGCTCGGCGATCCCGATTTTGCGCAGCTTCTTTATCAGCTCCTGGGCCTCGGCGAAGCACGCGGACGGTATCTCCCGGAAGTTGGCCAGGACCTTGCCATCGCCAGCGCGGGCCGCCGCCTCCACCGAGGTCATCTTGCCCCTGATAAAGACCTCCGAGGGGTCCAGCGAGGAGCCGGAGTAGCTGATCAGCTCCGTGAAGCGCAGCGGCTTGGAGGCACGCATCTCCAGGATGCCGCCGAAGAGGGAGTTCATGGGGATGCCGCCCTTGAGCAGCACGGCGTTGACAGTGACGCTACAGACGGTGGCAAAGGCTATCTTGCCCTCCGACACCAGCGTGTCACCCAGCCGTTCCCCCTCCTTGGCGACGGCTACCAGGGTGCTGGCGCACAGTCCGGCCTGGAAGGCGTTACGCATGGCCGCCAGCGCCGCCTCGAACTGTTCCTTGCGGAAGAGGGAGATGTTGATGGCCACGGTGCCCCGGCCACGACTGGGATCGAAGGTGGTACGGAAGGCCAGGTCCTCGATGCGCGCCAGCACCACCCCCAGCTTGTCCGTGACCAGGGCGCTCTTGAGCTCCTCCAGGCCATGGGGGGTAATCCGGCGCCCGTCGCGTCCCACCAGCTTGGTGAAGCCCCGCTCGTCCAGGAGCTGGAGATGATAGCGCACCGCCCTCTCCGAGAGCTCTATCCCGTGGCCCGTCAGCTCCCGCGCCATCACCCGCGCCCCCACCGGCTCGGTGGCGTCGCGGAGTATGTTGAGGATGGTGATGCTCTTGCGTTCGACCTCGTGGTTGTGGCGCTCGTTTACCAGACTCATATCTAGGTAAGCACCTTCGGCAGACTTGTGGCACCCATCAGGTGCAGGTCGAGCCCGCGCGCCGCCTCGCGGCCCTCGGCCAGGGCCCAGACCACCAGGGAGGCCCCACGGGCGCTATCGCCGGCGGCGAAGACCCCAGGGACATTGGTCATGCGGTTGCGGTCCACCTGGATGCTGCCGCGTCCGTCCAGCTTGACGCCCA
>Ga0209514_10007126_pt1 | contig 13312 bp, 22 predicted proteins | sample Subgrocontami58m_FD_187452 | JGI IMG/M metagenome (GOLD analysis project Ga0209514, IMG submission 187452) | Subsurface groundwater microbial communities from S. Glens Falls, New York, USA - GMW37 contaminated, 5.8 m (SPAdes) (version 3) | ecosystem: Environmental > Aquatic > Deep subsurface >...
GAACGAAGCCAAAGGATCTCATTAAACACTTAAAAGAGTATAAAGCTAATTATAGAATACTCCGGGTTGTTGCCTAATCATGTTCCGAAAGAATTAAAATGTTCATCTACTGCAACTACCTCTCCCCTCATTCCCGTATGCACCGCGCAGTGATATTTGTATGTTCCAGCCTGACTGAATGTATGCGAAAAAGTCTGCCCGTTTTCAAACGGCGATGAATCTATCTCCGAGTCCGAATCACTAGTTATAGTATGCGGAGCATTATCATTGTTTGTCCACGTTACAGTGTCTCCCTCTTTTATTGTTAAAGTCGCAGGCGAGAAAGCAAAATTCGCTGTCCTCACACGATATCTCATCGGAATATTGGATGAAGGATTTGAATTTGCTGCAGGATTTGGCGTAGGAGTTGGATTTCCCGCAGGCTTGCCTAAATTCATTGCAAAATACCCTCCTCCGATTACAAGAACCACAATAATGCCGATTATTAGTCCTGTTTTCATTTTAAATCTTGTTTCAAGTTTAAAAGGCAGAAAATTTTGATTTTCTTCATTTTTTTACCTCCTGACATTATGATTATCCTTTATATCTTTCCGACCAGCTCCTCGCTTGGCTTTATTACACTTTTACCGGGCTTCCAGTTCATAGGGCAGACATTTTCTTTATTTTCCGAAACGAACTGGGCAGCTTGCAATTTTCTTATAAGTTCTTCACTTGATCTTCCAATATCATTATCGTGAAACTCAAATGCTTTAATCTTTCCTTCAGGATTTATTATAAACGTAGCTCTCAGTGAAATTCCCTCATTTTCAATCAGAGTTTCGTAATCACTGCAAACTCTGTGGCCGGAATCTGCCAGCATGGGATAGTTCACCTTTTTAACAAGAGGAGAGGAATCATGCCAGGCTTTATGGGCAAAGGCGGTATCTGTGCTTACTGAAATTATCTCTGCATTCATTTTCTTTATTTCTTCATATTTGTCAGCGAGCTCGCCAAGCTCTGTTGGGCAGACAAATGTGAAATCCGCCGGATAGAAGAATAAAACCACCCACCTGCCTCTGTAATCCGAAAGCTTTATTTTTTTTATCTTTCCATCAATAAGCGCATCTTCTTCAAATCCCGGAGCCTCGTGGTTTATCTTTATCATTTTTCCTCTCCCAAGATTTTGCTTAATTCTTCCGCATCAAAGCCAACAATCAGCCTGCCGTCTAATTCTATTACTGGAAATCCCGAACTTCCTGCTTTTTGGATAATCTCCTCTGCGGCATTCTCATCTTTTTCAACATCAATGTTCTCAAATTCCACTTTTCTGTAATTCAGAAATTCCTTTAATGCCTTGCAATGCCCGCACCACGAGAGCGTATAAATCTTTAGTTTCATATTCCTCTTGTTGAATCCATTTTTCTTTTTCTCATTTTTCCCACAATCCGTGAACATTGCAGTACTCTCTCACTATCTCAAAGTCAGTAACGCAAAATTCAGCTTCCGGCTTCATCCCCTGCTTCAAAAATTCCCTGTAGCTTTTGCTGCCCGAGATGACTTCAATCCATTCAATATAGTGCTTCTCTTCCATCGGGTGCTCAATGCTTCCAACTCTTACTTTAATCCCGCCTGCAGTTTTCTCCACAACCGGAACATGCTTTTCCTTGCCAATATCTTCGGTCTTCTCGCTAAGAAGAGTCATTGGCTGTCCGCAGCAAACTAATTCTCCGCCACCAACGTCAATCAATTCAACAATATTCCCGCAAATCTCGCATTTGTAAATTTCTCCGCGTTTCATCTTAAACCTCCTTTATTTTTTGATTTAGTTCGATAATCTTTAATCGCCAGGTGAAGCGCCTCAGCGCCAAGAAGCGAGCAATGATGCTTGACAGGCGGAAGCCCGCCCAAATCTTCAACAATCTGCTTGTTTGAAATTTTGTCAGCCTCATCCAGGCTTTTTCCCTTCACCATCTGAGTAACCATTGAAGAGACAGCAATAGCAGCAGCACATCCTAAAGTATTAAACTTAATATCTTTGATATATTCCTCGTCTTTTTCTTTATTTTTTCTCTTTCCAATTTTGATGTATAGCTTAAGCTCGTCTCCGCATGTCGGATTTCCGACTTCCCCAATTCCGTCAGCCTTCTCAATCTTGCCGACATTTTTAGGATGCCTGAAGTTTTCCATTACTTTCTCTGAATATTGATTCATCTTATACTCCAATTTTTGTCGGCATATTTGCCTTTTTTCAAAACTATTTTTATCTGACTTTTTATTTCTTTAATATCTCCCTCATTCAATGGCTCATTTTTTTCATAAAACTGAGGATTTATTTCTCTGAGTGGTAGGTTTAGGGATTCTCCCCATTTTTGTACTTTCGCACTTTTTGCTCGCCCGTACAGACTTATATGAAGATACGGACCTTCAGGTTTTTTAACCCCCCAATTTCCACTATCTTGATAATTTATCCTGCCAATGTCTACTCCTCTTTTGTTCATTGCAGTAACCATTGCTTCACCACTAATCATAGTTAATCTCATTAATTCTATAGCTAATTTAGGGGAAAGCTGGGTTCTGTCCGCCAACCTAATTTTTGGAATAATCACAATATGCCCTCCGTCCGTTCGGGTTATGTGCGGCTTCTCAGCAGCTTTCACAAGAAAATTTTCAGTTTCGAATATTAAGTTATTATTCATGTTATTTTACCTTAACCAAATTTAGTATGAAAGAGGTATTCTCCTCTGCCCTTAGCGAGTGAACTGCATTCTCGGGCATAAAGATAAATTCTCCAGGTTTCATTTCAATATCTTTCCCTTGCAAATTAAATATTCCCTTGCCCTCTAAGACATGAACGCTTCCCTGCTTTGTGGAGGTATGCTCATCTATCTCCGTCCCTTTTGCCATACAAAATAGAGTTACGTCCTGCTCGCCATTTTTGACTATTCTCTTGCTTAATATTCCTTTCTTAGGATACTCAATCATGTCCAGTATATTTTTATTCATTTTTTGCCAGCCTTCTCGCGATATTTAAACACTTGCTCTCTGTATCTTTTGCCTTCTCATCTGCCATCTCAAATGCTTTAATCATTTCTTTCTTCGCTTTTTCAGATAATCCTTCCTCGCACATCGGATAGAGAATATTATCTTCCTTAAATATATGCTCCCGTATCAGGCAGGCATATTTTCTTGCATTCTCGCCTATTTTCTTGGCATCCACTTCCCTTGCTCCCTCTTCCATTTCTTTAACAAAACTTCTTCCAAGCTCGTGTTCATGCAGCATTTGCTCAACAGGATTGCAGTGCATCTCAGCTTCAGGCGTGCATATTGCTTTGAATAATATGTCTTCCTCTTTTGCATGGTGAAACTTGTCAGCGTAATTTCTTATAAAGAACACCGCTTCCTCAAAAAACTTCTTGTCTGCCTTTCCTTTTTCACATTCCTCAGCTTTTTTGATTAATGCATCAGCCACTTTCAGTATATTTTTATGCTCGTCCACTAATTTTTTTGTAACATTCATTTTGCCTTCCTCTTCTTCTTATTTATCTCTTTCACCAATTCATCAGCATCTAATCCATGCGCGCTTGCACCCTGCTCCAAGCTTTCCATGCTCGCAAAGGGGCATCCCATGCAGTGCATTCCCCTTTCCTGGAGAATCTCCATAGCCTCCTTATTTTCAAATATCTCGTTAAACTTTGTCGATTTTTGAATCTTTTTTGCCATTTTAAAAATCAAAAAAACAATGTGCCACCCACACTTAAAAGTGTGGGTTTGATTGGCACTTGTTTTTAGGATGCTCAGGAAAATCTTGACGTTGTGAAACAACGTCTGCGGACTAAAGTCCGCAGTTTATTTTCCTGACATTATTGTTTTTCTCCTGAAAGGGCGATTATTGTCTGCCTTAACGGAATTATTTTTCCGGAGTTTTTTATTGCGCTTTCTGCAATACTTTGAAGCCCAAAACAGCAAGGAACCTCCATATTTACTACAGTTATTGAGTTTATATTATTCGATTTTAAAATATCTGTTAATTTTTCTTCATAATATTTTGCATCATCTAGTTTTGGACAGCCGATCATTAAGATTTTATCCTTCAAAAAGTCAGAATGGAAATTAGCATATGCAAATGGGACACAATCTGCAGCCAACAACAAATCTGCATCTTTAAAATAATCTGCATTTTGTGAAAGAAGGGTTAATTGAATTGGCCATTGAATTAATTCTGATTCCTGTCTTGATTCACGATTTGAGGGGGTTTTTTCTTTTTTGTTTCTTAAATCAATCATCCTTGAGCCGGGACAACCCTGGAATTTATTTTCAGATTCTTCATTAAAATCTATCTCAATATTTTTTTCTTTGAGATAATCCCGAGCCTGGTTTAAGTATTCTTTTTTGCCATGTTTTTTCAGGTGTTCAAGATGAGCTTCAATTACATTTTTCCCCTGTTTTGCTATATTCTCTATCACCTTTATTTCGTCATAAGGCTCCGCCTCTCTTTCTTCGATAGTTATTGCTCCTTCCGGACAATGCCCTATGCACGCTCCTAAACCATCACAAGATAAATCGCTTATAAGCGCGGCTTTTCCGTCTATAATTTGGATAGCCCCTTCCGGGCAATTAGGAATGCATAAACTGCATCCATTGCATTTTTCTCTGTCTATTTTTATAATATTTCGTCTCATCATTTTCATTTTTAGCACCCCTCACCTGCTGGCTCTTCAGAGCCAGATTGTAAATCTGCCTTCTCATCAAAATGTTCTATTTCTGCCTCATCCTTCTCAACTCCTTCTGCTTCCAACTCTTCCTCGCACTCATCCTCATTCTTAAACTCGCACGCATTTTCTTCATATTTATCTTTGGCATTCATTTTCCGTAAATCTTCCTCAGCTTTTCAACAGCTTTTTTTATTTCACTAACTGCATAATCAATTTCCCTATCGCTTGTCTCCCATCCCAAGGTTAATCTTAAACTTCCATGCGCCTCAATATCTCCTAGCCCTATTGCCTTCAAAACAGAGCTTGATTTCAGCGAGTGGCTTGAACAAGCCGAGCCAGTTGAACAGCAAATTTCTTTTTCATCAAGAAGCAACACAAGCCCTTCCCCCTCAACATCCTCAAATGAAACATTAACATTGTTAAATATCCTTTTTTCCCTGCTGCCATTTAATCTCGCGCCCCTTATCTTCAGCAACTCGCCAATCAGCTTGTCTCTAAGCTTTCTCACCTTTTCAGCTTCATTTTTTTTAATTCTTTCTTCAGCAATCTCAACTGCCTTTCCTATTGCTGCAATTCCAGAAACATTCTCAGTTCCGCTTCTTAATCCTCTTTCCTGCCCTCCCCCGTGCATCATTGGATGAATCTTAACTCCCCTTTTAACATACAAAAACCCAACTCCTTTCGGCGCGTTAATCTTATGCCCGGATGCTGAAAGCAAGTCAAACTTGCTCGCATCAATCTTTAACTTGCCAAAACTCTGGACAGCATCAGTATGAAAAAGAATATTTTTATTTTTGCAAATTTCAGCAATCTCCTCAATTGGCTGAATTGTCCCAATTTCGTTATTCACATGCATAATTGTTACAAGTATAGTTTCTTTGGTTAGTGCTTTCTCTACGTCTTTCGGGTTAACTATTCCTTTATTATCAACAGGAATATAACTCACTTTAAATCCCATTTTTTCCAAAAACCTGCAGCTTTCAATAACAGACGGATGCTCTATAACTGAAGTAATAATATGATTTCCCCTTTCGCGATTAGCAAATGCAATTTCTTTTATTGCCATATTATTCGCCTCAGTGCCCCCCGAAGTGAATATTATCTCTTCACTTGAAACATTCAAAAATTCAGCAATCTTTTTTCGCGCATCTTCAACAGCCTTTCGCGCCTCTCTTCCCAAGGAGTATAGAGTCGAAGCATTTCCATAACTTTTAGTCATAAATTTCCCAGCTACCTTTGCAACCGCTGGGTCAACTTGTGTTGTTGCCGCATTGTCTAAATAAATTATCTTCTTCATTTTCATTCCCCCTCAATGGGGTTTCCATTGCACATTCTCAGGATGTCACTGTTGTATTTTTTGCAAATTGGGCATGAGCATTTGCTTTTTTTAATTAGCGAAAGTATTCTTAGAATCTCCCTGACTGCTGTCCTCTCATCCCTGATCATTATCTCTGCGGACTTCTCAATCTCCTTTCTTATTTGCGCCGGAATCTTAAATTCTTTAGCCCGTTTATTCTTAAGATACTGGGAAACAGCAGCCTTAGTCACTCCTATTATCCTCCCTGCCTTTTCCAAAGTGAGTCCGTGCTTCTTAACAAGAACTTTAGCAAACTCCCGCCTCACGGCGGGAATAATATACCATACTTCAATTTCCTGCGGCAGTGAATACATGAAAGATAAACTATTGTTAACTATTTAAACCTTTCTGAAAAGTAAACTATAGTTTACACTGCTCTATAGCAAGAAAGAGAGATACTAATCCATACGAACCGAAACATTTAAATATCCATTATCTTTTAAAAGATAATGACAATCGTAAATGAAATCACAATCAGAATAGTAAGAGATGTAAGAAACGGGGAAAGCATTCATAGCTTGGCTGATAAAATAGGATTTGCTTACTCTGCGGTTTATAGATGGATATTGGAATTGGAAAAATACGGGGCAGTTAGAATCATAAGAAAAGGCAATAAAAATATAATAAAAGTTAATAAGAATTTAATTTATAATAAATTCACGGAGTTAGACAACGCAGTTTCAGTTATAGACAACGACAATGAGTTTTGGAGATTAATTAAAAGCGTAAAATTAAGAGTTAGATTTACAAAAAGCACTGCAATAGCTATCTGGACCAAAGGAGGATTTATAACCGGAGACTTTTACGACAAAGTATATTTTTTAGAAGTAATTGAAAAAGATATTAATTCTTTGAAAGAGATATTAGATAAAAAAAATATAGCCTGGACAGAAAGAAAATTAACCAATAAAAGACCGATAGTTTATATCACTTCAAAAAAAGAATTTAAAATAGAAGAATCAAATAATTTGCCTGTTATGCCATTAAAAGAGTTAGCAGATTACTGCAAGAAGTTGTATTTAGACAATGTTTTAGAACAATTGGATATCTTATACAATTTAGGCATAAACAAAAGGTATTCAGAGGTTTATACAAATATATAAAAAATGGCTAATTCAAAAATAGGCTTGTTGGAGAGAGAAAAAGAAGTGTTAAGGCTGATAGAACTTTTCATAGAAAATAATTTTAAGTTTATAGTTATAGGCGGATATGCTATCTCGACTTATAAGAAAAGATTTTCTATAGACTTAGATGTTGTGATACAGGAAGATGATTTCTTGAATTTTGAAGAATTACTGGCAAAGGAGGGCTATGCTCTTAGCTATGAAAAAGAAGTAGCTCTGCTGTACGGGGAAAATTTTAAGCGTTTTAGAAAAAGAATGAATGGTCTGCCTGTTGACGTAGACTTATTGATAAACGGGCTTGTTTCAAGAACTACTGATGCCACATGGAGCTTTGAGAAGATACTCCAAAATTCTCAAAAAAGAGAATTGGATAATCTGGAATTTTTGACTCCAGCCAGAGAACTGTTAATATCTATGAAAATGCATAGCGGGAGATTATCCGATGTCAGAGACATAGTTGCATTAATGCCTTGTGACAAGAATAAATTGAAAGAATTTCTTTCAAGAGGGAACCTGCGTAATTTGAAAGATTCAATAAAAAAACAGGCATTATTCATTGAAAAGCCCCAATTTGACGATAGTTATAAGGGGGTATTTGGCATTCGAGCATATAACCAGCAAGAAATAGAATCGGCCAGGAAATTATTTAGCGACTTACTAAAAGAAATCAGCTGACAACGCCCAGGATGTTAGACCTTTTCGTCTCCACTCCGCCCCGAGCATTATCTCCACCAGAAGCAGGCACAAACTAAAAATTACTTCAAAGTTATAGCCTGAACAGGGCAGATGTCAACGCCTTCTTTAATGCATTTCTCTTTGCCGTCTCCGACAAACTTCGCCTTGCTGTCTTCCATCATCTTGAAAGCTTCAGGGCAGGCTGATTCGCACGCCCCGCATCCGATGCACTTTTTCTTGTCAACTACAGCCTTTACCATCTTTAATTGTTATTTGATTAGTTTAACTTGCATCCCGTTAGCTCGGAAAGTTTCTCAAAACTCTGCTTTCCGGGATAAAACTTTCCATTTATCTCCCATGTAGGATACCCTTTAATTCCTTTCTCAAGGCATAAATCCGTCTGCGGATTCTCCCCGTTAGGATCGCACTCGACATAAATCCCCATATCAACAAGTATTTTGCCGTCATCTCCAAACATCTTTTTCTGATTCTGGCAGTGTCCGCACCAATACGCGCCGTACATCTTTGCGCCCGCGTCATCCAAACAATTTACAAATTCAGCAATCTTTCCGTCGTTATAGATAACCTTTCCGGTAAGCTTGGTTATTGCCCCGCTGATAAGATAAAAAGCAACAACTAAAATTATCAAAACACCGATGCTAATAATAATCTTCCTCATTTTGTTAGGCGCGTCTTCTCTCACAACATCCGCTTTTGCAATTTCTTTCTTTTTCATAAATCGCAAAACGAAATGGCATTTATAAAACTTACTGTAACTTTCAGTAGATGAGCTTTCTCGAATAAAATGAGCTCATCTACATAAATAACCTACTTTTATAACTTAAAAAAGAATGAACTTTCTTATTCTTATTAAAATTCAAATCAGAATTAAGGAGAGAAATATAGATTTTGCATAATTTCATCTGGCTTATTTTGATGGATAATTATACTTATTGAAAACCGAATTAAATTCTCTATAATGCTTTGGGTTTATCATTTCTCTTTCAACTAAAAATTTGTTCATGTTCACGCAAAAATTAGCCAATGTAAACTCTCCTTCAATAAAAAACTGGAAGAATTTCCAGACGTTATACACGTAACAAGTAAACATAAATAAAAAGTATCTTATTATTGGATTTGTTGAGGTTGTATAAATTCTAATATCGTCAGTGACTCTGAAAATAGTTTCTATCCCCCATCTTTTTTTGTACCATCGCACATATTTTTCACCAGATTTTAATTGCAGGTTTGTTGCAAATATCCAGTCATCTTTTCTTTCTTCATATTCAAATTGTTTTACAAGAATAAAATCAGACTCAACAGGATAATTTGTTTTATTTCGGTTGTATTTATATTTCTTTTTTATGGCGCAAGATTCTCCATCTTTCATTTCGCTGAAATGTTTTTTATACCAGCTTCCTTGTTTCTTCCAAAAAACCATATAATTTACATTTAATTCTTGAAGCTTGTAAATTACACTCCATCCAAATCCTCGGTCAAACAAAACACATTCAATCCTGATTTTTTCTTTCACAGCCTTAATCATTTCATAAACATAATCTTCAATATAATCGCCTCTTTTGAGGATTATACCGTCGAGAATATATCTTATTCCATTGCTGCATGTTATTGCAAGTGTAAGATATTTGTAGCAATATTTTGCACCTTTTGTTTCATATATCAAATCATGCAAGTAAAGATTATCTTCTGCCTTATTGAATTTTCCATAAAACGGGTCTTCAGTTTCATCGAAAGAGAGAATAAATTTCCTGTTTCTTGAATATATTTTAAGCAAATTCAGGAACTTATTTGCATTGTCCCTGAATGCAAATTCAATTTCATTAATATTCAAATCAAGCTTTCTATAGATTATCTGGCTTTTGCTTATTTCTTCTGTTGCTTTGCATGACTCATTTACGAATGCTGAATTTAATGACGCTTCTATTAATGTTGAACTTATGTTTTTTATAGTCACGGCATTTTTTCTTTTATATTCATTGAACAATCTTCCACTAAACTGAATTATGATTTCCTCTCTTTTCATTTTACTGTATATACATACTGTAGGAGAATACAGTAATATTTAAATATTTCGATTTTGTGTGTTAATTATGAAGTATTTGCTTATCTATGGATTGGGGGCAATAAGTCCCAAGAAAAGGTTAGAATTCAATAGAAAGTTGTATGGTTTTTTAGATTACTCTAACTTTGGTTCTTACTCTTATCTTAGAACTGGAATATTAAAGCCTAAAGAATGTGAAAGATTAGCTAAGGGGGTGGTGTTATGCAGAACGAAGCCAAAGGATCTCATTAAACACTTAAAAGAGTATAAAGCTAATTATAGAATACTCCGGGTTGTTGCCTAATCATGTTCCGAAAGAATTAAAATGTTCATCTACTGACTAACAGAAAGTTTTATAAGCCCCTTTGTCTTCGGGAACAATAGGAAAAGAGGGTTGAACTATCTCCTTAACAGGCATCTTTTCAGCATAATCTCCCTTGAGCGACCTTGTTAGAGGACTATCAAGTCCGATGAGCAAACTTACTTTTTTATTGCCGCCTAGCCCAGATTCATATAGCATCATTGTTCTCCAGAACGCATAGAATTCTGGGTCTCTGCTTAGTCCTTTAACAGCCTGCTCTCTAACAACTTTCCCATCTTTGTCTAATTCCTGATTTGTAAATCCTTCCGAATATATTGTTATTGCCTCTGAATCTCCTTTTCCTTCTATGTCTCTTGCTGTTTTGTACCCTTCCGACCTTATCTTCTTTACCTCTCTGTTCTTCTGCCCCATGATTTTCTCAGACTCTCCCTTTCCTTCTGATAGATATTTTTGGGCTATCCTGTCTCTTTCAGATTTCATCCTTGTCTCAACAGCAGTCTTTACATCCTGAACATAAGTTAATCCCTTAATTAAAACACCGACATCATGAATTCTTATCCCGTAATCGTGGCATGAAACTCTCGAGTTATCACTTATTTCCTGCATTATAACGAGCCTTCCCTTCTTTATTTCCCCAGCAGCTAATGATTCAGCAAGTTCTTTTTCAGTTATCTCCATTGGGCGGTTGTCAGTTCTGACCATCTCACTTAAATCATATCTTGTAACAGCATCCCGAGTAGTTGAATCAAGTATATCTGAAAGTTTTGCATTTGCCTGGATTTCAGAACCTCCAACAGTTCTAAAATATTTCAGAGGATCTTCAACATGCCATCTGGCTGTCGTGTCAATCCATAAATATTTTTTGTCTCTCGTAGGAATTTCTTCTGGAAATCCATCCCATCTCTGGACTCTTTTATCTATTTTAATTACAGTCTGCCATGGAAATTTAAGCTTCAAACCAGCTCCCTCTTCATACGAGACGCCTTCTTTAGAATAATTATTTCTTAGTTTTTCTGTATCAAGCCTGATACCTCTGCTGACATCTGGATTGACTATAACTCTCTTCGGACTTCCGAAACTTGTAACAACAGCGTGTTCTGTCTGGTCAAGGGTGTATACCGAGCACGGACCCAAGAAAGCTACTGTTCCCAAAGCCACTCCTGCCAATGTCTTTTTTATTTTGCTCACTATTGTCATTTTATTTTCCCCCTCTTTCTAAGTCATACTTTAACAATATTCCGCCCTCTGCGCCCTTCTGCTCTACAACTCTCACTTCAGCTGCTTGTGGCAGGAATTTGTCAATTGCCTCATAGTACATTCTTGCTCTGGTAATTAACGGAGCTTGGGCATATGCTTTGTATACCTGGTCAAACTTTAGAACATCTCCCTTTGCTTCATTCACTCGCTTAGCATAATATCCTTTAGCATCTTCAATCTCTTTTTGAGCCTCGCCAGCTGCTCTTGGCACTTCCGTGTTATAATCTTTCATTGCATTATTAATCATGCTCTCTTTTTCCTGCAATGCTTTGCTGACGGCATTAAATGAGCTTCTTACTGCCGCAGGAGCATTAGAAGACTGTATTTTCAGAGCTACAACATTAATCCCGGTTCCGCACTCATCCAATAATTTTTGCAGTTCAACTTTTGACTGAAGAGCATACTCTTCTCTTCCAACAGTAATCACTTCATCTACGCTTCTGTTGCCTGTCAGCTGTTTCATTACAGAAAGAGAGGAGTCTCTCAAAGTGTTTACCGGGTCTTTTACATTAAACAAATAATCTTTAGCCGATTTTATATTGTACTGGACTATCCACTCACAGTCTGCCATATTCAAATCTCCGGTTAGCATCAAATACTCGCTTTTGAGTATTTCTCTCATCTGGTTTCCCAAGTCTCCCTGGGGTACTTTTCCGCTCCGTTCTATCATCTCCTCTAAATCTCCAGAGCCTAATTTAGAAATTTCATTAGATCCGATGAATCCCCCGCTGATAGAACGGAATCCAAATTCCTGAGTTTGAATCTGCTGAACAGGAATCTTTGTTGCTCTCTCTATACCGAAAGGAATCTTGAATCTTAGTCCAGAATTTTCTTCTCTTGAATATGCTCCGAATCTCTGGACAACTGCAATAGAGTTCGCAGGGACAGTATAGAAAGATTGCCACGCTCCGACACTAAGAACTGCTGCAGCAAGCCCCCCCTTAATCCATTTCCATATCTCAAGTGCCATACTTCTGTCATACTCATTTGCAATAGACTTTTCTATCATTTTTTTTATTACCATTGTCTAGTACAGGTTTTAATAACATTTATAAGCATTATTGCAGTAGAATATATAATTCCTTTTATTACCAACTTGGAGTTAATCTTTCACAAACACCCAGAACAAAAACATTTATAAACGACTTTAATTTAATAACCATATGCTATTAGTGATATGGTTAGTGATAATTTTGGCGGCTTTAATAGTCCTCGCTCTAATTTACTACTTCAACAAATTCGTCCTTCTAAGCAACAGAATTGACAATTCTCTCTCGCAGATTGATGTCCAGCTGAAAAAAAGAGCCGACTTAGTCCCAAATCTTATCAGCATCGTGAAAGGATACGTCAAGCACGAAAAAGGCATAATGGATTCTGTAACAAGGGCAAGGCAGACATTAGTCGGCGCAAAAGGCATTGTTTCAAGAGTCAACGCAGGCAATCAGCTTGAATCAGCCCTTGGAAGATTATTCGCAATAGCCGAAAATTATCCACAGTTAAGAGCAAACGAGAACTTTTTGCATTTGCAGCAGGAACTGGCAGCAATAGAAGACAAAATCGCATATTCAAGGCAGTTCTACAATGATTCAATACTGGATTACAACAATTCAGTCCAGACCTTCCCCGGAACTTTCTTTGCATCGCTATTCGGCAAGAAGCAGAAAGAATTCCTTCAGATTCCAGAAGCGCAGAGAGCTATTCCTAAAGTTGAATTTTAAGTATTTATACCAAAGGACATTGATATTTCCTCATTCATGCCTTTGGTACTTCAGAAATACCTCTTATTTCTGATAGTGCTCAAAATCTTGCGATTTTGACATCAAG